>ERZ795043.49-NODE-49-length-165937-cov-15.393219_pt1 | contig 165937 bp, 186 predicted proteins | sample MGYA00375127_ERZ795043 | MGnify/ENA primary metagenome ERZ795043 (study PRJEB30172, sample SAMN05518447) | compost metagenome | isolation source: Feedstock adapted compost from Newby Island compost facility, Milpitas, CA | place: USA:Newby Island compost... | reverse complement strand
ATATAGCAGCATCAGCAGATGTATGCATAACAATACAAGATGGCAAGATTCTAAGCTACTTGAACAATTAGGAGGGTATTTTTACAGCTTGATTGCAATGAAAGCAAAGGTTTGTTTATAAGTCTTAATTCTTCAAGAGAACTTTTAGGCATGGCTTTAATTAAGTCTCTGCATACTTTTTTGCTGGGGACTTTATGTCATTTAATTTTTGTGTACGCATTATCATATCTCAATTGGTCCATGTGAAGAAAGCGAGTATTTCCTTGAATTACAGAATCAGTCATAAAGTCAATAACTTCGGCTGGCTGAAAGACAGCATTTGGCGCTTTTTTAAAGGATAATATACTTGAAAGAATTTTATCAAAGCCGATTTTTTCTTTGAATGCTTGTATATATGTGAAGGTTACATTATTTGATACTGTAAAATTGTCAAAAATTGTTGGTAAAATATATTTTAAAAACCCCTTTTCTCTTGTAAGATTAAGTGTTAAACCCATATTATGGAGATTCTCCTTTCTGTTAATTTTTTTGTTTGACACTTAAATTTTATCAGAAAAAGGAGAATTTCCATATATTTTTATATTTTTTGTAAAAAATTTTTTCACATTTTTTAGTCTTTAAATAGCTCTATTTGGACATTTTGTAAATTCATCTGCTGAATCCAAGTTTAATAAAAGTAAGAATAAATATGTTGAAATCAAAGGCTTTAAAGATTTTTAATTAAATATTGAAGTGTGTTTTATGTTCCCGCAGACTTATTGTTTGGGGAATTTTCTGTTTGAGGAGGTAAAGAATTTTCACAGTATTAGATATTTGCGAAAAGGTGTGGGAATTTGTGTACTTGTTCACAAAGATACAATTGATTGTTAATTATGAAAAAAATATAAAAATTTTTTTATAAAAAACAGTAACAAATCTTTTAAAAATTTGTCTTATATTGTGAGAGAGTAAATTTGAAAGTTTTACGGGGGATTTATATGGCAAATATGAAAATATATGATGAAATACTTCATTCATACAAAAGATGCGTAGAAGCAGGGCTTACAAGTTCGATGACGGATCCTGCAATAATTTCAAGAGGAAATGATTTGCAAATCAGATTAAAGAAAAATATGACATTAATTTAGACATTTAAAAATGTTGTTGGCAATATTTTAAGGAGCTTAAAGGATAAATACATATTTTTATTAACTGACGATGAAGGATATCTTTTGGATACGATGTGTCATGAGAAAATCCTATGTCACATCAATTTTGACTGTTCAATTGGCATATCTTTTAAAGAAGAAGCCATAGGTACAAATGCCATATCAATGGCGATGAAACTAAAAAGATTAGTATATTTGGAACCCCAGTATCATTATTGTGACATTCTAAAAAAATGGCATTGCATTGCTGCTCCAATAATTGTAGATGAAAAAATAATAGGATATTTAGATGTTTCAACGATAGAAAGAGACATGACAGAAGAAATGAATGTGGTTGTCGAATTGCTTTCAGATAAAATTGCTAATGAATATAAAAACTGTTTAAAGAATTCTGAACTAGTAAACAAAAATATAGATTTTACAGACAAACAAATAAAAATATTGATAATGCTTGCAAAAGGCTATAAAGAATTGACCATATCAAGAGAACTTGGGATTAAACCAGTTACCGTAAAATATCATAAGAAGAAAATAATTGAGAAACTATGTGTAAAAAGCATTCAAGAAGCAATAGTAAAGGCAACAAAGTTAAATTTAATAGATATTGATTAAACCAGACTATATCTTTGTATAGTTTTTTGGTTTTAATGTAAAAACTATACAAAGATATAGTAGACATTGGAAATTTATCATTATAAAATGAATTTAAAGAAATCAATTCGTTAAAGAATTGATAAGTATTTAATGTTAGAGGGAGCATAACTGACATCCACTTCATGTAAGGCAGAACGAAGGAATTAAGGACAAAGATCCTGTGAGACATGGGAGGGTATGCCACATGAGCTTAAGTGGAATCCATAAGCCAAAATATGGAAAAAACAATAGAAGCTTATTTAGGTTACTTATCACATGTAAAATTCATAAATAAATAGCATTAATATAAATGAGAGCTTCTTTGAAGATCGTGAGAATCTGAGAATGAGTGAGATATTAAAAGAAAATTAAAAATTATAAATGGAGGGCGGTGTACATGTGAACCCTTCAAAAATTGTTTTTAGTAATTATACGCATACCATTGAATATGATAACAACGTTGTAATATATAATAGAAAAAGTGGACAATGGATTAGAATATCAAAAGGAAGTATATGATATATTTAAATATGTTGTAAATAATAGATTAGATATTGAGGAATTAAATAACTGCATAATAGATAATGAAGATAAAAAATTTATAACAGAAGTTTATAATAGACTTCTTAATAAAAAGCTTATTAATAATACTTTTGAATCTAATAATATCAAGTCAATTGGTTTTGAACTAACTAATAGATGTAATTTAAAATGTATTCATTGTTGTATAGATGCAGACATTACTCATAGATATGAACTTTCAACACGCTTCGTTCATATACAAAAATTTACTTCGTGAGTTTTCAGACTGTACTTTTATTGACAACTCCAAATGGTTAATTGGGACTTCCTCAAAAAACTAAAGAAAAGCGAAAGGAGGTACACATCATGTTAAATATAAGGTCACCGGATACATTATCAGGCAACAAAAAAGGCTCCAATTTATCCACCTAATTCTGACCACTTAAAGTCTTTGATTAAGAGGATATTAGAGAGCCTTGCACTACAAAGATACACCCAAAGGGGTGTAAAGTCAATCATAAAAAAACAAGGAGGAATATTGCAATGAAACGTACAGTTACATTTTTGATAGTAGTATGTATGCTCGTATTAAGTCTCTCATCCGCATTTGCAGTAAGTGTTAATGATAAAGTTGATAACTCTCAGACAGTTGTCAATTTGCTTGTCGATTCAATCAACAAAGGCGATTGGAAAACTTATGTTGATCTACAGGCAAATATAAATCGAGAAGGTATTCAAGGGTTTATCAATGACGCTGATAATGCAAAGAATGGGTTGGGTATATTTAATGTAAAATCAGCAAAAATTAAGGAAATGAAAGCCCTTTCAGATGATGTGGTTGCCCAATTAACTAATCTATCCCAGTATAAACAGCAGTATAATGAAGTTCAGGCATATTTGGTTGGGATAGATTACAGAGTAAAAAAAGAGAACAAATATTTCTTCAATGGAGTAAATTATAACTTAGTAGTGTTGGGCAAGGAAGCCGACAATTGGAAAGTAATTGAAATGTCAGATGCTCCATTGGAAATACTTATACCCGCTGGTTATGGATTTGGCAGCGAAGATGAGAAGGAAGCACTGAAAATAATTAAAGCTCGAATCAATGGTGATATTGTTAATAAAGAAGGAAAGCTTATTGAAAGTAATAAAGCCAGTTACCGCGGCATTCAAATTGAAAAAGGAATAAACTCTGCAGATATACAAGAAGCTCCAATGGGAGTGTTATCAACAGGCGATCACGTACGTCCTGATTACATAAGGGTTTATCATGATCGTTCTTCATCGGATCCCAATTACCACAAAACAATAAGTACAGATTTCTACTATTATGTAAAAAACGTACTTCCCAATGAATGGTATTCAACTTGGCCTTCGGAATCGTTAAAAGCAGGTGCAATGGCTGTTAAAATGTACGGCTGGTATCATGTTTACCATCTAAAGTGGCCTTCGCTTAATGCTGACGTAAAAGATACAACAGCAGACCAAGTGTTTATTGATAATACAGAGGTAAGTTCCACTACAACTGCAATAAATAATGTTGGAGGCGTAGGGTTAGAAAATTCAAGTGGAGCTGTTTTTGAAACACAATACTTGGCAGGTACACAAGGACAGCCTGGAACACAAAGCTCAGGTAAAATGTCTCAATGGGGGACAAAATATTGGGCTGACCAGGGAACAAAAACTTATATTCAAATGTGCCACTATTACTACGATAACTCTGATAAGTCATCGGGTGCAATAGCGACATTCTCGTATTAAAAGTAAGCTGATATGCGTTGAAAGATTCCCTTTTAAGTGGTTCTTTCAACGCGTATAATATTAATTAAGTAAAATTATTACAAAACGGAGGCATATAAATGAATCGATTCTTTATTTTGCTATTTTCAGTCATATTCTTGTTGAGTTTTACATCTTGTTCAAATGAAACCAAAAAACTTAACACTAATCCTGAACAGCAATTGAATCAATCCCAAAATACACAATTGAAACAAAACATTCAAACCGATCTTTATCAAATCTCAATTCCAAAAGAATGGACAGCAGAGAAATTAGATGGGAATATACTTGCATTTAAGAAAGAAAACAAAAAGATAGGTGGACTGGATATTATAGGATATTATCCAGAACAACCAATTTCACAGCTTGAGCCAAACCATTCAGAAGTTATCGAATCAAAAACACTTGAAGGATTTTTTACGGAAGTAGTGAAGGAAAAACTTAAAATTACACCCCCGGCTGCATCTGGTGAAACAACTGTAACCGAGCAGGTACACCTGTTTTTTATTATCAAGGAAAAAAAGATTGCTTATGACCTATATTTTAATACTGCTGATGTTGATGAACAAACCGCTTTGAACATTGCAAAAAGTTTAAAATTAAAATAATATATAATAGCTTTATACCGGGATTTGGTATGGCGGAGAAAGTTACTTGTTGATAATTTGGCACTTCAACGTTTTGCGCTTGGCTATTAATATAACCAATTATGCTATGGATATTCAATAAGTATTTCCCGTTTGATGGTCAAAACACTAAATTTTAAGCCAATCCAGATAATTTGCAATATATGAATCCCGCTGCCTTTGACGAAAAAAGCAAGGGTATCCTTTAATATCTCATTTGCACGGCGTAGCTCTGCATTCTCTTTTTCAAGCTCATTTTCCCGGCTGCTTTGACTTTGTGTACGTTTATTTTCGTTTCCAACATGTGCTTTCTCATTGTACTTCTTACGTTTCTGTCTCCATCCTGAAAGGGTATCATATGGGATACACAGCTGTTCTGATGCTTTGGCAAGCCCAATTTCGTCTGATAATTTAACAGCTTCTTCCTTAAATGTTTTTCATAGGCAGTCATTGTACATTCCTCACTTTCATACATTAATAATTTTATCGTATTTCGTGAGTTTTGTGACTGCATTTTTATTATAGTACTCCAAATAATATACTCCAATTTTGAGTATATTATTTTTTGTATCAGGTTAACCACAATATAGAATAAAAAACTTGACAAAATAATTTTTCTCATATAAAATTTATCTGTAAAGCTCAGTACCTTAACAGGTGGTATTTATGAATACAGATTTTGTGGAAATGAATGTTTTATTTGATTTTTACGGCTCGCTACTTACAGGTAAACAGATGGATATATTTAAAATGTATTATATGGATGACTATTCATTAGGCGAGATATCGCAGGAGCTTAATATTTCAAGACAGGGTGTTTACGATTCGCTTAAAAGGGCCGAGAGTGTATTAAGATTTTATGAAGAAAAGTTGGGACTTGTCAAAAAGTACAATATTGAAAGTGAGAGAATAAATAAAATAAAGTTCATCATAGATAAAGCGAAAAATGATATTTCAGATGAAAAAGCTTTAAAAGTTTTAGACGACATACAAAAAGAACTTGATGAGATTGAATTATAAATATAAGATATTTTAGGAGGTTTTTTAATGGCTTTTGAGAGTCTTACTGGAAAGCTTCAGGATATATTTAAAAAGCTTAGAGGTAAGGGGAAGTTAAGTGAAAAAGATGTAAAAGAAGCGATGAAAGAAGTCAAAATAGCACTTCTGGAAGCTGATGTCAATTTTAAAGTTGTTAAAGAATTTATAAATACTGTTACTGAAAAGTCTCTAGGACAAGAGGTAATGGAAAGCCTTACACCTGCGCAGCATGTCATAAAGATTGTCAATGATGAATTGACAGCTTTGATGGGTTCTAAAGAAAGCAAGATTAATTTCAGCGATAAGCCTCCGACAATTATTATGATGGTTGGATTGCAAGGTTCCGGTAAGACGACGACAAGTGGCAAACTTGCTAATTATTTAAAATCGAAAGGTAAAAATCCCATTCTTGTTGCATGTGATATATATAGACCGGCAGCCATTAAACAGCTTCAAGTTGTGGGATCATCTATCAATGTACCGGTGTTTTCTATGGGTGACAAAACGACACCTGTTGATATTGCAAAAGGTGCTGTTGATTTTGCCAAAAACAATAATTATAATGTTGTAATAATTGATACGGCTGGAAGACTTCATATCGATGAAGAGCTTATGGATGAGCTTAAAAATATAAAAGATGCTGTAAATCCAAATGAGATACTTCTGGTTGTGGATGCGATGACTGGCCAAGATGTCGTCAATGTGGCAGAGTCATTTAACGAAAAGCTTGATATAGATGGCGTTATATTGACAAAGCTGGATGGCGATACGAGAGGTGGTGCAGCATTATCAGTAAAGGCTGTTACACATAAGCCTATTAAATTTATAGCATCGGGAGAGAAGTTAACTGATATAGAAGTATTTCATCCCGACAGAATGGCATCAAGGATTTTGGGCATGGGCGATGTCCTGAGTTTAATTGAAAAAGCTCAGTCCCAAATAGATGAAAAAAAAGCATTAGAGCTTCAAAAAAAGATTTTAGAGCAGCAGTTTTCTTTCGATGATTTCCTTGAGCAGCTGCAGGGGCTGAAAAATATGGGTCCGATAGATCAGCTGTTTTCTATGATACCTGGTGTAAATATGTCAAAATTAAAGGGTGTAAATGTAAGTGATAAGGATATAAAAAGAATTGAAGCAATAATTCAATCAATGACTAAGGAAGAAAGACAAAATCCTTCTATCATCAATGGCAGCAGAAAAAAGAGGATAGCTGCAGGCAGTGGTACATCCATTCAACAAGTAAATAGTCTGATAAAGCAATTTGAGCAGACTAGAAAAATGATGAAGCAGTTTACGGATTTAGGCAAAAACATGAAAATTGGCAAAAGAAGAATGCCATTTTTCAGATAAATATAATTCACATAAGAAGGAGGTGATAAAGTGGCAGTTAAGATTAGGTTAAAAAGAATGGGAGCTAAAAAATCTCCATTTTATAGATTTGTTGTGGCTGATTCAAGGTCTCCACGTGATGGTAGATTTATAGACGAAATTGGCTATTATAACCCAGTATCAAATCCAAAAGAAATAAAAATTGATTCAGAAAAAGCTATAAAATGGTTAAAAGTTGGAGCACAGCCATCTGACACGGTTAGGGCTCTATTCAAAAAAGAAGGTATATTTGATAAAATTAATAATTAAAATCTCTGTTTTAGGAAGGGATAATCTATGGGCGAATTGGTAAAGTTCATTGCAAAATCTCTTGTTGACAATCCTGATGCAGTGCAGATTAATGAAATTGAAGGCGAGCAGTCAATAATCATAGAGTTAAAAGTTGCACCAGAAGACATGGGAAAAGTTATTGGAAAACAAGGGAGAATTGCAAAAGCTATTAGAACAGTTGTTAAAGCGGCTGCAACAAAGGAAAAGAAGCGCGTTGTTGTAGAAATAATTTAGGTGATTTTCATGGATGATTATTTATCCGTAGGTAAGATAACATCTGCATACGGTGTAAATGGAGAAGTAAAAGTTTTTCCTCTTACAGATCATTTAGATAGATTTTATGATTTAGACTATGTTTATATATTTGAGGAAACAGGTAAAACTTCTTTAAATGTTGAAACAGTCAGATTTATAAAAAATCTTGTGATTGTAAAATTTAAAGAAATAAATGATAGAAATGAAGCAGAAAAATTAAAAGGCAAGTTGATAAAGATAAAAAGAGACAATGCTGTAAAGCTGGATGATGATGAATATTTTATCAAAGACTTGCTAAACATGAAAGTATATACAGATGATCAAAAAGAATTAGGCATATTAAAGGATGTATTAAAAACCGGTGCAAATGATGTCTATGTTGTAAAAACCGATGAGAGAGATATTTTGATACCTGCCATAAAAGATGTAATAAAAAAGGTTGACATTAAAGAGCGTAAAATGACAGTCCACCTTTTGGAGGGACTATAATGATATTCAATGTTTTGACGATTTTCCCTGATATGTTTGAAGGAATACTTAGAAATAGCATTTTAAAAAGGGCTATTGAAAGAGATTTGATTAAAGTAAATTTGGTTAATATCAGGGACTATTCAAAGGATAGACATAAAAAAACGGATGATTACCCATATGGTGGCGGGTATGGCATGGTTATGATGGTTCAACCAATATACGATGCAATTAATGCTGTCAAATCATCTAAAGATATGCCGGTTTTTTATATGGGCCCTAAGGGGAAAAAGTTTGATCAGAAAAAAGCTGTAGAAATTTCAAGATATGATGAAATAATACTATTGTGTGGACATTATGAAGGAATTGACGAGAGGGCGTACTCAGTGATAGATGAAGAGATATCAATGGGAGATTTCATCATGACTGGTGGCGAAATAGCTGCAATGGCAGTTATTGATTCTGTATCAAGGTTGATACACGGTGTTTTGCCACAAGATGAAAGTTTTATGGATGAGTCTTTCTATAACGGTTTACTAGAATATCCTCAATATACGCGACCAGAAAATTTTAACGGTATGGAAGTGCCTAAAGTGTTACTGTCTGGTAATCATGCGGAGATAGCTAAATGGAGAAGACAGAAGTCTTTAGAACTTACATTAAATTTACGCCCTGATCTCTTGGACAAGAAATATTTAACCAAACAAGATATTGATTATCTTATGCAAATAGGGTATTCAGATATTTGAAAGGAGGGGAAAAAATGAATTTAATTGATATTGTTGAAAAAGAACAATTGAGAGAAGTACCTCAGTTTAATGTAGGAGATACTGTAAGAGTACATTATAAAGTTATTGAAGGTGACAAGGAAAGAATACAGGTCTTTGAAGGAGTTGTGATTAAAAGAAGCGGTGGCTCACTGAGAGAGAATTTTACTGTAAGACGTATTTCTTATGGTGTTGGTGTAGAAAGAACATTTCCACTTCACTCACCTAGAATTGAAAAGATAGAAGTAGTAAGAAAAGGCAAAGTAAGAAGAGCTAAACTTTATTATGTAAGAGATAGAGTTGGTAAAGCTGCTAAAATTCAAGAGAAAAAGTAAAGGGGACTTGATTAGTCCCTTTTTCAATATATGGAGGAACTTATGTATCAATGGTATCCAGGCCATATGGCAAAAACGAAGCGTTTAATTGAAGAAAATTTAAAAATAGTCGATATTGTGTATGAATTAATTGATGCAAGAATTCCTAAAAGTAGCAGAAACCCACTTATAGATGAATTGGTTAAAAATAAAAAACGAATTATTCTGCTTAATAAAGCTGACTTATCTGATTCTGCTGTTAATAAAATGTGGAATGAATATTTTAAAAAGCTAGGGATTGCAAGCCTTAATATAAATTCATTGAATAGCAGCAGTATTAAAGAAATATATGAATTGACTTTAAAAGAATGTAGCAATATAATAGATAGAAAAAGACAAAAGGGAATTAAGGCCAAATTAAGGGCAATGATAGTGGGTATACCTAATGTGGGCAAATCAACACTTATAAATTCGCTATCAAAAACAAAAAGTGCAAAGACAGGCAATAAACCAGGGGTAACAAAAGCAAAACAGTGGATACGGACTCCTTACTTTGATTTGTTGGACACGCCTGGAATACTGTGGCCAAAATTTGAAGATGAGCATGTTGGAATTATGCTGGCATTGACAGCTGCAATTAAAGATGAATTGTTGAACCATGAAGAATTGGCATTTAGTTTACTAAAAATTTTAAAACAAGAGTATCCAGAGCTTTTGATGCAAAGATATAAGATTCAATATATTGACATTGATTTGTATGACTTATTAAGAGAAATAGGCAAAATGAGAGGCTGTTTATCGTCTGGTGGGCATATTGATACGGAGCGTACATCAAAAATTATTGTAGAAGATTTTCGCACAGGCAAACTTGGGAAGATATCTCTTGAAAGGCCTGATTAGGGGGATTTTGATGCTATCTATAACAAAAAGCATGGCAATCATGGGCATCGATGGATATATAGTAGATGTGGAAGTTGATATATCCAATGGACTTCCGTCATTTGATATTGTTGGACTGGGAGATACAGAAATAAAAGAGTCAAGAGATAGGGTAAGAGCTGCCATAAAAAATAGCGGTTATGAATTTCCAGTAGAAAAAATCACTGTTAATTTAGCGCCTGCAAACACAAAAAAAGAAGGTACATCATTTGATTTGCCCATTGCTATAGGTATACTTATCTGTACAGGGCAAGTGAAACCTGTTGGTAGTGATACGGTTTTGCTGGGAGAGCTATCACTTGATGGCTCTTTAAGACCTATAAAAGGTGCTTTACCTATGGCAATGGATGCAAGGTCATACGGAGTAAAAAGGATAATCTTACCTAACAATAATGCAAAAGAAGCTGCTGTAACAAAAGAAATTCAGGTGATACCCGTAAAATCATTAAATGATGTAGTTGAATACATTAATGGCACAAAATCAATTGAGCAGGTAAAAATAGATATTGATGAATACTTTAAAAGAGAAAAGTATGATATAGATTTTTCTGACGTAAAGGGGCAGGAAAATGTAAAAAGAGCTTTCGAAATAGCTGCTGCTGGTGGGCACAATATAATGTTGGTAGGACCGCCAGGCTCAGGAAAGACTATGCTGGCAAGAAGATTTCCAACAATACTACCTGAAATGACTTTAGAAGAGGCTTTAGAGGTGACAAAGATACATAGTATAGCAGGGACACTACCTGAAAATGCATCATTAATAACAAATAGGGTTTTTCGTGCTCCTCACCATACAATTTCGACAGTTTCGTTAATTGGTGGTGGTAGGATTCCAAAACCTGGTGAAGTTTCATTGGCACATTATGGCGTTTTATTTCTAGATGAATTTCCTGAGTTTAGAAGGGATGCTATAGAAGCACTTAGACAGCCGTTAGAAGATGAGTTTGTAACGATATCTAGAGTAAATGCAACTTTTACATATCCTGCTAAGGTAATTCTAATTATTGCTTTAAATCCATGTCCATGCGGCTATCTAGGTGATTCGACTCACGAGTGTAGGTGTACGCCGAATGAAATAAGGCGCTATCAAAATAAGATTTCAGGTCCATTGCTTGATAGAATTGATTTGCATGTGGAAGTTAATCGCGTCGACAAGCAGAAGTATTTTGAAGATGATAAAAATATCGAAACATCAGAAGTAATAAGAGACAGAGTAAAAAAAGCAAGGGAGATACAATTGCAAAGATATCGTGGGAGCGGTATATTTTTCAATTCTCAGTTAAAGAATAATATGATAAAAAAGTATATAAAGCTTGATGAAAAAACGACTGAAATGATTAAAGATTACTTTGACAAGCTAGGTCTAAGTGCCAGAGCATATAATAAAATAATAAAAGTCGCAAGAACGATTGCGGATTTGGACGGGAGTATTGATGTTAAATATGAACATGTGGCGGAAGCATTTCAATACAGGAATTTAAACAATAAATATATAAGCAATTAAAACAAAGAGGTGTAATAGATGCAGAGAGTTTTTTCAGGTGTACAACCAACGGGTGATATTCATATAGGCAATTATCTCGGTGCAATGAGGCAATTTGTAAAGCTTCAAAATGATTATAGCTGTTTATTTTGCATTGTTGATCTACATGCATTAACTGTTCCGCAGGATCCAGAAACTTTAAGAAAAAAATCTATAGAATTAGCGGGCCTTTATCTTGCTATAGGTCTTGATCCTAAAAAAGTAATCATATTTGTACAATCACATGTTCCAGAGCATCCAGAGCTTGCATGGCTGCTTCAATGTATGACTTATTTCGGCGAATTAGGTAGAATGACACAATTTAAAGATAAAAGTAAAGGAAAAGAGGCCGTTTCAGTTGGATTATTCACATATCCAGATTTGATGGCTGCCGATATATTGTTATATGATACAAATTTTGTTCCTGTCGGCAATGACCAAAAACAGCATTTGGAACTAACTAGAGATATAGCTATAAGGTTTAATAACAGATTTGGTGAAACTTTTGTGGTACCAGAGCCGATGATTATGAAGACAGGTTCGAGAATAATGAGCTTGACTGAACCTGATAAAAAGATGAGCAAGAGCAGTGAAAATCAATATAGCAAAATAAACCTATTAGATGAACCTTCTCAAATCAAGAAAAAGATCATGAGGGCAGTAACTGATTCAGAAAATGTAATAAGATATGACCCAGAAAATAAGCCTGGCTTAAGTAACTTATTAACGCTGTACAGCTCATTTACAGGTATAAGCATTGAAGAAGCAGAAGCGAGATTCAAAGGACAAGGATACGGCACATTAAAAAAAGAACTGGCAGACGTAATAGTAGAGAGGCTTTCTGAAATTCAGAATAATTACAAGAATTTAGATTTAAATTATATTAACGAAATTTTAAAAGAAGGAGCTGAAAAGGCCAGCAGTATAGCAAAGGTTACTATAGAAAGAGTCAAGGATAAAATGGGGCTATTGCCTATAAAGTAAAAGCATTCTTGATATGGTTTATGTTATTTAGTTTAAATGTTTTTGGGTCAATTAATATTTCAATGACATCAAATCTAGATAAATAATTTGCGTACTTTTTATTATACGATAAAAAAGTTTCTGCAACTTTAATTATTTTATTTTTTTTGTAGTAGTTTACTGCTTCTTTTGGATAGCCGAATTTTGTAGAAGTTCTAGTCTTAACTTCTACAAAGATTAGGCTATTTTTATTAAGAGCTATAATATCGATCTCTCCTATAGGACATCTAAAATTTTTATTAACAACGGCATATCCAGATTTCAACAGATATTTTTCAGCGATGCTCTCTCCTAGATTACCTAATATTTTGTTATTCATATATTCGATTCTCCTATTATCTTTTTTAAAAATGTTTTTCTATGTATTGGGCACGGGCCGTATTTTTTTATTGCTTCAATATGTTCTTTTGTTCCATAGCCTTTATTTTTTTTAAAGCCATATTGTGGATATAATTCATCATATTTTTTCATCAAGTTGTCTCTTTCTACTTTTGCTATTATAGATGCTGCAGCGATGGAAATACTTTTCACATCGCCTTTTATAATAGGCTTTTGCATTATGTTTATATTTGGTATTTTTACAGCATCAATTAATAAACAGTCAATTTCTACATCAATTTTTGAGATAGCGATTCTCATAGCTTCATAAGTCGAATTCAATATATTGACGCTGTCAATGTATTCATTATCTATTATTCCTATTCCATAAGCAATGGCATTTTTTTTAATAACTTCTGATAATAATTCTCTTTTTTCTTCACCTAATTTTTTTGAATCATTAACATCCGGTATAAATACGTCTTTAGGGAGTACAACACATCCAGCAACGACAGGCCCAGCTAATGGTCCTCTGCCAACCTCGTCTACGCCCCCTATTGCCTTATAGTTTAATTTGTAAAGTTCTCTTTCGTATTGTGTCAAATTCTCTATTCTTAATCTTTCCTTATTAAACCATTTTAAAGCATTATCATTTAATTTTAAACCATCAATATTCAAACCATAATTGTATATATATTCTTTTAAGCTTTTTATGTTTAATGACTGTTGAGACATTTTTATCACCCAACTTATTCTTATTCGACAAAAATATATAAAATACCTTCTTTTATTTTTTTCTTTTTATTATTATAATGATAATGTTTAAATATTTAATTTGAGGTGTAATAATGGATAAAAACAAAATTTACTCTATATGGCTTAGTTCAGTCAACAATGTAGGTGCAAAGACTTATAAGAAGCTGATAGATTACTTTGAAAGTGCAGAAAATGTCTATAAATCTGATAATGAAGAGCTGAAAAATGTTGTTAATAATATCAGAGTGTATAAAAATATATTAGATGCAAAGAAAATAAACCCTTATGCATATGCCGAAAGATTGAACAAAGAAAAAATAAAAGTTCTGTTGATAGATGATGATGAATATCCAAAATTATTAAAAGAAATATACGATGCTCCGCAAGTTTTATATGTAAAAGGCGATATTAAAGAATCTGATGAGCTATCAATGGCAATAGTTGGCTCTAGAAATGCCACATCATATGGAAAATCAGTATCAGAAAAATTTTCTTATGAATTATCGAAACATGGATTTACAATAGTAAGTGGAATGGCTAGAGGAATTGACAGTCTAGCGCATAAAGGAGCAATCAAAGCAGGTGGTAGAACTATAGCTGTACTGGGGTGTGGAGTAAATATAGTATATCCAGAAGAAAATAAGAGATTGATGGAAGATATAATTTCAAATGGAGCAGTTGTGTCGGAATATCCACTTGATTATCTACCTCTTGCCGGGAATTTTCCTGCAAGAAACAGGATAATAAGCGGATTGTCTCTAGGAGTTGTAGTAGTTGAAGCAGGGGTTAAAAGTGGCTCTCTAATTACTGCAAAATTTGCATTAGAACAAGGAAGAGATGTATTTGCGGTACCAGGATTTATTACCAGTGCTTATAGCAAGGGAACAAACGAATTAATTAAGCAGGGTGCAAAATTGGTGACGAGTAGCAGTGACATACTTGAGGAATATAATTTTAGAGAAGATATAAAAGCAAGAATAAATGATCAATTGATTAATACACTAAGCAGTGAAGAGAAAAAATTATACATGGCGATAGTAGATTGCCCAAGAGATATAGAAGAATTAGTTGAAATAATGAAATTTCCTGTATCTAAAGTAAATTATCTTTTATCATCATTGTTGTTTAAAGGGCTTATTGTTAGATTACCTGGCAATAAATATGAAAAAAGTTTTGATTAATCCTACAAGTTTGATATAATAAATTAATGTTTTGGAGGTATCGAAATGGAAAAATCATTGGTAATAGTTGAATCACCCTCAAAGGCCAAAACAATACATAAATATTTAGGAAAAAATTATAAAGTTGAAGCCTCGATGGGGCATATAAGGGATTTGCCAAAAAGTCAGCTTGGCATAGATATTGAGAAAAATTTCGAGCCCAAATATATAACGATTCGTGGCAAAGGACCAATAATAGAGAAATTAAAAAAAGAAGCAAAAAATGCTTCGAAAATTTACCTTGCGACAGACCCTGATAGGGAAGGGGAAGCTATATCATGGCATCTTGCTAATCTTTTAAATATAGATGTCAATGATAAATGCAGAATAGAGTTTCATGAAATAACAAAAAATGCGATACAAAATGCTATTAAAAATCCTCGAAAGATAAACATGAATTTAGTTGATGCGCAGCAAGCCAGAAGAATACTTGACAGGCTTGTAGGCTACAATATTAGCCCATTGCTGTGGAAAAAAATAAAAAGAGGTCTAAGCGCTGGAAGAGTTCAGTCAGTTGCCACAAGATTAATTTGTGATAGGGAAAAAGAAATAGAAGAATTTAAGCCTGAAGAGTATTGGAGCTTATCTGCTTTTTTGTATAAGGAAAAGAAAACGCAGTATTTCGAAGCAAAGTTTTATGGAACAAAAGATGGAAAAATAGATTTAAAAAATGAAAATGATGTAAACAACATTATAAAAGATTTGGCAGATGATTACATCGTAGATAATGTCAAAACAGGCACTAAAAAGAGAAATCCTTCTCCTCCATTTATAACAAGTACGATGCAACAAGAAGCTTCTAAAAAGCTTGGATTTACTGCAAAAAAGACAATGATGATTGCGCAACAATTGTATGAAGGAGTTGAAATAAAAGGGGAAGGAAGTCTAGGCTTAATAACTTATATGAGAACAGATTCTACAAGAATATCTGAAGAGGCTAAAAAAGCTGCATATGAATATATACTGCAAAAATATGGGAAAGAATATGCAAATCCTAATACAACATATACAAAGAAAGGAGGAAATATTCAGGATGCTCATGAAGCCATAAGGCCTACGTATATAGATTTAGACCCTGAACAAATCAAAGATTCTCTAAAACCAGATCAATATAAACTATATAAATTAATTTGGAGCCGATTTATAGCAAGCCAGATGTCCCAGGCTGTATATGATACGATAACTATGGATATTATCAATAAAAATTATATCTTTAAAGCAAGCGGCTCTAAGCTAAAATTTGCAGGCTTTATGACTGTATATACTGAAGAAGCGGACACCGAAAATGTTGAAGAAAAAACTTTGCCGTTACTTGAAAAAGGAGATTGTTTAAAATTAAAGGAATTAAAGCCGGAACAGCATTTTACACAGCCACCTGCTAGATATACTGAAGCTACTTTGATAAAAGAACTAGAAGAAAAGGGAATAGGAAGGCCCAGCACGTATGCTCCTATAATATCTACACTGCTTGAAAGAGGATATGTAATAAAAGAAAAGAAAAACTTAAAGCCAACTGAATTGGGTTTTATCGTAACAGACGTGATGAAAGAATTTTTTCCAGATATTGTGGATGTAAAATTTACTGCCGAAATGGAAGAACAACTTGATAAGATAGAAGAAGGCATAGAAAAATGGTGCGATGTAATTGATGGATTTTATAATAATTTTAATGATTCCTTAAAGGTTGCAGAGGAGCAGATGAAAGACATTGAAATAAAAGATGAAGTTACAGATATAAAGTGCGAATTTTGCGGTAGAAATATGGTTATAAAATATGGGCGATATGGCAAATTTTTGGCTTGCCCGGGATTTCCTGAATGCAAAAACACTAAACCGCTATATGAAGAAACAGGAATAATATGCCCTAAATGTGGAGGGAAAATAATTGTTAAGAAAAGTAAAAGAGGAAAGACATACTATGCTTGTGAAAATTCATCTCAGTGTGGTACTATGTTTTGGGATAAGCCAATAAATGAAACATGCCCTAAATGTGGAAATTTACTTATGGAAAAATATATCAAAGGAAATAAGGTAATTAAATGTAGTAATTGCGATTATGTAAAGTAATTTAAATATATAAAAAATTTTGAAATATTATTGAAACATTATAAATTTTGTGTTAATATTATATTGTTTTTGGGGGGTGAAAAATTGTTTAAAGGTACTACAATTGTAGCTGTTAGAAGAGATAATAAAGTTTCTATAGCTGGTGATGGACAGGTTACATTTGGCGAGAATACAATTTTAAAACATGGAGCAAAAAAGATAAGAAGATTGTACAATGATGAAGTTTTGATAGGCTTTGCAGGTTCTGTAGCTGATGCATTAACATTGTCTGAAATGTTTGAAGAAAAACTGGAGCAGTATGGTGGTAATCTAAAAAGAGCTGCTGTAGAACTTGCACAGGAATGGAGAAAAGATAAGGTTTTAAAAAAACTAGAAGCACTTTTAATTGCTGCGGATAAAAACGTAACGTTAGTTATATCTGGCAATGGTGAAGTGATTGAGCCAGATAACGATGTGATAGCAATAGGCTCAGGTGGCAATTTCGCAATGTCTGCAGCACTCGCTTTAAGGTATAATACTAATTTATCTGTGGAAGAAATTGCCAGAAAGTCCCTTGAGATAGCGTCGCAAATCTGTGTATATACCAACGATCATATAACGGTAGAAAGTTTATAAGGAGGGACTTGGTGTGAAGAATTATACCCCAAAAGAAATTGTAGATGCGCTTGATAAATATATAGTAGGTCAAGATTTAGCTAAACGTTCTGTAGCTGTTGCGCTTAGAAATAGATTTCGTAGGAATTTGTTGCCTGATGAAATAAAAGATGAAGTTACTCCAAAAAACATTTTGATGATAGGTCCTACTGGTGTGGGTAAGACAGAAATTGCGAGAAGGATAGCAAAACTTGTTGAAGCGCCGTTTGTAAAAGTAGAGGCTACTAAATTTACTGAAGTGGGATACGTAGGACGCGATGTTGAGTCAATGATTAGAGATTTGCTTGAGTCAGCAATTCGCATGGTTAAACAGGAAAAAATGCAGAATGTTATGCTGCGGGCAAAAGAATTAGCAGAAGAAAGGATAGTAGATTATTTATTAAATGGCAGAAAAAACAAACGGCAGAAAAATCCTTTTGAATTTTTGTTCAATGCACCAAGCAATGATGAAGTTCAAGATGATGAACAGCAAGAAATCAAACTAAAAAAAGCTCAATTAAAAGAAAAAATACGAAATGGGGAATTGAATGATACAGTTATCGAAATTGAGATAACGGATTCTGCTGCACCAATACTTGAAATGTATTCAAATATAGGTTCAGAAGAGATGAATATCAATTTACAAGATATGTTTTCAGACATTTTACCTAAAAAGAAAAAATATAAAAAAGTGCCCATAGGAGAGGCTAAAAAGATATTAGAGTCTGAAGAAGCGCAAAATTTAATCGATATGGATGAAGTAATCGACGAAGCTATAAAAAGGACAGAACAAGATGGCATAATTTTCATAGATGAAATCGACAAGATTGCTGGAAGTGGATATACAAATGGACCTGATGTATCCAGGGAAGGAGTTCAAAGAGACATATTGCCAATAGTAGAAGGCAGTACTGTTATGACAAAGTATGGACCTGTGAAAACAGATTATATACTTTTTATAGCAGCAGGTGCTTTTAACGTTTCAAAAGTAAGTGATTTAATACCCGAACTGCAAGGAAGATTTCCGGTTAGAGTTGAGCTAAAGCCATTGACAAAAGAAGATTTTATAAGAATTTTAAAAGAACCTAAAAATGCATTGACAAAACAATATGCAGCGCTTTTAAAAACTGAAGGTGTAGACGTAGAATATTCTGATGATGCCATAGATAGAATAGCAGAGATTGCTTATCTTATAAATCAACAGTCAGAAGATATAGGAGCAAGACGGCTACATACAGTGATGGAGAAGTTGTTTGAAAAGTTATCATTTGAAGCTCCTGAGATAACAGGTAAAAAAGTGATCATCGACAGAAATTATATAGATGAGCAATTAAAAGATAATTTAAGTAAATTTGATGTTAATAAGTATATACTTTAATGAGGAGGATAATAATGGAATTACTTCTGGAAAAAATCAGAAAGGTAAATAAGGTACTTCAGAAAACTGGCGTTCAACCAGTTGATTTTAATGAATTGTCTGAGATATTAAAAGATGTTATAAATTGCGATGTTTTTATTGTAAGCAGAAGAGGAAAGCTGTTGGGACGCAATTTAGATGAATATAGTGGCGAGTTAGATGAGTCAATTATAAAAAGCATGCAGCTTCCTGAAGATTACAATGATGAGCTCTTAAAAATAGCAGAGACATCTGCAAATCTTACTAAAGAAAGTAAAGCAACGCTTATAAAAAATGATAATTTATTTGAGACAATTGTTCCTGTATTTGGAGGAGGAAATAGACTTGGAACATTAATGCTTTTAAGATATGGAGATAAGTTTACTGATGATGATATTATATTGGCTGAGTACGGTGCAACAGTTATAGGTTTAGAAATACTTAGGTCTAAAAATGATGAAATAGAAGAAGATGAAAGAAAACGAACTGTGGTGCAGATGGCTTTAGCAACTCTTTCTTATTCAGAATTAGAAGCTGTTATGCATATTTTTGAAGAATTAGAAGGAAATGAAGGGCTTCTTGTAGCCAGCAAGATAGCTGATAAAGTTGGAATAACAAGATCGGTTATAGTAAATGCTTTAAGAAAATTTGAAAGTGCGGGTGTTATAGAATCAAGATCACTTGGTATGAAAGGAACACATATTAAGATTCTAAATGATAAATTGATCGATGAGCTTAAAAAATTAAAACGGTAAGATTAAAAAGTCCTAAAGAAATTTAGGACTTTTTTCTTATGGTCTTTAAATTTGCTGAGTGATATAATATATTTTGACAAAATTTGATAAATACTGACATATATTTCTTTACATATATATAATACATCATTAATGCTAAAATATTCTACATATATGAATAATTTTTGAAGGAAATTGTAATTTCGTGTCGAATATTAGTATTATTGATTGGAGGAATGTAAATGTTGGGAATAAATTTTAATACAGTGGATCTTATGAGTAAAGCATTAGATGCATCCGAACTGAGAAATGAAGTCATTTCTAATAATATAGCTAATGTTGATACACCAGGTTTCAAAAGATCAGACGTCAATTTCGAAAGTATTTTAAATGATACAATAAATTCCAATAAATTAGCAGGTTTTGTAACAGATAAAAATCATATACCTATTAACTCAAAGTCAATTGATAATATTGAACCGCAAATTGTGCAGGATAATAGTACTTCCATGAGACTAGATGGTAACAATGTGGATATTGATGTAGAAATGTCGAATTTGGCAAAAAATCAGCTTTACTACAGCGCATTAGCGCAAAGAGTTAGTGGTGAATTAAATTCTATTCTTACAGCAATAAAAGATGGAGGTAATTAATAATGGGCTTCTTAAATTCTATTGATATAAGTGCTACAGGTCTTACAGCTGAAAGATTGAGGATGGACGTCATATCTCAAAATATTGCAAATGTAGATACAACAAGAACATCTAGTGGTGGACCGTACAGGAGAAAGCTTGTTGTATTGAAAGAGATTGATAATCAAAACAGTTTTAGCGATATGCTTAATACAGCAAAGGGAATTCAGGCAGTTGGAAATGGTGTTGAAGTTGTATCTATTGTGGATGACAATAAAACTCCACTAAATCGAGTGTACGATCCGGGCAATCCAGATGCAGATAATACTGGTTATGTAAATTATCCAAATGTCAATATTGTTTCTGAAATGGTTGATATGATATCAGCTACAAGGGCATATGAAGCCAATGTTACTGCTGTTAATTCTGCAAAATCAATGATAGAAAAAGCATTAGAAATCGGAAAGGCGTAGGTGAGAAATAATGATAAATCCCATTTCACAAATAAACTCTATGGGAAGCATTAGTGCTTCTAGCACAACAAACAATTCTACTTCTTTTGGAGATATTTTAAAAACTGCCATTACTGATGTAAATAACTTGCAGCTTAAATCGCATCAAGACGATCAGATGTTAGTTACTGGAGATATCAATAATATACATAATGTAATGATTGATGCGGCAAAAGCAGACATTGCGTTGGAGCTTACAATTCAAATAAAAAATAAAATACTTGATGCATATCAGGAGATAATGAGGATGCCGGTTTAATACCTTTTGAGATGAGGTGAATTGATGCCTTCTTTTATAAACAATATAAGAAGTCAAATTAATAATTTTTGGAACAAATTTGATAAAAAACAAAAAATACAGATTGGAATAATATCATTATTATTAATTAGTAGTATAGCTTTACTAGTGTATATTATTAATAGACCTAATTACGAAGTTTTATACTCTGATTTAAGTGTCAAAGATGCTGGTGCAGTAGTTGATAAGTTAAAAAATGAATTGAAAATTCCATACAAAATTGAAGGGAACGGAAGCACAATATTAGTTCCTGCTCAATATAAAGATGAAGCGCGAATGCAGCTTGCAACAGAAGGAATTCCGCAAGATGGTTTTAGCTTTAGCGATGCTATGAATAATTCTCTTGCTACAACAGACCAGGAGAGAAAGCAGAAATACATATACTTTGTTCAGAATGAAATACAAAATACACTAAAAGCTATTGATGGTGTTCAGGATGCTAAAGTCAATATAGTTGTTCCAGATGAGAACAATTTTGTATTGTCGAATAATGACAATTCATCAACAGCAGCTGTAATGTTACAATTAAAGCCTGGTGTTACATTAACGAATCAGCAAATCAATGGAATAACAAACTTTGTATCAAAAAGTGTAGAAGGACTAAGCCCAGACAAAGTAACTATTATTGATGGGAACGGAAAAGTTTTAGTCGCTCAAAATGATAATTCACTTGATGGCGCAAGTTCTCAATATGCTCTTCAAATGAAAGTTCAAAATGATCTGCAGAATAATATTCAATCGCTTTTGGAGCAAGTTTTTGGACCCGGAAATGTAATCGTAAGAGCCAGTGTTAATTTGAATTTTGATAAACAGGTGCAGGACAAAGTAGAATGGCAGCCTGTTATAGACAATAATGGAATTATAAGAAGTACACAAACGATAAAAGAAATAGCAAATGGCTCCAGTAATGGTGCTCCGGCTGGTACGACAACTAATAATCCTCCTGGTAATACAACATATACGACTCAAAACAATGGCAATTCAAATTATAGCAAAACAGATACAACAATAAATTACGAGATTAATCAAATAAAAACTACTCTTACTTCAGCTCAAGGAAAAATACAGAATATATCATTGAGTGTAGTAGTAAACAACAATAATTTAAGCCCTACAATGAAACAGCAGCTTACAGATCTTGTATCAAATGCTGCTGGCGGAAAGAACGTATCTGTCTCAGTTATGGGCATTAAATTTAATACTGATTTATTGAATCAAATGAAAAATACTCAAAAGCAAACATTCCCATACGTATGGTTAATAATATTAGGTGCGTTGCTTTTAGCGGGAGGTGTCTTCTATGCTATGAAAAAGAAGAACAAAGAGTTAATTCCTGCTACTAATTTAGAAGAAGCTATGTCGACTGAGGAGCCTGGAAAAGAAATAGAAGAATTAGATGTAACTAGTGAAAAAGATGAAAAGATGAAACAAATAGAAAAATTTATAAAGCAAAAGCCAGACATAGTTGCGCAATTAATCAGAACTTGGCTCAACGAAGAATAGGATGGTGGTGTCTACTTTGGCAAGAAGTTCTATTACAGGTAAACAAAAATGTGCTATGCTTTTAATTGCTTTAGGACCAGCTACAGCAGCACAAATATACAAACATCTAAAAGAAGAAGAAATAGAGCAGCTAACCTTGGAGATTGCTAATATCAGAAACATATCTCCTGAAGAAAAAGATAAGATTTTGGATGACTTTTATAATATGTGTATAGCACAGGAGTATATTATAGAAGGCGGAATAGACTATGCAAAAGAAATTTTAGAGAAGGCATTGGGATCTCAACAGGCTTTAGAAATTATTAATAAGCTTACTTCAACATTGAAGGTTAGACCTTTTGATTTTGTGAGGCGCGCAGATCCATCTCAAATATTAAGTTTTATACAAAACGAACATCCTCAGACAATAGCGATGATACTATCATATCTAAAACCTCAACAGGCTGGTGTTATATTATCATCGCTTCCTGAAAATATTCAGTCTGATGTGGCTATGAGAATTGCAAAAATGGAAGCTACATCGCCTGAAATTGTAAAGGAAGTTGAACGAATATTAGAAAAGAAATTGTCATCTTTGGTTACACAAGATTATACATCAACAGGTGGCATACAGACGATTGTGGATATCTTAAATTCAGTTGATCGATCTACAGAGAAAAATATTATTGACACACTTGAAACTAAAGATATAGAGCTTGTTGAAGAAATTAAAAAACGTATGTTTGTATTTGAAGATATTATAACATTAGATAATCGTTCAATACAAAGAGTCCTGAGGGAAGTAGACAATCACGATATTGCACTGGCACTTAAAGGATCAAACGAAGAAGTACAAAGGGTTATTTATAGTAATATGTCAAAGAGATTGGCAGACATGATTAAAGAAGACATTCAATACATGGGCCCAGTTAGATTAAAAGATGTTGAAGAAGCACAGCAAAAAGTTGTAAATATTATAAGACGATTAGAAGAAGCCGGGGAAATAGTTATATCTAGAGGCGGAGGTGATGAAATAATTGTATAGGATATTAAAGAATAAAGATTGTATAAATTCATCACCTGTTGTTATTGAAAAGCCTCATATTAAGAAGTTAAATAATTTATCAAATGATAAGATTAATGATAATGACTCTATACAATATATAGAATTTAAGAAGAAACTTGAGAAGATTCGCATTATTCAGGATGATATTATTAAATCCGCTAAAGATGAGGCAGAAAAGCTTATAAATAATGCAAAAATGATAGCAGAAGAAATAAAGGAAAATGCAAAGAAAGACGGATATAAAGACGGGTTTAATAGCGGCTATAAAGAAGGCCTAAATAAAGGAATAGATGAAGGTAAAAATAGAACTTCTGCTATACTTAAGGAAGCAAGAGAGATAAAAGAAATGATATTAGATGAGAAAAAAAATTTACAAAAAGAAGTAGAGAGTGATATTGTTTCAACGGTAATTTATTGTGTGAAAAAGATAATTGATATAAATATGGAAGAAAAAAGAGATTTAGTCATTAATCTTGTGAAAAAAGGATTGGAAAATTACGAAGCTTCAAATTCAGTAACAGTCAGAGTAAGTGACGAAGATTATGAATTCCTGACTAAAAATAAAGACAAAGTATTAAAAAATTTAAAATTCATTGATGACATTAACATAGTAAGAGATATATCATTAGATAAGTACGATTGTATTGTGCAGACTCCGTCAGGAATGATTGATTCGGGTTTAAAGACGCAATTAGAAAGTCTAAAAGATGCTCTAAAAGGTGTTTTAAATGATCAGTAATAATTTTTTTGAAAGATATAAGACTGTTTTACGTGACAGAAGCTTTATAAAGTATTATGGAAAAGTAAATCAAGTTGTTGGTTTAACAATTGAAAGCATTGGTCCAATATCAAATGTTGGAGATGTTTGTGAGATAAAGTCTATAAACGGAAATACAATTTATGCTGAAGTTATGGGATTTAAAGATGATAAAGTTTATTTGATGCCTTTAGGAGATATGGATGGCATAGGGCCTGGGAATAGTGTTATATCTACAGGACAAAAATTAAAGATAGGAGTTGGAGAAGAATTACTTGGAAGGGTTATAGATGCATTAGGCAATCCAATTGATGGGAAGGGACCCATAAAATTTAAGAAGTTAGTAAGCACTAATAATGTGCCACCGAACCCCATTGAGAGAAAGAGAATAAGGGAAGCGATGCCTCTTGGCATAAAAGCGATAGATGGTTTGCTTACATGTGGTAAAGGACAGAGAATAGGTATTTTTGCTGGTAGTGGCGTAGGAAAAAGTACTCTACTTGGAATGATAGCCAGAAATGCCAAATCTGATATTAATGTAATTGCTTTAATTGGCGAAAGAGGAAGAGAAGTAAATGAGTTTATTGAGAAAGACTTGGGTGAGGACGGTTTAAAAAGATCGATTTTAGTCGTATCGACTTCTGATACACCTGCTTTGATGAGAGTTAAAGGTGCAATGACTGCTACATCTATTGCAGAATATTTCAGAGATCAAGGGCTTGATGTTTTATTTATGATGGATTCTGTTACAAGATTTGCTATGGCACAAAGAGAAATAGGGTTGTCTATTGGTGAAGCTCCAGTTTCAAGAGGTTATACACCTTCAGTTTTTTCGGTTCTTCCTAAGTTATTAGAGAGAGCGGGTTCTGCAAAAAATGGCTCTATAACAGCTCTGTATACAGTTTTGGTAGACGGTGATGATTTAAATGAACCGATAACAGATGCTGTCAGAGGCATATTAGATGGACATATAGTTTTGTCAAGAAAGCTTGCAAATAAAGGGCAATATCCTGCAATAGATATTTTAGCAAGTATTAGCAGAGTTATGAATGATATTGTATCAGATGAACACAAAAATTTATCTTCGAAATTTAAAAGTATATTATCAGTTTATGAGGAGTCAGAAGATTTAATTAATATAGGTGCTTATGCAAAAGGGAGTAATCCCAAAATAGATGAAGCAATTTTATTACACGACGATATGATAAATTATATAAAACAGACTACAGACGAAAATTATAACTTTGAAGATGAACTAAATATGCTAAAAAATATTTTAAATAGGTGATAATGTGAAAAAATTTAGATATTCATTGGAAACTGTACTTAATATCAAAGAGCAAAAGCAAAAGATGGAAAAAGAGAAATTGGCACTATTAATTTCAAAATATGAATTGCAAAAAAATAAACTCAATGAAATTCTTATTAAGATAAATGAAACAATTGAGAAAAATGAAATGAATGCTATGATGGGCATATCTGCAATGAATTTAAAACAATTTAATTTATATTTGGAGACATTGTACGAAAAATATAATGAGCAAAATGAAATTTTGAAAACTTTAGAGAATGAGATTGAGAAAGAAAGACGAAAACTAAGAGAGGTTAGTAAGGAAAAAGAAGCACTTGAAAATTTAAAAGAAAAAAAATATGAAGAGTATAAATATCAGTCATTGCTAGAGCAAAATTCAATTATCGATGAGCAAATATCATATAAAGTTGCTAGGTCTACTTTAGGAGGTTAATCAATGCAAAAAGAAGAAACTGGAAATGAAAGAAGACCGCTAAGATTAATTATAATTATTTTTATTGCAATTTTTATAATTCTGGTTGTTGGCCTGTTATTTTATTTTAATATTGGTGGAATTAGCAATCATACTTTAAAATATTTTAGCAACATACCGATTTTAAAAGGCTTAATACAGGTTAAACCAACGACTAATTATGCTGATGAGCTGAAAAAGTTGACTAGTGAACTTAATACAAAACAAAAAGAATTACAAAATGCGGAAATAAGTTTAAGCGATAAGCAAAAACAGATTGATGAATTACAATTGCAGCTTCAAAAACAGCAAAATGAGCTAAATAGTTTAAAGGTGCAGGTAAACTCTAAAAAAACCGATTTAAAGACTTTGGCTACTTACTATGAAAATATGGACCCACAAAATGCAGCAAATATATTGAATCAAATAACGGACAATAATATCTTGATAGGTATTTTAGGTAATATGAATAAAGACAATGCATCTAAAATACTAGAGCAATTGGATCCCAAAAAAGCTGCAGATATAACAAAGATACTATATACAAATGCTTCAACTGTGCCATAGAAAGGAGATGATTAGGTGATACAAGTTATGAATATTTTAAATGGAGTTATGCCGGCAAAAAGTGATGATAAATCTACGAACAAAAAAGTTGCAGATTTTAAAAGCTTTATTAAAGTCGTTCAAAATGGAAGTAAAGATGAAAATAAAAACTTCAATAGCAATAAAAATGAAACTATAAATATCAAACAACTATCAGACACAATAAATATGATTTTAAATTTAATAAACAATAATTTAACTATAAACAAGGTTATAAGTCAATCGAATTTGCAATCAATAGAAGAAAGCATTATAAACCAATTGTACAGTGCAATACAGAATAGTCAAAACAAAGATGAAATTAATATGCAATACTTGGTAAATACGATTACTAAAATATTGAATGAAAAATTTGGCTTAAATATTGATTCAAAAGATATTTTAAGTTTACTAAAAAATACCAATATAGAAAATACGAAAATTCTAGTTAGTTCTAATGATGCAGAGATAAAAGATGATAATATCAAGTTGAAGTTAAGTGCGAATAGTGATGATATAAAACAGCAAATGGTAGCTGTCAATGATAGCAAAAATATAAATACAGACGTAAACAACAATGAAAAAAATACAAATATAAATAGCTTCATTGCAAAAACTGATAATAATTTAAAAGATGAAAATTTAAATCAAAACGGAAATCAGAGTAAAAATCAAAATGATAATAATGGTGAAAATGTTGATAGGCTTGTAACTGACAAAAATCAAAATATATCAAAAAAACTCGATAGCAAAATTGATCTAACAAAAGATAATAAAATAATCGATTTAAAACCTGACAACATTGTTGTTTTAAATGAAAATCAAAATAAACAATTAACAGTAAACACTGAAAAGATTTTAGATGCTAAAAGCCCTATACAGACAACGGACATAATTGATCAAATTGTAAAAAATGTTAACATAACAAAATCAGATACCGAGTCAAACATAAAAATTCAACTTAAACCTGATTTTTTAGGGAAAATGGAGATCGATATAAAATCTGTGAATGGAAGTTTAACAGCAAATATTTTAACTGATAACGAAAAAGTTAAGCATCAAATTGAAGCAAATTTAAACATACTTAATAGTCAGTTAGAGTCAAAAGGCATAAAAATTGACAGCTTTAATGTATCTATCGATAGAAATATGCAATTTACATCACAGTACAATGGACAGGAAAATAGTGGTGAAAGATACAAAAATCAAAATAACAATAGAATAAGGCTTAATTATGATGATTATGAAACTGCAGAGTTGGAATCACATAGTTTTTCAACAGTTAATACCGCATCCAATGGTCACGTAGATGTAGTTGTATAAAGGAGGTGATAGAATGGCTATAAATACGAATTATGATAATAGCTACATAAATACATATACTGATGGGACAAAGGTTACAAATCCAAATTCAGAATTAGGAAAAAATGAATATTTACAGCTTCTTGTCACTCAGTTGGAAAATCAAGATCCATTAAATCCTATGGACGATAAAGAATTTATTGCACAGATGGCACAATTTTCAGCTTTGGAACAAATGCTAAACTTAAACAACAGCTTTAATGCTGTTAAAGCCTATAGTTTATTAGGTAAAACAATCTCTGCAAATATTGATTCAAATGGTAATAGCTCAACTGTTACTGGAAAAGTTGATGCGGTTAAATTTGATGGAAGTAATTATTACTTAGAAGTTCAAGGTACAGATGTTTCATTAGATTCAGTCACTTCAGTATCAGATTAATAAAATTAAACTTAAAAGGAGGAATAATCATGTTGAGGTCTATGTACTCAGCAGTATCTGGTTTAAAAGCACATCAAGCGGAGATGGATGTGATAGGCAACAATATTGCAAATGTGAATACTGTTGGTTTTAAAGCAAGTAGAATGACATTTAAAGAGATATTTAATCAAACAATAAAAGGAGCATCAGCGCCGCAGGGTAGCGGCGGAGGCACAAACCCTCAGCAAGTAGGCCTTGGCGTTGCTATAGCGTCGATTGATACTTTATTTACAAATGGGGGTTCTCAAAGAACAGACAATCCAACAGATTTATCAATTGATGGCAATGGATTTTTTATAGTCAATAACGGTGGTGCAAATTTATATACAAGAGCTGGAAACTTTTCATTTGATTCCAATGGAGATCTTGTAACACCAGACGGATATAAAGTAATGGGTTGGATATCTCAAGATGGTAAAACGGTAAATACCGACACGGGTAATTTATCGCCTATTAGTATAAAAAATTGGTCAAGTACGTCACCTGCTTCTACAAAATTGATTCAATTGGGTGGCAATTTAGATGCTGGCACAAACATTGGCAGCTCTGTCAGCTATAATGTGACTATATATGATTCACAAGGCGGAAGCCATGTGGCAACGATTCAATTTACCAAAAAAGATAATGCGGGAAATTGGGATGCTGCAATAACAAATTTTGATGGAAATGATTTGTCAGCATCTCCAGTGACTATAGGGTCTATACAATTTGATTCAAATGGATTGATAACTAATCCGGCAGGAAGTATTTTTTCGGTTAATGTATCATCACTGCCGATTACAAACACAAATGCTACATTGGGAGATGGAACGAATATAACAATAGATCTTTCAAATCTCACAATGTATTCTAGTTCAACAGATATACGAGAATTAAGCAAAGATGGTAATTCGGCAGGTTCAATAGAAAGTATAAATATAGACCAATACGGTGTTGTAAGTGGGATTTACTCAAATGGCAGAACACAAGTTATTGGTCAAATAGCGCTGGCGGATTTTCAGAATACACAAGGTTTAGAAAAAGTTGGAAACACGATGTTCATAAACACGGTCAATTCTGGCGATCCAATGATTGGCGCTGCAAATACTGGAACTAGAGGCACCATAAACCCTGGAACACTTGAAATGTCTAATGTTGATCTTGCTAATGAGTTTGCTAATATGATTACAACACAAAGAGGGTTTGAAGCAAATGCAAAGGTCATTACTACATCTGACGAGATATTGCAAGACCTTGTTAATCTCAAGAGATGATGAAATTAATTTCATGATTTATTAAGAGGGGTTTTTAAGTGATAAATGTAACAAAGCTAAATGGTGACGAGTTTACAGTGAATGCTGACATGATAGAATTTATAGAAGAAACTCCTGATACGGTTATAAGTTTGATTAGCGGTAAGAAAGTAGTTGTAAAAGAAAAAAAAGAAGAGATTATCGAAAAAGTCATTGAATATAAACGCAAAATTTTGATTATATAAGTTTTGTTGTTTAAAAAGGAGAGGTCTAAAATAGCAAGATTTAATTTCTTAAATATAGTAGGGGTGTTGTCATGAAAAATAACATCATAATAATAATTTTGCTAGTTGTAATTATAGCATTTGGCAGTGCATTTTTCTATTTCAACTATAATTCAAAACCGGCTAAAATAGTTTATTATAATTATTCTCCGGGAGATGAATTTGTTACTAATTTAAAAGGTGATGATAAATTTATTAAAGCCGGTGTTGAACTAGAGGTTTATGACAAAAATGTTTTAAATGAATTGAAAGATCAAAATCCCAAAATAAGAGATGCAATACTTCAAATTCTAAGAAATAAAACTGCTCAAGACTTGGAAGGTTCAGCTGGACAAGCTAAACTTCAGAACGAAATAAAAAATGAAATTAATAAGATTTTAGGTGCAGATAAGATAACAAATGTTTATTTTGATGATTTTATTGTTCAATAGGAAGGAGAGTTCTCATGGCGGACATATTATCGCAGAATGAGATTGATGAATTATTAAAAGCAATGAATTCAGGTGAGTTTGATGTTAAAGAGATAACGTCAAGTCAGCAGGAGACAAAAATTAAACCATATGATTTCAGAAGACCAAATAAATTTTCAAAGGAACAATTGAGAACTCTCCAAATGATATTTGAAAACATGTCAAGAAGTTTTACAACGTTTTTATCAGGGTATTTAAGGACGCTTGTCCAAGTTTCAATAGTATCAGTTGAGCAAATAACGTATTACGAGTTTAGCAATTCACTGACTAATCCTGTTTTTATTGCAGTAATTGATGCAAAACCTTTAGATGGGCCAATTATACTTGAATTTAACAATAATACTACCTTTTCTATAATTGATAAAATATTAGGTGGAATTGGAACCGCCGATACTGTTCAGAGAGATTACACAGAAATCGAAATGGGACTTTTAAGCCGAATTACGACACAACTTTTACCCTTGATTAAAGACGCTTGGAGCAATGTTATAGAACTTAATCCTGAAATAACAAGAATAGAGACAAATTCACAATTCACGCAGATTATCTCTCCTAATGAAACTATTGCATTATGTACAATGTCTTTAAAAATAAATGATAATGAGGGACTGATAAATTTTTGTCTGCCACATATAACAATTGTTCCAATATTACCGCTCCTTACAACTAAAACTTGGTTTTCAAACGCGGAGAAGCAGTCGTGTGATATTGGAATTATAAAAGATAAAATAAGCAATACATACATTCCTTTAAAGGCTGTTATTGGCATGTCAAAGATAACGGTAAGGGATTTATTGAACTTTAATAAAGGTGATATTCTAGAAATAAATAAAAAATACAAAGATCCAATTGAAATAAAAATAAACGATGAAACAAAGTTTTTAGGTGTTCCAGGTATCAAAAATAAAAAATACTGCGTTCAGATAACAGAAATTTGCAGCGAAGGAGATGATGCCAATGAGTGATATTTTATCACAGGAAGAAATCAACGCATTGCTTAGTGGAATGAGTAACAGTGATAACACTAGTAATGCTGATATGTCACTTACAGAAGAAGAGCAGGACGTACTAGGTGAAATAGGGAATATTAGTTTTGGGACTTCGGCGACAACTTTGTTTACCCTTTTGAGAAATAAAGTGACTATTACGACACCTAAAGTAAGCATAATTAACTGGGATAATCTAAAGAAAGAATTTAATATACCATATATAGGTGTTGAAGTAGAATATACAGAGGGAATCAAAGGTAACAATCTATTAATACTAAAGGAACAAGATGTACTGCGTATTACCGACTTAATGATGGGCGGTGATGGCAACGTTACTGAAGGTGAAATAACAGAATTACATTTAAGTGCAATTGGAGAAGCTATGAACCAAATGATAGGATCAGCATCCACATCGTTGTCGACATTGTTAGGGAAAAGTATAAATATTTCACCGCCGAGAGCTTTTGTTGTAGATTTTAATAAATGTATGCCAGAAGATATATCATTTCCAGACGGATATGTTGTTAAGATTGCATTTAAAATGGTCGTCGGTAATATCATTGATAGTGAAATAATGCAACTTATACCTCTTACATTTGCAAAACAGCTTGTGGAACAAGTTATGTCTAAAAATGTTGAAAATAGGCAAAATGAATCTTTTCAAGATATGAATGACGATGATATAATAAATAATGGTAATAGAGGTATACATAATGAATTTAATGATACAACTAAATCGACAATTGCTCATAAAGCTGAAAAAGTTGACGTAAAACCTGTTATCTTTAGAGAGTTTGACGATGAAGATGAACCTACAACGGCAGAAAAGGAAAATATAAATTTAATTATGGATATTCCTTTAAATGTTACTGTAGAATTAGGCAGGACAAAAAAATTGATTAAAGATATACTTGAACTTAATGAAGGTTCAATAATAGAGCTTGATAAATTGGCAGGTGAGCCTGTAGATATATTAGTTAATGGGAAATTTATTGCTAAGGGAGAGGTTGTTGTTATTGATGAAAACTTTGGTGTGAGAATATTAGATATTGTAAAGCAAAGCAAAAGAATTAATTCATTATAATTTAAGGAGGAATTGTTTATGAGCAAAATTATGATAGTAGATGACGCAGCTTTTATGAGAATGATGATAAAGGATATAATCACGAAAAATAATCTCGGCAGTGTTATAGAAGCTGAAGATGGTTCAGTAGCTGTAGAAAAGTACAATCAAGAAAAACCGGATCTGGTATTGATGGACATTACAATGCCAGAAATGGATGGCATCCAAGCAGTAAGACAAATAGTAAAAAAAGATCCTAATGCTAAGATAGTTATGTGCTCGGCCATGGGACAACAGGCTATGGTTATTGAAGCAATACAAGCAGGTGCTAAAGATTTTATAGTAAAGCCATTTCAACCTGACAGAGTAATTGAAGCTGTCAAAAAAATGTTGAAATGAGGAACTTTGATGTCTAGCGATAGCGTGGTTTTTCAAGCCGTTACATTTCTTTTAATATTTGTATTCGTAGTTTTTTTGGCTTATTATGTAACAGCATTTATCAATAAAAAGGCTTTGAATATATATAAAGGAAATAATTTTGACATTGTAGATCATTTAAATTTAGGCAAAGATAAAGATTTGTATATAATCAAAGTTTGCAATGAATACTTGCTATTTAGTGTTACAAATAATTCTATTGTATATATAAAGACTTTAACTGCTGATGATGTTAAGATGAAGGATAAAAATAGCAATTTCAAGCAAAGTTTAAATATTTCATTAAATAATTTAAAGAAATTATCAATGAGAAATCTAGGTGGTAATGAACATGATACATATAAAAAAAATTAGTGGGGTTGTGCTAATTTCATTAATTCTGTTGACCAGAGTTACATATGCAGCATCGAGTTCTGCTACGCCGCTGATTACAGTAAATGCACCATCAGGTCCGAATGACGTAACATCGAGTATTCAGATAGTTCTTCTTTTAACTGTATTAACTTTAGCACCTTCAATACTCATAATGATGACTTCTTTTACAAGAATTATTGTTGTCTTATCATTTTTGAGGAATGCTTTGGGTTTACAACAAATGCCACCTAATCAAGTTTTAATTGGATTGTCCTTATTTTTGACGTTTTTTATAATGGCACCTGTTGGTGTGCAAATAAACAATGATTCAATACAACCATATATGCAGGGGAAAATAACCCCACAAGTAGCATATGTCAAAGCAAGAGATCCTTTAAAAAATTTTATGTTAAAACAAACCAGAAAAAATGATTTGAATTTATTTATAAATCTGGCTAAAATTAAAGTAAAGAGTGTGAATGACATACCATTAAGAGTTGTTATTCCTTCGTTTATTATTAGTGAACTAAAGACGGCATTTGAGATTGGTTTTATTATATACATACCATTTTTGATTATAGACATGGTTGTTGCCAGTGTATTAATGTCCATGGGAATGTTTATGTTACCGCCTGTACTTATTTCTTTGCCATTTAAACTTTTACTGTTTATTTTAGTAGATGGCTGGAATATATTAGCCAAATCATTGGTAATAGGTTTTAGATAAGGAGGATAATAATGGATCCTGGAGTAGTTCTTGATATTGGAAGGGAAGCATTAATTGTAACAATGATTGTATCAGCGCCGCTTTTAATTGTATCTTTATTGATCGGACTCATTATAAGTATATTTCAAGCGACAACACAGATTCAGGAGCAGACTTTGACATTTGTACCGAAGATTTTAGCTATTTTTGCTTCTATAATATTATTTGGGCCATGGATGCTTACAACATTGATTAATTATACACAAAAATTAATATTGAACATTAATAATTTTATTAAGTAGATAAAATGGAACTGAGTTATTACATTTTAAACAATGTACAATACTTTTTAATAGTGTTTGTGCGAATGCTTGGTATTTTTATACTGACACCATTGTTTGGAACAAGATCGTTGCCTTCGATGTTTAAAATTGGCCTTGCTTTCTTTACATCGATAATTATGTTTGATTTAGTGAAGGTAAACATCGATGCAAATAATTTATATCAGTACGTTTTAATTGTGTTTAATGAGTTTTTGGTTGGCTTATTGATTGGCCTAGCTTCCATGGTTTCATTTAGTGCTATTTATTTGGCTGGACAAATAATAGATTATCAATTGGGTTTTAGCATTGTCAATGTTCTTGCTGCAGGTGAAGAGACACAGGTGCCTTTGGTTGGAAATTTTGTATACATACTTACGCTGCTATTATTCCTACTGATAAACGGACATCACAAATTGTTTGTAATACTGTTTCAGAGCTATAGTTTGATACCTGTTGGTACCGCATTTTTGCATTCAGAAAGTATCAATGTTGTTTTTACGAAGATTGTATCAGATATGTTTGTTCTAGGTTTCAGAATCAGTGCACCAATCGTTCTTTCAACATTGCTTACTGATATAACATTAAGCATAATTTCAAGAACGATTCCACAGCTAAATGTATTTATGATTGGCATGCCTATTAAAATATTTATCGGCATATTCACATTGTTTATAATGTTGCCAATGTATTTAGCAATCATAGATGTTTTATTCAACGGGATGTACTCTGATATATATTTGCTTTTAAAATCTATGGTAAAAGGATGACGCAGATTGAAGTTACAACTTTTCGCCGGTGAAAAGACAGAACCAGCAACACCTAAAAGAAGACAAGATGCGAAAAAAAAAGGACAAGTCTTTCAGAGCAGGGAAGTGACGTCAGCCATAATAACAATAGCTGGATTTTTGGTTATATATTTCACTGTGCAAAATAGCATTGGAGAGATTATGAATCTTATCAAATACTTATTTCTAAATTATGGAGGCGCTAGCGACAATACATTTACAGTTAATGGAATATATAAATTGTTTGAGATTATTTTAACTGTTTTTCTGAAATTGATACTGCCTACAGTTGCAACTGTCTTTTTCGTTGCACTAGTATCGACTTATGCACAGGTTGGATTTGTATTTACTTCGGAATCATTAAATATAAAGTTAGAAAGACTAAATCCATTAGAAGGCATTAAACGAATGTTTTCAAGAAGAACCATACTTGAGCTTTTAAAAGCGGTTGTAAAGATAGGAATATTAGGCTATGTTATGTACTCATTTTTGATAGGGCAGTATAAAGGTATACCTCAGCTATTAGATATGTCAGTTCAAGATCTTATTAAGTACAGCTTAAATATATTCGGCGGTATATTATTGAGAATTTCTATAGTATTAATAGTTCTTGGTGTGGTTGATTATATATTCCAGTGGAGAGATTACGAATCAAATTTGAGAATGAGCAAGGAAGACATCAAAGAAGAATTTAAAGAGACTGAAGGCAATCCTCAAATAAAATCAGAAATTAAAAAGAAACAAAGACAAATTTCTATGAGGAGAATGATGCAAAACATTAAAAAAGCAGATGTTGTTATTACAAATCCAACCCATATAGCTGTTGCTTTGATGTATGACAATGAAATTAATGATGCTCCAGTAGTTGTTGCGAAAGGTCAAGACTATATCGCTCAGAGAATAAAAGAAGAAGCAATTAAATATTCGATTGCTATTGTAGAAAATAAGCCACTTGCTCAATCATTGTACAAAACAACTGATATTGGAGACAGCATACCGCCTGAATTATATAAGGCAGTAGCAGAAGTTTTGGCATATGTTTACAGCTTAAGAGGTGAGTAGGAGGGATATTTTGAAGTTTTCAGATTTAATTGCAGCAATGTTTGTCGTAGGGATTGTGTTAATTATAATCATTCCAGTACCATCAATTTTATTAGACTTTTTGCTGATCTTAAATATTTCGCTGTCAATAATTATATTGCTTACGACAATGTATGTTAAAGATGCAATGGATTTTTCTATATTTCCCTCTATATTGCTTATAACGACTTTGATGAGATTATCCCTAAATATTTCCTCTACAAGACTAATTTTAACGTCTGGATTTGCAGGAAATGTGATACATGCTTTTGGCAGTTTCGTTATTGGCAATAATCCTATAGTTGGTTTTATAGTATTTATAATTATAGCAATTGTTCAATTTATTGTCATAACAAAAGGAGCCGAAAGAGTATCTGAAGTTTCAGCAAGGTTTACATTAGATGCAATGCCAGGTAAACAAATGTCGATTGATGCTGATTTAAATGCAGGAATTATAAATGATAAGGAAGCAAAAGAAAGAAGAAGAAAGATTCAAGAAGAAGCTAAATTTTTTGGCTCAATGGATGGTGCAAGTAAATTTGTAAAAGGCGATGCAATTGTTGGAATTGTTATAATGATTATAAATATAATAGCTGGTTTAATCATAGGAATGACTATGAAGGGGATGGACATAAATCAAGCAATAAATACATATACAATTTTAACAGTTGGTGATGGACTAGTTAGTCAAATACCTGCTTTACTTATATCAACAGCCACCGGCATTATAGTAACAAGAACAGCATCGGAAACAAATATGGGCAACGATGTGATAAAACAGCTTTTGAGAGAACCGAGAGTGCTGCAAATTACAGGTGTATTGCTTATTTTAATGGCATTTATACCTATGCTTCCCGCTATTCCGTTGCTTATCATTGGTTCTTTATTTACATATTTAGGATTTTCTAATAGAAAGAAAAATACAGAAAGCGAGCAAGTCAAAAACGAAGATTTAAAGGAATTGGAGGAAATTAGAGATCCAAAACGCGCATACGATCTTTTGCAAGTTGATCCTATTGAACTGGAATTTGGATATGAATTGATTCCTATAGCAAGCAACGAGTTATTGGACAGAATCGTAATGATTAGAAGACAAATAGCATTAGATTTAGGCTTGGTTGTGCCTATGGTGAGATTAAGAGATAATATTCAACTTAAACCAAATGAATACATAATAAAAATTAGAGGTAATGAAGTTGGAAGAGGTAATGTATACGTAAATAAATACCTATGCATGCAAGTAGGCGAAATGAATAGTGATATAAAAGGCATCAGCACTAGAGAACCTGCATTTGGGCTGCCGGCATTATGGATTGATGACAGTGAAAAATCAAAAGCCGAAATGCTGGGATGTACAGTTGTAGATGTTCCATCTGTAATATCAACGCATTTGACTAGTGTAATCAAAAAATATTCCGATGAGCTTTTGGGAAGACAAGAAGTTAAAGAATTGCTGGATAACATAAGATTGACAAATCCAGCACTTGTTGATGAGATTGTGCCGAAATTGTTGAGTTTGGGTGATATTGAAAAAGTATTGTGTAATTTGTTACGTGAAGAAATTTCAATACGGGATATGGTTACTATATTGGAAACACTTGCTGATTATGCACCAAGTACAAAAGATACAGACGTTTTAACAGAGTATGTAAGGCAATCATTAAAAAGAGCTATTACAAACAAATATGCGAAGGATGGAAAGCTTCAAGTTATAACACTAGATCCAGAAATTGAGAAATCCATTCAAAATGCAATTAACCAGACAGACCATGGTTCGTATTTGGCTCTTTCACCTGATGCAATGCAAAAAATATTAAAAGCAATTCACAACATCATGAAAAAACTGACAATTAAAGGAGAACAGCCTATTATACTGACTGCACCAATTATTAGATTTTATTTAAGAAAGTTGGTTGAACAGATATCGAAAGATATAGTCGTTTTATCTTATAACGAGCTTTTACCAAATATAGAGGTATTTTCTGTAGGGACGGTGAAATTAAGTGAAAGTTAAGCGCTATATAGCGGATAATTATCAGGATGCTTTAAGAATGATAAAAACTGAAATGGGCAGTGATGCTATTATTCTACAACAAAATAGTTATAAAGAAAAGGGACTTAAAGGGTTATTCAAAAAGAAGAAAGTTGAAGTACTGGCAGCAGTTGAAGAAAATAAAATTGATGAAAGAGATATCTTTTATAAAGATTTGTATGAAATTAAATCTCTTTTAAGAGAATTTAGAAAAAGTGAAAATAGAGAAGATGACAAAAAGGATTTAAGAGATAAGTTAATTTACATAGGTGTTGATGAAGATTTAACTAAAATCTTAACCGAAGGAATAAGCGAAATAACCGACGACAATATAAAGATATTGCAAAAGAGAATCGTTAACTTTATTGGACCGCCAAAAAAGATAAACTGCTTAAATGAAAAAAAACGTGTTGTTTTTATCGGTCCTACAGGTGTAGGTAAAACGACGACTATTGCAAAAATAGCTTCTCACTTAATATTAAGGGAAAAGAAAAATGTATTGCTGATAACTTCAGACATTTTTAGAATCGCAGGTGCTGAACAGCTAAAGATATATGGTGAAATTTTAGGAGTGCCAGTAAAGGTAGTTAACAACATTTTTGATTTAAATAGATTGGAAAGTGAAATAAGCAAATATGATATAGTGTTGATTGATACTGCAGGAAGAAGTCATACGGATTCTAGAAAAATGCAAGAACTGAAGACTTTTTTACAGTATGGTTCTTATGATGATATATATTTGTGCTTAAGTGCAACAACGAAAAACAGTGATGCTAAAAAAATTATTAAGTCGTATGATTTTATCAATGACTACAATTTGCTTTTTACAAAATTAGATGAAACAGACAATTACAGTGTCATTTTAAATTCAATATATTATTCGAAAAAGCCTATATCATATGTAACAACAGGACAGATAGTTCCTGATGATATTTGCTTAGCTGATAGCAAAATGATAGCACAAAATATTTTGAAGGGGAATTAACATGGATCAAGCTGAGAGGCTAAGATATTTATTCCAACAGAACAATATGAAAAGATGTAGAGTAATAACTGTAACCGGTGGCAAAGGTGGGACAGGTAAAACTTGTATATCAGTTAATTTGTCTATAGCATTGAGAAAGCTTGGATATAATGTGTTAATTATTGATGCAGACATAGGTTTTTCAAATGCAGAGATAGAATTAGGTGTTATATCTAAATTTACTTTATACGATGTATTATATGGTAACAAAAAAATAATAGATGTTATTAATGATGGTCCAATTGGAGTAAAATTTATATCAACGGGTGGAAACTTTGACCTTATAAATGGCGATATTGATTTGAATGTTTTTTTCAACAATATCAATATCCTTGATAATTACTTTGATTATGTAATTGTCGATACTGGTGCGGGAATCAATAAAACAGTTAAAAGTTTTATCGATATGTCAGACGATGTAGTTGTTGTTACTACGCCGGAACCGACTGCCATAATGGATGCTTATATTTTAATAAAATCAATACAAGAATTAAGCGATAAAAATCTATATTTAATAGTTAATAAAGTTACAAATCAAAGCGAATATGTATCTGTTTATGAAAGATTAAATAATGCACTGATAAATTTTTTAGGTACTACAATTAACGATTTAGGATACATTCATGAGGATGCGAGGATAAGTGAGTGCATAAAAGCGCAAAATCCTATAATTTTGAAGTACCAATCAAGCAAGCCTTCAAAAGATATCACAAGAATTGCAGAAAACCTCACAAATCATAAAAGCACTAAAAAGAAAGAAGGTCTTCTTGGAATATTTAAAAAAATGCTTTTAAATAGCGGAGGTATTTACAATGGAGAACATAAAACCAGGGCAAAAGATTGAAATAAGTATAGGCAAAAGTAATAACAAATATACATCGAAAATTGATGATATCTCGGCTGATGGTACTCTATTGATTGAGGCTCCAATGCACAATGGACACTTTGTTCCAGTAAGGATCGGCGCAAAATTGAACATTACTTTTTTTAATAAAAACGGTATATATACATTTGATGGCATTGTAATAAATAGATTTTTAGGTAATATTTCATTTATACAATTAAAAAGAATAACTGATATTGAGAAGTTGCAAAGAAGGCAATTCTTTAGATTAGAGAAGATAATGGAATTTAAATATAAGAAATCTGACGACAGTGAAATAATGGAAAAGGGAGTCATAAAAGATATAAGTGGAGGAGGTTTTCGGGCAAAAGTTAAGAAAAAATTAGAAGTGGGAACTGAAATAATTTGTTTTTTAAATTTAGACGATGAGTTTGAAGAAATCGCACAAAAGTGTAAAGTTATCAGATGTAATTTTTTTGAAGATGGGTATGAAATAGCTGTACAATATGCCGATATAGAAGATAGATTGAGAGAAAAGATAATATCATTTATTTTTAAAGAGCAAAGAAAATTAAAAAGGCGACAAATAAATTTATAAAAACGAAAAGGAGGAAAAGAAATGGATACAAATCAATACTTAGAGATATTTTTGGAAGAATCTGAAGAACATATTGAGAGTTTAAATGAAAATCTTCTTCAACTTGAAAAAAATCCAGAGGATTCACATATTATTGATGAAATATTTAGATCTGCTCATACACTTAAAGGAATGGCTGCTACTATGGGCTTTGAAAACATGACTAGATTGACACACAAAATGGAAGATGTTTTGCAAGAAATAAGAAGCAATTCTATAAAAGTTACCAGCAACCTCATGGATGTATTATTTAAATGCATGGATGCATTAAGTTCAATGACAGGAATTATATCTGAAAGTGGAAACGATTCATATGACATTGAAAATTTGATTGAATTATTAGAAACAAATAATTCGAAAGAAGAAGTAGCAGCGACGAATATTAAAAATTCGAAATCTCTTGACAGCAACAATATAAATGTATATGAAAAAGACATAATAGAAAAGGCTGCATCTCAAGGCTATAAAACTTACAGCATAGAAGTGGTCATAGATAAAAATTGTGTAATGAAGTCGGCAAGAGCTTTTATTGTTTTTAATACTTTAGATAATCTAGGAGATATTGTCGATTCTACACCTTCAGTGGAAGATATAGAGGATGAAAAGTTTGATGATAGATTTACAGTTCATTTAATCAGCAAACATGAAAAAGATGTTATAAAATCTAAGCTAATGTCGATTTCAGAAATAAAAAATATAAATATAGAGGAATTGTTGTATTCAAAGGAAATTAAAGATAATAAGAAATTCGGACCAACAAATCTAGGCTCAGATGATCAAATAAAACATAGTAAGACTAATAAAAGCGTTAGAGTTGATATTGAGAGATTAGACAATTTAATGAACCTTGTCAGTGAGTTGATTATAATTAAAACGCGTCTTGAAGGCATTGAATCTAACGAAAAAAATCCCGATACGATTTCAACGATTGAGTATTTAGAAAGAATAACGACAAACCTTCATGATGCGGTAATGAAAGTCAGAATGGTTCCAGTTGAAAGAGTGTTTAACCGTTTTCCACGCATGGTCAGAGATTTATCTAGGGAATTAAATAAAAAAATTACGCTTAATATGTATGGCCAGGATACAGAAGTTGATCGTACCGTAATTGATGAAATAGGTGATCCACTTGTACATTTAATGAGGAATTCTATAGATCACGGAATAGAAACACCAGAAGTCCGTGTAAAAAAAGGCAAGCCTGAGACAGGTGTTATTAATCTCAAAGCATATCATGAAGGCAATAATGTAATAATCGAAGTGAGTGATGATGGTTCTGGCATTAACTTTGAAAAAGTAAAAAATAAAGCTTATGAAAAAGGAATGCTATCTGCTGATGAAGTTGAAGAACTATCAAATGAAAAATTGATAAAGTTGCTTTTCGAACCTGGATTTAGCACATCTGATACGATATCTGATATTTCAGGCAGAGGTGTTGGACTAGATGTAGTAAAAAATAAAATAGAATCTTTGAATGGATCTATTGAAGTTAAAACAGAAGTAGACAAAGGCACAAAATTTATAATAAAACTGCCATTAACTTTAGCAATAATTCAAGCTTTGTTAGTCATGGTAGGCAACGAAAAATATGCTTTTCCATTAAACTCAATATCAGAGATTGTAAACAAGAATAAAAATGAAATACATTTAGTGCAGGGTAAAGAAGTAGTTATGTACAGAGGTAAGGTCATCCCTCTTATAAGATTGCACAATATTCTCGATCTGAAGTCAAATGAAGACAGTGATAATTTTATCTGCGTAATAATAAAAAAAGGTGATAATCTTGCAGCATGTAGTGTTGATGAACTTATTGGACAGCAGGAAATAGTAATAAAGCCATTGGGTAAATATTTAAGCAATGTAAAAATAATTGCCGGTGCAACGATACTTGGTGATGGACAAGTTGCACTTATCATAGATTCAAATAATTTATTTTAAAAGGAGGCGTTGAGCATGAGCATGTTTGTCGTAACAAGATTAGGAAGTGAAGAATATGGAATAGAAATAGACAAAGTGCAATCTATTGAGAAAGTTACGAAAATAACAAGGGTTCCAAAGGCGCCTTCTTTCGTAAAAGGTGTCATTAACTTAAGAGGTGAAATAATACCAGTAATTTCTCTTAGAATGTTGTTGAAATTATGCGAAGTTGAATTTGATGATGATACAAGAATCGTAATAATAAAAAACAATGATATTGTCATTGGAATCATTGTAGATAATGCAAATGAAGTTGTAGAAATTCATGATGATAATATAGATTCAATAGATGTAAACAGCAATTTGTACAAAAAAGAAAGTTTTATCGGCAAAATAGGCAAAATTGGCAATAGGATATTAATGCTATTTGATATAGACAAACTGACTACTCAGCAGGAAGTGAAGCTATGAATATAGATAAACTTAATGAAACATGTATCGACATACTTAAAGAACTTGGTAATATAGGCTCAGGGAACGCGATAACTGCTTTAGCTTCAATTATAGGGAAAAAAATAGATATGAAAATACCATCAGTTAAATTAATGGATTTTAATGAAGTTCAAAATATATTTGGATTGGCTGATGCAATCATTGTTGGCATATATTTTGATCTCGAAGGTAGTGTGAAAGGAAATATTTTATTTTCTCTTGATATTGAAAGTGCTTCTTACTTGATAGAATATTTGATGGGTGTCAACGTAGGAGAAGAATTTAGTGATATTGAGAAATCTGCATTACAAGAGATAGGGAATATAATGGCAGGAAGCTATGTTTCATCACTATCTACATTAACAAACTTAGATATGAAGATATCACCGCCAGCAATAAGCATTGATATGGCTGGTGCCATATTGAGTGTGCCCGCAATAAAATTCAGTGAATTATCAGACAAAATTTTATTTATTGAAACAGAGTTTTTTGAAGGCAGCAAACTAATCAAAGGTGACTTCTTTCTTATACCAGATATAGAATCTTTCGATAAAATACTTAATGCACTTGGAGTTGAATTAGATGGATAATTTTACTTTTCGAGTAGGCATGGCTGACGCAAAAATTGCTAAATGCCCAGGCAAATTGATAACTGTCGGTCTCGGATCATGCGTGGGGATTGTTCTCTATGATAAAATGACTAAAATATCGGGACTTGTACATATTATGCTGCCATACAGCACCCTAAGTAAAAACAATTCAAACAAATTAAAATTCGCTGATACAGGAATCAGTGCACTGATAGATATGATGATAGAAGCAGGTGCTGAAAAAAGATATATAGTCAGCAAAATTGCAGGTGGTGCACAAATGTTTGCGACTAAAGCAAATTTAGATATCATGAATATAGGTACCCGCAACGTAATTGCCACTAAAGATGTTTTAGCTTCTTTGAATATACCATTAATATCCGAGGACACAGGTGGAAACTATGGTAGAACCATTGAATTCGATTCAGAAAATGGGAAATTGTTAATTAAAACGATTGGACATGGAATAAAATTTATTTAGGGTAGGAAAGGAATGTATAAAGATGTCACTACTCGAACAAGATTTATGGGATAAGTATGAAAAACTAAAAGATGGTAGTTCGAAAGAAGACATAATTATAAAATATATGCCACTTGTAAAGCACATAGTAAAAAGAATTTGTTTATCAGAAATAAGCAAAGAAGATGTAGATGACCTTATTAGCCAAGGTATGATTGGCTTAATTGATGCAGTCAATAAATATGACATATCAAAAGGAGTAAAATTTGAAACATATGCATCAATAAGAATAAAAGGAGAAATAATAGATTATCTTAGGAAAAAAGACTGGATACCAAGAAGCCTAAAAAAGAGATATAAAAGCATTGAAAAAACAATAGAGCGATTAGAACAGGAATACAAAAGAGAGCCAACAATCGAAGAAATTATGGATGCAACAAAGTTATCAAAAAATGATGTTTTAAAAACGTTAAGCTATATGAATGCTGGATATATAAGTTCTCTGGATGAAGTAATTGAAAACAATCTAAAAATTTCTTCAATAACAGAGAGTGAGATTACAAATCCAGAAAATGAGGTTTTGATGTACGATTTAAAACAAAATATTGCGAAAGCCATAGATATGCTACAAGAAAAAGAAAGATTAATAATTTCATTATACTATTATGAAGATTTAAACTACAAGGAAATCAGTAAAATAATGGGCTTGACAGAATCACGAATATCACAGATTCATTCTAAGGCAATAAAAAAATTAAAGGAAAAGTTAAATGATTTGATATAATTTTCTAAAAAATTGGGGGCATTTAAGTGAGTGATTTAAAATATTCTTGTAAACTAGAAATAACATCTGATAAGATGGCGGCTTATTTATTAGTAGAGAATATTTCAAATGATGGAATTGTCTTAGATGAAAATAGTCTTTTAGATTTATTAAAATCACACAATATCACTTTTGGAATAATTGAAAGTACGATTAAAAAAATATGTGAATCCCCCAATCTAAAAGAACGATATTTAATAGCACAGGGGAAAAAGCCTATAAATGGGAAAGATGGCCACGTGGAATTCTTAATTGACTTTGATAATAACTCTGAACCAAAAGTACTTGATGATGGAAGAGTCGATTATAAAGAGCTGCAGATTTTTAAAAGCATCAAAAAGGACGAGATCATAGCCAAAAAAACAGAACCTGAAGATGGCATTGATGGAATGAACATATTTGGCGAAATAGTTAAAGCAAATAAAGGAAAAGATGCAAAATTACCATTAGGTAAAAACACATACATAAAAGATGATTGTCTTTTTTCCTCTATTGATGGGCACATTTTTAAAAAAGATGAAAAAGTAAATGTAAATCCTTTGATTGAATTGAAAGACGTTAATGCCTCAACTGGAAATATTAGAACTTTTGCAAGCATAAAAATTTACAATAATATAAGTTCAGGTTATAAAATTGAAAGTGATGGAGATATAGAAATATATGGTGTTGTTGAAGGATCTACCATAATAGCAAAAGGCAACATTATAATTCATAGAGGTGTACAAGGAAGTGGAAAAGCAAAAATAATTTCAGGTGGAAAAATTGTTTCAAAATATTTGCAAAACTGTGATATAACAGCTGAAGGTGATGTTGTTAGCGAAGCGATAATGTATAGTAATGTCAAAAGCAATAGTTCTGTTAAATTGATTGGTAGCAAAGGTTTGATTGTAGGCAGTGTCGTAATTGCGGCAAGAGAAATCGAAGCAATTAACGTTGGTTCAAAGATGTATGTCCAGACAGAGTTGATAGTCGGTGAATCTCCTGAAAAAAGAAAAAGAAAAGAAGAAATAATTAATAAAATTGCAGAAAATGAGAAATCTATCGACGGATTAAACAAAATAATATTATATCTTAATAAAATAGGTATACCAGAAGATAAAAAAGCTATTTACGAGAAGACATTAAAATCATTATTGCAATTAGAAAATGAAAACAGACTTTTGTATGATGAATATAAAGAATTAAATTCAGATGAAAATAAAGAATCGTATGGTATAATTAAAGTACATGATACAGTTTATCCCGGAACTAAAATAACGATTGATGATGTATCAAGAAAGATAAAAGACCCTGTTAAATATGTTACATTTATGAGAAATGGTGCAGATATAGATATTTTACCTATAGGGTAAAGGGGGAAGATGAATGTCAGTAAATCCGATAGATTTACAAGTCGCAATACCTAAAATGGTAGATATAAGTAATATAAAACAAGTTGAAATACAAAGACCTGATGTATTTATTGGACAATTTATGGAAATGATAAATAATGAAAATGAGATAAAAAAGAGTAGAACAAATAAGATTAATGAATCAGATAAACCATATATAAAGAAAGATAAAAATGAAGTGGTTGATGATAACTTATCTAAGGGCAGAAAAAAATTTTTGTTAGGTCATATGGATATTAAAATATAAAATATATATTGACAATTATATCATAATATAATATATTAATTTGTGGATAACGCACGTTCAAGGATCTTAAAACTGGTGCCTAAAGGGTCGTTTTATGAGATGATTTGAACGGAGGAATAACCAGGAGGTGAAAACATGTCGGTAATATCAATGAAACAATTATTAGAAGCAGGTGTGCATTTCGGCCATCAGACAAGAAGATGGAATCCTAAAATGGCTCCGTATATCTTTACCGAAAGAAATGGGATATATATAATAGACCTTCAAAAAACGGTAAAAAAGATTGAGGAAGCTTACGATTTTATTAAGGAAGTTGTTTCAAACAATGGTACGGTCTTATTTGTAGGTACCAAAAAGCAGGCTCAGGATTCAGTAAAAGAAGAAGCCGAAAGATGTGGAATGTATTATGTCAATCAAAGATGGCTTGGTGGAATGCTAACCAACTACAAGACGATTAGAAGCAGAGTTGAGAGATTAAAAGAATTAAAACGTATGGAAGAAGATGGCACTTTTGATGTATTGCCTAAAAAGGAAGTTATCAAACTCAAAAAGGAAAAAGAAAAACTAGAAAAATACCTCGGTGGAATAGAAAATATGAACGGAATTCCATCAGTATTGTTTGTTGTGGATCCTAAAAAAGAAGCAATCGCTATTGCAGAAGCTAAAAATCTCGATATTCCTATAGTAGCCATCGTTGATACAAATTGTGATCCTGAAGAAGTAGATTACCCAATACCAGGAAATGATGATGCAATTCGTGCTGTAAAATTGATAGCTTCAAAGATAGCTGACGCTGTAATTGAAGCTAAACAAGGTGAACAATTAACTGCTGTTGAAGAATAATTTTAGTGTGGTAAGGAATTTTCTTGTCCTTACCATAAATTATATAAGGATGGAGGTTTAAAAATGATTTCTGCACAACAGGTTAAAGAGCTTAGAGAGCGTACTGGAGCAGGTATGATGGATTGTAAAAGGGCGCTTACTGATTCTAATGGAGATATTGAAAAAGCTATTGATTTATTGCGTGAAAGAGGATTAGCGGCAGCCGCAAAAAAAGCTGGTAGAACGGCAAATGAAGGACTAGTCGAATCATATATTCATGGTGGAGGCAGAATTGGTGTTCTTGTAGAAGTTAATTGTGAAACAGATTTTGTTGCAAACACAGAGGATTTCAAGTCTTTTGTAAAAGAAATATGCATGCAAATCGCTGCAGCGAATCCACAATACATAAAAAGGGAAGATGTACCACAAGAAGTCATTGAAAAAGAAAGGGAAATTTTAAAAGCACAATCACTAAATGAAGGTAAGCCAGCACAAGTCATTGACAAAATTATTGAAGGACGTCTGGAAAAATTCTACAAGGAAAATTGTCTATTAGAACAATTGTATATAAGAGACGACAGCAAAACGGTAAAAGATTTATTAAACGAATTAATTGCTAAACTTGGTGAAAATATAATAATCAGAAGATTTGTTAGATTTGAAAGAGGAGAAGGTATTGAAAATCCTCAAGAAGAAGAATAAAATTAAATAGGCAACCAAAATAGGACACGGTTGTGTCCTATTTTTAATAGATTTGTGAAGGATTTTTAATATTTCTATAGAATAATAAAATGAGGTGTTCTAATGTCTGTAAAATACAAACGAGTAATATTAAAAATATCTGGAGAAGCTTTATCTGGTAGTGCAGGTTATGGAATCGATTTTGAAACTGTTAATTTAATTGCTGATCAAATAAAAGAAGTCAAAGAAATGGGAATTCAAATTGGCATTGTGATTGGAGGTGGTAATATTTGGAGAGGTAGAGAAGGTATAGGGATGGATAGAACTACCGCTGATCATATGGGCATGCTTGCTACGGTTATCAACTCACTCGCACTGCAAGATGCATTAGAACGAAGGGGTGTAGAAACAAGGGTACAAACAGCGATCGAAATGAGACAAATAGCCGAACCTTACATTAGAAGAAGAGCTATTAGGCATCTTGAAAAGGGGAGAGTTGTGATCTTTGCGGCAGGCACAGGTAATCCTTTCTTCTCTACAGATACGACAGCCTCTTTAAGAGCTGCTGAAATAGATGCAGAAGTAATTCTTCTTGCAAAAAAAGTAGATGGTGTTTATGACAAAGATCCTATGAAGTTTAAAGATGCAATAAAATTTGATAAATTAACATATCTTGATGTACTGAACAAAGGACTTGGTGTGATGGATTCAACCGCAACTTCTCTATGCATGGACAACAATATACCAATTATTGTTTTTAATTTAACTGTACCAGGCAATATAAAAAATGTAATAATGGGTCAAAAAATAGGTACTATTGTTAAGGAGGGATAGTCTAATGGATGATTTATTAAAAAATACTGAAGAAAAAATGAAAAAATCAATCGCAGTCTTAAAAAATGAGTTAATGTCTATAAGGGCTGGTAGAGCAAACCCTGCACTTCTAGATAGAATATCAATTGATTACTATGGTACAATGACACCAATAAACAAGTTAGCAACAATTACGGCACCAGAACCGAAAGTAATAATCATACAGCCATGGGACACATCAAAAATATCAGAAATAGAAAAAGCTATTCAAAAATCCGATTTGAATATAAATCCTACATCCGACGGAAAAATAATTAGATTAGTTTTCCCTGATCTTACGGAAGAAAGAAGAAAAGAACTTGTAAAACTTGTGCATAAAAAAGGTGAAGAAGCAAGAGTCGCAGTGAGACAAATTAGAAGAGATGCCAATGATATTATAAAGAAAATGGATAAAAATGGTGAAATATCTGAAGATGAAAAATTGAAAAGTGAAGAAAGTGTACAAAAACTTACTGATAAATATATAAAAGAGATAGATAAAATTTTAGAGCAAAAAGAGAAGGAGATAATGGAATTTTGATTGATATCATTGGCTATGATATTGAGACTGTTAAACAAATTTTAGATAAGAACAACATAAGATATGAAATAATAATGAGCAGACCTGTAAAACACTATAAAGGATATCAAAAGCGCGTTATTAAAACTGAATTTAAAGATGGCACATTAACGGTTATAGTAGCTGAATTTTAACCCCCTCACACGAGGGGGTATTGCCCATATTATAAGGAGGAAAATTAATGAGCTTTATTATAAATCGAAAGAAAGATACTGCTCACGATATAGAAAAAAAAATAGATATGAACAATATTCCAAAGCATGTAGCAATTATAATGGATGGCAATGGCAGATGGGCAAAAAAAAGAGGATTTATAAGGACACTTGGTCATAGAGCTGGTATGGAGGCAGTAAAAAGAGTAGTTAGAGCATCATGTGAAATTGGCATTAAGTATCTGACATTGTATGCATTTTCAACGGAAAATTGGAAAAGACCTGCAGAAGAGGTAAATGGATTAATGGACCTGCTGATAGAATATTTAGGACGTGAAATAAATGAATTGAATGAAAATGATGTAAAATTAAATTTTATTGGTGACCTGTCAAAAATACCTGAGAAATGTAAAATCAAGATTAAAGAATCAGAAGAAATAACAAAAAATAATAAAGGACTTACTTTAAACATTGCCTTAAACTATGGTGGAAGAAATGAAATAGTCAATGCTGTTAAAAAGATAGGCAAATCATTGTTAGATGGCAAAATAAAATTAAATGATATAGATGAACAAATTATTGCTGATAACTTGTATACAGCAGGACAGCCTGATCCCGATTTAATTATAAGGCCTAGTGGTGAATTGAGAATAAGCAATTTTATGTTATGGCAATCTGCATATTCAGAATTATGGTTTTCTGATATTTTATGGCCTGATTTTGATAAAAATCACCTCTTAGAAGCTATTATAGATTATCAGAAGCGAAACAGACGTTTTGGCGGTATATAAATTAAGGAGTTGAATTTATGTTAAAAAAAAGGATATCAAGTGCAATAATTGGCCTTCCTTTGGTTTTTGCAGCATTAATAGCAGGAGGATGGTATTTAAGGTTATTTTTGGCAGCAGTAAGCCTTATGGGATTAAATGAATTTTATACTGTTTTTAAAAATATCGATATAAAACCAATAAATTATATAGGGTATATAACAATTTTATTTTTTTATATTTTAGGATATTCTTACAATACTATGGATGTCATTGTATTGATAGCTATAATCATTTTTACTGTGCCAATACTACAGAGAAAATATAATTTAAAAGATACTTCAATCACAATGGCAGGTGTTATCTATATCATTTTCTTTTCTTATATTGGGAAAATAAGAGATATTAATAATGGGTACTTGTTAGTGTGGCTTATATTTATCATATCATGGTTAACTGATACATTCGCATATTTTGTAGGAAAGCATATGGGTAGAAGTAAATTATGTCCTACTATAAGTCCAAATAAAACTTTTGAAGGTTCTATAGGCGGTATAATAGGTTCGTTGATAGGGTGTCTTGTTTTTACATATCTATTTAAAGAAAAATTGCAGATAAATATTTTTTACATAATTGCTTTAAGCATTACCGGAAGTCTAGTGGCTCAGATAGGTGATCTTTTTGCTTCATTAGTAAAGCGAAACTGCAACACAAAAGATTTTAGCAAAATCATCCCTGGTCATGGCGGTATTTTAGATAGATTTGATAGCATTTTATTTGTATCTCCATATATTTATATCTTTTTTACGTATGTTTACAAATGAAAGGAGCATAACATGAAAAATATAGTTATATTGGGTTCTACAGGTTCTATTGGCACACAAACTCTTGATGTAGTAAGAAAGTCAAACGAATTTCGAGTTATTGGATTAACATGTTATAATAATATAGAGCTGATGAAAGAGCAGATTGAAGAATTTAAACCGGAATTCGTCGCTGTGAAAGACAATGACAAAGCGTTATCATTGAAGAAAATGATAAACACAAGAACGGAAATAATTTCGGGTGAGGAAGGAATAAATAAAGTAGCTTCTCTTCCAAATATCCACATGGTTGTTATAGCGATTGAAGGCATTGCAGCTCTTATACCCACTATAAAAGCAATTGAAGCGGGACATGACATCGCACTTGCGAATAAAGAATGCTTAGTTACAGGTGGGCACATAATTAAAAGACTGGCAAATGAGAAAAATGTAAATATACTGCCTGTCGACAGTGAGCATAATGCAATATATCAGTGCATTCAATCAGGAAAAAAAGAATTTGTAAATAGATTGATAATAACTGCTTCTGGAGGACCATTTAGAGGCAAAACGGTGGATGAATTAAAATGCGTTACTGTTGAGGAAGCCTTAAAGCATCCAAATTGGAAAATGGGGAAAAAAATTACCATTGATTCTGCTACACTAATGAATAAAGGATTTGAAGTTATAGAGGCTAAATGGCTTTTTGACATGCCCATAGATAAAATTGAAGTTGTCGTTCACAAAGAAAGCATAATTCATTCTATGGTGGAATTTATAGATGGTAGTATTATTGCAGAAATGGCAACTCCGGATATGAGAATACCGATTCAATACGCACTTAATTTTCCCAACAGAAAATATATAGACGGTGTCTCTTATCTTGATGTAACAAAAATTGGAAAGTTATCCTTTGAAAAGCCAGACATTAAAACTTTTAGATGCCTCCAACTGGCGTACGACGCATTAAAAGAAGGTGGAACAATGACAACTGTATTAAATACCGCAGATGAGGTTGCAGTTCAATTGTTTTTAAAAAAAATAATTTCTTTCAATGACATTCCTTATATAATAGAAAAATATATGAATAATCATAAAAACATCATTAATCCAGAATTAAATGATATAATAGAAGTAGATAGAGAAATAAGGGAGAAAATTAAGAGTGAGTATATGAGGTGATAGATAAGTGATATTTTTTTATGTTGTTGTAAGTGTAATTGTATTGAGCATTTTAGTTACGATCCACGAGTTTGGACATTTTATAGTTGCAAAATTGTCTGGTACAAAAGTTAATGAATTTGCTGTTGGCTTTGGACCAAAGATCTTTTCAAAAAAATACGGGGAAACAGAATACTCATTTAGGTTAATGCTCTTTGGTGGTTTTTGTGCTTTAGCAGGTGAAGATGAAACATCTAATGACAAAAGAGCTGTAACTAATCAACCATGGTACACAAGGCTAGGAATTTTTGCAGCGGGGCCTTTAATGAATATATTATTGACATTTATATTATTGGTTATAGTTTTCTACATAGTTGGTAGTCCAGTTCCGATTGTAGGCTCAGTACTTAGTGGATATCCAGCAGAAAAAGCCGGCATTATACCAGGTGATAAAATAGTAATGGTAAACAATACAAAAATAAATGATTGGGATACACTGCAAAATATAATTAATTCAAACAGTGGAATTAAACTAAAATTCACGATAGAAAGAGATAACGTAATTTTAACTAAAAGTATTGTACCAACTTATGATAAAAATGCTTCAAAGCCAATGATAGGAATTGTTCCTCAATATAAAAGATCTCTACTTTTAGCTTTTAGTACTGGCACGAAGCAGGCAATCTTTTTCTCTAAAATGATAATTTTATCCTTGTACATGCTTATAACTGGTAAAGTTTCTGCAAATGATTTAATGGGGCCTGTTGGTATAGTTCAAGCAATTGGTAGCGAAGCAAAGTCTGGCATATTAAATTTAATGACATTTGCAGCACTTATAAGTGTTAATCTGGGATTATTTAATCTATTACCATTCCCAGCATTAGATGGTGGAAGAATTTTATTTGTACTAATAGAGAAAATTAGAGGAAAACCAGTAGATCCTGAAAAAGAAGGTTTCGTCCACTATATTGGTTTTATATTATTGATTGCGCTTATGATTTTTGCTACATACAGAGATTTGATTCGAATAAATATCTTTAAATAAAAGGTGATTATATGAGAAAAAAAACAAAAGAAGTAAGGATCGGAAACATATATATAGGAGGAAACAATCCAATTGCCGTACAGTCAATGACAAATACAGACACTAAAGATATAAAAAAAACCGTCAATCAAATTAGAGATTTGCAAAATGCTGGCTGCGATATTGTTCGTGTAGCGGTGCTTGATTTTGAAGCTGCAAACGCAATTAAAGAAATAAAAAAGGAAATAAATATCCCTATTGTGGCAGATATTCACTTTAATTATAGGCTTGCAATTGAGGCAATAAAGAATGGAGCAGATAAAATTAGAATAAATCCAGGAAATATTGGAGGTGAAGACAAGTTAAAATTAGTCGCTGATGCTGCCAAAGATAGTGGTATTCCTATAAGAGTAGGAGTAAATTCTGGTTCCTTGGAAAAAGATATTTTAAATAAATATGGTGGCGTAACAGCAGAAGGAATTGTAGAAAGTGCTCTTAAAAGTGTCTCTTTATTAGAAAAGTGTGGATTTTATGATATAGTGATATCTTTAAAAACCTCAAATGTCCCACTTACAATAGAATCGTATAAACTAATTTCAGAGAAAGTAAATTATCCGCTTCATGTAGGTGTTACAGAAGCTGGAACAAGTTGTTCTGGAACAATAAAATCTTCAATTGGCATAGGAACATTGTTGTATATGGGTATTGGAGATACTATCAGAGTTTCATTAACTGGCAATCCGCTTGAAGAGGTAAAAGTAGGTAAGCAAATATTAAAATCATTGGGATTATCAAAAGGCGGAGTAGAAATCATATCGTGTCCAACTTGTGGAAGAACAAAAATCAATTTAATTGATTTGGCAAAAAAGGTTGAAAATGCGACTGCCAGCATTAAAGAAGATATAAAAATAGCTGTAATGGGGTGTGCAGTTAATGGTCCAGGAGAAGCGAAAGAAGCAGATATAGGAATAGCAGGTGGGGCAGGTGAAGGTCTTATTTTTAAACACGGAAAAGTGCTTAAAAAAGTACCGGAAGATAGGCTTTTTGATGAGTTTATGAAAGAACTATATGATATGTTAAAGGAGAAATCATCATGATATCTGTTATTATACCTGCGTATAATGAGGAGAAAAATATAAAAAATGTCTTAAACGTACTTAAAAAAATCAATATTATAGATGAAATAATTGTGGTAAATGATGGTTCAACAGACAACACTGAAAAAGAAGTGTTGCTTTTTGATGTCAAATTAGTAAATTTCGATAAAAACTTAGGAAAGGGTGCAGCTGTAAAAAGAGGAATACAGATAGCTAAAGGAGATGTTTTAGTTCTGCTGGATGCCGATCTTGTCGGTTTCACTCCAAATCATTTTAGTAAATTAGTGAAACCAGTCTTAGAAAATAATTGTGGCATGACAGTGGGTGTATTTTCTTCTGGAAGAAAAAGAACAGATTTAGCACAAAAGATAGCACCTTTTTTGTCTGGGCAGAGAGCTTTAAAAAAGGATTTATTTTTAGAGTTTATAAATGATAAAGATATAGACATTTTAAAATATGGGATAGAAATTGCGCTGACAAAATATGCTAAAGAGAAAAATCTAAGAGTACAACACGTACAATTGGAAAATATGACTCATATTATGAAAGAAGAAAAATTAGGTTTTATTAAGGGCTTTCGAGCCAGATTAAGGATGTACAAAGATATTTTAAAGGTATGGATGTAAGGAGTGCATTTAAATGCTACCTTCTTTTTTTAAAGATGATCTCGGTATAAACGATGTAGAAATAAATAAAATAAGTCTTTCCTTGAAAGAAAAAAAGCTTATATTGTATTTACCTTTTAATTTAGAAAAAGAAATAACGAAATTAGAAAATTTAAAATCAACTATTAAATCAAAAATTCCACAATTACAAAATATAGAGTTTAAATTTAAAGGTTCAGATATCAATGATATTTCTTCGATTATAAGTGATCATTGGGAGGATATTGTAAAAAAAGCAAGTGAAAAATACCCTGGAACATTAAGTTTTATAAAGTCTTGTGATGTCTGTATAGAAGACAACCAACAGGTTTTAATAAAAGCGTCAAATGAAGTAGCCTACAATTTCTTAAAGAAAAATAAAATCAATATATATATTTGTGAATTGATAAAAAAATATTATGGTTTAAATGTAGAACTTATTTTAGATTTTGATGAGTCATTAAATAGTAAGGTTAATAAAAAGATACAAAAAGACGAAGAAATGATTGTAAATAATATAATTACAACTCCAACTGAAGATACACAAAAGGCAGCAAGCGATGTCAATAATGATGACAAAAAAGTTTTACTTGGCAAAGAGATAAATTCAAAAGTCATAAAAATTTCTGAAATATCTCAAGAAGGCGATGATGTAACAATACAAGGAGAAATATTTGCATTAGAATTACGAGAAATTAAATCTAAATACTTGACGACATTTGATATAACAGATAACACGTCATCATTTTCAGTTAAAGCATTTTTCAGTGATGAAAAGTACAATGCAATTAAAGATAAATTAAAAGTAGGAAGCTGCGTTAAAGTACGTGGAACAGTCATATACGATAAATATGAAAGAGATTTAATCATAAATGCGAAAGATATTGAAGTTGCTGAAAAAATTATGAGAATTGACAATTCACCAGAAAAAAGAGTAGAATTGCATGTACACACCCAAATGAGCAGTATGGACGGCGTAAGTTCTGCTGAGTCTTTAATTAAAAGAGCATCTGAGTGGGGGCACAAGGCCATAGCGATAACAGATCATGCAGTCTTGCAAGCTTATCCTGAAGCTAAGAGTGCTGCTAAAAAATATGGTGTCAAAGTCATCTACGGTGTGGAAGGCTATCTTGTCAACGATGGTGTTCCGATCGTCAGTGGAAACGCATCTGGAACTATTGATGACAGCTTTGTTGTATTCGATATTGAAACTACCGGTTTGTCAAGTATCAATGATAGTATTATTGAGATTGGCGCCGTTAAGATAAAGGATTGCCGAATAGTAGATACATTTGAGACTTTTGTAAATCCACAAATTCATATATCAAACTTTATAACAAAATTGACTGGAATAACAGATGATATGGTTAAAAGATATCCACCAATTGATGAAGTTTTGCCTAAATTTTTGGAATTTATAAAAGGTTCTACTCTTGTAGCACATAATGCAAACTTTGATGTGACGTTTATAAAAACAAAAGCTAAAAATCTTGGTATTGAAGTGGACAATCCTGTTTTAGATACTTTAGAATTAAGCAGACATATGTATGAAAATCTTAAAAATTACAAATTGGACACTGTAGCACAACATCTTGGAGTTTCACTTGAAAATCATCATAGAGCTGTAGATGATGCTAGAGCAACTGCTGAAATTTTTCTTAAAAGTATTAATAAGTTGAAAGAGAACGGCATAGAAAAAGTAAATGAAATAAATAGTTATTTGAAGAATAAAGTTGACATAAAAAAAATGCCTACATATCATGTAATAATACTTGTAAAAAATCAGAAAGGATTAAGAAATTTATATGAATTAGTATCAAAGTCTAATTTGGAATATTTCCACAGAAATCCAAGAATTCCTAAAAGTTTGTTAACACAAATGAGAGAAGGGTTGTTAATCGGCTCTGCATGTGAGCAGGGTGAAGTTTTTAGAGGCTTAATTTCAAATTTTGATGACGACAAATTGCAAGAAATAATTAGTTATTACGATTATCTTGAAATACAGCCGCTAGGCAACAATGAATTTTTAATCGATAAAGGCGAAGTCAATAGTAAAGAAGAACTGATAAAAATAAATAAGCGCATTTATGAACTTGGAAAGCGCTTTAAAAAGCCTGTTGTTGCTACTTGTGATGTACATTTTTTAGATCCTTGGGATGATGTTTATAGGAAAATATTGATGTATGGAAAGGGATTTAAAGATGCTGATAGACAACCTCCATTGTATTTTAGGACAACAGAAGAAATGTTGAATGAGTTTGATTACTTTGATGAAAAGACTGCCAGAGAAATAGTTATTGACAATCCTAATAAAATAGTTGAATTAATAGAAGATGTCAAACCAATTCCCGATGGTACTTATCCTCCATCGATAGAAGGTGCTGAAGAAGAATTAAAAAAATTGACACTTAATAAAGCGCATGAAATATATGGTGAAAAGTTACCAGAAATAGTGGAAAAAAGATTAGACAAGGAGTTAAACTCTATCATAAATAATGGATATGCTGTGATGTATATTATAGCACAAAAATTAGTTACAAAATCTTTAAATGATGGTTACTTAGTCGGTTCGAGGGGCTCTGTTGGTTCGTCATTTGTAGCAACTATGAGTGGAATTACTGAAGTTAACCCATTGCCACCACATTACATATGCCCTCAATGTAAATATTCAGAATTTGTTTTAGATGGGAGTTATGGTTCTGGTGTAGACATGCCTGATAAAAATTGTCCAAATTGTGCTACCAAGATGAAAAAAGATGGTTACGATATACCTTTTGAAGTATTTCTCGGATTTGAAGGTGATAAGGAACCTGATATAGATCTCAATTTTTCTGGCGATTATCAACCAATAGCTCATAAATATACAGAAGAAATCTTTGGTACAGGACATGTGTTTAGAGCAGGTACAATTGGTACATTAGCCGACAAAACTGCTTATGGGTTTGTCAAAAAGTATTTTGAAGAAAAAAACTTATTAGTGCACAATGCAGAGATCAAAAGATTGGTTATGGGTTGTACTGGCGCAAAGAGAACAACTGGGCAACATCCCGGCGGTGTCATGGTAGTACCTAAAGACAGAGATATTTATGAGTTTACTCCAATACAGCATCCTGCGGATGCACAAGACTCCGATATAATAACAACCCATTTTGATTATCATTCTATAAGTGGGAGATTGTTAAAGCTTGATATATTAGGTCATGATGATCCAACGGTAATTAGAATGTTGGAGGACTTGACAGGCGTTAATGCAAGAGAAATACCACTAGACGACAAAGAGACAATGAGTTTATTTACAAGTGTTGATGCGCTTAATATTAAGCCAGAAGATATAAATTGCACAGTTGGTACTTTAGGTCTACCTGAATTTGGTACTAGATTTGTAAGGCAAATGCTTGTAGATACTAAACCTACAACATTTGCTGAGCTCGTCAGGATTAGTGGTCTTTCACATGGTACTGATGTGTGGCTAAATAATGCACAGGATATTATAAAAGAAGGGAAGGCAACCCTTAAAGAAGTAATCTCTACGAGAGATGACATAATGTTGTTTCTTATCAGCAAAGGAATGGATAAAAAATTATCATTCAAAATAATGGAAAGTGTTCGAAAAGGAAAAGGCATAAAAGATGAAGAAATTGAAGAGATGAAAAAACATGATGTTCCAGATTGGTTTATACAATCTTGTAAAAAAATTAAATATATGTTTCCTAAAGCGCATGCTGTTGCATACGTAATTATGGCTTTTAGAATTGCTTATTTTAAAGTACATTACCCAGAGGCGTTTTATGCAACATATTTTACTGTTAGAGCGGATGAGTTTAACTTAGATATAATGAATTCTATAGAAAAGATAAAAGAGAATATAAGGTTGATTGAATCAAAAGGAAATAATGCTACAGCTAAAGAAAAGGGACTATTGACAATACTAGAAGTTGGACTAGAAATGTATTTAAGAGGTCTAAAATTTACTGATGTAGATTTGTATAAATCTGATGCAATTAAATTTCTTATTACTAAAGACGGTATATTACCTCCATTGAATTCTTTAGAGGGAATTGGGAAACAGGCTGCAAAAATAATAGCAGAAGAAAGAAAAAACGGTAAATTCCTGTCTATAGAAGATTTAAGAAACAGAACCAGAATCAGCAAGACGGTAATTGAGATTTTAAAACAGCACAGATGTTTGCAAGATATTCCTGAGTCAAATCAATTAAGTTTATTTTAATGTTGCATTGGTTATTTGTGTATGTTATAATTGTTATGGCAAAATAGAAATTAAACTTAAGAGTGGGATTTCCCACTCTTTCGTATTATATAATTGTATTTTTTACACAAAATTAATTAAGGATATAAGATAAGGAGGTAATCAGATTGTCGAAAATTGAAGAGCTGACAAGAAATCTTGTTGCTCCTGCTATAGAGAAAAACAATTTTGAATTGGTTGATGTTGAATACAAAAAAGAAGGTAACAATTGGTATTTAAGAGTTTATATAGATAAGAATGGGGGAGTTACTTTAGACGACTGTCAAATAATTAGTGAGTATCTTAGTGAAAAGCTTGATGAAGTGGATCCAATAGAAAATAGCTACATACTTGAAGTATCATCACCTGGTATAGATAGACCATTAAAGACCCAGAGAGATTTTGATAAATTTAAAGGCAGTTTAGTTGAAGTTTCATTATATCAGCCAATAGATAAAAAGAAAAAGTATGAAGGAGAGCTTGTGGGATTAATTAATGACAAAGTAGTAATAACGGACAATGGTAAAAGAAAAGAGTTTGATATTAAAGATATAAGTTTAGTTAAACCTGTAATTAAATTTTGAATTGAAGGAGGGAGATTAATGAATAGTGAATTTATTGAGGCACTTGATCAAATTTGTAAAGATAAAGGTATCCCTAAAGACACGATGTTTGAAGCAATTGAGGCTGCTTTAGTTTCAGCATATAAAAAAAATTATGGAACTGCTCAGAATGTAAAAGTAAAAATGGATAGAGAAACCGGCGATGTTAAAGTTTATGCACAAAAAACTGTTGTTGAGAATGTTTATAATGATTTATTCGAAATAAGTTTAGAAGATGCCCAGAAGTTAAGTAAAAAATATCAAGTTGGTGATGTCGTTGATATTGAAGTTACACCAAAATCCTTTGGAAGAATAGCAGCTCAAAATGCGAAACAAGTTGTTGTTCAGAGAATAAGAGAAGCAGAACGTGGCATAGTGTATGAAGATTTTTTGAGTAAAGAATCAGAAATTGTAACTGGGATAGTAGAAAGAATTGAAAGAAAAAACGTACTGGTTGATTTAGGGAAAACCGAAGCGACATTGACACCGAATGAACAAATACCAAATGAGACTTATAATCATGGAGACAGAATAAAAGTTTATATAGTCGAAGTAAAAAAGACAACAAAAGGGCCACAAATACTGATTTCTCGTTCGCATCCTGGACTTGTAAAAAGACTTTTTGAAATGGAAGTGCCAGAATTACAACAAGGAATTGTGGAAATACGCAGTATATCAAGAGAGCCAGGTTCAAGAACTAAAATGGCTGTATACACGAAAGACGAGAATGTAGATCCAGTCGGTTCCTGTGTTGGATACAAAGGTGCTAGGGTACAAGCGGTTGTAAATGAGTTAAAAGGTGAAAAAATAGATATTGTTAGATGGAGTTCAAAACCACAAGAATTTGTAACTAATGCTTTGAGTCCGGCAAAAGTTTTAAGTATAGATATTGATGAAAAAGAAAAAATAGCTAGAGTTGTCGTTCCCGATTATCAGCTATCTCTTGCAATTGGTAAAGAGGGACAGAATGTAAGGTTGGCTGCTAAATTAACAGGATGGAAAATTGATATAACAAGTGAATCTGCGTCCAAATCTTAATGTCGGGGTGGTGAATATGAAGGCAAAAAAAATTCCTATGAGAATGTGCCTAGGTTGTCAGGAGATGAAACCAAAAAAAGAACTATTGAGGATTGTCAAAAAAGCTCATAGCAATGATATCCAAGTTGATCTCACAGGGAAGATGTCAGGAAGAGGTTGCTATATATGTAAAAACCTTGATTGCCTTGAAAGGGCTTTAAAATCAAAAAAAATAGAAAGAGCATTAGAAACTTCGCTGACTGAAGATATTATTGAGCAAATGAGAAAAGAGGTTTCAAATGAATAAATTTTATTCAATGTTGGGATTGTGCAGAAAGGCTGGTAAGTTATTAGCTGGAAGTCTTGGAGTTGAAAAAGGTGTTGTCAGTTTAAAGGTTTGTTTAGTTATAATATCTACAGATGCTTCCGATAATACAAAGAAAAAATTTATAAATTTATGTAATAGCAAGAGTATCCCATATTTAATAGTAGGAAATAAAGAAGATATAGGGAAAAGTATAGGAAAAGGTGATACAGCAGTAATTGGCATTACAGATGTTAATCTATCCAACAAATTAATAATTGAAGCAGAGGAGGTTCTAACTAATGGAGGTGAATAAAATGTCAAAAACTAGAGTTTATGAATTAGCGAAAGAATTAAAATTAACTAGTAAAGAATTGATATCAAAGCTCAATGATTTAGATATTAATGTGAAAAACCATATGAGTACTTTAGAAGACGATGAAGTAAGTTTAATAATAGATTTGTTAAGCGAAAAGGAAGAAACAGAAACAAATGATTTATTAGATGAATATGAAGAAATTAATGAAAAACCTTCAAAAAAATCTACTAAAAAACAGAAAAAATCTGATGGCAAAAAAGCTAAAGAAAATAACATGAATGTACAGCAAAATGATACGGTTAAGATAATATCAATACCTGCGTTTATTACTGTTAAAGAACTATCTGAAAAAATGAAAATAAACCCATCAGATATCATTAAAAAGTTAATTGCAAAGGGAATAATGGTAACCATAAATCAACAAATAGATTATGAAAATGCTTCACAAATTGCTGAAGAATATGGTTTTTTATTAGAAAAAAAAGAAGAAAATGAAGATGATCTTGAAATTTTAGATAGAGAAGATGATGAAAAAGATCTTCTTCCGAGGCCTCCTGTCGTGACTGTTATGGGGCATGTAGATCATGGGAAAACATCTTTATTGGATGCGATTAGGAAAACAAATGTTACTCAGCATGAGGCAGGTGGAATAACGCAGCATATTGGGGCATCTGTTGTAGAAATAAATGGGAAGAAGGTTGTATTTTTAGATACACCTGGACATGAAGCATTTACAGCCATGAGAGCAAGAGGTGCTAGTGTTACAGATATTGCAGTGCTAGTTGTTGCCGCTGACGATGGCGTAATGCCTCAGACAATAGAAGCAATCAATCATGCAAAAGCTGCCAATGTTCCTATAATTGTTGCTATAAACAAAATTGATAAACCAAATGCAAATCCGGATAGAGTAAAACAAGAATTAGTTGAACAAGGCTTAATACCCGAAGATTGGGGTGGTAATACAATCTGTGTCAATGTTTCAGCACAGAAAAATATAGGACTTGACGATTTATTGGAAATGATATTATTAGAAGCGGAAATGTTAGAATTAAAAGCTAATCCAAATAGGCCAGCTAGAGGGACAATAATAGAAGCACAACTTGATAAAAATAGAGGTTCTATTGCGACAGTTTTAGTCCAAAAGGGAACCCTTAAGACGGGAGATGTAATAATCGCTGGAACAGCTTATGGCAAAGTAAGAGCCATGTTTGATGATAAAGGTAGAAAAGTAAAAAAAGCAACACCGTCGATTCCTGTTGAGGTTTTGGGTTTATCAGATGTTCCAAAAGCAGGTGACATACTAGTAGTATTGGATGATGAGAAAAAAGCTCGTTCTATTGCAGAAAAACGCAAAGAAAAGTACAGAGAAGAAGAAATAATGCAAAAGCAGAAAATATCACTTGATGAATTGTTTAATCAAATAAAAGAGGGTAATGTCAAAGAACTTAATATTATTCTAAAAGCGGATGTTCAGGGTTCTGTGGAGGCTTTAAAAAATTCGATTGAGCAATTAAGCAATGATGATGTAAGACTTAGAGTTATTCATGGAGCAGTAGGAGCTATTACTGAAACAGATGTTATGTTTGCTTCTGCTTCTAATGCTATAATAATAGGTTTTAATGTAAGACCTGACAGCAAAGCTAAGTCTCTGGCTGAAAAAGAAAAAGTCGATATAAGGCTCTATAGAATAATTTATGATGCAATAGACGATTTAAAAGCAGCAATGAAAGGTATGCTAGAACCAGAATTCAGAGAGAAAGAGTTAGGAAAAGCTGAAATTAGAGCTGTATTTAGAGTTCCTAATGTAGGAAATGTAGCAGGATGTTATGTTATAGAAGGAAAAATAATTCGAAATGCAAATATAAGAGTTGTAAGAGATGGCATAGTGATTTTCGAAGGAAAGATATCTTCTCTGAAGAGGTTTAAAGACGATGTGAAAGAAGTACAGTCTGGATTTGAATGTGGAATTGGCATTGAAAGATTTAATGATATTAAAGAAGGCGATGTGCTTGAAGCATATCAGATGGAGGAAATACCCCGCTGAAAGGATGAATAAAAGTGCATTACAGAAGTGGACGATTGTCAGAAGAAATAAAAAAAGAAGTAAGTAAAATGATCTTCGAAGAAATAAAAGACCCAAGAATCAGTAATATGACAAGCATAACCGATATTGAAGTTACAAAGGATTTAAGGTATGCAAAAATTTATATTAGCGTTTATGGCAATGATGATGAGAAAAAAAGTACTTTAGAAGGGTTAAAGAGCGCAACAGGTTTTATAAGGCATGAACTCGGCAAAAGAATTAAATTAAGATATACTCCTGAATTGATATTTGAAATAGACAATTCGATAGAATATGGCGCCCATATTTCAAGGATATTGAAAGAATTAGATAAACAAGAGAGTGAAGACAAATGATTTTAAACGACATATTAGATTCTATAAAGGAAGCAAAAGAAATAATTGCCGTAACACATGTATCACCAGATGGAGATGGCATTGGATGTATTACAGCTTTATATAAAGCAATGAAGAAATTGGATAAGGATATATCTATATTCATCGATGATGTTGTGCCTGATATTTATAAGTTCATGCCGTACACAGATAAAATCACAAAACCGATCAATAAAAGGGCAGACTTACTCATAGCAGTAGATTGTGCAGATGCTGAGAGAATGGGAAGTGCAAAAGAATTATTAAAAGTAGTTCCTAAGTCAATAAATATAGATCATCACGTATCAAATACTTTGTACGCTAATATGAATTATGTCGATACAAATGCAGCTTCATCAGCAGAGATTGTATATCAGTTAATAAAAATACTAGGTATTGATTTAGATCAAGAAATAGCAGAAAGTTTATATGTAGGCGTTGTTACAGACACAGGGAATTTTATGTACAGTTCAACAACATCATTTACTCATGAAGTTGCTGGTGATTTAATAAATAACGGGGTCTCTGTAAGCAAAATTTCTGATATAATTTTTCACAACATAAAATACAGCAAACTAAAATTAATAAGCAGAGCTATAGACAAAATGGAACTTTATTTTAATAAAAAAGTTGCATATATGGAATTAAAAAAAGAAGATTTTATAGAAACGGGAACAGAGATATCAGATGTTGAGAATATTATTAATTTTGGAAGAGACATAGATGGTGTGGAAGTCGCAGTTATGTTGATAGAAAAAGACGGTTTGATAAAGGGTAGCTTAAGATCGAAAAATTACGTAGATGTAAATAAAATTGCCCAAAAATTTAATGGTGGTGGGCACGTTAGAGCGTCGGGTTTTTCAAAAAATAGCAGTATAAATGAGGTAAAAAATGAAGTTTTAGAATTAATAAAAAATGAGCTAAATGAGTGATATTAATGGATGGATTTTTAAATGTATTAAAACCACCTGGTATGACGTCACATGATGTTGTATCATTTCTAAGAAAAAAATTTAACATAAAAAAGATAGGACATCTTGGTACACTTGACCCAGGAGCAGCTGGCGTCTTGCCTATATGTATTGGGAAAGCAACTAAACTATCCCAGTATGTAGTATCACAAAGCAAGACTTACAGGGCAGAGATAACTTTTGGATTTTCAACAGACAGTATTGATAAGTTTGGAAACATAACAAATGCAACACCTGTAAAAATTTTTACTATTGATAGAATACAAGAAGTTCTAACGAAATTTAAAGGTGATATTTTACAGGTACCACCTATTTATTCTGCAAAAAAAATCAATGGAAAAAAACTTTATGAATATGCGAGAGAAGGTAAAAGTATTGAAATTAAGGCTTCACCAATATGCATATATGATATAAAACTTGTATCATATGATATACCATACAGAATTATGTTTGATATAAAGTGCTCAAAAGGCACATATATAAGGGCTCTTGTAAGAGATGTTTGTGATAAGCTTAATATCGCAGGATATATGTCAATGTTAATTAGAATAAGTGTTGGGCCATTTTCACTAGAGAATTCATACACATTAGAAGATATTAAGACTGATAAATACAACATGATTGAAATGAGTAATGTTTTGCCATTTCCGGATGTTTACCTTAATAATTTTGACTACAAAAAAATAATACATGGGCGCCCGATAGAAAACAATTATTTAGACGTAAATTCTAATTTTGTTAAATTGTATAATCCAGATAATTTGTTTATTGGCATTGGCAAAGTAGATAGTTCTAAAATATATGTTGAAAGATTATTAGTTGGAGCTGATGACTAATTGGTAATACTCGATGAATATAATATAAAAAAGTATAATGATAAAAAGGTGATCGCTCTTGGAAATTTCGATGGAATTCATCTTGGACATCAAGAATTAATAAAAAAAGCCATTGAATTATCTAAGGTTAACAAAATATCAAGCTCTGCTTTCACATTTAGACAGCATACAATGAAGACGATATGTGAAAATAAATTTCCTAAACTTTTAATAACTAATAGAAAAAAATTAGAGGAATTCTCTAAGTTTATGCTCGATTATGCCATAATTTATGACTTTAATAAAGATTTTTCATTACTTTCACCTGAAAATTTTATTAAAGATATTCTCATTGACAAATTAAATATGAAAATTGCTATAGTAGGAGAAAATTATAGATTCGGTTACAGGGCCAGTGGCGATATTCAGCTGCTTAAGAGTTTTTCTAAAATCTATGATTATAAAGTAGAAGTCATTGAACCTGTGAAGTTGAATGAAATCGTAATTAGCAGCAGTTATATACGTTCTTTGATTCAAGAAGGTAAAATTGAAGAAGCCAACAAGTGTCTTGGAAGATATTTCAGCTTAGAAGGTTATGTCATTAGCGGGAGAAAGGTCGGAAGAAAGCTGGGATTTCCAACTGCAAATATAAGCATTGATAGAGATTATATCCTGCCTTTAAATGGTGTATATCTAACAAAAGTAAAAATACTTAATAAATATTTTTTGGGCATAACGAATGTTGGTATTAATCCTACTTTTAATGTCAATAATTTGTCTGTAGAAACATACATAATAGATTTTAATAAAAATATTTATGGTATGTTTATAGAAGTTGAATTTATTAAGCGTATACGCGATGAAATAAAATTTAATAGTGAAGAAGAACTCATAGAGCAAATGAAAGAAGATTATATATTTGCAAAATCTCATAATTATATTTTACATAATTAAATTTTTATGATAAAATTATATCCGTAGTTACCATAGCTTTGATATTCGTTCACCGGCGGTATCAATGCTATTCGGCGAATTTAATAGTGGAGGTGAAATTATGTTAAACAAGGAAAGAAAAAATGAAATAATTGCACAAAACAGAATCCATGAGAAGGATACAGGTTCTCCAGAAGTTCAGATCGCATTACTTACTGAGAGGATTAATTCTTTAAATGAACATTTAAAAGTTCATAAAAAAGATCATCATTCAAGACGTGGTTTGCTTAAGATGGTTGGTCAAAGAAGAGGATTATTAAATTATCTAATGAAGAAGGATATGGACAGGTACCGTGCCATCGTTGAAAAGTTAGATTTAAGAAAATAGAGCGGGTAACCTCGCTCTTTTTTCTGTATTAAAGCTTTTGTTAAATGAAAAAAATATATTAAGGATGAAAGGAGGATAATATGGAAAGAAATTTCGAACTTGAACTTGCTGGAAAAAAATTAATAGTTCAAACTGGAAAGCTTGCGCAACTAGCTAATGGTAGTGCACTTGTTAGATATGGTGATACAGTAGTATTAGTAACAGCTTGCGCTTCAAAAGAGCCGAGAGAAGGCGTTGATTTTTTTCCGTTAAGCGTTGATTATGAAGAGAGGCTGTATTCTGTGGGTAAAATACCAGGTGGTTTTATTAAACGAGAAGGTAAGCCTACAGAAAAAGCTATTTTAACATCAAGATTGATAGATAGGCCTATTAGGCCATTGTTTCCTCATGGTTATAGAAACGACGTACAAGTTATTGCTACTGTTTTGTCTGTTGATCCTGATGTACAACCAGAGATTGTAGCTATGATAGGGTCTTCAGTTGCATTATCTATATCAGATATTCCATTTAATGGCCCTACGGGTTCTGTGTCAGTAGCGCTAGTAGATGGAAAATTTATAATTAATCCTGATTTGGCTACAAGGGAGAAAAGCGATCTCCATTTGACTGTTTCTGGTACAAAAGATGCTATTATGATGGTTGAAGCAGGTGCTAATGAAGTTCCAGAAGAAGTAATGTTAGATGCAATTATGTATGCGCATGAGTACATAAAAAAAATAGTAGATTTCATTGAGGGAATTGTAAAGGAAGTGGGGCTTCCTAAAGCAGAAGTAACAATTCATGAAATAGATAGCAATTTAGAACGCCTTGTCAGAGAATTTGCAACAGAAAAAATATATAATGCACTTAGAACAGAGGAAAAAAAGGAAAGAAATGATAATATAGACAAAGTTGAAGAAGAAGTATTAGAGCATTTTAAAGATGAATATCCAGATAACCTTGCTGATATTGATGAGGTTCTATATACAATTACAAAAGAGCAAATGCGAAAAATGATCACTGAAGAAAAAATAAGAGTAGATGGAAGAGGACTTGATGATATTAGGCCTATAACTTGTGATATAGGAGTTTTGCCTAGGACACATGGTTCAGCAGTCTTTACTCGTGGACAAACACAGGTGATGACAGTCGCAACATTAGGACCGCTTGGAGATATACAAATATTAGATGGATTAGGTGATGAAGAATCCAAGCGATATATGCATCATTATAATTTTCCTCCTTTTAGTGTTGGTGAAACAAGACCATTAAGAGGTCCTGGAAGAAGGGAAATTGGACATGGTGCGTTAGCAGAGAGAGCACTGGAGCCTATGATACCATCCGAAGAAGAGTTTCCATATACAATAAGATTGGTATCGGAGGTACTAAGTTCAAACGGCTCTACTTCTCAAGCAAGTGTATGTGGAAGCACACTGGCTCTTATGGATGCTGGTGTCCCGATTAAAGCGCCTGTTGCAGGTGTTGCTATGGGACTAATTAAAGAAGGTGAAACGGTATCGATTCTGACAGACATACAAGGAATAGAAGATTTTCTCGGTGACATGGATTTTAAAGTAGCTGGTACTGAAAAAGGAATAACAGCAATTCAAATGGATATAAAAATTGCTGGTATTGATCGCGACATTTTATCAGCAGCACTAGAAAAAGCACGAAAAGGTAGACTTTTTATATTGAATAAAATGTTAGAAACAATAAAAGAGCCTAGAAAAGAATTATCTCCTTATGCTCCAAGAATAATTAGCTTAAATGTCGACCCTGAAAAAATAAGGGATATAATTGGAGCTGGTGGTAAAACAATAAATAAAATAATTGCTGATACAGGTGTCAAAATAGATATAGAAGATGATGGACGAGTGTTTATATCATCTACTGATTTAAAAGCAGGCGAAAAAGCAAAAATGATTATTGAAGCTATAACAAAAGATGTGGAAGTTGGTGCAATATATTTAGGTAAGGTTACTAGAATTGCTTCATTTGGTGCATTTGTTGAGATTGCACCTGGAAAAGAAGGCTTAGTGCACATTTCAAAATTAGATAAAAAACATGTAAATAAAGTTGAAGATGTTGTAAACATAGGAGATGAAATTTTAGTAAAAGTAACTGAGATTGATAAACAAGGACGAATAAATTTATCAAGGAAAGATGCTTTGCCAGACGAATCTAAAAATGACAAGAAAATGTAAAATGCATAAACCACTTATGGTTTATGTTTTTTATTTAATTTAAAAGTTAACTTACCATTTAATTTAATAAAAATGTAATATATACTAACACCGCCTAATAAAATTTAGTAAGAAAATAGATAAGGTGGTGTTAGCATTGAAAATATATTATATAAAATACCCTAAAAAATCTACTATTTTATTGATTTTAGTAATAATTATTGCAATAATTTTATTAGGCATATTAATTAATCATTCTATAGCTACATTTAACACAAATGATCCTATATATAGAGGAGATGTTAACGAAAAAAAGATAGCTTTTGCGTGCAACGTAGCATGGGGAAATGAATATATTCCAAAAATGTTAGAAATATTTAAAGAAAATAATATAAAAATAACTTTTTTCTTTGAAGGGCAATGGGCAGAAAAAAATCCAGAAATAGTTAAACAGATTTCAAAAGAAGGCCACGAAATTGCAAGTCATGGATATACTCATGTTAAATATACGCAGTGGAGCAAGGAAAAATATGCAGAAGATATTACAAAAGCTGGAGATGTACTTAAAAAAATAACTGGCGCCAAACCAAATCTTTTTGCTCCACCATACGGCGATTTTAACAATGACGTTGTAAAGACCGCTGAAAATTTGGGATATAAAGTTATTCTTTGGAGTCTTGATACCATTGATTGGAGTAACCCAGGAGTTAACAATATTATCGACAGAGTTGTAAAAAAAGCACACAATGGAGCAATTGTATTAATGCATCCCACTAAAGGAACGGTAGAAGCGATGCCTACTATTATAAAAGATTTAAAAGAGAAAGGTTATGTAATTACCAACGTTTCAAATATTTTAAAATGATCGAGGAGGTAGTAAATGTACATACAAAAGAAGATTAATGATATAGACGTAGTAGCTTATAGAATGCCATATGTTAGTTCAGTCTATATAGGAATATGGCTAAAAGTAGGCTCAAGGCATGAAAAAAAAGAACAAAATGGTATATCTCATTTTATCGAACATATGGTGTTTAAAGGCTCAAAAAGAAGAAATGCTAAAGACATTGCAGAAGAAATTGATAACATTGGAGGACAGCTAAACGGATTTACAGGAAAAGAAAGTACTTGCTTTTACGTTAAAGTATACAAGTCATACGTAGAAAAAGCGATTGATGTACTTTTTGACATGGTATTTAATCCTCTTTTCAACTGTGATGATATAGAAAAAGAAAAAAAAGTTGTCATTGAAGAAATAAACATGAATAATGATTCTCCAGAGGATCTTGCATATGACATGTTGTCAAGCCTTATTTGGAATGGCAATTCATTGTCATTTCCGGTTCTTGGCACAGAAGGCACCATAAAATCAATGGATAGAGACACAATAATAAAATATTATAAAAGCAATTATATAAAAGAGAATATTGTTATTTCTATCGCTGGAAATTTTGATGATTCAATATTTGATTCTATTGCTGAAAAAACATCAAACGTTATGTCTTCTGAAACAGACAAAATAGTGGAAAAGCCCATCTGGAAAAAAGGAATTATTTTTAAAAGCAAAGAATTTGAACAGGTAAATATATGCTTAAGTATGCCTAGCATAAAATACTCATTTGAAAATATATATTCTCTATCTATTATTAGCAATGCCTTTGGAGGTGGTATGAGTTCTAGGCTATTTCAAAAAATACGCGAAGAAAAAGGACTTGTATATTCAATATATTCATATCCATCCACATATATTGACACAGGTGCGTTTACAATATTTGCTAGCACATCAATTGAAAATTTGAAGGACGTATATGAACTTATAAATGATGAAATATACAGCGTAAAAGAAAATGGTTTTTCAGAAGATGAAATCGACAAATTTAAAGAACAACTTAAAATAAGTATTTTAATGGATATGGACAGCATTAGTAGCAGAATGTCTGTAATAGGAAAATCGCTACTTTTTCTAGGAAAAATTTACACTGTTGATGATATAATAGATAAAATAAAGTCTATTAAATATGAAGATGTAAATAATCTTGCAAAAAAAATATTTAATATAGATCAGTTAGGAATTTCTGTAGTAGGAAATATAAATGAAAAACAGATAGGATGATTGAAAATTGAACAATAAAATAGTACTTAAAATAAAAAAAACCGATGACGCTTTAGATTTGCCTCTGCCAAAATACATGAGCAGTGGTGCTGCAGGCATGGACCTGTATGCAAAAGTTAAAGAAGATGTAATAATAAAACCAGGTGAAATTAAATTGATTGAAACAGGTATAATGATACAATTACCCGAAGGATATGAGGCACAAATTCGTCCTAGAAGTGGACTTGCGCTAAAAAATGGTATAACAATGTTAAACTCACCTGGCACCATTGATTCTGATTATAGAGGTGAAATTAAATTAATAATTATTAATCTAGGAAAATCAGACTTTATCGTCAAAAGAGGTCTTAGAATTGCCCAAATGATTATAAATAAAGTAGAATTACCAGAGATATTAGAAGTATCTAAATTAGATGATACTAAAAGAGGTGAAAATGGTTTTGGCCATACAGGTCTATAATTTTAGAGGGAGGGTAAAATGCGATTAAGTGAATTTGGTAATAAAGAAATCATCAATTTAAATGACGGCAAAAGACTTGGCTTGATAGAAGATTCAGATCTTATAATAGATGAAAATACAGGGAAAATAAATTCAATTATTGTATACGAATCAAAAGGCTCTCTTTTTAGAAGCAAGCCTAATTATGTAGAAATACCATGGGAATACGTTAAAAAAATAGGTAACGATATGATAATTGTTGAAGTTGAACTCGATAGGATGAGAAAATTTTTATGATTGTTAATAAAGGAAAATGTACTTTCCTTTATTAACACAATAAAGTATAATATTATTAAAATGATTTTTTATTTGACATGACATATAATGAAAGGGTGGTTAATACGAACATCTTAGTTCAAAAATTTGGAGGCACGTCAGTATCAACAGCTGAAAGAAGAAACATGGCAGTTTCAAAAGTAGTAGATGCTATTGAACAAGGATTTATACCTGTTGTCGTAGTGTCAGCTATCGGAAGAAGTGGAGATCCTTATGCTACTGATACATTGATTAACTTTGCAAAATCTATATATAAGGATATGCCAAAAAGAGAGCTTGATATATTAATGTCCTGTGGTGAAATCATTTCAAGTGTAATTTTTGCCAATACATTGATCAGCAGAGGTTATAAATCAAAAGTTTTTACTGGAGGACAAGCAGGAATCATTACAGATGATAACTTTGGAGATGCAGAAATAATTAGAGTAGAGCCGCAGTACATTCTTGATGCTTTAAATCAAAATATAATTCCTGTTGTGGCAGGTTTTCAAGGAATGACAGTAGATGGTGATGTGACAACATTAGGTAGAGGTGGCAGTGATACGACCGCTGCACTGCTGGGCGAAGCATTGAAGGCATACGCTGTCGAAATTTATACAGATGTAGATGGCATTATGACTGCTGATCCAAGAATTGTAGCTAACGCACACATATTGAAACGAATAAGTTATAATGAAGTTTTTCAACTAGCAGAACAAGGCGCTAAAGTTATACATCCACGCGCAGTAGAAATTGCAATGAGAGGCAATATACCGTTGATAATAAAAAATACAATGACTGATAGCCCTGGAACAATAATTACTCAATACAATAATGTTTATAATAATATTTATGAATCTGATAATCTTGTTACAGGAATAGCAAATATGAATAACAGAGTTCAAATTATTATGGATTTAGATAAAGATGATAAAGATATATTTGGGAAAATTGCAGAAGCAAAAATCAGCATTGACTTGATAAATGTTTTCCCTGACAAAAAAATATTTACTATTTCTGAGTTTGATTTAGCAAAATTAGAACAGTTATTAAATGAAAATCAAATAAAATACGAAAAAAGGAAAAATTGCAGTAAAGTTTCAATAATTGGCAACAGAATACGTGGTGTGCCAGGTGTCATGGCAAGAATAATAAAATCATTATCTGAAAATGGCATTGAAATTTATCAAACGGCTGACTCTCATAACACTATATCATGCCTTGTAAGTCAAGATAAAGCAGATAAAGCTGTTAAAGTTTTACACGATGAATTTAAGCTAGAAAATTACAATTAGCGCATAATATGCGCTAATTTTTTTATACTAAATTTATAGGAGTGTGATAAAATGGATACATTTAAAAATGATGACTTACCTCCACAAACGAACACAGCAGTACAACAGAACATACAGAGTTTTGGACAAACAAATTTACCAAACTTCGAAAGTAGTATACATTGTCTTACAATAATTGGCCAAATTGAAGGGCACCTTATTTTGCCACCGCAGAACAAGACAACTAAATACGAACATATAATTCCACAGCTGGTAGCTATCGAAGAAAATCCTCAAATAAAAGGCCTATTGATACTATTAAATACAGTCGGAGGTGATGTTGAAGCAGGATTAGCTATAGCGGAAATGATATCTAGCTTATCGAAACCAACAGTATCAATTGTATTAGGTGGTGGGCATAGTATAGGGGTGCCTCTAGCAGTGTCGTCCAATTATTCTTTTATAGTGCCAAGTGCAACAATGACAATCCATCCTATAAGGATGACAGGATTAGTAATAGGTGTGCCTCAAACATTTGACTATTTCAATAAAATGCAGGACAGAATAGTTGAGTTTGTGATAAGAAATTCAAGAATTAAAAGAGACGCTTTTATGAATCTTATGCTAAAAATAGGAGAACTAGCAAATGATGTCGGTACCATTTTAGTAGGTAAAGAAGCTGTAGATTATGGCCTAATTGATGAGGTTGGAGGTGTTTCTGAAGCAATAAATAAACTTCAACAGTTGATTAAAGAAAAAGAAAATAAAAGGTGATATGTAATGTTATATACAATAATACCATATGAGCTTATATTTGAACATCGCGATGAAATAAAAGATAATATTATTGAAACAAATATAGAAGGAAAAATGTTTCTTTTAGAAAAAGAAGAAAACAGGTATAAAATTATAAGGTTATATTCAACAAATCCGAATGATTACTTAGAAACTAAATATATGCCAGGAAATTCAATTGATTTTAAAAAAATATAAATTATGCTATAATAGATGTGTTTAGCACATCTATTTTTTTGAGAAAAAGGATTTAAATAAAAAATGTAGAATTAATTATTGGGTGATAATAATGAAAGCAAAAGCAAAAAACAATTTCAGCGATGAAGTACTTGGTATAATATTTTTAACTTTTTCAATTATTTCCTTGATTAGCCTTTATTCAGATACGACTGGTATAGTTGGTAAAGAAATAGTAATTTTGCTAAAAAGTTTATTTGGTATTGGAGCATATGCCTTATCTCTATTAATTTTTATATATGCATTATTTCTTTTATTTAAAAGTAAAGACTTTTTAGATTATAAGAAAATTATTTATCTATTAATTATATTTTTATGTTTTATAAGTATAGCTCAAATATATTTGTATCATGATATTGGACTTTTTAAAAATTATGTGATCGATAGTGTAAAATATGGCAATAAAAACTCAGGTGGTGGTGCGATTGCTGCTATTATTGTATTCGTACTTATCAAGTTTTTGGGAATCGTAGGAAGTTGGCTACTATTAATCGCCACATTAATCATTTGCGGCATAATTCTCACAGATATCTCTTTCATTGAAGCTATAAAATCAGCATATAAATACATATATAAATTGATAGACTTATATAAAAGCAAAAAAGAGATATTAAAAATAGAAAATAAAGACAATATGCCAACTACAATAGAAAAGGAGCCTATAAGTAAAAGTGAAAGAAAAAAAATAGAGCAAAAAGATGACGAACAATTTAAAATTATCCAACCGGTTTTTGAAGAAAAAGAAGAAAAAGCTAATTACATAGATTATAAGAATCAGTCAAAAAATAAAAATGGAAATGAGGAAAAAGCAAGTGATAATTATATTTATCCTCCTATAACTTTGTTGAAAGAAGGTACACCGCAACAAAAACTTAATAATAATTTAATAATAGAAAACGCTAGAAAATTAGAGCAAACTTTGAAAAATTTCGCTATTGACGCAAAAGTAGTCCAGGTCAGCAGAGGACCAGCTATTACAAGATTCGAAATACAGCCAAGTCCTGGTGTTAAAGTTAGTAGAATAGTTAGTTTAACTGACGATATTGCATTAAGCCTTGCGGCACCATCTGTAAGAATTGAAGCGCCAATTCCAGGGAAATCTGCTGTTGGTATTGAAGTACCAAACGAAAAGATATCAGTTGTAACCCTTAGAGAAGTTATAGATACGAAAAAATTCAGAGATAGCAAGTCAGATTTAACAATAGCATTAGGCAAAGATATCGCTGGAAATATAGTTGTTGCTGATTTATCTAAAATGCCGCACTTATTAATAGCTGGTGCTACAGGTTCAGGTAAAAGTGTCTGTATAAATACGTTGATTGTAAGCCTCTTGTTTAAAGCTTCACCAGACAAAGTGAAGATGATATTAATAGATCCAAAAGTTGTTGAATTAAACATATATAATGGGATTCCACATTTACTTACACCTGTTGTTACTGATCCTAAAAAAGCTGCAGGTGTTCTTAACTGGGCTGTCAATGAAATGACAGAAAGGTATAAAACTTTTGCAGAAAACAATGTTAGAGATATTGAAGGATATAATAAAATACATGGCGTCAATGCAATGCCTAAAATAGTCGTTATTGTTGATGAATTGTCAGATCTTATGATGGTATCACCTGCCGAAGTAGAAGAATACATATGCAGATTAGCACAAATGGCAAGAGCTGCTGGTATATATTTAGTGATTGCAACACAGAGACCTTCAGTAGATGTAATAACAGGTGTCATAAAAGCTAATATACCATCACGAATATCATTTGCAGTAACATCTCAAATAGATTCGCGAACCATATTGGATATGGCAGGTGCAGAAAAATTGCTAGGGAAAGGTGATATGCTGTACTATCCGATTGGTGAATCAAAACCAATACGCGTTCAAGGTGCTTTTATATCTGATAAAGAGGTAGAGGATATAGTAAACTTTTTAAAAACAAATACATCAGAGCCAAAATATGAAGAAATATTTGTTGAGCCTAAAAATTCATTAAATAAAGATATAGAAGAAGATGAATTAATGAACGATGCAATTAATATTATTGTAGAAACCGGACAAGCTTCTATATCAATGTTGCAAAGAAGGCTTCGTATAGGGTATGCCAGAGCAGCTAGAATAATAGATCAAATGGAACAAAAGGGAATTATAAGCGGTTATGATGGTTCCAAACCAAGGCAAATATTGCTTTCAGAAGAGGAAATAAAAAAGATAACGGGTAGATAATATTCTTTACAATATAATTTATATAGTATATACTTTTCTTTGTAAATAAAGAAGAATTAATTAAATGAAAGGAGTTTTAAATGGTAAATGTCGGAATAATATCACTGGGTTGTGCAAAAAACACAGTTGATTCTGAAAAAATGCTTGGAATAATAAAAGAAAAAGGATATAACATTGTAAATAACGAAAATGATGCCGATGTATTGATTATAAACACTTGCGGATTTATTGAAAGTGCTAAGCGAGAATCAATTAATTATATAATTGAAATGGGTAAGCTTAAAGAAAAAAGATTAAAATCTTTAATAGCAGCTGGTTGTTTATCCGAAAGATATAAAGAAGAGCTTCTAAGCAATTTACCAGAATTAGACGCAGTCATAGGAACTGGTGATTTTCTAAAAATATCTGAAATAATTGAAAGTACTTTAAATGGCAAGCGTGTTTTAGAATATGGCCATGCTGATGAATTAGATGATGCAAACTCACCAAGAATGTTAAGTACTCCAAAACATTATGGTTATTTGAAGATTGCAGAAGGGTGTAATAATAAATGTTCTTTTTGCATAATACCAAAACTTAGAGGTCATTATAGAAGCGTTAAAATTGAGGATTTAGTTAATGAAGCAAAAATAATGGCTAAAAATGGTGTAAGAGAATTAATTTTGATTGCACAAGATACAACAAAATATGGTATTGATATATATAAGAAATTTATGTTACCAACTTTATTGAGAGAATTGTCTAAAATAGATGAAATAAAATGGATAAGAATTTTATATGCTTATCCAGACAGCATAACTGATGAACTAATAGAAGAGATCAGAACAAATAGCAAATTACTGAAATATGTTGATATGCCATTGCAGCATTCAAATAATAATGTTCTTAAACGGATGAAAAGAAATACACAAAAAGAAAAAATTGAAGAAATAATAGACAAACTTCGTACTATTTCTGGAATGGTAATAAGGACAACATTTATAGTTGGATTTCCAGGTGAGACAGATACTGAATTTGATGATTTGAAAGATTTTATCAAAGAAAAGAAATTTAATAAATTGGGTGTATTTACGTATTCTAGAGAGGAAGATACCGAAGCATATGGTATGCCAAATCAAGTTCCAGAAAAAATAAAGCAAAAACGGTACAACGAAATAATGCTCTTACAAAGAAATATATCTTTAAATAATAATAAGAGCTTAATAGGTACTGAATTAGAAATTGTTATAGAGGGTTATAAAGACGGTTTATATTATGGTAGAAGTTATATTGATGCACCCGATATTGACGGAGTTACTTTTGTCAAGTCAGATAGAAAATTAAATATTGGCGATTTTGTTAAAGTTAGAATCTCCAAAGCATTTGATTATGATTTAATGGGGGAGTTGTTGTGAACGTAGCAAATAAAATTACTATAGCAAGATTAATATTGGTTCCTTTTTTTATAATTGTTATGCTATCTGGTATTAAATACGGCAACATAATATCAGCAGTTTTATTTGCAATTGCTTCCTTGACTGACAAACTAGACGGATATATTGCAAGAAAGTACAATCAGATAACAAATTTAGGTAAGTTTATGGATCCCCTTGTCGATAAAATTATGGTTTCTTCGGCTTTAATTGTTTTAATTCAGCTTGGTCGTATTCAAAGTTGGATTGTGATAATTATTTTATCTAGAGAGTTTATAATAACAGGTTTAAGAACAATAGGTGCTAATAAAGGAGTCGTAATTGCAGCTAGTAATCTTGGAAAATATAAAACTACATTTCAAATAATAGCAATTATTTCTCTAATGTTAAATAATTACCCGTTTGAATATATCTTTTTTCCATTTTCTACTGTAGCAATATATCTTGCATTATTTTTGACAGTCTATTCAGGCATAGATTATATTGTAAAATGTAGAAACATAATATTAGAATGAGAAGGTGTTATTGTTGAAATGTGAGATAATATCTGTAGGTACAGAGCTTCTTCTTGGACAAATAGCAAATACAGATGCAAAATTTATATCTGAAATGTTAACTTCATTGGGAATTGATGTCTACTTTCAAACTAATGTAGGTGATAATAAAAGTAGACTTTTGGAATGTCTAAAAATTGCTTCAAATCGCTCTGATATCATAATATTAACTGGTGGTTTAGGTCCAACAATGGATGATTTAACTAAAGAAACGGTGGCAGAGTTTTTTGGACTTAAACTTGTTGTAGACATAGATACAAAAATAAAGATTGAATCTTATTTTAAAAAATCAATGAGAGAAATGACTCAAAATAATTACAAGCAGGCTTTATTTCCAGAAGGTTCTAAAATTTTGCCAAATGACAATGGTACTGCACCAGGATGTATTTTTGAAAAAAACGGTAAAAAAGTTGTAATATTGCCTGGACCTCCTTCAGAATTGATACCTATGTTTAATAATTATGTTTACCCATTCCTAAAGTCATTAAGCAATGACATCATTGTTTCTAGGGTAATAAAAATATTTGGCATAGGAGAATCAAAAGTTGAGACGATGGTAAGTGATATGTTGTTATCAAAAAACCCAACTGTTGCGCCACTTATTGGAAATGGTTTTGTTACATTAAGAATAACTGCCAAGTCCGATGATGTTCAAAAAGCCAAAAAAATGATTGATGACATTGAAGTAAGTTTAAGAAAAATTTTTGGTGAATATATTTTTGGTGTAGATGATGATACTATGGAATCAATAGTTCTTAATTTGTTGAAAGACAAAGGATCTACGCTTTCTACGGCTGAATCATGTACAGGTGGGTTGTTATCAGAAAAAATTACAAGCGTACCAGGTGCTTCTGAAGTCTTTAAATTTGGTGCAATAACATACAGTAACGAATCAAAAGAAAATATTTTGGGGGTTTCAGGTGAGATTATCAGACGACATGGGGCTGTAAGTGAAGAGACAGCAAGAGAAATGGCTATGAACGTAAAAAATATTTCAAAAACAGACTACGGACTTTCTATTACAGGAATAGCTGGCCCAAGTGGAGGTACGATTGCAAAACCTGTTGGATTAGTCTACATTGGACTTGCATACAAAGATGAAATATACGTTAAAAAATTAATTTCAAATGGTAATAGAGATAAAGTAAGATTAAATTCTGCAATGCATGCACTTGACATGTTGAGAAGACATTTGACTGGTTTAAAAATTGACTATTAAATTTTCCTAATATATAATTGAATTATGAAGATTGCCTAAATTTGGCGGGAGGAGAAATTATGATAGAAAAACAAAAAGCCCTTGATATGGCTATAAGTCAAATCGAAAGACAATTTGGAAAAGGCTCGATAATGAGACTTGGTGATAACAGTAAACTTAATGTAGAGGTTATTTCGACTGGCTCTATTGACCTTGATATAGCTTTGGGAGTGGGAGGAGTACCAAGAGGAAGAATCATAGAAATATTTGGCCCAGAATCTTCTGGCAAAACGACTATTGCATTGCATATATTAGCTGAAGCACAGAAATTAGGAGGAACTGGTGCATTTATCGATGCAGAACATGCATTGGATCCCGCATACGCCAAAAACGTTGGTGTTAACATTGATAATTTATTGGTTTCCCAACCTGATACAGGTGAACAAGCTCTTGAGATTGTGGAGGCACTTGTGCGAAGCGGTGCTATCGATGTAATAGTAATCGATTCTGTTGCTGCTCTCGTTCCAAAAGCAGAGATAGATGGTGATATGGGAGATGCTCATGTAGGATTACAGGCAAGACTTATGTCACAAGCTTTAAGAAAATTATCTGGCATTATAAGTAAGACAAAATCTGTAGCTGTTTTCATAAACCAGCTTCGAGAAAAAGTTGGCGTAATGTTTGGAAATCCGGAGACAACTCCTGGCGGTAGAGCTTTAAAATTTTACTCTACAATTCGCCTTGATGTAAGAAAAGTAGATGCTATAAAGCAGGGCAATGATGTTGTAGGCAATAGAACACGGGTAAAAGTTGTAAAAAATAAAGTTGCACCTCCATTTAAGCAAGCAGAATTTGATATTATGTATGGCGAAGGCATATCTAGAGAAGGCAGCATCTTGGATTTAGCTGCAAGCATCGATATAATTGATAAAAGTGGTGCATGGTATTCTTACGGCGACATAAGACTTGGACAGGGCAGAGAGAACGCAAAACAATATTTGAAAGATAATAAGTCAATTGCAGATGAAATAGAAAATAAAATTAGAGAAAATTTTAATCTTTTAGTAACAACAAAGAAGTCAGTTAGTGATGACGAAATTGAACAAGAATAGTAACCCTATATAGGGTTATTTTTCTATAAAAGGTGATAAAATGAAGATTACGAACATTGAAAAACAAAAAAACAATAGTATGCGATTTAATGTTTATATTGACAATAAATATGCATTTTCAGTTTCTTATGAAGAAAAAAAAGAATTTAATTTAGAAGAAGGAATTGACATAAATGAGGAACAATATAATTATTATGTAAACTACTTGATTAATAAAAGTGCATATAATGATTCAATAAAGTTTCTTTCATATTCTATGAGAACCAAAAAGGAACTTATAAATAAATTAAAATCGATGGGTTATGATAATTCTATAATCAATAATGTTTTAGAAAAACTGATTAAACAGCGTTACATAGATGATGAATATTATACAGAGTTATATATAAAAGAAAAAAAGGAACGGCTTTACAGCAAATATAGAATATACAATGAGCTTTATAGAAAAGGAATTGATCCTTCAATAATCACATCCAAGCTTGACGAATTATATGAAGATGAAATTGATACAATTAAAAAATTGATTATTAAGAAAAGTGTTTCGACAAACGATAAATTGAAGATCAAAAATTATTTGTTCAGAAAGGGATTCATGATTGAAGACATAAATAAAGTCCTCTTAGATGAGGAGGTTAAATAAATTGCTAAATAGCTCTAAGTTGATTCCATTAATTAATGCTTTAATAAAAAGCGAAAAAAATGTATTTAATGAACTGATTAAGGATTTAAAATATGCTCTTGATGAGTTTAATAAAGTAAAGGGCACGGAAGATGAATTGATTAAAAAGATAAAGTCAAGCAAAACATCTTGGCTTACTGCAATTCCTATCGAAAGCTTAAATGATACAAAACCTGTATGCGAAGTAGCAAAAAACTACAGTGTTATAGCAGTAGATGGTTCTCAAATAATGCCTGATAGGCATGAAGTTCGCTTATGCTACTTGATAAACATAGGCTATGTGATATTTAATTACGGGAAAAATTCAAATGCCGAATTAAAATCAGAACCGACTTTATATTTTAATGAAGATGATCTATATAAGGAGTATGGTGGAATAAAAACATTAATTAGCGCAAAAGATATAACATTTAAAAGAACAATTATGGAATACAACAAAGTTGCCGAATGTATATCAAGAGTAGAAGACGAAAATAAAATCGCTTTTATTGACGGCACTTTGATTGAATGGATGGTGCAGGGAGATCCTAATGAGCAATTTATAATTGACAATATACTTACAACTTTTGATACTGCTCAAAAGTTTAATACACCTATTGTTGGGTACATTAGTTCACCTAAAAGCAATGATTTTATAAATATGCTTCGGATATCATTGTGCCCACAAGATTTTGTAAATTGCAATAATTGTCCTTATTTAAAAAATGATAAAAGTTTGCCATGCAGCATGATAAACAAAATAAATGACGCAGATTTATTTTTAAAAATACTTAAAAATGGAGAGAGGTCTCCATTATTTTTAAGTACATCACATATATTGGAAAATTACGGTGATCATAAAATTGCATTCTTTTATCTCAATACCGGATATGAAATTGCCAGAATAGAAATTCCATATTGGGTTGCAAATGATAAAAGAAATTTAGATTTAGTACATTTCATATGCTATGATCAGTCAAAAAAAGGGAATGGATATCCTATATCGCTATCAGAAGCACATGAACAAGCCGTTGTTACAGGTGCTGATAGGGATCTGTTTTACAATATTCTGTCAAATTTATATGTAAAAAATGGCATCAAAATATCACGTTCATATAAAACACAGAGAAAAAGGAGTAGTATTTTATGAAAAATCATATTGGCGAAGTAATAGAAACAAGCACACTGAGATTTACATGCCAATCTGTAAAGTTAAATGACGGTCCTGATTTTGGAAGTTTTGTAAAGGCAATATCAAACGACATAACTATATATGGTATTGTCTACAATGTTTCCACGATGAGTGATGATCAAACAAGGAGGCCAGTTGCATTTGGATTATCCGAAGAAGAGTTGAAAATGCAACAACCGCAGATTTTTGAATTGATGCATACGTATTTCGATGTTCAAATAATAGGCTATAAAAAAGACAGGTATATAGGATTAGTCCCTCCTAAGCCAGTAAAAATACATGCATTTACTTATCAATGTGATGATAATGATCTAAATTGTATAAGGGAAGATCTCAACTTTATAAAATATATATTAAATGGAAAAACAGGTGTAGAAGATGAACTTATTGCAGCTGCTATAAGAAACTTATATTATGCTACAAACCATGAAGAATCTTATTTAATAGATGTAGGCAAGGAATTAATAAGATTATTGAAAAATGATTTTGATAGATATGTAACAATAAAAAGGATGTGTAACATATGAAAGGTAAACTTTTTAGAGGCTCTATATCATCAGGTTTAGATATTAAGCTTACAGGAGACAGCATTATAGAGGATATAAAAGTTGGCAATTTTGTTGTTGTCGCCGGAAAGAAAAATAAATATTTGTGCATGGTAACAGATATTAAATATGAAGCTGTGAATCCTCAAATCATGATAAGTGGAACAGATTTTGATAGCGAGATAGATGAAAAAATAATAGAAGGAACAGGAGTGTACGGTGTTATTACACTATCACCAATGATACAAGTTGATGAAAATCAAAATCCATTAACTGTTAAATCAATACCATCTTATGGTTCATATGCTTTAGATGCAGATAAAGACGATATATATGCAGTTTTTGGAGAACCTTCTGATGAGAATTTCTACATCGGTACACCACCTGAAATGGACATTCCAATTTGCATAAATTTGAAAAAACTTGTCGAAAGAAGCACAGGTATCTTTGGACGTGCAGGTACAGGAAAAACGTACTTAACAAGACTATTGTTGTCTGGATTAGTAAAATCTAAGCTTGCTGTAAGCCTTATTTTTGATGCACACAACGAATATGGTTATGGTGCAAAAAGTGAAAACAGCGGTTATGTAAAAGGATTAAAACAATTATTTGGAAGTAAAGTTGCTATATTTACTTTAGATAGAGAATCTTCTTTACGAAGGCAAGTACCTATAGACGGTGTTTTAAATATAGCTTACAATCAGATAACTCCTGATGATATTTTGCTTTTAAATTCTATGTTGAATTTGAATAGCACAGCAATTGAGAGTATATATCAAATAATGAAAAAAGAAGGTAATAATTGGTTGTATAACTTTTTAAACATTGATGCATCAGAAATCGATGAATATGCATTGGAAATAGGTGCTAATGGAAGTTCACTGCAAGCTTTAAGAAGAAAATTAGAAAGGTTCACAAAACTGCCTTTTTTGATGAATGTGACTCCAAATGACTGTATTAAACAGATAATGGATTATTTACAGAATGGAATAAATGTCGTAATAGAATTTGGTAATGTCTCTACATTAGGCTACATGCTAGTAGCGAACATAATAACGCGACATATACATGACATGTACGTTAAAAAATCAGAAGAAGCTATAGCAAATAACAGCAAAGGTCCCTTACCTTTAGTCATTACAGTGGAAGAAGCACATAGATTTTTAGATCCATCTATATCTAAAGAGACTACAATGGGAGAAATAGCAAGAGAAATGAGAAAATATAATGTTACGTTGTTGATTGTGGATCAGAGAACATCTCAAATTGATACAGAAGTAATGTCACAGATTGGCACAAAGATTACATGCAGGTTAGAAGATGACAATGATATAAGTTCATTCTTATCTGGTGTAAATAACGCTTCAAAATTAAGGAATGTATTGGCAAGCCTTGACCAAAAGCAACAAGCTTTAATAATAGGCCATGCTGTACCAATGCCAGTTGTTATTAAGACAAGAAATTATGATCAGGAATTTTATAAGGATGTTTCAACTTTTAATGATAGTGACTTTATAGATAAGCCTTTTTTGGAATTAATAGAAAAAGAAAAGATCGATGAATTGTTTCCAGATTAACTAGAAGAGGTGAACACTGTGATAAATATCGCTCATACCGCTGATATACATATTGGCATTGAAAATTATGGAACTATCAATAAAAAAACCGGTTTGAATACAAGATTGGAAGATTTCCTAAATGCTTTTGATAAGTTTGTCGATTATTCAATAGAAAATTGTGATATAGCTGTTATTTCGGGTGACATGTATAAATCGAGAGAGCCAAATCCTACACAGCAACGCGAATTAGCCAAAAGGATTAAACGCCTTTCACAACACATACCTGTCGTCATAAACAATGGGAATCATGATCAGCCTAATTCTGATTCAAAAGCAAGAGCCTTCGATATATATAAAATACTGGATGTAGACAATGTATATGTGGCAAATAAACCAGACGTTTTTCTTATAAAAACTAAAAACGGTCCAATACAAATCGCGTGTCTGCCATATTTCCCAAAGAGTTTTTTACTTAAACTGGAAGAAAGCAAAAATTTAAGTATCGATGATATCAACAAAAAAATGGTAGAAAAAATAAATACGATTTTAGATATATTGACATCAAAACTTGATTCATCGATACCATCAATTTTATCCGCACACTTATCAGTCACAGGTGCCGTAACAAGCAGTGAAAAAAGTATAATGATTGGTGACGACGTCGTCGTTCCTATAAGTGTTATTGCTAGACATCAATATAAATATGTAGCTCTTGGACATATACACAAATATCAAGTTGTCTGGGATACACCTCTTACAGTATACAGTGGAAGTATAGAGAAAATAGATTTTGGAGAAGAAAGGGATGAAAAGGGATTTTGCCATGTTATTATAGATGGTGAAAAAGTACTACATAAATTTATCAGTACAAATTCACGAGAGTTCAAAACCATTAATATACAAGTCAAAAGCAATATTTCACCTACTGAAGAAATATTAGACAAATTAAAAAGGTATGATCTTAGTAAATCTATTGTAAGATTAAATTTAAAAACTACAAAAGAGATTGATAAACATATACGATATAGAGAAATTGATAAATATTTTATTCAAAATTCATATTATTTTGTTGGAATTAAAAAGGATTTTGATATAGATAAAGGAGCCTTAAGGAATCCCGAGATTAACGAACAACTAAACCCTTTAGATGCACTTTCAAAATATTTCTTATCTATTGATTTAGATGTGGATAAAAATGAGCTATTAAAAAGAGCCTCCCTCTTATATAAAGAACTAATTGAAGAGGTGAATAAATAAATGGTACCAATAAAACTCACTTTAAAAAACTTTATGTCTTATTCTGAACATGAAGTGATGGATTTTACAAGGTTTCATGTAGCAGCAATCGTAGGTAAAAACGGAAATGGTAAGTCATCACTTTGGGATGCTATAACATGGTGTATATGGGGAAGAGCCAGAGGATTGGATAGTGCAGGCAGAGGCAGTGATGACCTTATAAGAATTGGTGCTGATGAAATGGAAGTAGAATTCATATTTAAAATCAATAATACTAAATATAGAATTTTAAGAAAGAAAAAAAGGAATTCAAATTCCATTTTGGAATTTAATATTATAAACGATGATGGAACATTAAAATCATTAACTCAAGAAAAATTGGAAGACACAAAAAACAAGATTGAAAAAACCATTATGCTGGATTATGACACTTTTGTAGCATCGTCATTTATGCCACAAAATAAATACGGTTTCTTTTCAGAGGCTGATCCTACTAAAAGAAAAGAAATATTTTCAGAAGTATTGGGCTTAGATATCTATGACAAATTACAAGAAAAGTCGAAATTAAAGCGAAATGAATATGAAAAAAAAGTTAATATAATAGATGAACAATTAAAATTGTATATGAATGAAATAAAAGATAAAAATGAATTAATCAATCAAAAGGAAGAATTATCTAAAAAGTGCAATGAAAAAAAATCTGAAATTGATAAGTTAAACAATGAAATGAACATATTGCAAGAAAAAAAGCGAAACATGGACGATACTATAATAAAGTACAATGAATACATCGAGAGAATTAAAATGGATGAAAAAGTCATTTCAGAATATAAATTTATGCTGAGTGACCTTAAAAATAAAATAAATGAAATCAACAAACTTATAAAAAATGAAGATTCTATTATTGAAGGTTACAATACTTTTAAGTCATTGCAAGATCAATTAAAAGAGCTAGATAATAAATATATGCAATTTAATGTTCTTGAAAAAGATAAAATGAAAATAAAAAACGATATTAGTTTATTGAAAAAAGAAACCGAATTAGAGCTTAAGAATTTGCAATTTAAATACAATGAAAGCTTAGAAAAATATAAAGATATTGAAAATAATACTAAAGAAGTAGAAACTCTGGAAAAAGAGCTAGAAAAGCTCAGCAATTTACAAGATAAAATAATGAATAATGAAGATGAAATCCAAAAGTGCACTCAAAAAATAGCCGAACTTAAAGCTTCATTTAAAGGCTGCAACGATAGGATTAATGAACTTAAAGAAAATTATAATACGATATTAAAAACAGATGCTAAATGTCCTTTGTGTAATTCGCCTCTTGATCAAGAAAAGAAAAGTAGTTTGCTAGGCGATTTTAAAGAAAAAATTAATGGGTATAAAAAAGAAATATCTATACTCAAAGATAAAATTTTAAAAGAACAAAATAATTTAGAAGTTTTAAGAGAAGAGCGAGAAAATCTATCGATTTTACAACAAAAGCGTGAAAGATTAGTTGCTAATATAAACACATTAAAAAATAATCTATCAGACAAAGAAAATCTTTTAAACCAGTTAAATGAATTAAAAAGAAAAATAGAAGATATATCAGATCGTTTAAATAGCAATAGATATGCAGTTAAAGAAATAGAAAAGTTGGCTTCAATTGAAAATAAGTTAAAAGAGTTGAATTTTTCAGTGGAATTTTATGAAGACATAAAAGTTAAATATGAAAAATATAGAGATTATGAAAAGAAATATGAAAGGCTAAATATCTCAAAACAAAATATTGTTGATTATCAAAACACATACAGCAATTATAAAAAAACGATAGACATGTACACTGAAAACTTAAAAAAAGACAAAGAAGCTTTGGAGTATTTTAAATCTCAATGCAGCGGATACGATGTATTAATAAATGATATTAAATCTCTAAAACAAAAATTAGATATTTCAAATAATGAATTTCTAAACTTGAATGCAAATTTAGCATCAATTTCTGACAGAATAAGCAGGATCAAATATTTAGAAACGAAAATTGATGACTTAAATAAAGAAAAAGATAATTATTTGACTGAAATACATTATTATGAGATATTAGAAAGGTCCTTTAGCAAGAAAGGCATACAAGCACTTATAATCGAGAATGCTCTGCCAGAATTTGAAGATACAGCAAATAATTTTCTTTCTAAACTTTCAGATGGGAAAATGTATGTAAGTTTATTAACTCAAAAGACTAATAAAAGTGGTTCGGTACAGGAAACCCTTGATATAGAGATCTCTGATGAACTTGGCAAAAGAAAATATGAACTATTCAGTGGAGGTGAAGCCTTCAGGATTAACTTTGCATTGAGAATTGCACTATCAAAATTTTTATCAAAAAGAGCAGGAGTTAATTTACAAACATTAATAATAGATGAAGGTTTTGGGTCACAAGATGTAATAGGGCGTCAAAATATTATTGATGTCTTAAATATGATAAAAGATGAATTTGAATTAATAATTGTTATAACGCATATAGATGAACTTAAAGATAGTTTTCCATACTCGATAGAAATAACAAAAGATGAAAATGGTTCACACATAGTATATTCTTAATCATGGAGATTGGCAAGGAGCCTAACTTGACATAATTTTGAAATAGGACTAAAATATAAAATGAGTATCAACAAAGGAGGTGTAGGCGTATTAACAACATTAGTCCACTAATTTTAGCAGTATTTGTATTAATCGCTATAGCAATTGGTCTTTTTATCGGATATTTCGTACGTAAATTTATAGCGGAATCCAAAATAAAAAGTGCAGAAGAATTGGCCCGTACTATTTTGGAAAATGCAAAAAAAGATGGTGAAAATAAAAAGAGAGAATTGCTGTTGGAAGCAAAAGAAGAAATTCACAGACAAAGGACAGATCTGGAAAAGGAAGTAAGGGATCGTAGAGGCGAACTTCAAAGAATGGAAAGGCGTTTAATCCAAAAAGAAGAGTCTCTCGATAGAAGAGCCGAAACATTAGAACAAAAAGATGCTTTAATTGAAAAAAAGCAAAAAGAAATTAGCAATTTAGAAGAAGAAATTAAAATTATGCATCAAAAAGAAGTTGAAGAATTAGAAAGAATATCAGAATTAACTAGAGAAGAAGCCAGAAATATTTTGTTGAATGATGTTAAAAATGAAATTTCTCATGAAGCTGCGTTAATGATAAAAGATATAGAAGCAAAAGCGAAAGAGGAAGCTGAAAGCAGAGCTAGAGAAATAGTAGTTACGTCTATTCAAAGATGCGCAGTTGATCACGCAGCTGAAACCACAGTTTCAGTTGTCGCTTTACCAAATGACGAAATGAAAGGAAGAATTATAGGACGAGAAGGACGAAATATCAGGACTCTGGAAACTTTAACAGGTATCGATTTGATTATTGATGATACGCCTGAAGCTGTAGTCATTTCTGGATTTGATCCAATAAGGCGAGAAGTTGCACGTATAGCATTAGAGAAATTAATAGAAGATGGAAGAATACACCCTGCTAGAATTGAGGAAATGGTAGAAAAAGCTAAAAAAGAAGTAGATAATGTCATTATTAAAGCTGGAGAAGAAGCAACATTCGAAACTGGTGTTCATGGAATTCATCCTGAATTGATTAAATTACTTGGAAGATTGAAGTTTAGGACTAGCTACGGACAAAACGTATTAAAACATTCAATTGAAGTTGCACATTTAGCAGGACTTATGGCGTATGAATTAGGAGCAGACGCTAATATAGCCAAAAGAGCTGGATTGCTACATGATATAGGAAAAGCAGTTGATCATGAAATAGAAGGTCCTCATGTAATGATAGGTGCTGATCTTGCAAAAAGATACCATGAGTCTAATGAAGTAATTCATGCTATTATGGCACATCATAATGACGTTGAGCCGCAAACTGTTGAAGCGGTTTTAGTTCAATCTGCAGATGCCATATCAGCAGCAAGACCTGGCGCAAGGCGTGAAACACTTGAATCGTATTTGAAACGTCTAAACAAATTGGAGGAAATCGCTAATTCATTTGATGGTGTTGAAAAGTCATTTGCAATACAAGCTGGACGCGAAATAAGAATAATGGTAAAACCTGAAATTATTGATGACGAATCCACAATTATGTTAGCTAGAGAAATTACTAAAAAGATTGAAGAGGAATTAGAGTATCCTGGGCAAATTAAAGTTATTGTGGTTAGGGAAACAATTGCAGTTGACTATGCTAAATAAATTTGAAATAAAGCGTGCATATGCACGCTTTTAGATTTATAATTAGATTTATAAATTCTAATTAAAGTAATATAATAATATTATGTATAGAGAATGGAGGTTTCTATGAATACCCTTATTATAGGCGATATAGTTGGAAGAGTTGGAAGAAATATATTAAAAGAGAAATTAAAGGAAATAATTGAAGAAAATAAAATAAATTTGGTTATTGCTAACGCTGAAAATGCGGCAGGGGGCAATGGAATAACTAGAAAAGTAGCAGATGAGCTTTTTGAAATGGGAATATCTGCATTAACAATGGGAAATCATGTGTGGGACCAAAAAGAGATATTCAATTTTATTGATGATGAAAAAAGGATAATTAGACCTGCAAATTACCTTCCCAATACACCTGGGCGAGGTTCTTCATTACTAAATATTAACAACGTTAAAATAGGAATTATAAATTTACAAGGGACTGTGTTTATGCAATGTAATAAGAACCCATTTCTAATTGCAGACGATGAAGTAAAAGCATTGAGAGAACATACGAATATAATACTTGTAGATTTTCATGCAGAGGCAACATCAGAAAAAATAGCTTTAGGGCATTATTTAGATGGAAGAGTGTCCTGCGTATATGGGACACATACACATGTTCAAACAGCTGATGAAAAAATTTTATCTGGTGGCACGGGATTTATAACAGATGTCGGTATGACAGGACCATATGATTCAGTTCTCGGAATGGATAAAGATAAGATAATAAAAAAATTTACATCGTCTATCCCTGTAAAATTTGATATAGCAAAAGGACCTGCACAGATAAATGGATTGGTCATAAATATTGATGAAAATACAGGAAAGTGTATTGATATTTATAGAATAAACAAAAATTACATATAAACATCGTTAAAGAAGGATTTTTAATTTTTTTGTAGAATATAGATAATGTATTCGATATATTAAAAGGGGGATATACGATGGAGGTTTTAAAGGTCTCAGCAAAGTCCAATCCAAATTCAGTAGCAGGTGCACTAGCTGGAGTACTTAGAGAACGCGGTGGAGCTGAGGTACAAGCAATAGGTGCGGGTGCATTAAATCAAGCAATAAAAGCAGTAGCAATAGCAAGGGGTTTTGTTGCACCTGGTGGTATTGATTTGATTTGTATACCAGCCTTCACAGACATTGAAATCGATGGCGAAGAACGAACTGCCATTAAATTAATTGTAGAACCAAGGTAAACAACCTGCAAAACAGGTTGTTTTTAGTTTAATATTAGGAGTGGAAATAAATGTTTGGCGATTTACATATACATACGACAAAATCTGATGGAACATGTAAACCAAAAGAAGTAGTACAAATGGCTAAAAATGAAAACTTGAGTACAATTGCTATAACTGACCACGATACGTTAGATGGAATTGATGAAGCCAAAGAAGCTTCAGAATTATATGGTATAGAAATAATACCGGGAATTGAGTTGAATTCATATGACGATAGACAAGATGTACATATATTGGGCTATTTCATAGATTATAAAAATAATGATTTAATGGAAAAGCTTAAAGATATTAGGGAATCAAGGGTTAATCGTGCAAAACTTATAATATCAAAGCTTAATGCAATGAACATCAATATAACGTATGATGATGTATTATCACATACAAAAGAGTCATTTATAGGACGTCCACACATAGCAAGAGCGATAGTCAAAGCAGGTTATGCCAGAAGCACAAAAGAAGCCTTTGATAAATATATAGGCGAAGATAAGCCTGCATATGTTAAGAGATACAGATTGCATCCTTTTGACTCAATCAAAATGATAACAAATGCCGGTGGCATCCCAGTTTTAGCTCATCCTGGACTTTTAATTGACAAAGAAATTATAAAACATCTAATTGCAAATGGCTTAAAAGGGATAGAAGTATATCATTCTAAACATAGTAAGACTGATACAGAAATTTTTAAGAATTTCGCATTAGAAAATAATTTATTAATAACAGGTGGATCTGATTTTCATGGAGTAGATGTGGATGGAGAATATTTGTTAGGAACTGTAAAACTAGATTATAAGTATATAGAAAAACTTAAAGGAAGTAATTTGGTGTAGAAATAATATCAAAAATAAGATAAAATAATAAATATATTGTTGGAGGTGGAATCATGAAATTATCAGAAAAAGCACGTAGTATTAGCCCTTCTTTGACGCTGGATATAACTGCTAATGCAAATAAAATGAGATCACTTGGAATAGACGTCATCGGCTTTGGCGCTGGAGAACCGGATTTTGATACACCTGATTACATAAAAAAGGCTGCTATTGAAGCAATTGAAAAAGGTTATACAAAGTATACGCCTACTTCAGGGATTATTGAGTTAAAAGAAGCTATTGTAAGTAAATTAAAAAACGATAATAACTTATCATATGAAACGTCGCAAATAGTAGTTTCAAATGGTGCAAAACAATCAATATACAATACTTTATGTGCTATTTTAAATCCAGGAGATGAGGTTTTAATCCCATCACCATATTGGCTTAGTTATCCGGAAATGGTTAAACTAGCTAATGGTGTTCCAATCTTTGTTGAGACTGACGAACGCAACAATTTTAAAGTTACCGTAGAACAACTAGAAGAAGCAATTTCTGATAGAACAAAAGCAATTATAATAAATAGCCCCAATAATCCTACAGGAGCAGTTTACAATGAAACAGAATTAAAAAATATTGCTGATTTGGCTGTAAAGCATAATATTTTTATAATTTCCGATGAAATATATGAGAAATTAATTTACGATGGTAGACATATAAGCATAGCGTCATTTAATGATGAAATAAAAAATTTGACTATAATAATCAATGGTATGTCGAAGGCTTATTCTATGACAGGTTGGAGGATAGGATATTCCGCATCAAACAAGGAAATAGCAAATCTTATCAGCAATATTCAAAGCCATATGACATCAAATCCAAATACGATAGCACAATACGCCAGTGTTAAAGCATTGAGTACCGGTTATGATATTATTGAAAACATGGTTAATGAATTTAAAAAAAGACGTGATTACATTGTGGAAAGAATAAATAAAATAAACGGTTTAACGTGCATTAAGCCTCAAGGAGCATTTTATGTAATAGTGAATATAAGCAAATATATTGGAATGAATATAAGCGGAAAGATAATAAATGGATCTGTTGACTTTGCAAACTTTGTTTTGGAAAAAGCTAAAGTCGCTGTAATTCCTTGTCTTCCATTCGGAAATGATAATTATATAAGATTATCATATGCTACTTCAATAAAAAATATTGAAGAAGGTCTTAATAGAATTGAAAATCTTTTAAAAAATATTTAGAAAGTGGAGGTAACTATGTCAAGTATCTATGAAAATCCTTTAATCACACGATACGCAAGTAAAGAAATGGCTCAAATATTTTCTGATGATGAAAAATTTAAAACATGGAGAAAATTATGGATAGCATTAGCACAAAGCGAAAAGGAATTGGGACTAAACATAACTGATGAACAAATCGAAGAGATGGAAATGCATGCTGAAGATATAAATTATGAGGACGCAAAAAGATTTGAAAAAGAACTTCGTCACGATGTTATGGCACATATAAGAGCATTTGGCCTTCAATGTCCTAAAGCAAAGCCTATTATACACTTAGGAGCAACATCTGCATTTGTCGATGATAATACGGATATAATACTTATGTACAAGGCATTCCAATTAATTAAAAAGAAATTGCTTAAGCTTATTGATGTGCTTTCTGATTTTGCTATAAAATACAAAAATGTACCTACTTTGGGTTTCACTCATTTTCAGCCGGCACAATTAACTACAGTTGGGAAAAGAGCAACCCTTTGGATTCAAGATCTGATATTTGATTATGAAGACTTAGAATATAGGCTTAAAAATATAAAACTTAGAGGTGTCAAAGGCACAACAGGCACACAGGCTAGCTTTATGGAACTTTTTAATGGTGACGAAGAAAAAGTAAAAAGACTAGATAAACTTGTGGCAAAAAAAATGGGCTTTAGCAACGTTTTTGATGTAACAGGTCAAACATATACAAGAAAGTACGATTTTATTCTTCTTTCTGTATTAAGCGAAATAGCTCAAAGTGCCCATAAATTTAGCAATGATATAAGATTATTACAACATTTAAAAGAAATTGAAGAACCTTTCGAAGAAAAACAAGTAGGTTCATCTGCAATGGCATATAAGCGGAATCCTATGAGATGTGAAAGAATGGCATCACTGTGCAGATATGTTATTACGGCCCTATTAAATTCATCTATAACATCATCTTCTCAGTGGTTCGAAAGAACACTAGATGATTCAGCTAACAGAAGAATTGTGATTCCAGAAATGTTTCTTACAACGGACGCAATATTAAATCTGTACTTAAATGTAGCGTCTGGACTTAAAGTAAATATGAAAATAATAAATAAGCATGTAATGAATGAGTTACCGTTTATGGCTACTGAAGCTATACTAATGGAATGTGTATTAAAAGGCGGTGACAGGCAAGAATTACATGAAGTCATACGCACAAATTCATTAAAGGCTCAAGAAGTAATTAAAGAAGGTGGGGAAAATCCACTTTTAAATTATTTGAAAGAAGATGAACGGATAAATTTATCTGATGTTGAAATTGACAATATTTTAGATCCTAAAAAATTCACTGGCAGAGCTGAAAATCAAACAATAGAATATATAGAAAATGTTGTAAAGCCGTTATTGAATGCTAATAACATTGAAGATGTAAAAGCTGATATAGAAGTATAAATATAATTATGCTATAATTTACGTGATAGGAGGCATAAATGAAAATGAATATAATACGTATAAGTGAAATGAAGGATTTTGTGGGGGAAGAAGTAACAATAAAAGGCTGGTTGTACAACAAAAGATCCAGTGGTAAAATAAAATTTCTAATAATTAGAGATGGTTCTGGATTTGTCCAAGGTGTGGTAGTAAAAAACGAAGTAGCAGAAGATGTTTTTGAACTATGTGACAAATTAACGCAAGAATCTTCCATAACAGTTACAGGTGTAGTTAGAAAAGATGATAGATCTCCATACGGATATGAGCTTACAATTTCAAACATTAAATTGATTCAAATGGCTTTCAATGATTATCCAATTTCCTTAAAAGAGCATGGTGTTGACTTTTTATTAGATAATAGACATCTCTGGATAAGAACACCAAAACAGCATGCAATTCTATCTATTCGGCATGAAGTAATCAAAGCTATTCAAGAGTTTTTAAATAACAATGGATTTGTAAGGATTGATTCACCAATTATAACGCCATCCACATGCGAAGGAACATCCGACTTATTTCAAATTGATTATTTTGGTGAGAATGCATACCTTTCCCAAACCGGTCAGCTATACCAAGAAGCAGCTGCAATGGCTTTAGGAAAAGTTTATAGCTTTGGGCCGACATTTAGAGCTGAAAAATCTAAGACTAGAAGGCATTTAAATGAGTTTTGGATGGTAGAACCGGAAATGTCCTTTGTAGACCATTACGAAAATATGGAAATACAAGAGAAGCTTGTAGAATACATAGTGCAATCTGTTTTGGAAAATCGGTCAAAAGAACTAAAAGAATTAGGAAGAGATTTAAGCAAGCTAGAAAAAATTAAAACACCTTTTCCGCGACTAACGTACGATGAAGCAATTGAAATGTTAAAGAAAAACGGCTATGAAATTGAGTGGGGAAATGATTTAGGTTCTCCAGATGAGACATTTTTGTCAAATCAATTTGATAAACCTGTATTTATAACCGAATATCCTGCAAAGTGCAAAGCTTTTTACATGCAACCAAAAGAAGATAGACCTGAAGTCGTAATGTGTGCTGATTTACTTGCACCAGAAGGATATGGAGAAATTATTGGCGGTAGCCAACGCATACATGACTATGATTTACTAATAAAAAGATTAAAAGAAGAAAATCTGCCGCTTGAAATGTATGATTGGTATATAGATTTAAGAAAATATGGTTCGGTTCCTCATTCTGGTTTTGGTTTAGGTATTGAAAGAACTGTGGCTTGGATAACAAACACCGAGCATGTAAGAGAATGCATACCATTTCCAAGGACACTGTCTAGAATTCGTCCATAACAAATAAAAAGAACATTTCACATCCCAATATCATAAAATAATATTAACATATTATTTAATATATTGGGATGTGATTGTAATGAGTATATGGCCTGTAAATTTTGATAATTATAAAATTGAAAGAAAAGCAAAATCTGAAGAAAATAAAAACATTGATAAAGATAAAAATCTTGAGATAGAGGCATTAAAAGAGCTAAACTCATTAATTGGTTTAAATAAGGTCAAGCAAATAATAAATGAGCTATATGCATTGGAACAGGTGCAAATTAAAAGAAAAAATGCAGGTTTGGCAACAGACCCAATCGTATTACATATGGTTTTCAAGGGTAATCCTGGTACTGGAAAGACAACTGTTGCTAGAATACTTGGTAAGCTTTTAAAAGGAATTGGTGTCCTTAGCAAAGGGCACGTAGTAGAGGTGGAAAGAGCTGATCTTGTTGGCGAATATATAGGACATACTGCCCATAGAGTACAAGAAAATGTAAAAAAATCATTAGGTGGTATATTATTTGTGGATGAAGCCTATTCACTGGCTAGAGGTGGAGAGAAAGACTTTGGAAAAGAAGCAATTGATACATTGGTAAAAGCAATGGAAGATTATAAAGACGAATTTATTTTGATACTAGCGGGTTACAGAGATGAAATGGAGTATTTTTTAAATACAAATCCAGGATTGAGATCTCGGTTTCCTATACAAATAGATTTTCCAGATTACACAATCGATGAGTTGTTGCAAATTGCTGAATTAATGGTTAAAAATAGGCAGTATATACTAACTGACAGTGCAAAAAGAAAAATCATGAAAGTTTTAATTAATGACAACACAACAAGGGAAATCGGGAATGCCAGATTAGTTAGAAACATAATTGAGAGAGCTATAAGAAAACATGCTGTTAGAATTATGAACAAAAAAACTATAACAAAAGATGATTTAATGATAATTGATTCCATAGATATTAGAGAGGATTGAAAGAATGATGTCTATTGAGAACATACTTATAGAAAAGTTCAACATCCCAAAAGATGTTATTTTTTTGCTGGAAAAAGCTGAAGAAGATGTTAGGGAGGAGTTTAAAAAAGTAGAAAGAATAGTAGAAAAAAACCAATATAAGATTTTATATGCTATGCAAAAGAATCATTTAAGTGATATTCATTTTAATGGAACATCTGGATATGGATATGGAGATATCGGAAGAGACACAATAGAAAAAATATATTCTGATATATTTAGTGCTGAAGACGCCTTAGTAAGGCCTCAAATTGTTTCTGGAACTCATGCAATATCCTTATGCCTTTATGCTGTATTAAGACCTAACGATGAGCTTATATCGGCTTGTGGAACACCTTATGATACACTTGCAGATGTGATAGGGGGGAAGGAAAGAAATAATAATACTGGTTCACTTATTGATTTCGGTGTAAAATATAAAGAAATTCCACTTTTAGAAGGTGGAAAAATTGATATTGATAAGCTTTTAGGTGCCATATCTGATAAAACGAAAATGGTTATGATCCAAAGGTCAAAAGGATATGATTTTAGAAATTCATTGACCATCAATGATATCAAAAATACTATAGAAAAGATTAAAAATAAAAAGAAAGATTTAATTGTATTTGTGGACAATTGTTACGGTGAATTTACCGAAGAGCTTGAACCAACCGATGTTGGAGCTGATTTAGTTGCAGGATCTCTTATAAAAAATCCTGGTGGTGGATTATCGCCTACAGGAGGATATGTAATAGGAAAAAAGGAACTTGTCAAAAATGCTGCTTATAGGTTATACGCACCTGGAATAGGGAAGAAAGTAGGTCCTTCATTAAATATAAATCGATTAATTTTGGAAGGGCTGTTTTTATCACCACTTATCGTAGGTAATGCATTAAAAGGTGCAATAATTTTATCGAGAATTATGGAAATGCTGGGCTATGACGTTTTACCAAAATTTAACGAATCAAGAACTGATATCGTTCAAGCAGTTAGATTTAAAACAAAAGAAGAGCTAATTACTTTTATTCAAAGCATTCAAAAGGGTTCACCTGTTGATTCTCATGTTGTACCGGAGCCATGGGACATGCCAGGCTACAATGATCAAGTTATTATGGCAGCAGGTGGTTTTATACAAGGGGCATCTATAGAATTAAGTGCTGACGCCCCCATCAGAAAGCCGTATACAGCTTATATACAAGGCGGGTTGTCATATTATCAGGTAAAACTTAGTCTTATGATCGCTATAAATAATATGATTGAAAAAGGATTTATTAAGATATAATTAAGAAAACTCAAATGAAAAATACATTCATTTGAGTTTTCTTATAACGCCTACAACTTTTCCTAAAACCATAACATTGTCTACTATAATCGGATCCATTGAAGGATTTTCTGGTTGCAGACGAATGTGATCGCTTTCTTTATAAAATCTCTTCACAGTTGCTTCATCTTCAATTAAAGCTACTATTATATCACCGTTATCTGCATATGATTGTTTTCTTACAATTATGTAATCTCCATCAAGGATACCAGCGTTTATCATACTTTCACCGCGAACTTTTAAAATAAAGCTTTCTCCTTCATAACCAACAATGAGATCTCTTGGAATAGAATAATATTCGTCAATATTCTCAACTGCTAGTATCGGCGAACCTGCAGTAACTTTACCTATCACAGGGAGTTTTATCACATCACTTAAGTCTCTTTTATCGTTATTTAAAACTTCAATTGCTCTGGGTTTTGTTGGATCCCTTCTTATATAACCTTTTTTCTCAAGTCGTGATAGATGACCATGAACAGTCGATGTAGACTTTAAACCAACAGCTTTACCAATCTCCCTGACAGATGGGGGATACCCCTTTCGATTAATTTCACTTTTAATAAATTCAATTATTTCTTGTTGCTTTAGGCTGATTTTAGATTTGTCTTTCACAATTTAACCCCTCCAAACTTATACTTATTATAGCATAATTACATCATTAAATCAAACACTAGTTCTTATTATTAGAATTCAATTCCGAGAGGGGGTTTTTACTTACCGCATCTCGAAGTTGGCTATCGTCGACATGTGTGTAGATTTGCGTTGTCGACACATTTGAATGTCCTAACAGCCTTTGTAATGTTCTAATATCAACTTTTCCATATCTATACATAAGCGTAGCTGCTGTATGTCTTAATTTATGTGTAGAATATTTTTTGCCATCAAGATTAGCGTCTTTTAAATGCTTTTTTACTATGTATTGTATTGTTTTTATGCTAATCCTTTGCAATCTTTTACTTAAAAATAGTGCCTTTTTATCTTTAACACCATCGTGCGGTCTCACTTTTAAGTATTCATTTATTGCTGATATACAGGCATCATTTAAATAAACTGTTCGTTGCTTGTTTCCTTTGCCAATGACGGTTAATTTATCATCCTTAATATCACTTATATTTATATTAGCTAATTCTGATAGTCTAAGTCCACAATTTAAAAATAGGGTAATGATAGCATAATCACGTTCTTTAAATGGACCATCTATAGAATCAAGTAATTTCATACTTTCATCTAGGGTCAAGTACACAGGCTGTCTAATCCCGAGTTTAGGTGATTCTAGCTCTAAAGCAGGATTTTTAGTTATAACTTTTCTTTTTGCATAAAGATAATTATAAAAAGATCTAAGACTGGCAACTTTGCGAGCACGAGCAGGAGGAGTATTAGACCGCTCATGTGTAACAAATGACAAATAAGCATATAAGTCGTTTAAATCTATAGATTCAATAAGAGAGATATCAACATCGCTAATGTCTATTTGATCAAAATCCGAATCAGAACTTAAATTTTTTCTAACTTTTATAAATCGAAAAAACAATACTAAATCATATTCATAGGCTTTAACTGTATTAGGTGATCTAGCCTTTATAGTAGAGAAATAATTAAGAAATTCTTCGAGGATGGGTGGCAGTTCAATATTATTATTTGTAGAAATACGCATCTGGTGAATTCACCTCCAATATAATTTCCATCTCCAATTATACGAAATAACTATTTCGTATAATTGGAGAAAAACCTTTTTAAATTAAATTGAGTGTTTTCTAATTTCATCAGTGGCAAGTTTATCACACCTATTATTATATTCATTATCAGAGTGGCCTTTAACTTTTATCCATTTAATATCATGACATGATGATAAATCCAAAAGTTTAAGCCACAAATCTTTATTTTCAACAGGTGTCTTATCAGACTTAAGCCAGCCTCTTTTTTGCCAGTTTTCAATCCATTTTTGATTAAAAGCATTTATCAAATAACTGCTATCACTATATAGATTAATTTTACACGAGCGTTTAAGTAAACTTAGCGCTTTTATTACAGCAGTTAATTCCATTCTATTATTGGTTGTATTTTCTTCATATCCTGATATTTCTTTTTTCACGCCATTATAAATAAGTACAGCGCCCCAACCGCCAGGTCCAGGATTACCGCTGCACGCTCCATCAGTATATATGTCTATTTCAGGAATATTTGCCATCTTAATTTCCCTTTACTTTTTCATAAGATGAAATTACAGCTTCAAACAAAGCACTTCTTAAACCTAGCCTTTCCAGTGTTCTCACACCTTGAATTGTAGTTCCACCAGGCGATGTTACCATATCCTTTAAATAACCTGGATGCATGCCTGTCTCTAACACCATACTGCCAGAACCTGACACAGCTTTTGATGCTAATTTATACGACACATCCCGTGGTAGCCCTAGTGAGACGCCTGCATCTGCCAATGATTCAATGAACATATATACAAAAGCTGGACTACAGCTTGAAATAGCCATTGCTGCATCTATCAAATTTTCTTTTACTTCAACAACTTCGCCACATGATCTGAATATTTTTTCTACTATCTCTTTATCATTTGATGATATATTTTCTGGGTAAGATATAGCTGTAACACCTTCACCAATTAAAGCTGGAGTATTTGGAATCGTACGTACTACTTTACCTCTTCTTAAAATATTTTTTACACTTTCGATAGTTATACCGGGAGCAATTATTATTATAATTTTATTTTCATCAATATCATCTTTAATCTCTAACAAAATGTCATTGTATACATTTGGCTTTATAGCTAAAATTATAACATCGCATTCTTTGGCTATTTCTTTGTTGCTGTTTCCTATATTTATACCTAATTCTTCTTTTAATTTCATAAGCTTGTCTTTAGAAATATCAAACGCACATATTGAATTTGAAGGCACATACTTTGAATTAATTAAGCCTTTTATTAATGCTGTGCCCATATTACCCGTTCCTATGAATCCAATTTTCATAAATGTACACCTCCAATATTTTAAAAAACAGTATTAGCTAACTCTAATACTGTTTTCTCGTATTTCACCACATTATTGTTGCTTTTCATCTTTTTCTGTCGTTGTAAAAATCACAGGTTTCAAAGGCGTTATTGTAGAAACAGCATGTTTATATATAAGTTGTTGTTGTTTATTGTCTGTTTCTAAAACAACGGTAAAATTATCAAACCCTTTAACTATGCCTTTTAGCTGAAAGCCATTAATCAAGTACACAGTTACAGCGATATGTTCCTTTCTTACCTGGTTTAAAAATATGTCCTGTAAATTGATAGCTGCCTTTTGATTCATATAGCCATCCCCCTTCTATTGTTGTGTAATAATAATTAATATTCTACTTAAAATTTAATTTTCCTGCTAAAAAACAGATAATATTTTTTTTAAGTTCTTCAAAGTCGATATAGTCGTCGACATAGAACCAATTTATGATTTTATAACTTTTAAACCAAGTTATTTGTCTTTTTGCATACCTCCTTGTTCTTTTTTTTAAATTACTAATAGCTTCATCAAATGTGACATTTCCATCTAAGTATTCTGCAATTTCTTTGTATCCCAAAGCCTGCATTGAAGTATCATACTTATTATACCCTATTTTTAGTAAATTTACCACTTCATTTACTAAATTATTTTTCAACATAATATCTACTCTGTCATCAATTCTTTTATATAATTTATTTCTATCTCTAAAATTCAAGCCAATCATTATTACATCGTACTCCGGATTCATTCTCTTACTGCTCAATTCCTGATAAACCGAAATCGGTTTGCCTGTAAATTGATATACCTCTAGTGCTCTTATAATTCTTCGCAGATCATTAGGATGAAGTTTATCAAACATTTTAGGGTCTACAACTTTTAATCTATTAAATAAATAATCATTTCCAAGTACCTCAGCAATATTTTTTAAAGCAGATCTAAAATCGTCGTTTCCAATGTAATCAGAGAAATTCATTATATATATTAAAGAATCTATATAAAGCCCTGTTCCCCCCACAACAATAGGTAATCTTCCTCTTTTGTAAATATCATCTATTATCGGCTTTGCCATTTTTTCAAATTCCGCAACGCTAAATTTTACATTCGGCTCAACTATATCGATCATATAATGTGGTATACCTTGCTTTTCTTCATCTGTGATTTTAGCAGTTCCAATATCCATGTACTTATAAATCTGCATTGAATCAGCGGATATTATTTCGCCATCATAAAATTTTGCAAGTTCTACAGATAATTTTGATTTCCCTGAAGCTGTCGGTCCTACAATAATTAACAATGGTATTGCCATTGAAACACCTCTACATGATTCTTTTAAACATCTTTTCTATTTCATATTTTTTAATTGAAATAATTACAGGTCGCCCATGCGGACATGTATACGGATTTTCTGTTATTTTTAGTTCATCAAATAAAGATTTAATTTCTTCTTTTGACAATTTATCCATAGCTTTAACTGCTTTTTTACAAGCCATCATAATAATACTTTCTTCTTTTAATTTGATATCTTTATTAAAATCTCCGTTTCGTAATTTATCAATTATATCTATAAACAATTGTCTTGATTCTGGCTGTCCTAATATTACAGGTACTTCTCTTAATATAATTGAATTATTCCCAAAGCTTTCAAATTTATAACCCAATTTGTTAAATAATTCTATGTTCTCATTAATAATTTCTTCATCACCAGGTTCAATATTCACCAATATTGGTATCGTAGTCTGTTTTCCTTGAACATTGTTATATTTACTCATAAATCTTTCGTACAGTATCCTTTCGTGTGCAGCATGTTGATCAATCAAATACACCATATCATCTTTTTCTACAATTATAAAAGTCGAAAAAAGTACACCAATTAGTTTGTACTTATCATCATTGTTATCAGGTAAACTATTAAAATTGCTTATATATTTATCTTGAACTGTCTCACTAATTTTATCATTATCAAAATATATATTCTTATTGCTTCCATTAGAGCTAGATATTGTTTCGTCTTTAATGAAAGGAACATCTCCACTGTGATTTGTAATTTCTTTTGTTGTCCTTTCAAATTGATTAATTTGAGTTTGCTCATGCTTATAATCTTTGTCAACATCTGAAAAAGTAAACTTCTTCTCATATTTTACAACAGGTATAAGATTTGACTTGTTTAAAGCATTTTTAATAGTATTGTAAATAGAGTCAAAGATTTCTTTTTCGTCAGAAAACTTTACTTCTAATTTTGTTGGATGTACATTCACATCTATTTTCCTAGGATCAATGTTTATATATGTAATTACAACAGGATATCTATTTATAGGTATCAATGTTTTATACGCTTCTTCAATTGCGACATTATACACTTTGTTTTTTACAAATCTGCCGTTAACAAATAATATCTGCATATTGCGATTCCCTTTTGTATATGATGGTTTACATAAAAACACTTTAACATTTAAATATTCATTGGTATACTCTGATTGAACTAAAGAAGAATATAATTCATCTCCATATAGCCTTAAAATAACATCGCTAACAGAGTTATTTCCTGATGTCTGAAGTTCAATCTTTTTATCTTTTATATATTTAAATGATATATCGGGTCTTGAAAGAGCTATTTTTGCTACCATATCAGTGATATACATGGCCTCTGTCGATGGACGCTTTAAAAATTTTCTCCTAGCAGGTGTATTATAAAATATGTCTCTTACTTCTATGCTGCATCCTTTTGGGCAGCCACATTTAACTTTTTTTATTATTTTTCCGCCTTCAACATTTATTAATGTTCCATACAAGGAGTTCTCTTCTTTAGTTTTTAACAAAACTTTTGAGATAGAAGCAATACTGGCTAATGCTTCGCCACGGAAGCCTAGAGTTTCTATGTTAAAGAGATCATTAATAGATTTAATTTTACTGGTAGCATGACGCCCAAATGCTAAAACGGCATCAATTTCATCCATGCCACAACCATCATCTGATACTTTGATATAAGGTATTCCACCGTCCATTATTTCTACTGTAATATTATTACTTCCTGCATCAATTGAATTTTCTACAAGTTCTTTGACAATTGATGCAGGTCTTTCTACAACTTCGCCTGCAGATATTTTATTTATCAATTCATCATCCAAGAGATTTATTTTATTCATGTTTAATCACATCCTTAATGATAGGGCTTTTTTCTTTAAGCCATACAAATAATTCAATGCCTGTATAGGTGTAATATTTTCTATGTCCAAATCAGCTATTTCAGCAATTAAAGCATCTTTTTCAAAACTAAATATATCCATTTGAGTTGCGGCTGTTTCAACTGCAACTTCTCCATTGCTATTTTCAAGGCTGTTTAATATTTTTTTTGCATTATCAATGACATCATTCGGCAGTCCAGCCAGTTTGGCAACTTGTATACCATAGCTTTTATCTGCCGAACCTGGTATTATTTTTCTTAAAAAAATAATCTCATCGTTCGTCTCATCAACTGATATATTATAATTTTTAATGCCATTTAGTTGGTTCTCTAATTTAGTCAATTCATGATAATGAGTGGCAAACATTGTCTTCGCCTTTATTTTATCGTGTATATATTCGAGAATAGCGCAAGCAATACTCATTCCATCATACGTACTCGTACCACGACCAACTTCATCAAGTATAATTAAGCTCTTTTGCGTCGCAGAATTTAATATAACAGATACTTCATTCATCTCAACCATAAAAGTGCTTTGTCCAGAAAATAGATCATCTGATGCACCTACTCGCGTAAAAATTCTATCTACTATGCCTATTTCAGCATATGAAGCAGGAACAAAGCTACCAACTTGAGCCATTAATACTATCAAAGCAACCTGACGCATATACGTAGACTTTCCAGCCATATTAGGTCCTGTTATAATCATAATAGGCTTTTTTTCATCAATTTCTATATCATTCGATATAAACGAATCATCCACTATAGTTTCTATTACAGGATGTCTGCCATCTTTTATTAAGATTCTATCACCGTCATTGACAATTGGCTTGACATAATTATTTGATTCAGCCACCATAGCCAACGATGTAAGTACATCTAAAACAGCTATATACTTTGAAGTCATCTGTATTCTGTTAATCTCATTTTTTATTTGTTCTCTTATGCCATTGAAGATTTCATATTCAAGTTCTACAAGTTTCGTTTCGGCACCTAAAATTTTCTCCTCTATCTCTTTAAGTTCAGGAGTTATATATCTTTCCGCATTCGCTAATGTCTGCTTTCTTATATAATTTTGTGGAACCGACGATATATAAGATTTTGATACTTCAATAAAATACCCAAATACTTTATTATATCCCACTTTTAAAGTCTTAATGCCCGTTCTTTCTTTTTCATTCAATTCAAGATTTGTAATCCATGACTTTCCATTTGTCGCAGCCTTTCTCAATTCATCTACATTTTTATCGAATCCATCTTTTATGATGTTTCCTTCTTTTACGGAAGTTGATGGTTCATCTTTAATTGATTTATCTATCAAATCATATATGTCTTGAAGTGTATCTAATTTTAAAAATATTTCTTTAAGATAAATTGAATTATATTTACTAATTAAATCCTTTATCTTTGGAAGCCTTTCAATAGAAACCTTTATAGACAATAAGTCTTTTGCATTAATATTTTGATACACAAGTTTACTGGAAAGTCTTTCTAAATCATAAATTCCTTTTAAAGCATTCCTTAAATCTGACCTACCTTTAAAATCATTAAAAAGTTCGTCAACAGAGTCTAACCGCAAATTTATTTTTTCAATATCTATTAAAGGCTCCTCTATCCATCTTTTAAGAAGTCTTCCACCCATTGGTGTAACAGTTTGATCTAATACACTTAATAATGTTCCATCTCTGGAATTATTTCTATTAGGAGATTGTACAATTTCTAAATTTTTAATTGTATTATTATCCAGCAACATAAATGAATTGTCTTCATAATAAGTCAAATTATTTAGCTGACTAAGCTGTACTTTCTGTAATTCTTTCAAATATATTAAAACTGTTGTCAATGATTTAATCGCATAATTTTTCCCTTCTAATCCTAGCTCATTAAGCGATTTATTAAATTGATTAGATATTATGCTTTCAAAATCCTGATAGTTGTTTTCGTATTTATTAATATAAATTTTACTGCTATTAATTACTCTTACAAGTTTTTTTAAACTAAAAAAATCGTTATTTGCAATTATTTCAGAAGGATTATATCTCATTATTTCATCATAAATTTTCCTTATATCATCACATTTAATTATCTGCGTTACAAATAAATCACCAGTCATAACATCGACGAAGGACAATCCGTAATTATTCTCATCTTTAAAGATTGATAAAAGATAATTATTGCTCTTTTCTTCTATAGAATTTGTATTTATAACCGTACCAGGAGTGAAAACTCTAATTACATCTCTATCAACTAATCCCTTAGCAGATGCGGGATCTTCCAGTTGTTCGCAAATTGCTACTTTATAGCCTTTTTTCACAAGCTTGTCTATATAAAAATCAGCAGCATGAAATGGCACTCCAGCCATTGGTGCTCTTTCATCCTGTCCGCAATCTTTACCTGTTAATACTATTTCCAATTCCTTAGCTGCAATAATAGCATCATCAAAAAACATTTCATAAAAATCACCAATACGAAAAAATAAAATTGAATCTTTGTATTTTTCTTTTATTTTAAAATATTGTTCCATCATGGGAGTGTATGGCATCAAAAACTACCTCCAACTACATAAAAAGATAAGCCCTAATAACTTATTCATTACTCATACAACGTCTAGAGCAATTGGCACAGGAATTACCATCACACTTAGGTAATGTCCCATTTATATAATAATTCAATATACCATGAATCTCTTCTATTAATTTTTTAGAAGTCTCCTGTGCCTCTAGCAATCTTCTATAACTATCTAATTTTAAAAGCTTCAGTCTTAAATTGCCAACTTCTTTTTTATCGCCATTTTTTTTCAATTTTTTAATATCTTCAAGTAAAAATTGCGCTTCCTTGTCATTTAAAAAGGCAATTTCCGCTTCACGTAAATCATTCAATATATCAGAATTTGCTAAAAGTTTGCCTAATTCTATTGCTTTTTCAATTATGACATCTTTATCACATCTACTCACTTATTAATTCTCCTTGCATAGTCCAAGCTTTTGTATCTATTATTTTTACATTAACAAACTTACCTATCAATTCAGGCTTCGCTTTAAAATGAACAATTTTATTTGTTCTTGTTCTTCCAGTTAATTTTTCACTATCTCTTTTGCTAGTACCTTCAACTAAAACTTCTACGACTTTCCCTTTCATTTCGTTATTTTTTTCAATGCTTATTATATTTTGCAAATTAATTAATTCTTCAAGTCTCTTATGTTTAATATCTTCATCGACTTGATTTGACATTTTTTCTGCAGGCGTACCTTTTCTTTTTGAATAAATAAATGTGTATGCTGAATCGTATCTTACTTCTTTTACAAGGTCCAGTGTATCTTGAAAATCCTTATCTGTTTCGCCAGGAAAACCTACTATTATGTCCGTGGTTATAGCAATACCCGGTATGTTATCTCTTAATTTATTAATGATTTCTAAATATCTTTCTCTTGAATATTTTCTATTCATTCTCTCAAGTATTTTATTGCTACCAGATTGGACTGGTAAATGCAAGTGCTCACATAGTTTGTCCAAATCCCGCATAGCAAAAATCAATTTGTCAGAAATATCTTTTGGGTGTGAAGTCATAAATCTTATTCTTTCTATACCATCAATATCATTTATCATATATAAAAGATCAGCAAAATCTATTTTGATAGGTAAATCATTGCCATAAGAATTTACATTTTGACCAAGCAGCGTTATTTCTTTAAAACCCTCATTAGCTAAAGATTTTATTTCATTCAAAATATCATGAGGTTCTCTACTTTTTTCTCTTCCACGTACATAAGGCACTATGCAATATGTGCAAAAATTATTACACCCGTAAATAATATTTACCCATGCCTTTAAACCTTCTGCACGCCTTATGGGGATATCTTCTACAATGCTTTTATTATCATCCCAAATGTCTATAATAGTAGTATCTGAATTCAATGATTCTTGTAAAAGCTCTGGAAATTTAAATAAATTATGTGTACCGAATACAATATCGATATATGGATAATCATTTTTTATAGCCTCAACAACTTCTTTTTCTTGCATCATACATCCACAAATTCCCAATATTATATTAGGCTTTCTTTGTTTTAGTTCTTTAAGCTGTGACACTCTGCCAAATATCCTTATTTCGGCATGTTCTCTGACACAACAAGTATTGAAGAGGATAACATCTGCATCCTCTAAATTATCAGTATGTGTGTACCCCATTTCAGTTAGCATACCTGCTAATTTTTCTGAATCATGGACATTCATTTGACAACCGTATGTTTCTATATGAAACTTTGGATATCTATCTTTATTTAAAACAGCCATTTGGTTTATTATCTCTTTTTGCTTTTTAATATCATCATCTGAGACTAGTATTTCTTTTCTTTCACTCATCAAATACGTACCTCCACTTAAATTAATCACAACATTATATTATATAACAATTAAAGGTTGATGAAAAATATTTTTGAGTATGAATCCATAATAATATTATACTATATTCTAAGTTTTATGTTAAATTCACAACTATTTAGGTATTTTTTTGTAAAAAAATGTCTTAACAGGTGTAAAATTGTATTTAAACGGAAAAATAATTTGCTCTGTGCTACCTACAAAAAGAATGCCTTCTTTGCTAAGGCTCGAATAAAATTTTTTATATATTTCTTCTTTCGCTTTATCATTAAAATATATTAATACGTTTCTACATACAATCAAATCAATATTTTCAGGAAATTTGTCTAGTAACAAGTTATGCTTTTTAAAAACAATATTTTTTCTCAATTCCTCAGAAACTATATAGTTATTCTCATTATAGCACGAAAAATATTTTAAATATTCCTTAGGAACTTTTTCTAAACTCTTATTACTATATATTCCTTTTTTAGCCTTTTCAAGTACAACATCATCTATATCAGTCGCAATAATATTCACTTGGTTTAGATCAATAAAGTTTGAAATTATCATTGCAAGACTATAAGCTTCTTCACCTGTTGAGCATGCAGCACTCCAAATTCTCATGTTTTTTTTGATTATTTTGGGAAGTATTTCATTCTTAAGTATCATCCATTGATCAAAATTCCTAAAAAATTCTGTTACATTTATCGTAATATATTTTAAAAATTCTTTGTACACTTTTGTATCTTTAGTAAGCCTATCATAAAAAATATCATAACTTTGACAATTATTATTTGCTATAAATGAATCTATTCTTCTTTTCATCTGTTTTTCTTTATAAAGTGATAAATCTATACCAGTTAAATTAAATATCTTCAGTAAAAATTCGTCATAATTCAAAATAAGCACACCTCCAAGTGTTCACATCATGATAAAAAAAGTGGCTAAACTTAGCCACCTAAATGATGTAAAGGGGGTCTCAATGTATTTTGTGAGGTTCATTAATATTATTAACACATTAAATATCAAATATACATAAAAATAAATTTTATAAAATTACATATTTACAACTTTGACAGGTTGCTCAAAAACCCCTCTTTTTACCTCAGTAGCGGTCATATTTTTTGCCTTTAGCATTTTCGTTAAATAATTACATGCATTCCAAGGATTCACATTATTTCCACAGGTAAACACATCAACGGCTGCATACCCTAGTTCCGGCCAAGTATGAATTGTTATATGAGATTCTGAAATAACTACAACTCCACTAACGCCCTGGGGGCTGAATTTATGGAAAGCAACTTCACGAACTTCAGCACCTGCTTCAATAGCTGCTTTTACCATTATGTCTTCTATTAATTCACAATCATCAAGAACATTTTCATCGCAACCATAAATTTCTGCCAATATATGGCGACCCAAAGCATTCATTCTATTATCTTGCCTCCTCGCATTTTAAAAGTACGGATATTCAATAAGATAAATTTTATCAGATTTTTTTCTTTTGTCAAGCTATTTTACATAACACCCATGAATAATTATTTTATACTTTGAAGTCTATCTATAATAGATACATTCAACTCTTCTCTTTCTAATTCATAGGATTCGTTATTTTTATCGATTTCTCTTAGACTCATCTTTTTATTATTAGTATCAATATTCAGTATTTCAACCGAAATATTTTCCCCAATTCTGTATTCTTTAATATTTTTTAATAAATCGCTTTTGTGTACAAGACCTTCTACCCCATCACTAATATCTACAAATATGCCGAAAGTTGTTATGTTTACTATTTTACCCAAGATGACGTCGCCAACTTTAAATTTTGCACTAATAGTTGTCCAAGGATCAGGAATGAGTTTCCTCAAACTTAATGTGACCTTTTCTTTATCTATTCTTTCAACATATGCATCTACTTTTTCGCCAATATGCAATATATCATTTATATTTTTATTTCTGACCCATGAAATTTCACTTAAAGGTATTAGTCCATCTATACCACCTATATCTATAAATGCACCAAATTTAGTTATAGATTTTACTACACCTTGAATTACTTGTCCCTCTTGTAAAGTTTTCAACAATTCTTCTTTCTTTTTTAACTTTTCCTCTTCTAATACAACTTTTTGAGATGCTATCAACTTTTTATTCGGTATATAATCTATAATTTTTACTTTGACATTTTCCCCTAGATAATCGTTTAAGTTATTTACATAATGTATATCAAGCTGTGACGCAGGTATAAATGCTTTTACACCTAAAATATCAGCTAGTACTCCGCCTTTGATTATTTCTATGATTTTTCCACTTAAAATATTACCATTTTTATATGCTGTATCTAGTTTTTCTTTTGCTAATTCTGTATCTGCTTTTATCTTTGATGCTAATACATCACCGTTTTCATCTTCTCTTTTAACTATGTAAAGATCAATCTCATCTCCTACATTAAAAAATTTGTTAATATCTAAATTTGGATCTAATGACAATTGGTCTTTAGGAACATATGCATCGGCCTTATAGCTAATATCCGCTATAATCCCATCACTAAGTATTTTTATAATTTTACCTTTAACAATATCACCTGCATGAATTAGATTAAAAGAATATTCATCCATAAAATCATCCATTAGTATCTTCCTTTCTATTAATTGCAATTTTGTTTATCACTTCTTGTATTAAATAATCTGGCGTTGAAGCACCTGCAGTAATACCTACAATATCATTATCATTAAAAATACTTAAATCAATTTCGTCAGCGTTCTCCACCTGAATAGTTCTCTTACAATTCTTTTCGCATATTCTTTTTAATTTTTGAGTATTCGAACTGTTTTTCCCACCGATAACAATCATCACATCAGCTTTTTTAGATATCTCTTCAGCAGATGATTGCCTTTTGTTTGTGGCATCACATATTGTATTAAATGATACCAATTCATTAACTTTAAGTTTTAATAAATTCAAACTATCTTCCCACATTTTTTGTGTTATCGTTGTCTGTGCCACAACGCAAGCCTTGTCAATATACGGTAGCAATTGAACGTCATTTACTGATTCTATCACATAGGCTGAATTGTCGCACCATCCATTTACTCCTATGACTTCTGGATGATTTTTATCGCCTATTATAACGATAGTATAACCTTTTTTATAATAACCATTTACTATCTTTTGGACTCTCTTTACAAAAGGACAAGTCATATCAATTAATTCAATTTTTTTCTCTTTTAAATCTTTATATGTTTTCTCTGGTATACCATGAGTTCTAATAATTATTCTATCATTTTCTTTTAAATTATCAATTCCGCCTATTGTTTTTATTCCTTTGCCTTCTAAATCCTTTACTACTTGTGGATTGTGTATAAGTTCTCCATAAGTATATGTTTGCCTACTATCATCACGATTTATTTGATCATACGCCATTTTTACAGCTCTTTTTACACCAAAGCAAAACCCTGCATTATCTGCTATTAATATTTTCATTATATCCTCCTAGATCAATTTAGAAATTTCAAACATAATCTTTTCACCTATATTTGCCATATCTTGAGACGTCAAATGAACATTTTGATATTCATCAAAATAAATAGGCTTTCCAATTTTTATCACAACTTTTGAAAATAGCTTATATGTTGACTTTATTCCAATTGGTAAAACAGGTGCCTTACCTTTAACTGATAACAATGATACACCTGGCTCTGCTTTTTGAAGTTCACCTGTTTTACTCCTGGTACCTTCAGGAAAAATCCCTACAACATGTCCATTTTTTAAGTGATTTAAGGCAATTTTGATAGCGGTTAAATCAGATGTGCCTCTTTTTACTGGAAATGCACCTAATCCATTGTTTAAAACAAATTTAAAAATGGGATTTTTAAAAAGCTCGGCTTTTGCCATAAAAAATATTCTTCGTGTGAAAACTGCTCCAATAATAGGTGGATCAAGAAAACTTATATGATTTGGGCAAATAATTATGGGCCCATTTTCAGGAATATTCTCATAACCTTCCACTTCTATTCTAAAAATTATATTTATGATAAAGAGAACAATGTATTTGGCGATATAATAAAACATCAGTTGTCCCCCTTTATATACTAGCAATAATGTCATACATTTTACATACTACTTCTTCTATAGTCATGTCTGATGTGTCAATTACAATGGAATCATCAGACTTTTTTAAAGGTGCAATGTCTCTTTCCGTATCAATTTTATCTCTTTTTTTAATATCCCTTAATATATCATCATAATTAACGGAAATTTTTTTCTCTACTAATTCATTGTATCTCCGCATTGCTCTTACCTCGGCACTGGCTGTTAAAAAAAATTTAAATTGTGCATTAGGCATCACAACTGTTGCTATGTCTCTCCCATCCATAATAACGCTACCATCGTTCGCCAATTGTTTCTGCAAATTTACCATTATTTCCCTTACTTCAGATATCTTAGAAATTAATGACACTCGCTCTGAAACAATCGGGGTTCTTATTTCATTTGTAATATCTACACCATCCAACAACACTCTATCGCCTTCTAATTTAATATCAATTTTTGAAGCCAATTCTACAATTTTATCTTTATTATTTATGTCAATATCTTCAATGATAGTCTTATATGTCAAAGCTCTGTACATTGCACCTGTATCTATATAGGTGAAATTAAGCTTTTCAGCTAGCTTTTTAGCGACTGTGCTCTTTCCTGCACCGGCTGGACCATCAATAGCAACTTTTATATTCAATAAATCCGGTCTTAACAATTTTGCATTTTTTAAATACAAATGTTTAACTTTCTTATCATCATTACAATTAATAAATACAATAACTCGAATACATTTTTCAAGGCTACCTGAAACGTCCATTTCCTGAAAACACATCATAGGAATATCAGTAATTCCATGGTGTCTTAATGCTTCGGCTGGATATGCAGAATTAATATCTTTTGTGGCACTAAAAAATATCGATACAACATCGTTAGGTTTAATTTCGTTACAACGAAAGATCTCATCTATAAGATTAATTGTATCTTTAAAAATGTCTTCTTTTGTATTTTCAGTCGTTATTGCGCCTCTAATTGCTTTTATAGGACATCATACTCCTTTCTTTTATCCTCTTTTTATAATTATATAGTAAAAATGATGTTATAACAACATCATTTTAACCTCACACGCCCAACAACTTCGATATCCCCATTAACTTTTACTACTGCAGTTCTTTGCGGTTCTATTACATTATCACTTGAATCAGCAACTTTAATATACAAAGTTTGTTTATATTTTGTTCCATCGATTTCTATCAGCTCTCCCTGTTTAATGCTAATATCCACAGATTTATTTTTAAAGCTATACTTCGGATCACCATTTATAAGTACATATGCATTCGGTGCTTTTTCCATATTAACTAATTCTAGTTTCAACGTACCATCCTTTGATAAATATGTATTGATATTAATGCCTTCTATTTTTTCAGTTGAATTTAAAAAGACCCTGATATTATCATTTAGCATAAGTACCTGCGTAATTATTACTGTTAAAAAACCAGCCATGACAAAAAAAGCTATTAAATTATCAAAGCTGATAAAATACACATGCCTTGATTTTTTTATTCTTTTTCCCATAATAATCCTCCTTATGCATTCTTATATATTTTATGCAAAATATATAAAAAAATGCGAAAGGAGACTTTTTATTAAGAATTTATTCCAGCTAAATAACCGGTTGAAAAAGATATTTGAAGATTATATCCACCTGTTAACGCATCAACATCAATTATCTCACCAGCAAAAAATAGTCCTTTAATTAAACGAGATTCCATTGTCTTAGGATTTATCTCTTTTGTACTTACTCCTCCAGAAGTAATAATAGCTTCTTTTATAGGTCTTTTTGATATTACGTGGAATACAAGTTCTTTTAAAGCATGCACCAGAGCATTTCTTTCTAATTTTGATACTTCCGAAACCTTTTTATCAGGATTAATACCGCTTTGTTTAATTACATATGGAGTTAAGGAACGTGGTAGTAAATCATTTAAAGAATTTTTAAATTCTTTCTTTAAATACTTTTTAAAATCTTTTTGTATTCTATCATTAAGTTTTTCATATGTTAAAGCTGGCTTTAAATCCAATTTTATAACAACATTACTTTCATTAATATTCTTAATATAACTGCTTAATGTTAATATGACAGGTCCGGACAGTCCAAAATGCGTAAAAAGCATTTCCCCAAATTCTTCTTTTATAAACTTATCATTTACGTACAATTTTGCATTAATATTTTTAAGTGATAATCCCATCATTCCACTTACATCTTCAGCAGTTACAAGCGGGACTAAGGCAGGATACGGATCTATAATTGTATGTCCTAACTTTCTTGCCATATCATATCCATCTCCTGTAGATCCAGTTGATGGATATGACAATCCGCCAGTTGACAAAATTACGCTATCGCAATACTCCTTTTTTCCATTTACAACTATACCTAGCACGCGCGAACTATCAGATAAAATATCAGTAACTCTGGCATTGTAATGAATATCTATCCCATTTGCCTTAATCAGTTTTAAAAACACATCTAAGACATCTTTTGATCTATCTGAAACAGGAAAAACTCTTCCTCCTCTTTCAACTTTAGTCATAAGACCATTCTTATTTAAGAACTCAATCAAATCACTATTTGAAAATCTATTCAATGCGCTATAAAGAAATTTACCATTTGTTGGAGTATTTTCTATAAATTCTTTTATTGTTGCGGTGTTAGTTACATTGCACCTGCCTTTGCCTGTTATCAACAGCTTCTTGCCAGGTCTATCATTTTTTTCAAATATAGTTACTTTATTGCCTTTAATAGAGCTCATCAATGCAGCCATCATTCCTGCCGCACCACAACCAATAACAAACACTTTTTTCAATTATTACCGCTCCTTAAGTGACACGTATCATTTAACAGTACAAGCACACACTTGCCATCATCTTTTATATCTATTATATTTAAAGCTGTATTGTCTTGCCTTATTTTGGGGTAAAAGCTCAAATCCAAATTCAGTAAACCTAAAATAAGAGCCTTTATAGATGTACCATGTGAAACAATTAATATATTTTTATTTTTATATTGTTCTACTATTTTATACGTCATGCTTAATATTCTCTTCTGTACGGCTTCCAGCTTTTCTGCTCCATCAATTATGGCTTCAGAAGGATTTGTCCTCCATGTATGATATAAATCTTTATACAACTTTTCTATTTCATCAATTGTAAGGCCTTCCCATACACCAAAAGATATTTCTCTAAATTCCTGTAATTTTATTACATCTAAATCAAATTCTTTTGCAATCAAAGATGCGGTTTTATACGCCCTATCTAAATCACTTGAAAATATTACATCTATTTTTTCGTGTTTTAATCTCTGTGAAAGTAAATAAGCTTGTTTTACTCCTTCATCAGTAAGATCAACATTGCTAATACCCTGAATCTTTTTTAACTTATTCCACGATGTCTCACCGTGTCGTACAATAAATAATCGAGTAGACATCTATACCCTCCTAAAAAATAATTAAATGCCTCATAGGCATTTATATAAAATGCAATTTTTAAGCATTTTTCGATAAATAAATTTCGTATTCGTTCCAGATATTTTCTAACTTTTCAAATGTATCTGTTATTTTATCTTTTTCTCTTATGCCGACAGAAACAATAAGTGCATTTATTAAGCTTAATGGAGCTACTAACGAATCAACAAAAGATGCCATATTGCTTTTTGCTAATAATATTTCATCTGCAATTTCTGTAAGCGGAGATATAAGGCTGTCAGTTATCGCAACTATTTTAGCATTTTGCGATTTAGCATATTTCAACACTTCCAGTGTTCTCTTTGAATACCTCGGAAAGCCAATTCCAATTACCAAATCATTAGAATCTACGCGAAGCATTTGCTCAAAAACATCAGATATTCCGGGTTTTACTAATATCACATTTTCAAGTATTAAATTTAAATAAAACCCTAAATATTCAGCTATTGCAGTAGAACTTCTAAATCCAATAATATATATCTTTTTTGCTTTAAAAATATTATCAACAACTTCTTTAAATGAGTTTTTATCTATTTCTTCTTTTGTCTCCTTGATATTTTCAATATCGGATTTTAGCACATTATTTAAAATAGAAACTTCGTCAGTTTCATCTGTCATCTCAAGCCTTTGAACAGTAGTCAATTTATTTTTTATTAATTCTTGTAAAGCGCTTTGTAACTCAGGATAGCCGTCATACCCCAAAGTATTTGCGAATCTTACAACAGTAGATTCACTGATATTAATACTATTGCCCAACTTTGCTGCTGTCATAAAAGCAGCTTTATCATAATGATTTATTATGTATTCTGCTATAATTTTTTGGCTTTTGCTTAATTGAGTATAGTTATTTTGTATTCTTTTTATTATATCTTCATTTTTATCCATCGTTTATGTCCTTTCTATTATTGGTTTAATCATTTTTCTATTTATATAAAATATTCTATATGCAATTAAAAAATCCTGCAATCGATGAATAAAAAATGCCAATGATATTTTTGATAAATTTCTTGCATCAAAAATATTAAATTTGTATATCCCAGTTTTTTAAAGTATCAATTAAATTATACATTGTTAAGTCAAACTGTATTGGAGTAATAGAAATGAAACCATTTTTCACAGCTACTATATCACTATCTTCTTCGTTAATATTTTCTAAAACTTTTCCAGCAAGCCAGTAATACTCTCTGCCATGAGGATCTATTCTTCTTGTAAAATTCTCAACATAATTTCTATACCCCAATTTTGTAATTTTGACACCGCTATAATTATCACTTATATTTGGTATATTGACATTTAATAGTGCATTTTTCGGTAATCCATTTTTAGCAACACTTTTAATAAGTTTTTTAATAAATAATAAAGCTTTATCTGTTATATCTGAACCTGCTTCTAAAGATATTGCAATAGAAGAAAAGCCGTTAATTGAACCTTCCATCGCAGCTGATACTGTTCCAGAATATAATATATCTGTACCTAAGTTAAAGCCATCATTTATGCCAGACACTATAATATCCGGTTTATCTTTCATAACAACATCTATTCCTAGTTTCACACAATCTGATGGTGTTCCATTTGCATGAAATATTTTTAAATTTTCTTCATCTTTAATTTTTTTTATCCTTAATGGTTTATGCATTGTTATAGCATGTCCTACAGCACTTCTTTCCCTATCAGGTGCAACAACAACTACATTGTAGCTTCCTTTTAAAATATCAGCTAATTTATTTATACCTGGAGATAGAACGCCATCATCATTTGTTAATAAAACATTCATAAATATCCTCCTATTAATATATTCTCACGGTCCACATTGAATTGAATAATTAATTTGATTTTAATATAAAATTAATATATAAGCAAGGAGTGATATTGTGATACAAATCGACGATGCCGGAAGCGGAAGTTTAGTTGGTGGAACATGTATAGGTGTTATGAGAGTTGAAACAAATGAATATCATTATGATATAATTCCCATAGAATATTACACAAAGGATAATTTTATCAATAAACTGTATTTAAAAAAAGCAGCTGAAATTGCAATAAAATATTTAAACATGATGAACGTAGGTAAAAAAGAAGAAATATATGTTTGCAGAGGCTACATGTTTGACTGCTTAAGGGATTATTTCAAAACTAATGGATACAATTATAAAAGCACAAAAATATTGAATCCTCTACAAGACAAAATTGAAAAAAGTTTTGAAGATTACGCTTTATCATTAGGGCTTTCCAAAAGATTTCTGAGCTACACTAAATATCCGTTTCATTTTCACAGATTATTAAAATGGGTATATGCAGATTATTATAATAGATATAAATTATGCAAAACAGGTTGGAAAAGCTTTATAAAATATGGCTCACTTGAAATTGATGAATCCTATTCAGAGCTTAAAAAAAATAAAAATCTTTATTGTCTTAAATGCGGTAATAAAATAGATATTGGACCTGTTAAAATAATTAAATTTAAAAGCAATTATTTAAATGTCATCTATCTACATGCAAATTGTTAAGATACTACGCAATTGCATAGTATCTTAACGTGATTCTCATATTATATATTTTTACCAGCAATGAAGAGGTATGCAAATTTGTTGACCTGGATATATTAAGTTTGGATTTGGAATCTGTGGGTTTGCTCTAATCAAGCAGTCTAATGGAATGCCAAACATATTAGCTATTGTCCACATTGAATCTCCTGGCCTTACTATATACATTTCTCTGCAATGTCTTTCTGGCGGGCAAAATGCTGGTATACAAATTTGCTGACCTGGATATATTAAGTTTGGATTTGGAATCTGTGGGTTTGCTCTAATCAAGCAGTCTAACGGAATGCCAAACATATTAGCTATTGTCCACATTGAATCTCCTGGTCTTACTATATACGTTGTTCTGCAGTGTACAGGGTAATATTGTGGATCAGACATTTTCAAAAACCCCCTTTCATTTTTCTAATACATGTTATGTTTAATTTAAAATTATGTTACACCATCCAATTTTTGAATGTTGAAAATTACATAAAAAAAAACTATAGGCCTTTAACCTATAGCTTATAAATGTTTATATTGGATATGTTTTTTCCTCCATATTTACTAATGTTGAATCAATTTTATACTTTTTAGCTCGCCTATATTCGAAAAAATTCTTAGCGACTTGCGGAAACAATGCATATGATAAAACATCTTCTTCCTGCTCTAAATATTCCTTTATTTCATTTCTAATTTTATCTAATTGAGGACTAAGTAAATCAGCCGGTCTTTTTGTTATAATTTCTTCATCTCCAATTATTTTCTTACGTATCTCATCTGAAATTGGTACTGGTGGTCTTCCATATAAACCTTTAACATAATCTTTTATTTCTTTGGGTACAATTTTATATCTTTCACCTGTAACTACATTTAAAACAGCTTGTGTTCCTACCATTTGGCTCATAGGTGTAACAAGTGGTGGATAACCCAAATCTCGCCTTACATGCGGAACTTCTTTTAATACTTCATTGTATTTATCAAGAGCATTCTGTTGTTTTAATTGTAAAACCAAATTTGATAACATACCGCCAGGAATTTGACTCTCAAGTGCAGTAGCGTCAACACTCATAAGTAATGATAGGTCACTTCCATTTGTATGATGTTCTTTTACCTTTTTAAAATAGTCTGCAATTTCAGACAGCAATTTCAAATTTAATCCGGTGTCATATTTTGTATCTTTTAAAGCTGCTACAATCGCTTCTGTAGCTGGTTGAGATGTTCCTAAAGCAAGAGGAGATATTGCAGTATCAACAACATCAACACCAGCTTCTATTGCTTTTAAATATGTCATTGACGCCAACCCAGCAGTATAATGGCTATGTAGGTGAACAGGTACACGAATTGCCTTTTTAAAAGATTTAATCAAATCATATGCAACATAAGGTGACAATATTCCAGACATGTCTTTAATGCATATTGAATCTGCTCCCATGTCTTGAAGAGATTTCGCAACTTTTAAATAATGTTCTGTATTATGAACGGGACTTATTGTATATACAATAGCTGCCTGTACATGTGCACCTGCACTTTTAGCCGCTTTAATAGGTACCTCTAAATTTCTAACATCATTTAATGCATCAAAAATTCTAATAATATCAATGCCATTTTCAACAGATTTTATTATAAACTCATTGACAACATCGTCAGGATAATGTTTATAACCTAATAAATTCTGCCCTCTTAAAAGCATTTGAAGTGGTGTTTTCTTTATTGCTTTTTTCAGTAGTCTCAATCTCTCCCAAGGATCTTCATCAAGATATCTCATACAAGCATCATAAGTAGCCCCACCCCATGCCTCAAGTGAAAAATATCCAACCTCATCAAGTTTTTCGGCAATAGGAAGCATTTCATCAGTAGTCATTCTAGTTGCTAGTAGCGATTGATGAGCATCCCTTAAAACTGTTTCTGTGATCTTAATCTTAGACATGAAAACTCCTCCTTTATGTTATATTATACTATCATCTAACTTATATTTCTATAAAAAAATAAGACCAAGTATTAAAAACTGGTCTTATTTTTTTATAAGAAGGATAAAATTGATTCACGAATAAGTTTTGCTGCTAAAATTGAAGTAATACCTGAATGGTCGTAATCAGGTGATACCTCAACTAAATCCATACCGACAACATTTAAATCTTTTAAAATGTGTATTGCATTAAATGCCTCTTTTGATGTTATACCACCTGGTTCGGGTGTACCAGTTCCAGGAGCATATGCAGGATCTATAACATCTATATCCCATGTAATATAAATAGGTTTTGACTTAATATACTCAAGTACACTTTTTAAAGGCTCAACAACGTTAAACAAAAACATGTTAGTATTTTTATAAGAGAACTCGAATTCTTCTTTTATTCCAGAGCGTATACCAAAATGATACATATTTTTATTATTGATGAATTCAGAAGCCTTTCTTAAAACAGTCGCATGAGAATTTTCTTCACCAAAAAATTCAGTTCTTAGATCAGTATGTGCATCAAAATGAAGTACTACCAATTCATCACCATACTTTTTGTAAACTTCTTTTATAACTGGAACACTTATTAAATGCTCTCCTCCCAAAAATAACGGCTTTTTTCCATCTTCAAGTATTTCTTTGGCTGCATTTCCAATTATATCGAGGCTTTTCTCGACGTTTCCATAAGGTAAAATTAAATCACCAAAATCATAATATTTTTTTTCTTTTAAATTTCTATCTAGATAAACGCTGTATTCTTCTAAGCCTAATGATGCTGTTCTTATCGCCTGTGGGCCAAAACGTGTACCAGGTTTAAAACTAACTGTATAATCCATAGGTACGCCTACAATTACAATATCTGACTCTTTGTAATCATTAATGCTACTTAAAAATTTGCCGCTATTCGAAAAATTGTCTTTTATTACCAAAAACTATGCCTCCTCAAAAATATCTTTTAAAAATTTAGGCAATACAAAACTAGATTTATGCAATTCTGGTGTATAGTATTTTGTCTCAATCTCAGGTATATTATTCACATCAACTGCTTCAGGATCGTATTTTTTTGATCCCATTGTAAAAGTCCATAAGTGTCCTGGATACGTAGGTATAGTACAGATATATGGCTTTACTATTGGATAGATCTTTTTAAGCATATTGCTTAATTTATTTATTAAATTGCCATAAATAAACGGTGATTCTGTCTGTGCTACTATTATCCCATCATCTCTAAGGCAGTCATATACAGATCTATAAAAATCTTCAGTAAATAAGCCAACTGCAGGTCCTATTGGATCTGTTGAATCTACAATTACAACATCAAATTCATTTTTATGTTCATTTACATACTTTATTCCATCGCCAATCATAACTTCAACTTTTTTATCATTTAATCCATAGCTTATTGAAGGCAAATATTTTTTCGAATTTTCTACTACTCTCTCATCTATTTCAGCAAGAACAATTCTCTCTACTGTATTATGTTTTAAAATTTCTTTTACAGCTCCACCATCACCTCCACCTACAATCAGCACATTTTTAGGATTTTTGTGTGTAAAAAGCGGAACATGTACAATCATTTCATGATACACAAATTCATCTTTTTCAGTTGTTTGTAGGATGCCGTCTAATACTAAAACTCTTCCATAGAATTCAGACTCTATAACGTCCAACTTTTGATATTTAGTTTCCTCAGAATTCAACGTTCTTTTTACTTTAAGTGAATAACCAATGCAATCATTGTGATGTTCAGTAAACCATAGTTCCATTAAACATTCCTCCTAAATTGTTATTTATTTAAATAATTCATCAATATCAATTGTCAATCCATTATTAGACTTTTTAAAGCCTTTTTTTATATAAAATTCATCATAGTCAGAATAATCAATATATGCCTTTTTGATTCCAAAGTCATATAAGTTGTTTAAAGCTACCTTTAAAAGCATAGTTCCATAGCCTCTCAGTTGATAATTTGGCAAAACTGCATGTCCAACTATTCTTGCAATATTATTATTTACTTCAATACAAATATAACCAAATGGCTTCTCATCAACTGCCACCATGCATATACATCTATTTACATCACATGAAAATGGTATTTTAAAAGACTTAGCAATTTTCTCCATAAATTTCATATCATCTGTTGATGCAAACTTTATTCTAAACATATCACATCTTTCTCTCTTTATAAGTTTTTCAAATATTGAACTTCTTCACCGCTTAAATAGCGCCACTGCCCTACTTTTAAATTTCCTAACTCTAAATCTCCTATCTTAATCCTTTTTAATGTCATAACAGGATGACCTATCAATTCACACATTCTTCTAATCTGCCTGTTACGTCCTTCATGTATAACTATTTTTACTAGAGCATCATTATTTATTTTTTTTAATATTTCAATTTTGGCTTTTGCTGTTAAGCGATTATCTAATAACAGCCCATTTCTAAATCTATCCAGATCTTTATCATCAGGTATACCTCTTATTTTAGCAATATAAACTTTATCAATTTCATGTTTAGGATGCATAAGTTTATTTGCTATATCTCCATCGTTTGTTAACAAAAGTAGTCCTGAAGTATCACAATCTAAACGTCCTACTGGATATATTCTATCTTTAATTTTAATTATATCAAGAACCGATGGCCTTCCAAATTGATCTTTAACTGTTGTTATAAATCCAGTTGGTTTATTTAACATAATGTAAATATTGTGTTGAACTTTAGCAACTACTCTGCCATCATATTCAACAATATCTTTATCTGGATCAATTTTAATACCTAGATTTTTTATAACAGTACCATTAACTTTAATTTTTCCATCAAGAATTAATTGCTCACATTTTCTTCGCGATGCAATACCACATTCGGCCAAATACTTTTGCAATCTTTCCATAATAATTATTACACCTGCAAATCATAGATATCCCAACTTAACGTTTATAATATAACATTTTTTAAATTAAAAGACAATATATTAGCGAGCTTTAAGCTCGCTTACACTAATTTTTCATCATATATTCCTATTAGGTTGTCTCTTTCTATTTTTTCTTTAATTATATTAGTATCAGTTGTATATAATCCTAATGATTTCATTCGTTCAAAATACTTACCTCCTGCAAAAGTGTACCGATTTTTTAAGCCTTCTTTAGTTTCAATACATTCATTTTCATATGCGATAAGGTCACCAGATGCCAAATTCCTGGGCAACTCAAGTAGAGGCATACCGAGCGATAATCTAACGCTATTATGTCCGGCCAAACAACCAGTCACCATAGCTTCAGTATGACCGGTAAACAATCCTGATTTTTCTCCTGCGCAAAGCAGATTATCCAATCCTTTAACTTTCATACTGTTATTTCTTGGAGCAATAGATAAATATCTGATAGAATTAGCCTTTCCTCCTGAATATGGATCTTCAAATCTAGCCCTTTCAAGCCCTGGTATTTTTCTCAATTTGTCTAGGGGATAAAACGGGGTCATCAATTTAGCATGACCTGTATCTAACAACACAACATTTTTTGCATATTCAGGAAGTGCATATTGCTGACACACTTTTAATTTTAATTTTTCCATATTAACATCTTCTTCTGGAACAGGCAATACTACAACACCGTCTTTATCAAGTTTTTCTCTAATTTCATCACTTAATGAATCTTTGTTTAGCTTACAAGAACCACTAAATGCACCATATACCTCATCCGATCTCATTCCCAAAATATCGTCAATACCTGCTCTATAGCTTATGCTAATTCTCGGTCCAAATGATGGACATCTTAATATGCACATAGAACAACCATTGCCATATCTTAAACAATTCCCCATAGGACCTGTCGATCCTGTGGTTTCAATAAAAACATCTCCACATTCAACAGAATCATCAGCCAAAACTATTCCTTTGATTTTTGTATTGCTTTCCATTAATACGTCAGCTGCTCTTGATATAAATTTAATCTTAATTCCTTTACTAAAAAGCATGTTTCTTATTGCAGGCTCTACTTTTGTAATATCATATAAGTTTGCGTGCTTATGTCCTGGAAAATCAACATTTGTATGTCTTGCGCACATGTCAGTTATTTCTATTAACTCATGTCCACCAAGATATTTTATTTCTTCTGCTGCTGTATATCTTCCGTTATTTCTCATAATTCCTCCAACAAGTCCACATCCTAACAGCATATCAGTTTTTTCAAGAAGTACAACATCTGCTCCAGCTTTTTTTGCTGTGAGAGCCGCTGCGCATCCTGCCCAGCCTCCCCCAATAACAACAACTTTAACCATACAAAATTCTCCTTTCAATTGCCTTTTCTACATCAAGTTGTACTTTGCAAGATCTTACTTTTTGTCCATCTATTTGAACTTCGCAACTGCCACAGATTCCTTCTCCACAGCATATTGTATTGTTATTTGATGCTGCAAGATAAGCCTCATTGTTGTATAAATCCATATAATTAAATATATTAAGGTGCTGCTCATCAGAGCCTCCACTGTATATCAACTTCAAATCATTGTCTGCAATAGCATTCTTCAAAATTTCCTGCCCTTCAGCACTTAAAATATCTGTTGTTATTATATTTAAATTAAGCTGATCCAGGTATTGGCTAATAAAAAATTGTCCTGTTTTACCCTTATCGATTATTACTGTGATTTTATTGTTATTTCTGTACAATTTATTAATAACAATAACTCCTGGTGCCTGTGCAATTCCTCTCAATACTACTAAGCATTTTGAATTTTTAAGACCTTTTATATACTTATGTCCAAATAATCCATTCCAATAAGGTCCTCTAATACATATCCTTTTTTCACTTAAATCAATTAAACTTGTTTTGGGACCATTAATTTGGATTGCTACTTTCACAAAACCGTTAATTTCATCCGCATACATTATAGACATCGGAGTATCAAAAAATGATGGACTAAACTCATTCCTTAAAAAAACATATGAGCCTGGCTCGTTCAAATCCCTGGCCATTTTATTAGGCACAGATAACGTTAATATAAATAAATTTTCATTTATCTTTTGCTTGTCTATTATATTTGAAACCATTGTATCTCTCTTTGCTTTAGCCTTTCTTTTTGCCCAAACAAACTCTTGAAATACGCATACACCCTTCCAATTGCAGTCACAAAATTTTTTGCCTTGCAATTGAGAACACACTATGCATTCATTTAATTCTGCCAAGTAGCAAGGGCAATAATCACTGCCAATGTCAATACATTCAAGCCTTGGACTTGCCATTACACCATCTCCTAAAGAAAAATTTCACATATTTATGGTATTCTCAAATAAAAAAATGGTTACAAAAAAACTCCTAGCAAAATGCTAAGAGTTTTCAGCTTGAAAGATATTTACCCAGTTTTTAATTATTGTTTTTAGATTGTAGTTATAATCCCTTTCGTCAATCGTTTTTCCTGCAACTACATCTATCGTAACAATTTGTTTATCATTTAATAATACTTTGGCTATTCCAACTTTTTCACCTATACCTATAGGTGCCTTTATTGATTTAGGGATATTATATTCAACTTTTATGTTTAAAATTTCTTCTTTTGATACGGGCAACGTAAAATCATCATTGTAATGAAGCGGCAAATATTTCTCTTTGCCATTGATAACACTTATTGTTTTTAATACCTGACATTTTGAAACAATTTTCAATGGCTTGTACTTTTCAAAAGAATAATCTAAAATTTTTTGTGAATCTTCCCACATGGGACCGCTATTTAGAACTACAGATATAAGCCTGTGACCATCTCTAGTTGCTGAAGCGACGAGACATCTGCCGGCCTTATTAGTAAATCCTGTTTTTACACCATCCCCACCTTCATATTGCCAAAGCATTTTATTTTTATTTCTCAAATATCTATCGTAATCCCGTCCACTCCAAGGTATCGTCTTTTCTTTAGTCGAAACAATCTCCGCAAATTTGCTGTAATTGTTAAAAGCGTACCTTGTAATTAATGCTAAATCATAAGCGGTTGTATAATGGTTGTTGATTCCGATATCAAGACCGGATGGCGTAACAAAATTTGTACTATATGCACCAATATCTTTTGCCTTTTTATTCATCATCTCCGCAAATTTCTCCACACTACCGCCAATATGTTCAGCAATAGCTGTTGCAGCATCATTTCCAGAATTGAGCATTAAACCATACAATAAATCTATAAGCGAAAGTTTTTCACCTGGAGCAAGCCAAATTGAAGAACCTCCTACACTAGCTGCTCTTTTACTTACAGTTACAATATCATTTAAATTTCCATATTCTAACGCTAATAGTAAAGTCATAATTTTAGTTGTACTAGCCATGGGCAGTTTTTCGTTTATGTTTTTTTCGTACAAAATTCTACCAGATTTCTGATCCATAACAATCGCAGCCTTCGCTGCAATTTGTGGCGGTTCTATACATTCAGCGTTTACGTTTATCGGGGTCATAAGGAAAGTAAAAATTAGTAAAAATAAAAGTGTCTTTTTCATCACTGTCCTCCTTGAAAGTTAATACCTCACATTATGACCCACATTTTAATTAATATTAATCTACATTATTTGTTACTGTTATCGGTGTTGATTTTTTATACGTTTTGTTTTTATTAAAAACATTTTGTAGCTCTTCCATTAATTTAGGTGCTAAATCAATAATTCTTTCAACCATCGCATTTTGATTAACAGGTAAAAGCCTTATCTGACCTTGTCCGGCAACCATAAAAGCGACGGGTTGCAATGAAACGCCTGCACCACTACCACCACCAAATGGCATTTTTGACTCCTGATTATCCTGCTGATTTTGTTCTTTATCCTTATTTTGTGTCATTTGAAATTCTCCACCACCAGCCGCAAAGCCGAAAGTCACTCTTGAAATAGGAATAATAACAGTTCCATCTGGTGCTTCAACTGCATCACCTACTATAGTATTAACATCTATCATGTCTTTCAGACTTTCCATCGTTGTTTTCATTAACCCTTCAATTGGATGATCACTCATCCTGATCACCTCCATTTAAAATTCTTAATAAATTTTATACTATTAACTATAATATTACCATATCTAAAATCTAATATGCAATTAAAGTTGCTTTCAAGAATATTTCTTCCAAAATATGGGCTTATTGATATAGATGGCTTGTTCAAAAATCTAATATTGCAATAAATAGGAACAACTATGGTATAAACCACACTATTAATTATCCCATATAAAATAGACGTTAAAGCTGCATCGTTAAAACCTTCTTTTATATTTAAATTAAATTTTCGAATCACTATGGATTTTTTTATATTTAAACTCGTTTCATAGATAACATTCTTATTTGAGTAAAACAGATTTGACATTCTAGATATATCGTGAAAACTAAACATTTTTTTCTCTCCAGTTTTTTTGGGGAATTTTAAAAAAAATGCTTTATGTATTTCATATTTTATAACTGGCTTTTTATCTTTAATTGTCAAATTAGCTACATCAACCACCGTGCTAAGTAATTTTATTCCAAATAATCTTAACGACATTTCTATCCTATCATTTTCATCAATTCTTTTATAATTAATATCGAAAAAGCCTATCCTAATAAATCGCAGTATATATAAGTATATATTTAAAATAAAATTGCTGCCATAATTGTTAAAACATATTTTAATTGTCATAGGTAATGTATATATCACTATAATCAAAACTATAATTAGCAATATATAAAAAGAAAACATCAATTCACCTTCTCAGTTTTATTGTTTTCAATAATTAAAATAAAAATACTATATGACATCATCTAATGGTGGTAAATCTTTTAAAGAAGGTAAATTAAAGTACTTCAAAAAGTCATCTGTAGTAGAATAAAGTATAGCTCTACCGGGAGCATTTACTCTTCCGTTTTCTTTGATTAAATTAAATTCCAAAAGAGTATTAATTGCCTTCTCGCACTTTACACCTCTTATTTTCTCGATATCTATTCTTGTAATAGGCTGATTGTACGCAATTATTGAAAGAACTTCTAATGCAGCTTGGGAAAGGCCCTGTTTTATGTCAAGCCCTAAAGCTTTTTTTATATATTCCGCATACTTTTCATTTGAGCACATAGCGATAGAATCATTAATCATAACAACATCTATTCCTCTATTATTGGAGACATAACTGTTTTTCAATCTATAAAAAGATTCCTTAACATCATCTACAGAAACATTCAAGACATCACTCAATGTCTTTATCTTTATTGGTCGTCCGGCAGCAAATAAGATTGACTCAATTATACAATCTATATCCATTTTTTCACCTCTTTAGTTTTTTTATAATAATATCTCCAAATATTTTCTTTTGTTCTGCTACAACTTTATTTAATTTGACAAGCTCCAAAAGTGCCATAAACGAAACTACTTTTTCCACCTTGTGTCGATTAAATACAAACTCGCTAAACTTCATAATTGGTGTAACGATTAAATTTTTAAGGAATTCCTTAATTTTATCTTCAACTGTAAATTGGTCTTTTGTATATTTAATTGGAATTACATCGCTATTTGACCTTTTCAAAATCTTGATATAAGCTTTTTTTAAGTCATCAGCAGAGTATTTAAGTAATAATGATTTATCAATGTATTTTATTTCAGGTTCTTCTCTAAAAAACTTAAGCCCATACACATTTGAACTTTTTAATTTATTTGCGACAACCTTATATTTTTTATATTCAATTAACCTTTCTACAAGTATTTCTCTAGGGTCTGCCTCATCTAACTCCAATTGCTTACCTTCAGGTTGCGCTTTTGGCAGAAGCATACTTGATTTTATCTCAAGTAACGTCGCTGCCATCAAAATAAATTCAGTAGCTATATCTAAATCCATTTCTTGCATTGCATTCAAGTACTCCATGTATTGTTCAAAAACACTGGCTATAGGAATGTCTTTAATGTCTATTTCGTTCTTTTCTATTAGATGAAATAAAAGGTCAAATGGACCTTCAAAAGTTTTAATTTTTACTTTGTACATTATCCCACTCCAAACGGAAATAAAATTATTGTAGAAATTACCCTGTCCAAACCCATCATCAACGGTGTCATTACAACATTTATTATTCCAGTAAATAGTAGTAGAAGTAATGCGATCTGTCCATATTGCTCATACTGTGAAAAAATATATGCTTCTTTTTGTGGAAGAAGACTCCATAAAACTTTTGACCCGTCCAATGGTGGAACAGGAATTATATTAAATACTGCAAAAACTAAATTGTACTGATATAATACATTTAAAAAAAGTCCAACTATTGGTACATTTTCAAAATAAACCATTAAAATTCGCGTTATAAATGCCAAAAAGACATTTGAGAGAGGTCCTGCCAAAGAAACATATAAAACTCCTTTTTTCCTATCTTTAAAATAATACGGATTTATCGGTACAGGCTTTGCCCATCCAAAATATATGACAAATAACATTAGTAATCCCAAAGGATCTATGTGTGCAAGTGGATTCAATGTCAATCTGCCATTTTGTCTAGGGGTCGGATCACCAAGTTTATCAGCTACATATCCATGACTAAACTCATGGAAGCTCATAGCAATTATCAAGGCCGGTATTCTTATTAAATAGCTTAATATTGTATTCATATTTTTTCACCTCGTTTAACTTTTTCCACATACTGTTTTAGTATTTCAAACTCATCTTCTTTGCTTCTTATTTTGCCACATATTTTGTCATAATAAATATTGTCCAATATTTTTTTGTATATAGGCGACGGCCTCAGTCCTAACTCCTTTATATCATCACCGTTTATTTCTAACTTTAAAGATCTAATCACTTCAAAATACCTATCAACAATTTTTTTAATATTTTCACCTTCCATTGTATATATCGCATTTATTGCCTCGATTTTTTTGTCTTTAAATAAATTGTACACTACTATATCATCTTTTAATGTGTATAAATTCATTTTAATCTCAATAAGATCTGATAATCCCTTAGTATATTGACGTTTAAAGTTGAATTTTTCATTCAAATAATCTAAATCATCCTTTTTAACATTATAAAAAAATAAAAGAAATCTGTACAATAAGAGATCGCCACATCTTATGCATGTATTCAAATTTCGAATATTAATTTTTATCCCATCAAATATTTTTTCATCAATTCTATAATGCTTCATTAATTTCACAATGGTTTCGGGATTTTTCTCGCTTAAAATCAAATAAATCTCATTCATAATCCTATCTGTTGAAAGATTGTCAATATCACCATTAACAATTGATTGTTTTAGCAAAAGTTCAGTATGTGGTTCTAATTTAAAATCTAATCTAACGCTGTATCTTAAAGCTCTAAATATCCTCGTTGGATCGTCATTGAAACTTTTATCATGTATAACTCTAATTATTTTATTTTTAATATCATCTAGACCATTGTATAAATCAATTATCTTGTTTTCTTTTACATCAAACGCCAACATATTAATAGTAAAATCTCTTCTTTTGATATCCTCAACTATATCTGCTAATTCCACATTAGGTAACATTCCAGAATGAGTATAAGATTCTTTTCTTGCAGAAACAACATCTATTATATATTTGTCAGCCTTTATCTTTGCCGTTTTAAACTTTTCATGTACCTCAATTTCACCATTTAAAAATTCATTTAACATTAATGCATATCTTATTCCATCACCTTCAACTGTAATATCTATATCATTGCTTTCTAAATTCAGAATCTTATCTCTAATATATCCTCCAACTATATAAGATTTGACACCCATTTCTTCTGATACTTTTCTAAGAATTAAAAGTATATCCTTCTCTATATAAAAACCCTTCTTTCTAGCAATTATACTTAAATTATTATATCATATTTAGATAAAAAAATAAGCATAATCATTAGAATTATGCTAAGGAATAAATTAATAAATTATACATTCTTAACTTATTTCTTTGTTTTTGGATTAAATATTATTGAAAATAAATATCCAAAAAAAACTGCTGCCGAAATACCTCCAGCCGTCGCTGTCAATCCTCCTGTAAAAGCACCTATAATCCCGTCTTTTTTTACTGCTTTAATCGCACCCTGTGCTAGCGAATTTCCAAAGCCTAAAAGTGGTACAGTTGCACCTGCGCCACCGAAATCTATTAATTTTTTATATATTCCGAAACCACCTAGTATAGCACCAATTGTTACATAAAGAACTAAAATCCTAGCAGGCGTTAACTTTGTCTTGTCCATCAGTATTTGAGCAATAACGCATATTAATCCCCCAACAACGAAAGCACGTATATAATCCATTATACCAGCCTCCTATGTGTATCTTGAAATAGTAACAGCATGTGCTATACCAGGTATTGACTCTCCTTGCTGTGTACTTGTGGGGGACAATAGCGCACCTGTTGCTATAAACAAAACTCTGTTAAAAGTTCCATTTTTAATCTGACTCAACAGCCATCCATTTAAAACAACTGCCGAACATCCAGCTCCACTACCACCAGAATGCACATCCTGCGATTCATCGTATATTTCTATTCCACAGTCCTTATATTTATCTTCTATATTTAAACCGTCTTTATTGAGTAGCTCCATTAAAATGCTTTTTCCCACTCTTGCCATATCGCCTGTTATTATTAAATCATAGTCGTTTATAGTAAAACCAGTATCGTTAAAATGTGTTATTATGGTATCGGCTGCAGCAGGTGCCATCGCAGCACCCATATTATTAGCATCTTTCATCCCTAAATCCACAACTTTTCCAGTAGTAACATGTGTTATATATGGACCACTGCCAGTAGAAGATAACAGTGATGAGCCTGAACCTGTCACTGTCCACTGTGCCGTAAATGGCCTTTGTACACCTTGCTCCAAAGGAAATCTATATTGCCTTTCTGCAGTAGAAAAATGACTTGATGTTGTTACAATTACATAATCTGCAAAACCACCGTCTATTAGCATAGAACCTATTGACAGTCCTTCTGCCATTGTAGAACAAGCTCCATATAAACCGAATGTTGGTACATTAAATTGCCTTGCAGCAAAACTAGAAGTGATTATTTGATTTAGCAGATCTCCTCCTATTAAATAATCTATATCGTTAATATTTAAACTTGCTTTTTTTAAAGCTAAATTAACTGAATCCTGAAACATTTTACACTCTGCTTTTTCCCAACTCTTTTCACCATAAGTATCATCAGTTAAAATCACATCAAAATAGTCTTTTAAAGGTCCCTGTCCTTCTTTAGGACCTACTATAGTACCTGAAGATATTATAGATGGCGGATTTACAAATTTAACAGTTTGTAAACCCATTTTCTTCTGCGCCATAGTTTATCACCCTTTATTTCAGAAAATTATACACCAGTCCTACAACAATTGATGTTCCAACACCATAAACAATTACTGGTCCAGCTATATTAAACATCCTAGAAGCAACGCCAAACACGTAGCCTTCTCTTTTAAACTCCATCGCTGGCGCAACAATTGAATTTGCAAAGCCTGTTATAGGCACAACTGAACCTGCACCTGCAAAGCGCCCAATATCGTCGTAAATGCCTATTCCAGTTAAAAATGAACCTAAAAAAACCATTATGATTGCAACAGGAGTACCTGCTTGTTCAGGGCTCATGCCACGTGAGACAAACAAATTGAGAAAAAATTGCCCAATGTCACATATTAATCCCCCTACAACAAAAGCCCATATAATATTTTTTATCAATGTTGGCTTAGGTTCATATTTCTGGGCAATATCTTTGTATTCCTGTTGTTTTTTAACATCCTTCTCCATTGCTACACCTCCATTTAGTGGGCACCTTCTATGGTTGCCCACTATTTATCTATCCACTCTAAATGCTATTTGTATATTAGCTTTATATTCAACAATTTTGCCATTCTTTACATTGGCAGTTTGGTTTAACACTTCTATTCCTGAAATATTGTCAACCGTCTTTGCCGCCTCTGCAACTGCATTTTGTATAGCATCATCCCAACTTTTTGTTGAATCTCCAACTACATTTAAGATTTTTACTACAGCCATTTTAATTCCTCCTTTAAATAAACTAATATTGCACTATCAGGTACTTTTTTTGTTGTATTATATTTTAAAAAGTAAATTGCAGATAGTGTTAAAAAAACAATAGAAATTATTATTATGAACTTCTTCATTTGTAACACCTCAACACAATAATATTATGTGAAAATATATATTTTTTAATACAAAAAAGAAGTGTAACACATTTTACACTTCTTGAAGTTGTTCTTTTAATTTTTTTAACACTTTTTTTTCAATTCTTGATACTTGCACCTGCGATATTCCAAGAATCTTTGACACCTCAGTTTGTGTCATATCTTTAAAATATCTCAGAACTATAATCTGTCTTTCTCTTGAATTTAATTTTTTAAGAACCATTCTCAGTGCAAGTTTGTCTTCAATATCATACTCATTATCTTCACTGCCTATTTTTTCTATCAAAAGCATGTTATCATCTTCGTTGTGCTGTGAATTGTCATACAGGTATTCAGCAGTTGCTGTTGATTCAAATGCCATCGCAATTTCTTCGGCTGTAACATTAAGTTTTGATGCAATTTCTTGAATAGTTGGTTCTCTATTTAATTCTTTTTCTAATTCATCTTTTATATAATAAGCTTTATTCGACAGCTCTTTCAATGACCGACTCACTTTTATAAGACCATCATCTCTTAAAAATCTTTTAATTTCGCCTAGTATAATAGGAACTGCATACGTAGACAGTTTTACATTATATGACTCATCAAATTTATTTATAGCTTTAACAAATCCTATACACCCAATTTGATAGAGGTCTTCTGCTTCATATCCCCTATTAGAAAACTTTTTTACAATACTCCAAATAAGACCACTATTTTCCTTTAGCAACTTTTCCAGCGACAATTTATCATTATTTTTAGATTTTCTTATAAGTTCATTTACATCTTCATTCCTTTCACTATCTTTTTCTATCATAGCAGCACCTCATTTATTTGTATTGATGTATTTAACCATTTTAACTCTGGTACCTTTGCCTTTTTCCGACTCAACTTCTAATTCATCCATAAATGTCTGCATAACTGTAAAACCCATTCCCGATCTATCTTCGTCAGGTTTCGTTGTATATAAAGGCTCCATGGCTTTTTCAATATCTTCTATTCCAACTCCATTGTCAATAACTTCTACTATTAATTTGTTGCCTTCTATCTCCGCTTTTAAAATTATATAATCTATCTTATTTTCATATCCATGAATTATGCAATTTGTCACAGCTTCAGAAACAGCCGTTTTAATATCTGCAATTTCTTCAATTGTAGGATCCAACTGAGCAGCGAAAGCAGCGACAACTGTTCGTGCAAAAGATTCATTTTGTGACTTGCTTAAAAATTTCAATTCCATTTTATTTGAATAGCTCATTTATATCCCCCTTTGCATGCTATTAATAGCCTCTTCTATTGATTTGTAACAGTTTATAACTCTTAAAATTCCAGACAACTCTATAACTTTGAAAAGTTGTGAATTAGCTCCTACAATTGCTAATGTACCATGCTTATCTTTTACCATCTTATACCTTCCAAGAATCATACCTATGCCTGAGCTGTCCATGAAATTTAAATCTTTTAAATCTAGTATAATATTTTTATAGCCTTTTTGATATTCGTTGTTTATAGATTCTTTAAAAATATCTGAGGTGTGATGATCTAATTCTCCTTTTACTTTAGCTATTAAGATATCATTTTTTTTCATAAAATTTATATCCATTTTTATCCCTCCATTTATATATATTCTACATAACAGCTCAATATCCTCCTTTTTTGTTATATTTTTCTATATAACATACAAAAAAAACTAAAAGCGAATAAGCTTTTAGTTTTTTTCAATCCATGATTTATAAACTTTTCTCAAATTATCAAATATATTCGATTTTTTAACATTTTGATTAGAAGTCAAAGACACAGTTTTAATCAGATTATTTCCATCGTAGATTTTAATTGTTCCGATTTTAGCACCGACTTTAATTGGAGCTTCTACATATTTATTTATGATAATTTCTTGTTTTATATTTTTAGCTTCCCCTTTCTTCAACAAGATATATTCATCACTATTAACAACTGCATTTATATAATCTTGTTCTCCTTTTAATACTTTTACTGTACCATAAATTTTTCCTGCTTCAACTACTTTTTTCGTTTCAAAGTTCGCAAATCCATAATCTAAAAGCTTTGAAGCTTCTTTGAATCTTGTATTAGAATCTGGTGCACCGAATATTACTGCTATAAATCGAGTATCTCCTCTTTTTGCTGTTGCAGATAAACAATACAAAGCTTCTGAAGTAGAACCAGTTTTTATTCCATCAGCTCCCTGATATCTCCACAATAGCTTGTTAGTATTTGCTAAACTAAATTTTCCATTTCTAACTGAATCTATTTTATCTGTCAAATATTTAAATATTCCTTTATGTTTAACAAGCTCTCTTGAAATTAATGCAATATCATAAACAGAAGTATAATGATCCTTTTCAGGTAGCCCTGAAGCGTTTTTGAAATTAGTATTTTTTGCTCCAAGTTCTTTAGCACGTTTATTCATCTCTTCTACAAACTTTTCTTCACTGCCAGAGATATACTCTGCCAATGCTACTGAAGCATCATTAGCCGAATTCATAGCGACAGACTTTAATAAATCGTCTACTGTCATTTCTTCACCGACTTCTAAGTATATTTGTGTTCCTCCCATGTCAAAAGCATGTTCGCTTGTTACAACTTTGTCAGTAGTCTTAATTTTGCCAGAATCTAATGCCTCCATTACTAAAAGCATTGTCATTACTTTAGTAACACTTGCAGGAGGTAATTCCTCATGGCTATTTTTCTCATACAATACTTTACCCGTACTTGCATCCATAAGAATGGCTGACTTAGATTTAAGATCAAAATTATCAGCATATGCAATATCTTCGGTTATTATTGTATAAATCAATGTAAATATCAAGATAAATGAAATTATCTTTTTTAGCATTGTATCCCTCCTCTTAAAATTATTTTTTCTTAAGGAGGGATAATTATTCTGAAATTTTTATGCACGCGGATGTGACTTTTTGTATACTTCTTTAATCTTTGATTTTGAAATTAATGATATTAATTCATTTGAATTGACAGATTTATATCCAAGCATTTCTTGTACACTTCTTATATCCGCCCCATTTTCCAACATATGCTTGGCAAAAGATCTTCTCAGTATGCTAGGAGTTATATCAAACCCCGGATTTACTATATCTGTGTACTCTTTTATAATTTTCCAACACCCCTGGCGAGTTAGTGCCTCACCTCTCATATTTAAGAAGAGATGGTCATTATTTTTAATATTTTTCCTTACAGACATATAATTTTGAAGTGCATCTACTGCAGAATCGCCAATTGGTATAAATCTTTCTTTTGCGCTTTTGCAATATATGTAACCATAATTAAGATTAACGTCATCTATGCGCAGTGATATTAATTCTGATACTTTTAGACCTGTTGCATATAGAACTTCTATTATTGCTTTATCTCTTAAACCTTTTTCGCTTTTCTCAAACTCATATGATAATAATTTATCAACTTGATCAATAGACAATGTTACAGGAACTTTTCTTTCTATTTTCGGTGCATCTAAAGTATATGCAGGTTCTTCATCAATTAATCTATTCATGAATAAATATTGATAAAATGATTTTATAGATGAAAGATGTCTTGAGATAGTCGCTTGTGATCTGTTCTTATGTTTTAACAAATTCATATAATTAATAATCGTAGCCTTTTTAACTTCAAAACATCCAATATTAATTTTTTCTAAATACTCTAAGAATTGTATAATATCTCTTTTGTATGAATCTACAGTATTATCGCTTAACTTTTTATCGTTTTTAAGATAATCAATAAAAGCTTGTACAACACTTACCATCAACATTACCCCTATTATATTTGATATAATTAATATTCAACAAAACTTTTAATTTTCCTTCATCTTTATTGAATAATATTTTTTAATAAATATAAAATATTTGGTGTTATATAAGCTTCAAATACACCACCTACTATCATCAATGAAAAAGCAGAATATATTATGAGTGTATACGTGACAAATTGAGAGAATAAGTCATTAACATTAAACCTTCGGTTTTTTAATATATACATAGAAAAATTTATACAGGTTGCTGAAATAAAAAATAATGAAATTAAAACTAAAATATTTTGTGGTAATATGGCAATTAAGGTAAATATAATACCTTTGTATTTAAACTGGTTAATTAAAAAACCAATAGAAAACCCTAATAAAAATCCTCTGATTCCAACAACGAGAAATATAAAAGGAATTCCAATAATCGTAGCACCAAGTAACCAAAGCACAAAAGTTGTTTCAAAATTATTTAATACAGATTGTTTAAATACTTCAATAGGAATTATTTTCATTTGGCTGATTATTACATAAAAATTATCTATATATTTCATCATATTTTCTTTCTGTATATCATTTAATGTATTTATTGTAAAAGAGCCAGACGCTATTCCAATCATAAAAGACATTAAAATAATTATATATAGTATAGAATTATCTTTTATATGTTTAGAAATTTTTTCTTTTAAAACCTTCAAGGCAACGTCCTCCTCCTGCCTTAAATTATATTTAAATTTATGCTTGGAAGAAGGACAATATGACTAGCTCAAATTATTTTACCATAAATGCCGCCACCACCTGCTTTTACTTTTATATTTCCATATCTTGCATCTATAATATTCTTTGCCAATTTTTCACCTATACATTCTTTTAATTGCTCAAAAGGTGCTTCATGTAAAATATATATCTCACTTCCAACTTCGTTAAAAAGCTTTTTCATTGTTATAGAACCAATACCAGGTATAAATTCTAATGGAATTTGATAGATATATTCCGGTCTAAAAGTAGGATGCGACATTTTTTGATCTTTTATTTCATATATTCTATCTAAAACACCAAATACTACATTTTCACTGTTGCAATACGCACACTTATGAATAGGAGGATTTGTGTTCGAAATCTTACAGCAGTCAAGGCAAAATGTCCTGTGATATTTACCCAATGCAGGATTTAAACCATAATTTCTTATGATACCACTTCTAGATTTAAGCATCATTTTTATGCTTTCAAAGTTAGGACATGATAAGTCAAAAACATTGAATTCTCTTCCTATTTTTTGCAGCGAATGAGCATCTGAATTGCTTAAAAAAACTTTGTAGCTTAATTCACTGAGCATATCAGCTAAATATGTATCAGAACTTAAACCAAGTTCTACAGCAAAGATTTCATCATAATATTCTTCAAAGATATAACTTAATCTATCAGTCGTACTTCCATAATAACTTTTATACGGCGTAAATACATGAGCAGGCACAACAAATCCATCGAAATCTTTTGCTATCTTTAATATTTCTACGCTATTCAACCTGCATTTCTGCGTACTTAAGTTTATATTGCTAATATACTTAGATAATATTTTAGAAAAAGCTCTCATGGATTCAATGTCTTTTAAGAAACATAATAAATGTGGTGAACCATTTAACTCACCACCGACCTCTATCTCACTTACTAATTGTAAAACAACCTTATCTTTGTATATCAGCCCTCCCCCGTCTAACTGTTTTAGTACACCATTTTTAGCCAAATCATCTAACTCTTCTAGAATCTCGGGTACTGCACAATCTACAATTCCAACGATATCTATACCTTTTTCCATACATTTTTCAAATATATTTTCTACTGTCAAACTAGGTGAGGCAGTAATTTTTACAGGTTTTCCACTCTTTGTCCTACCTATATGAACATGTAGGTCTACATTGTAGTACATTTATATACCTCTTTTCATTTGATATAATACAACAGCGCTATAAGTGTTTTAGCATCTTCTATTAAACCATTTTCAATCATTTCTTTTATCTCATCAACGCTGTACTCATAAACATTTAAAAATTCATCAGGATCTGTATGAGGCGTACCTTTTTCCAAATCATTTGCCAAATATAAATGCAAAACCTCAGTGGAAAAACCAGGAGATGGATAAAACGAAAAAAGATGTTTCAGTTCCTTCGCTATATAGCCTGTTTCTTCCATCAGTTCTCTTTTTGCACATTCATCAGGTTTTTCTCCAATATTTAATTTCCCTGCTGGTATTTCTAACAACACTTTTTCGGCAGGCTTCCTGTATTGCTTTACCATAATTATTTTACCATCTTTATTTATAGCTAATATAGAAACGCCACCTCCATGTTCCACTATCTCTCTTTTTGCAACTTTTCCATTTGGTAATACAACATCATCAATCCTTAGATTTATTATTCTACCAGAAAATATTGTATTCGAATTTTTAGTTGGCTCATTTAAATCCATTTTATACAACCCTTTCTATAAAGAATATTTTTTACATTAATTACATAATATGAAAACAAAGGAGATGAATTTAATGATTATATATGAAAATAAAATTTATTTTAAAGGAAAGTTTTATGAGCTTATCAAATTGCTCAATGAACTTTCTTTAAAATACAAAACATTTAACGAATTAATCAATTCCAAGTAATTTAGAACAATAAATTGCCGCGGCACCACATGCATCAAAAAATTCCTTTTCCTCATTGATTGTTCTACCCATCGTAGTAAATTTTAAATCTTTTACTCCCAATAAAATATCACTAGCAATTTTAGGATCGATAAAATATTTATTAACTTTATCAAATGCATGGTTTTCTTTTAATTGTTTTTCCAAAATCAATTGTTTTTCATTTTTTAATGTAGGTATAATCATATTACAAGAGCTATTCAATAGCTCAATTACAGTAACTGTATGATGACTTATACCAATATGTCTTTTCCTTTTATCATTAAAACTAATTCGTGGTATCAAAATTGGGTTTCCTTTTAGCTTATTTATTGCATCTATTATACTGGCTTGGTCTATTCCAGAAAAACCATACTTCGTTCCCGTTCCAACTATACCGGGTCCCATGGCCACAATGGCTACATCACTCTTTACAATTTCTTTAGCGCATATCAATGATGAATAAATATTGACAGATTCAAAGTCACCACCAAAAGCATGTCCCATAGTAATTGTACTGTCTATGATATTCTTTTCTTTTAAATAACTAACCGTATTGCTGAAAGAAATTGGTAGGCAGGCTGAATCAGACATTATATAAGCTATTTTTGCAGATGGCTTTAATTTTTTTAAAACTATCGCTGTTGGAGCTAACATGCTATGAAGTTCACCAACGATTACCGGCATACCATCTAAGTCTTTAAAATTGTTAAACATATCATGATATGGGCTATCTTGTTCTTCCACCGATAATACATTAATTTGCATGGGCGTATATCGTAATTTCATTATATGTCCAATCTTTTGTGAATTAAGATTATCATATTTTGTATTTAAAATTACAAAATCATAGCCTCCTGTGCCTAAATTTAAATTTCTCGCTGTTTGATTTATGTATACTACATCATCAACATTTATTTCACCAGTAATCTCATTATAATTAATTGCTTTCGTTGTAACTCCATCTACATCTACTTCCACAAAACTGATATCATCTCTTCTTGATATAATATTTTTCACAATCCCTTTATTGATAAAAATCATTTTATTAGTCACGTCCTCTGCCAATCATATCTAAAAAATTTAAAAATCTATTCCCTTCAATTATTTTTGTTAAAGAATATTTTTCAGTAACAAAGTGAACTAAAATCAAGAATATCATTATAATTAATCTCACATTGAAATTAAATAACAAAACGCTTGATATTCCTAACGTAAGTCCTAGAATATTAGAACCAGTATCGCCAAGCATAATCTTTCCTTTTAAATCCAGCGGCAAAAAAACCATCACTGAACCTAAAGCTATCATCAAAAGCTGTGGACCTCCTGAACCCGCTATTAAAAATAATATTGAGAAAAATAAAAATGCTTTACATGCTCTTCCTGGTCTTAAATCAAGTAAATTTAAAAAATTAGTAAACAATGATATTACTATTGTATTTACCAATATATCAATTATTCTGTTGCTTAAATTTATACTTATGTATAACGATACAATCAGCCCAGTTATCGCTTTTAGACCACCGGTAGTTAATTTTAGATGAAACAATGATTTTATATGTCCTTTTAATCCTGTTACACTTCGATCTCCTAATAAATCATCAATCAATCCAACATAAGACATCAAAATTATCGAAAGCAAATAAATAGGCATTTTGCTGTCATAGAAACCAATTAATGTTAAAATCATACTGCTAAAAAAAATTGTTGGTACAAATGCAATACCACCACAAACAGGAATTAAAATTTTTTTATAATTTGGTTTTAAACAAACATCTTTGTCTAAAATTTGAAAAATAAATTTTTGAATTATTGTCATTAATAATAAAGAAATAGCAAAAAAGAATAAGGAAGCCACATTATCACCTGTCCTTAAAAAAAGCCTTTATGAAAAGCACTTTTAAAATATCAATGAACTGCCTGCCCCTATGAATAAAACCCTTAAGGTCTCTTAAGGTAACAGAATGAGTCATATCAACATCAATTTCTTTAATTTTATATCCCATATTTAGAATATCAATTGTCATACCAACTTCTATTCCATAACCGCTGTAAAATTTCTTTATTTTATCAAGTACTTCCTTTTTAAATACCCTCTGCCCAGATAATGTTGAGTCAAAATCATAGCCTGTTAACAATTTTACCCCGTATTTTGCAAGTTTTTTGACAAATCCAAATCCTGATTTAACATTGACTTTGGGAAACCTTGCGACAGTGACATCCGCCTCGCCATTTATGACAGGCTCAATAAGCTTTATTACCTCCCTCGATGTTAAGCCTACATCTGCATCTATAAACGCCACCACATCATTTTTAACGTATTTTAACCCTTCTTTTAATGCTTTTCCTTTCCCGGAATTATTTTTAATATTGACTAGTTTTGCTCCAGCTTTTTTTGCCTTATCAGCAGTATCGTCAGTTGAACCATCATTCACTACTATGATCTCATCAATTTCCTTTATATTTTCCATTCCTCTTATTGTATCAACAATTCTATTGCTTTCATTAAAGGCAGGTATCAAAACACTAACGGACATCATTTCACCTCATTTGAATTTGTACTATTTTGATTCTGCTGCGTTGTCTCAATAAATGAATCAGGCATAATAGATGTATCGCCTGGTTTTATTCCATAATTTCCATCCTTACCTTGAATAACCATTATTAAAGAAGTTTGCCCTATGATTGTATCTATATTGTCAACTGTTGATAAATGCTGTTTTCTATATGCGTCCATATAAGAGTATTTTACATCACTTTGCTCTACTCCAACAATTGGCACATTTAAAATCTTAGCCTGCCTTATAATTGGTATATCTACTATATTTAAGTTGTTATTTTTAAGATTGCTACCTCCTGCTAAAACTATAAAATCCGTACTTCCAGGTGTTCCAGTAAAATCAATATATCCTTTATCTTTCAGATATGTTATTAGCTCGGCATCTTGTCCCGAAATTATAACATCTGTTAATTTCTGTGATAGAGTTTCTACAAGATGATTGCTGTCGACATTTCCATATTTAGATAGGTTGTTAAGCAGATCTGTTTTATCAGATTCATCTAAATTATTTAAATTATCTTTAAATATCGTAATTGAACTAATTGTCGCACCTGCTTTCATCAATGCATTTCGCAAACCTGGATATATAAAATCATTATTCGTTTCTATTATTGCTACTTTTACGCCATTTAAACGTCCTTTTACAAGTTCTGGAAATACTATTTTATTGTACTGATTCATATAGTCAAGCTGTTTATTTAAGCTCTGAACATTATCTTTTAAATTAGAATTTTCTGTCTGAATGTCTTTAAATTTTTGCTCCAACTGATTTATAATTGTATCCTGCTGTTCTGAAAAAACTTTTTGCCCGTCAAGCATAAATCCTATAAATATACCAATACCTAATGCCATAAAAATTGCTGCTATCGTTAAAACATAGTATCTAATATTAACGTTCATAAATCTCCTCCTAAAATCCAATTAAAAGCCTTATCCTCAATTGCAACAACTTTAGAAGCTGCTGCATGGGCGGTGAAAAATAAGCTATTACACTGAGTGGAACCATTGCTGCGAAAATTATGCTGAAAACATAAGACAATCTAAAATTCTCTCTGTATAACTTATTTACGCCTTTGGCATCAATTAGCTTAGAACCTATTTTAAGCCTAACAAGAAATGTGCTGGACATTCCCTTTCGTCCTTTTTCCAGAAAGTCAATCATGCTTGAGTGTGTACCAACTGCAACAATAAGATCCGCTCCTTTTTCATATGCTAAAAGCATTGCAATATCTTCACTAGTTCCAGGAGCTTTAAAGATATGCGCATCAAGACCTAAAGACTTTACTCTCTCTAATCCTGGAGATTTACCATTAGGATACGCATGAACTACTATTTCTTTTGCTTGTTTTAACGCTTTATCACTAACACTGTCCATATCCCCTACGATAATATCAGGAGTCAATCCAAATTCAAGTATTGCATCAGCACCACCATCAACACCTATTAGAATCGGTTTTACATCAGTTATATACTGTCTAATAGTATATAAGTCTTCTTTATAATCCTTGCCCCTAACAACAACTAATGCTTGCCTATCTTTAAATTTTGTTTTTACATCGGGTATTTCAATGTTACCTAAAATAAAAGATTTTTCTTTTTTGGCGTACTCAAGCGTATTTTCAATAAATTTGTCAAGCTCTACTTCAAGATTTTCTTTGCACTCCTCCATTTTATAATTAATAACATCATGTGTCAATAATTTACCTTTTTTTATTAATTTTCCATCTTTATATATCTCATTATCTATAATAGTGATTCTATCATTTTCTTTTAATAAGTCAAATATATCTTCACCAACTTCATCGATTATCGGTATACCAGCCTTATCTATAATCGATGGACCTAAATTTGGATATCTACCGCTTATTGACTTATTTGCATTTATTACTGCTAATATTTTCTTTTCAATTAGAGATTCTGCACCAATTTCATCAATATCCACATGGTCTATGACAGCAATTTCGCCAGGTCCTATACGCTTCGCAAGATTTTTCGTTTTTTTATCTATTTTAACTGTGCCTGTAATTTGCATGGTTTAACCTCCATACATCTATTCTTTGTTTATTATAGCACAATTTTAAACAAGGTAAAACAATAAAATACGGTGAAGGTCTCACCGTACTTTATTAACTCACCTTTAAACTTAATCTTAATTTATCAGCGATAAGTGCTATAAACTCAGAATTTGTTGGCTTACCTTTTTCATCATTTATTGTATAACCAAATAAGTCATTTAAAACATCAACTTTACCTCTGCTCCATGCAACTTCAATTGCATGTCTAATTGCTCGTTCTACCCTGCTGGGAGTCGTCTCATATTTTTCTGCTATCTTAGGGTACAATAATTTTGTTACCGAATTTAGATATTCAATATTACTGATAACCAATGTAATCGCATCTCTTAAGTATAAATAGCCTTTAATATGTGCTGGTATACCTACATCGTGTATAACCTGTGTAATCAAAGTCTCCAAATCAGCTGATTTTTTCTCTCCTATGACTGGCATAATAGCTTTTGAAACTACATCTGTTTGATATTCCATTATTTCTGTAATTCTCTTTGAAAGCAATTCCAAATCAAACGGTTTTAGAATATAGTAATCTGCTCCAAGGCTTATCGCCCTCTGTGTAATTTTTTCTTGTCCCACTGCCGAAAGTATTATTATTTTAGGCTTTTTTACTTTTAATTCGTTTAGTTTCTCTAACACCCCAATACCATCTAAATACGGCATTATGATATCTAAGATTAATAAATCCAATTCATTATTCTGTATTAAATTTATTGCTTGGTTGCCGTCATTTGCTGTGCCTATTATCTCAATATTTTCTTTCGACGATAAATAGTCCACCATGATATTGACAAATTCCTTATTATCATCACAAATTCCTAGTTTAATTTTTTTTAACAAGAAACGCCCCTCCTTATGCCTTTTTTCTTTATAAAAAAACAAATCTACTTTATAATATTCTACAAAAAAATTTAATTTCCTTCTTTTAACAATAAAAATATTAGGGAAAATTTTCTTCCCTAATTATAAAATACATTCTTGTCACTTTGTAAATTTTTCATTTCATTTATCATCCATTCTGCATAAACAGCATAACCTTTCGAAGGATCATTTACAAATACATGCGTTACCGCTCCAATAAGCTTTCCATTTTGTATTATTGGGCTTCCACTCATCCCCTGCACTATTCCTCCTGTTTTATTTAGCAAATCTTTATCTACAACTTTAATTATCATTCCTTTTTGATTTGGATTTTTCTGCTCTACTTTTTTTACAATTTGTATATCAAATTCTTTAACTCCTGTATTATCAATTGTTGTTAAAATTTTTGCAGATCCTTCTTTAACTTGGGATTGATAACCTATTGGAATCGGTTTTCCAACCATGTCATTTATATTATTATATACTTTGCCGTATATTCCATATTCAGTATTCTTTTCAATATTTCCTATATTATCAACTTCTTCTAAAAAAATTCCCCTCAACTCTCCAGGACTGCTTCTTTTCCCTTTATTAATAGATATTATTCTTGATTTCATTATTTGACCATTATTTACTGATAATATATCTCCTGTATCAACGTCCGTTATTGCATGCCCTAAAGCTGCATAAAATCTTTTATCTGTAGAATAAAATGTTAATGTTCCAATTCCAGCAGTGTGATCTCTCACCCACAATCCTAATTTGTATTTTTCATCCTCCTTAGCCAACACAGGGTGTATTTTAGCGTATACAATATTACCTTTTCTATTTATTTTTAAAGTAACAGACAAACCTTTTTGATTATTTATAATATTCGTGATATCGTCAGCACAGCTAATCTTTATATTATTAACCTCAAGAATAATATCACCTATTTGTATTTTACCCTCTCTATATGGGCTATAAATTCTGTCATCTGTGCCTATTATATCTGAGTATCCAACGACAAGTGCTCCTTTTGTATTAAGTCTAACTCCAATTGATTGTCCACCAGGAATAACATTTATTGTTGGTATTACATCAACAGAAACATTTTTTATTGGCAAAATTCCAAAAAGTTTAAGATTTATATTTACCTTTCCACGATTTAATGTTTCAACAGAAAATGGTTTTCCCAGATTTAATATATTTTTATTATCGTTATTAATAATCTTAATAATACCTTTTTTATCCGTATAAAAGCCTACTTTCAGAGGTAAATTAAAATTAAAATTTACTTTTTCTCCTTCAAAAAATTTAAAATAAGTGGGAGTTTGGTAAATACCTTTAATTGTTGGTATATAATTAACATATATTATTAAAGCTGATAAAAAAATAAAAATTAAATATTTAAATTTATTCCGATTCAATTTAATCACTCCCTCATTTAATTTTGCTAAGTTTAAATTAACCTTTTAATATGATTTATATACTGTCAATAAAAAGCTAGATTTCTAAGTTAATTAATAACTTTTTTTCAAAAAATAAAAAAAATACGGTTTTAAACCCGTATATCTACCTTTGTCTTATAGAATTTTTATATTTTTGTGCCAAATCAATTAATTCTTTTGAATGATTATAAGTAGTATCTGTCATAATTGAACCGCTTATTATTCGTGATAATTCTTTTATTTTTCCTTCGTAATTAAGCTTTTCAATTTTTATATATGTTTTATCTTTATTAACTTCTTTTGTAATTTTATAATGTGCATCAGCCATAGATGTTATTTGTGGCAAATGTGTAACGCATATAACTTGATGATTTCTTGATATTAAAGCTATTTTCTCTGCAACTGCCTGTGCCGCTTTACCACTAATTCCCGTATCAACTTCGTCAAATATCAACGTTGAAATACCATCAAAATCTGCTAAAATTGTTTTAAGAGCCAACATTATCCTAGATAGCTCACCACCAGATGCTATCTTTTCAAGTGGTTTTAATGGTTCTCCAATATTAGTTGAAATCAAAAATTCTACATCATCCATTCCATTTTCGTTTGGTACATCTTTTTTTCTGATATCAACTTTGAATATTGTATTGGGCATATTCAACTCACTTAATACAGTACTGATTTTCTTTTCAAGGAAATCTGCCACATTTCTTCTTTTTAAATGTAATTCATCAGATAATTCTTTTATCTTAGCCATTATTTTTTCTTTTTCTTCATTTAATTTATTAATTTCTTTTTCCGCATTTAACAATTTTAACAATTCGTTATTTTTTTCCTCTTTATATTTAATTATTTCTTCTATCGTTCGTCCATATTTTCTTTTAAGATTATTTAACAAATCCAATCTTTTTTCAATTTCATTTAAATTATCTGCATTAAAGTCAATATTTTCTACATAATCTCTTATTTGTAAGGAGCAATCTTCCAATGTATATAAAACACTTTCAACCATATCTTTCAATTTTTCAAGTTTTTTATCTATTCGAAATGAAGTATCTAAATTTTTTAAAACAGTGCTAAGTCTATCAACGATAGAAGTATTATCTTCTATACCTTTGTAAAGCAAACTATACGACTCATTCATATAATTAAATAGTTTTTCAGAGTTCATCAATATATTACGCTTTTCAATTAAATCATCCTCTTCTCCTGGCATTATGTTAGCTGATTCAATTTCATTTATTTGATATTTTAGAAGATCTATCCTTGATATTTTTTCTTTATCATCCAAATTAAATTCTTTTAATTTATTATTTAAAGAATTATATTTTTCCAGCAAATCCTTGATCATATTTTTTATTCTAAAAAAATCTTTATCCTGAAAATTATCTAATATCGACATATGTTTACTGTTATCAAGAAGAAACTGATGCTCATGCTGCCCCAAAATGTCTACTAAATACGTACCAAGCTTATTCAAAAAAGATAATGATACGATTCTACCATTGACTCTGCAATAGTTTCTTCCATTTTCAGTTATATCTCTACTTATTATTAGAGTATCATCTTCCTCATATTCGATACCAGCTTCATCAAGAATGTTATGTATTAAGTCCCTGTGGGAATTTATTAAAAAAATACCTTCCACCGTTGCCTTTTGAGTGCCATTCCGTATTATATCTTTGTTTGCCCTTCCACCCAGCAAAAGCATCATTGAATCAATAACAATAGATTTACCGGCACCTGTTTCGCCGGTAAGTATGTTTAAACCATCTTCAAATTTTATCTCGGCTTCTTCAATTAACGCTATATTTTTTATACTCAGTGCAAGGATCATAATAATCCCCCTTAAAAACTATTCATTTAATTAACTCATTAATTCTATCAATAATTTCTTTTATGGAATCTTCCGATCTTACTAACATAAATATCGTATTGTCACCAGCAAGCGTTCCTACAACTTCATTCCAGTTTAATGTATCCAATGCTTCCGCAGCCGCAGGTGCCGTACCTGAAAGTGTTTTAATGACTATTGTGTTCCCGGCATAATCTATGCTTACAATTCCAGACAAAAGTGCAACTAATTTGTCAGTAACTTTATTATCTGGATTTTTCATAGATGCATACTTATATTTTTTACCATCAGCGCTCAATACTTTTATTAGCCTTAATTCTTTTATATCACGGGATACTGTCGCTTGAGTTACTTTTATCCCTTCTTTTTGAAGAGCATCAGCTAATTCTTCCTGAGTTTCAATTTCATTTTTGCTTATTATCTCAAGAATTTTTGCGTGTCTAGCTAACTTCATCATTCTTACACTCCTTGTTATATGTTAATATTTCTCTCTGATAACTTGCTACGCAATAAATCGAAGAAATTTGTATTTTTAAGTCGTATTAAATTAGTATATTTATTACTCTTCCTTATATAAATAGTATCACCACTGTCTAGTTTATAACCCTGCTGTCCATCGGTTGTTATCATTACATCTTGATTCTCTCCCACTATTACAAGCTTTACTCTATCTTTTTCTGATACAATTATTGAGCGCGAATGCAATGTATGAGGACATATTGGTGTTATGACAAACAATTCTAGGTTCGGATACACGATAGGCCCTCCTGCAGATAAAGAATATGCAGTTGAACCTGTTGGGCTGGATATAATAATTCCGTCTGCTAAATAAGTATTCACATATTGTTCATTTACAAATGCTTTTAATTTTACCATCCTGGAAAAAGAACCCCTAGTTACAACAATATCATTTAAAGCAATAAAATTAACTACTTCCATATTATCTTTAACAACACTTGCTTCCAACATCATCCTTTTATCAATTGAAAATTCCCCTTTGATTATCTTTTCTACCGCTTCATATACATTTTCATTGTCAACCTCTGCTAAAAATCCCAGATGTCCTAAATTAACGCCGAGAATTGGAGTCGAATATGATGCACATTGTCTGGCAACGTTTAAAATCGTACCATCGCCACCTAAAACTACAATGAAATCGCTGACTTCAAAAATTTCTGAAGTACTTTTGCCATATTCAGCATAACCAATTTTCGATGCAATAACTTCATTTAAAACAGGATTATTACCATGTTCAATAATCCAGCTGACAAGACTTTGGGTCATCCTTAAATTTTTATCTTTGTGTACATTAGGTATAACGCAAATATTTTTCATTCAATCACCACATATTTAAAAACTTAATTCATAATTCTACAAAATTTTTAAATATCCTTCTTTTTATAACTTTTTATTTTTATTAAGTATATCATGCGACATTTCTACTAATTTTTCAACGTCAATTTCAATGAAATTGGTATCATTATTTTTTGCATAAATTAAATACTCAATATTTCCCTCTGGGCCTTTTATAGGAGAAAAGGTAATTCCCTGAATACCAAATGATTGTCCTCTTAATACATCAATAACTTTATTTATAACTTCTATATGGACGCTTCGGTCCTTTACAACACCATTTTTCCCAACTTTTTCTCTCCCAGCTTCAAATTGCGGCTTTATGAGAGATACTAATTCACCATCATTTTTCAAGAATTTCTTAATTGCCGGTATTACAATAGCAAGTGATATAAAAGACACATCTATAGTCACTATATCGACAACATCAGGTAAATCATTAAGATAACGTATATTAGTTCTTTCCATGTTTACAACACGTTTATCATTTCTTAAGCTCCAATCTAGCTGGCCATATCCAACATCAATAGCATATACCTTTCTAGCTCCATTTTTTAATAAACAATCTGTAAATCCACCAGTAGATGCTCCAACATCCATTGCGATTTTATCTTTTACATCAATTTTAAAATATTTTATCGCTTTCTCAAGCTTTAAACCTCCACGACTAACATAAGGGTTGGATTTACCTTTTACTTCCAGTATTGAATTAACGCTGATTATATCTCCAGCCTTATTTACCATTTTGCCATCTGCAAATATTTCTCCTGCCATAATTGAAGCTTTAGCCTTTTCGCGAGATGTAAAAAAACCTTTCTTCACTAATAATATATCTGCTCTTTCTTTTTCCTTCATGATATCACCAATTCAATAATTTTTTCTGCCAGAGAATCACTATCTAATCTATACTTTTTAAATAAGCTATCCACATCGCCATGCTCAATAAATTTATCTGGAAAACCAAATCTATAGAACTTTTTATAAATCTTGTTATCGCTAAGAAGCTCTAATATAGCACTGCCTACACCGCCTACTATTACATTATCTTCAACAGTAAATATATAATCAACTTTTTTTGAAATCCCCAAGATCGTCTCAATATCAAGGGGCTTTACGAATCTTAGATTCACTAAATATGGATTTACAGAATTTTTTTGAAGTTTATCTATAGCATCTATTGCAATATTAACCATCCTACCAAGTGCAAAAATAGCCACATTACTACCTTCGCGTATAACTTCAGCTTTGCCTAATTTAAAGCTCACTTTTCTTTTGCTATCATAATCACCTGCATTTCCTTTTGGATATCTTATTGCGCAAGGTCCCTGCATCATACTTGATAATTTAATCATTTCAACAAATTCATTGGCATCTTTAGGAGCCATAATAGTCATGTTCGGTATCATCCTTAAAAATGAAACATCAAACACACCTTGATGTGTTTCACCATCTTCTCCTACAAGACCAGCTCTATCTATCGCCAAAACTACAGGCAAATTTTGTATACATATATCATGTATTACTTGGTCAAATGCTCTTTGCAAAAACGTTGAATATACAGCAAAATATGGCTTATAGCCATTGATGGCCATACCCGCTGCGAATGTAGCTGCATGTTGCTCGGCTATTCCTACATCATAAAATCTGTTGGGAAACTTTTCAGCAAAATAGTTTAATCCCGTACCATCAGGCATTGCAGCAGTTATCGCTACAATTTTATCATTTTTCGTAGCCAAATCTGTTAAAGTTTTACCAAATACATCAGAATATGTATCATAATTTTTTTTCTTAAACTCGCCTGTATTTATATTAAATGGAACTGCTGAATGAAATTTATCAGGATTCTCTTCAGCAAACACATAACCTTTGCCTTTTTTTGTTATTACATGTATAAATATCGGCCCTTCCATTTTTTTTGCCCTTTTTAATACGTCAATTAGAGAATCAAGGTCATGGCCATCAATAGGTCCTAAATATGTAAATCCCATCTCTTCAAAAAACATGCCGGGAACAAATAATTGTTTTATGGAATCTTTAATCTTTTCTATAGATTTGTGAATGCTTTTGCCTATTGGAGGTATCAAATTTAATATATTCTCCAAATCCCGTTTTAACTTAAAATAATTGGGATCCGTTCTCAATTTACTTAAATACAGCGAAAGACTTCCAACATTTTTTGATATTGACATTTCATTGTGATTCAATATCACAATTAGGTTAGTTTTTGATCTGCCAGCATCATTTAAAGCCTCAAAAGCCATGCCACCAGTAAGTGCACCATCTCCAATAACAGATATAACAGAATATTTTTCGTTATTTAGATCCCTCGCTTTTGCTATCCCTAAAGCGGCAGATATTGATGTACTGCTATGGCCTGTCTCAAATATATCATGTACGCTTTCGTTTCTTTTTGGAAATCCTGATAATCCTCCAAATTTTCTTAAACCATCAAATAAATCACGCCTTCCAGTTAAAATCTTATGTACATAGCTTTGGTGACCAACATCCCAAATAATTTTATCTGTAGGTGAATCAAACACATAATGAAGTGCAATTGTTAACTCAACAACCCCAAGATTTGATGCAAGATGTCCACCTGTCTTTGATATTTGTTTTATTAAAAAACTACGTATCTCTTTTGATAGATCTTCTAGTTCAGCTACACTGTATTTTTTTATGTCATTTGGTGTATTAATTCTTTCGAGCATCACGCACACTCACTTTCTACTTTTATTCCTCTTAGAATTAGAAGAAAAAAAATCTACACCTGTATATTTTTCAATCCAGGCTAGAAATATACCAACAGCAAATATGATAGACTGACTCTCATGCATACCAAAATTTTTCCCTAAAGCTTTACCGCCAATTGTTACAGCAGATAATATTCCTCCAAATATAGTTGCGTATATAGTGCTCCTTGCACCAGACAAAGATAATTTTGCAATTATACTGGTTAAAGCAGCACCAGACACAATTCCGCATATATCACCGATTATATCATTGCAAAAATTTGTAACAATATTTGCATTTCGTATCAATTTAATAGATTGTTTCGCACCAAAAACTTTATTTGACGCCATCGAATGAAAAGGCTCTTCAGTTCCAGTTGCAACAGCAATACCTATAATATCAAATAAAATTCCTGTAGACACTATAACTAATAATACAAAAAAAGCAATTATTATATTGCTTTTTTTCAATAATATATCTGAAGAAAAATTCATAATAACTGCCAACACAAAACTAAAAATAAAAGCATTTATAGTCCACTTATAATTTATATTAAGTTTTTTTGAGCGCATTAAAAAAATCCTCCCTATGTATTGAAGTGGTAGCATATTGAGTAAATTTTGTGGCTTAGGTCCAGCAGGATTTCCCATTCAGGCACCAACTGTCGCCATTTGGCGGTTTCCCTTTAAGCCTGAATCTACCTTGTCGCCAATGGTATGACTGGATTACCACTTAGTCCACACTGTAATCCTCAATATGCCTCGTTCGAGCAGCCTAGGAGCTTTCCTCGACGGTTTGTTAATTCCTATCCTCTTTTGCAATTAAGGTTTCATCAGCAATAGCTTTAACTTAAGAGCTCATTAAGTTAAAGTTCAGTCTGATAACCACCTTAATCACTCAAGGCAGGCTACACTACCCACAGCTTTATTACCGCATGGTAGGTTCACCCTATACCGTAGCATCATGCCACGTGAATAGGTCTCCACGAAAAGGGGGTCAATGCCCACATGCCATTGCAGGTTGCCCCTCTTTTCTTAACTCCCAGCACGAGCCCTCGATTGGGCATCAAAAGCCAGCACCAGGAACTTCATCGATATGCCTTTAACGGATTTTTAGGCCCGTCTTCAGAATTAACAATACCGACTAGGATACTGCACCACTTCATGTCGATATTGATTATAACATTTTTATTTAACACTATCAAATATCATAATTGTTCAGCTTTTACTTCTAATAAGTGTTGATAATGTCTAAAAATATACTACATATATTAATTTAAAATATGCTATGTTATGCTTTAACTATCTCTATCTGCCATATATTTAGTAAGGCTTTTTAAAAATTCGCTCTTCTCTCCAAAATCATCTAATATTCTAATTGCACTTGCAGTTAATTCTTTAACTAAGCTTATAGATCGCTGAAGTCCAAATACACTTACAAACGTTGACTTACCGTTTTCTAAATCACTTTTTACATTTTTCCCAAGCTTTGATTCATCACCTAAAACATCTAAAATATCATCTTTTATCTGAAATGCCAAACCTATATATTCAGCATAATCACTTAATTTTTTAATTGTCTCATCATCAGCTCCACCCATTATTGAGCCAGCAACAACAGAAGCCTTTATCAACGCACCTGTTTTGTGGTCATGCATAAATTTTAATTCTTCTTCAGTTATGTTTTTATTCTCCGACAATAAATCAACAACTTGGCCACCTATCATGCCATGACATCCTGCAGCATGTGCAATCTCCTCTGTTGCTCTCAATATATTTTGACAATTTGCTGAATCTAACGCATGATGTATTAATACCTCGAATCCGTAATTTAATAAAGCATCTCCGGCAAGAATTGCAAGTGCTTCACCATAAACCTTGTGATTGGTAGGTTTTCCACGCCTTAAGTCATCATTATCCATAGCCGGCAAATCATCATGTATTAATGAGTATGTATGTATAAATTCTATGGCGCAAGCAACCGGCAGTGCATCATCTCTATCTCCGCCAACAAGTTCGCATGATGATATGCATAATACTGGTCGAAGCCTTTTCCCACCAGCAAAAACACTGTACCTCATTGCATCATACAAAATTTCCGGTTTATCATCTATATCTAATAGCTTATTTAATCCATTATTAATATATTCAATCTTTTCCATAAGAATGTCATCAAACATCTTTGTCCTCCTCTAAGTTAAAAGGTACTTCTTCATCGTTATTGATGAGCATAGTAATCTTGCCTTCAATATCATTTAGTACATTATTTAATTTTTGGGATAATAAAAGACCTTCTTTAAATAGTTTAAAAGATTCTTCTAATGGCAAATTTCCCTTTTCTAGCTTTTTAACTATCTCCTCCAACTTGTCCAAATTTTTCTCAAAATCTATATTATCGTTCATATATTCTCACCTCATTAACAGTACATTTAGCTTCACCATCTTCAAATAACACGTATATTTTATCATTGGCAGAAAGATTCTCGACTTTTGTAATTGGCCTTACATTATCTTTATCCATTGTCAAAGTATAACCACGCTTTAAAACATTTAAAGGACTTAAGGTATTTAATTTGTCAATCAAACTTATATATTTAAACTTTTTATTGTTTATAACGCTGTAAATACTGTCTTCCATAATCCTATTTAAACTATTTAACCGTATTTTTAACTGCTGATTTTTGACAATTGGATTTTTACTCATAATTGATTTTTTTAAACTATTTAAATGATGCCTTTTATTTATAATTATAGACATTGCATAATGATATAAACTCCTTTTATAATTTTCTATTTTTTCATTATAAAAATTAACATCAGTTACAGCTAATTCGGCTGCAGCAGATGGTGTCGGTGCTCTTAAATCAGCAACAAAATCAGCAATCGTAAAATCGGTCTCATGTCCGACAGCAGATATTATAGGTATTCTAGAATTATAAATAGCTCTTGCTACTCTTTCTTCATTAAATGGGTAAAAATCTTCAAATGAGCCTCCACCTCTTCCTAATATAATTAAGTCCACATCATTTCTTCTATTTACCTTCTTTATTGCTTCTTCAATCTCCAATGAAGCTGAGCTGCCCTGGACCAAAATTGGAACCACCAATATATCTATGGATGGTTTCCTTCGTCTTAAAATATTTATTATGTCATGGATTGCTGCACCTGTTGGCGACGTTATTACGCCAATTTTATTAGGATTCTTAGGAATTGGTTTCTTTTTACCAGAATCGAATAATCCCTCATTTCTAAGCTTCTGTTTTAATTTTTCAAAAGATAAAAAAAGCGCGCCTGCTCCCTCAACATCAATTTTAGAAACAAGCAATTCGAACGCACCACTTTTTTCATAAACAGATATTCTACCTGTTGCAATAACAGACATGCCATTTTTTACGTCGATGTTTAAATCATTAACATATTCCTCAAACATAACACATTTTAAAGATGAATATTCATCCACTAATGTAAAATACAATGCTTGTCCCCTAAAATGCAAATTCGATATTTCACCCTTTATCATTATATGTTTTAATATTATGTCACTGCCAACTATGCTTTTTAAATAGTCATTGACTTGTTTTACTGTAAGTGTTTTTAATAGCATTCTTATATGCCTCCAACGTATTTAGTAAAACCATAGACGTTGTAACCGGGCCAACGCCGCCTGGAACAGGTGTTATGTATAAGCAACGATTTTCTGCACTTTGAAAATCACAATCTCCATATATCTTACCGTCATACTCATTTATTCCAGCATCGATTAAAATAACCCCTTCTTTTATCATATCCCCATTAATAAGATTTTTCTTTCCTGCTGCCAATATAAGCACATCTGCCATCTTAGTGTATTTTTGCAAATCTACAGTTTTAGAATGGCACTGAGTTACTGTCATATCGAGATCCAGCATAAGCTTGGCAACTGGTTTCCCTAATATATTACTTCTTCCTACGATAACAGCATGTTTTCCAGTAAAGTTTATATCTAATTGTTTTAAAATCGTCAATATAGCATGTGGTGTACAAGGCAAGTAGAGAGGATTACCAGCAAATAACCGTCCCATGTTATAAGTAGATATGCAATCAACATCTTTAAGAGGATTAATAAGATCATAAGTTCTTTGTGCATTAAATGATTTTGGAAGAGGCATTTCTACAATTATGCCATGTATATTCTCATCGACATTTAACTCCTCTAACTTCTTTAAAAATTTCCCTTCTTCACTATCGCTAAAGCAAAATACTTCAGCATCAATCCCTACACCTGCACAAGCTTTAACTTTAGTATTTGCATATATTTTGGATGCGCTATCATTTCCAGCAATGAGAATTGCAAGCTTTGGCTTATAATTGTTTTCTTGAATTTCTGCTTTTATATTTTCTCTTATTCTTTTTGCAATCACTTTACCATCAATTATCATAATTATCACCATCATTATTAAAATCTTTTACTAAATTTCCCAGAATTCCATTTATAAAAGACGGCGATTTCTCAGTGCTGTACTTTTTTGCTATCTCAACTGCTTCATTAATAGAAACGCTATTAGGTATGTCATCACAATATAATATTTCATAGAAGCTGCACCTCATTATTGCCAAATCAATTTTTGCAATTCTATTAATATCCCAATTTTTAAGATACTTCTTTATCCTATCGTCAATATTATTCACATTCTCAACTATCCCATAAAATGTTTTTTCTATATAATCTTTTTCTTCTTCAGGATCATTATTCTCAAAAAATCTATTTAAAATGTCAGGAGGTTCAGACTTTGATACATCAAATTGATACAATAGCTTTACTAACCACTCTCTTGCTTGAGTTCTATTCACATCTTTCAACTCCTCTTATTTAATTTTCCAATCAATCTATATATAAAATCACTAAAATCATTTAAAGTTCCAGAATCAAATTTATATCCAATATAATAACCTAAAAAAGTACATAAGCAAATAAACAAAGTTTTAATAAAACCTAAAAAGATAATAAATAAAGATATAATTAGTCCAAGTAAGATCCCTACTATTTTTCCAAAATGACTACGAATTAATACTAGCAATTCTTCTCTGCTCATAATTATTCTACCCTCATTTTCAAAGTTGAACTCAAATTTACTACATTTACTTTTACACTATCGATATAAACAGCTGTCGTATTCTCTATATAATTTTTTACATCTTTTTGAAGTTTTTCAGCAACCTCTGGTATATTCACGTCTGGTGAAACAGTTACATCAATAGAAATTGATATTTTCTCATTAACTTTTGAAACATAGATCTTTTGTGTATTTATTCCATCATGTGTTCTTGCTTTTTTCTCTACAAGATTAGCAATAGTATTAAATGAAACAGAAATATTGCCATAATTGCTAGTTAAAATAATCGAAGCTACAGAATCAGATTTCTTGTTTAGTTCAGACATAATAAAAATTATACAAGAAATTATAAGAAGTATACCCGCTACACTGTAGACATAGCTTTGACCTTTAAGTTGAAATATTTTTATAAACTTATACGGATCGACTAAATTAAACCCAAAGCCAATGAATAAAATGGATAGTGCCATTATGATAATTATAAATATCATTAACAACGTTTTATCAACTAATTTCATTTTATATATTGTTCCTCCATACTAAAATTAACCCTCTGCGATAAGAGGGTTTAAATACTATTTATTTTCTTTAGGTGGTTCTTTAGATTTTTGTTCTTTTTCCATGTTAACACCTTGAACATGTATATTTACTTCGACTGCTTTAAGGCCAGTCATTGTTTCTATCGCCTTTTTTACATTCTCTTGGACATTCCATGCAATTTCAGGTATTCTTACCCCATAGTCAACTACAATATACAAATCAACTGCAGCTTCCTTTTCACCGACTTGAACCTTGACGCCTTTTGATAAATTTTTACGCCCAAGCATTTCAGTAATGCCGTTTACAACACCACCACTCATTCCTGCAACACCAGGAACTTCTGTTGCAGCTAATCCGGCTATTACCGCAACCACATCATCTGATATTTTAATTGTACCAAATTCAAGCTCTTGGCTTATATTTTCCTCCATAATAACACTTCCTTTCAATAAATATTATAGCAGACAACCATGTATTTTACAATTATAACTAATTCATTCTGTTCATGATTTTTATGTTATCAAGAGGAAAGCCAGTTTGCTGTGAAACTACATCTTGAATTTTTGCAACTTCATCCTCAGATAATTTATCTGCTTGTACTATAACATTCGCTGTATTATTGTCTATTAATACTATAGCGTCTTGAAACCCCTTTGCTTTAATTAAATTTTCTAAAATCAATTCTTTTTGATTTGTTTCAGTTAACTTGATAATCTGTTTCTGTGCTTCATCTCTAGTCTCTTGGCTAGTATTTTTATTATTTACTATTTCTTGCAATGCTTCCAAACTGCGGCTCCTATTGACATCTCTGTCTTGCCTATAAGATGAAAACAATCCACTTGATAATGCTGTCGTAGCTTCTGACTGTTTATTTGAGGATGTGGAACTTGAAGCCTGGCTTTTATCTACTGATTGAGTATTTAAATTATTACTTTTACTTGAGGCATTTTTATTTATTCCATTTTGATAGCTATAATTAATGACAAAAGCTATCGCTATAAGCAAAACCAAAGATGCAATCGCTATAGATTTTTTCTTTAAATACATCATAGTATAACCTCCTAAAATTTTATTTTGAAGATACAACTTTAACCTTATATGCCGGAATGCCCAATGCCGTCTCTACAGATGTCATAAGTTCATATTGAACATTGGAATCTTTCGCTCCATCCGCTACAACAACAACACCTCTTATCTCTGGCATAACTTTTTTTAAAATCATCGGTTGATTTTCTCCACTTGTAGTTTGTGATGTTACAATTTTGTTATTTGTTTCACTCTGAATGGTTGTTCTTGTTCCACCATTGCTGTCTTTTTCATTTGTAGTAGTTTCTGACTGAACTGTATCCGTAGCCGCTACTACTTCTTCGTCAGAATCTAACGTCACTAAAACATCTACATTGCCTGCTCCATGAATTTTTGACAAAATATTCTTTAATTCTAATTCTAGTTGACTTGCATAATCATCATTTGTAACTTGTTTTACAACCATTTGTTTATCAGAATCTTTATTTGTAGGTTTGGGCTTCAAAAAGATGCTGGCCCCTATTAAAATAATCAAACCAATAATGAAAATTACCATTAAATCCTGGATGGTCTTATTATCCGCCTTCAAAATTTTTTGCTTTAGTTTATTCAAATCCACAATTTATCCCCCTTTCATTTTTTATCTTTCCTCTATAGTTATATTCTTTAATGGTACATTATAGAATTTACTTATATCATTTTTAATGTCATCTAATATTTGTCCTTTTTCATCAGTTTTACTTGTATCTATTATAATTTTTCCATCATTTATATCATTCACCATTTTGTATTTAACATTTGAAAGTACTACATGTACATTTTTTATCACACCAAAATTTTTATCGTTTAAATCTTCAATTATTGTTGATTCCACTTCCACATCAGAGGCATCAATTATATCTAATATTCTTTCTTTTATCTGTTCATTCAATCTTTTTTTGTATTCATCAACTATAAGCTTATTTCTCTCTATTTCAGCTTGTTTAGTCATGGAATTAATATCTATGCTGTTGTAATTATACTCCCTTTCCAATGTACTATTTACATCCACACCATTTTTCAAAAAACCTAAAATTGGATTGATAATGGCAATCATAATTGTCAATCCTATTACAACTTTCACGTATTTTTTCATATTCGAAGACGGAATCAAAAGTTCAAATACAATAGCTAAGATTGAAATATATGCAATTTGAAGTATCCAATTTTTTACCATTTCCACATCATGCATCCCCTTTTAGCCTTTATTTCATCATTACGCTAATACTAGATGCATTTATCACAGCAGTTATTGATAAAAACATCATTACAGTTACTGATACCAATGCAGCAAATACATATGCGATGGATGTGGTAAGATCACATATAAAATCAACTATTTTTTTGTCAGCTATTGGCTCTATTACAGCTGCAGAAAATTTATATATTAACATCACTGAAAATATTTTAATAATCGGGATAATAGCTATAAAAATTATAGAAATAAGTCCAAAAGTGCTTATCGCTCCCTTTATTAAAAGAGACGCACTCATAATAGTATCTATGCTATCTGATAATATGCTGCCAACAACAGGCAAAAATGCACCTACTGCGTACTTTGTCGTCCTCGATATTGCACCATCTGCTATAGATGATGTGATACCTTGAATCGTTATAACACCTATAAAAATACTAAGTAAAATTGAAATAGCTGCGGTACAAATAGTTTTAAAAAAATCTGCAAGTTTATCTAAAGTAAACTTATCGGAAATACGACTTATCACTTTCACTACTGTCATAAAGAGTATTGCTGGAAGAATAAAATCCTTGATTTCTTTAGCTGTAAATTCCACTACCATTATTAATGCAGGTTGAAAGAAAGATGCCGATGCAAAAGCTCCAACAGAAGCCAACATTGTAATCAAAATTGGTAAAATCGCCTGCATGAAATTTACCATACTATCTATTGCATCTCTTCCGATGTTTAAAACGCTTGTGAAACTTTTTATTGCTACTATAACCAAAACAGCATATACAGCTATATGTGCAATTTGACTTATGCCATCATTTCCAAAAGAATTTTCTAAATTTGTCAATACCGCGCTAATTATTGCTAATAATAAAAGCTGAATAAAAATATCTAATGATGATTTAACTTCATTAAAAAGAATTTTTAATATATTACTGATAATATCTTTTATACTAAATGTTTCTTTTCCATTTAAAACATTTATAATATATGTTTTAACATCTGTTATTGGAAATATATTTCCATTTTTCTCGTTTATCCCTTTGATCAATGAATCAATTTGACTAGTATCAGCATTTTGTATTTGGCTATACAAATCATCATTCGTATCAGCATATGTTTTAATTGGAAATATCAATATTATTATTGAAACTAATATTAAAAATAAAATTTTTCTCACGTTTTTCACCTCACGGCATTATAGAAACTATCGTATCAACAAGTGCTATTATTATAGGAAGTGATAAAAAGACAATTATTATCTTTCCTGCTAATTCTATCTTAGTTGCTATATTTTTTTCATTAGCATCATTTGAAAGTTGAACTCCAAATTCCGCAATATAGGCAATACCAATTATTTTAAGGATTGTTGTAACGTATATACTGTTAATACCGCTTTTATCAGCTATAGTATTTAAAACTGTTATGATGTTGCTAATTTTAGGAATTACAATAAAAAATATAAGTATACTGGCAATTAAACTTATTATCACTGCAAGGTCTTTGTTAGTTTCTCTCAGTATTGAGAGAATAATAACACATATAATACCAATTGCTACAATTTGAACAATTTCCATAAAAACAATTCCTTTCGTATGTTTTCTCCCATTTAATACAATTGAAATATAGTCTTAACCGCTGTAAATAGATTGTTTATCATTGTTATCACCATCATCAGTACTACTACTACTCCCGCTAATGTAACCATCATAGCTTGCTCTTCTCTACCTGATCTAATCAAAATTTGATTAAGTACAGTTACTAAAATTCCGATTGCAGCTATCTTAAATATTACATCTATACTCAAAATTACTACCTCCTCACAAAAATATGATAATTACTGCTATACCTACCAACACTCCAAGATTTTTATAAAGTTTTTCATTTTTCTTACTTAATTCTTCTGCATCATTAAGCTGCTTTTTAAGCAATTCCGATGCTAACTTAAAATTTTTTTCCTGATTATATATATCAGAATTTCCAAGCCCTTTTCCAAACGATTTTAATATTCTTATATCATCTTGATTTAAGTTGAGGTCTCCCACCTTATCAAGTGCAATTTCCCATGCTTCACTAGCCGTATATCCCTCGTTAGAATTTAAAATTTGAGACGCTATTAAAAAAAGCTTCCCAATACCTGATTCAGATGTTTCTGATAATTTAGCAAATGCTTCTGATAAAGTTATTTGGTTATATGTAATTTCAGTAATCAATATGTTAAGGCTAGATAAAATAGCTCTTATTGTCCGCCTTCTTAACGTATATTTAAGCGATTTTAAATATCCTATCAGTGTAGATGAAATTAGAACCATGATCATTCCAATAATTTTTATCATAATAAACTGCATTCCCTTCTATATGGTCCTTTAAAAATAGTTTTAAATTCTTTATCAAGAATGGCATCAATTGTACCAGCCCCTAATTTCCTGCTAAGAATTACGTACCTGTCAAACTCTCTGTTGTTTAGCATATCATCTATGTGTTTTTTTCTCATTATATCTTCTATGTCTTTTCCATGCACTGTAGTAATTATACTTACTCCTGCATTTAACGCTTCGTGTATAGCTAAAATATCTTCTATTTTCCCTATCTCATCAGTTATTATAACTTTTGGGGACATAGACCTTATCATCATTAAAATTCCAATATGTTTTGGACATGAATCAAGTACGTCTGTACGACAACCAACATCATTTTGTGGATTACCTTTAAAACATGCAGCAATTTCCGATCTTTCATCAATTATTGACACATTCTCTCCATTAAAATCCAAATCCGCCATTCCATTACTAATATTGCGAGCTATATCCCTAAGCAATGTTGTTTTTCCACATTGTGGAGGCGAAATTATCAACGTATTGTACACGATATTTGGATATTTTATAATATACTTCATTATTTCATCTGATACCCCTATACATTGGCGCATTATTCTATAATTAAAGCCTGAAACATTTACAATCGTTTTTATCGATCCATTTTCAAGAACACATTTTCCGCAAATTCCAACTCTATATCCACCTTTTAATGTTATATATCCATTTTTAATCTCATTTTCGAAAGCATATATCGAAGATTTTGATATAAGTTGCAATGCTTTTTCACAGTCTTCACTTGTTACTATGTACGCTAATTTTAGAGAGTTAACAATCTTTCCATCAATTGATAGAAATTTTTCTTGATTATTTACATGAATCATCAATGGCTTATCTATTCTGAGTCTAATTTCCTCTAGACTTTCTTTTAAATTATCATCAAGTTTGATGATTATATTTCTAACAGTCAATGGCAGTGAATACAATAATTCATCATAATTTTTGCTTTTGTTTATCATTACATGTCCTCCTCTCTACAAAAATTATATTTACGACTGTATATATTTATGAATAAAAAAATACTCACTAAAATAATTTAGTGAGTATTTTTTTACATTAGCCTATTCTTTATCATCATCTTCATAAATAACTACATCTTTTACATTGATCGTTTCATTACAATGAGGACATACTATTTCTGCATCTTCATCGTCAAGAAGTTCATCTTCTACGCTCATAAGCATATGGCAACGGGGACATTCAACTTCAACATAATCATATTCGTCGTCAGATTCATCATCATAAATTTCATCTTCCACTTCTGACAAATCTTCGTCGATAGCACCTACATAATCATCAAGTTCTGATTGTGAGGCTTCTAAGTCATTTATAGCATCCGCAAAGTCTTCCAGTGCATCGATTATAGCAATCAGCACTCTGCCCTCTTTTGTCTTTTCGTCAATCTCCAAGCCATCGACAAGACCTCTTAAATACGATATGCGCTCATATAAATACTCCATCTTACATACCTCCTCCTTTACTATTATTTTTTATAGCTTTTTGTAAAACCCCAAAATTATTGATTTTAAAGGGTTTTATTTTATATA
>ERZ795043.47-NODE-47-length-169603-cov-131.556096_pt1 | contig 169603 bp, 157 predicted proteins | sample MGYA00375127_ERZ795043 | MGnify/ENA primary metagenome ERZ795043 (study PRJEB30172, sample SAMN05518447) | compost metagenome | isolation source: Feedstock adapted compost from Newby Island compost facility, Milpitas, CA | place: USA:Newby Island compost... | reverse complement strand
GTACAACCAGTGAAGGGGAAAGTTCAGGAAGCAAAATGTTTACCATATAAAATGGCGCGGGGCACCGGTTCCGGGGCGGATCACGGTTCTCCGCGCCATTTTTGCGCCAGTTCCACAATTTTGTCCGCCACACCGCGAACGAGTTCCCGCTCATTCTCCGCATCCACCGATTCGCCGGCGGAAGGCGCCAGATCCGGATGATGGCCGACCATGACCGAATGGCGGGCGTGCCGGAACATGGAGATGTCGTTGGCGTCGTTATCGAAGGCGACGAACCGCCCCGGCGCCGCCTCCGCTTTCTGCAGGGCGCTCCATTTGTGGATGCCGGGCGGATTGATGTCGAGGATGGGCCATCGGAAAACGACGGCGCTGTTCCCGGCTTTTCCGCCGCTTTTATTTGTCCGTCCAATGTTTCCGAACGGCCGCCACCGTCCAGTCGGCCAGTCCCCGGATCGACATTTTCTTCATGCCGCGCAGATAGGTGTCAAGCTGATCGCCGATCGGGTCGGTCCATTTCCGGTCAATGGCCGCCGGTCCGTGCATGATGCCGAGGACGCAGCCGATCTGGGCGGCGTTGCAGTCGACGTCCTGTCCGGCCATCGCGATGATGTGCATCGTTTCGTCGAAGTCGCCGTTTCCGTACCAGAGCGCCACCACCTCGGCCATGGCGTTCGGATAGGCGTGCACCCAGTTGTATTCCCTGCATTTCATTTCGCAGCGTTCCCAAGTTTTTCGCCAATCGTCATGCTCCCCGCACCAGGCCAGCGCGGTCGAGACGAAGTCGTAATATTCGCTGTCGGCCGGAATCAGGTCCACGGCCTTCCGGATGACGGCGCGGATGTCCCGTTCCGTGAAGGCCAGCGAAGCCAGCACGGCGTTGAAAATTTCACCCAGCACGCCGTTGTTGGAGTGGGACACGACCGCGTCCTTCCAGGCCAGTTCCGCCGCCCGTTTCGGATCGCCGGGCGCCACCATGCCGCAGACGGCTCCCCGCATCTGGGCGCCGATCCATTCGCGGAACGGATTGCGGAACGTGCCGCTTTCGGGCGGATAGACGCCGATGCGGATGTTTTTTAAGGCGATTTCTTCGGCCGACCAGCCGCTCGGCACGAGGGCGACCCATTCTTCGGCGATGTCGCCGGACGTCACGCCGTACCCGTGCTTGTCAAAAGCGTTCAGAAACGCGATTTCAAAGGTGATGTCGTCGTTGTAGGTGTTCGGTTTGCGCACGTATCCGCGGATTTCGCCGAAGGTTTTTCTGAGTTTCTGCGACGTGTAGCCTTCCAGCGCCGTGCCGAGCGCGCCCCCGACGATCTGGGCCGTCCATCCCGCGAGGATGCGCGCGGCGAAATCGTCCCCGGTCACGTCAACGGGGGCGGATGAGGGGAAACGGACCTGCCGCTCATACGCCTCCCAGTCCGTGTAGGCTTTGAATTGCCAATAGGGGGACTGTTCGTTGCGGGGCAGCCGGTCCAACTCGCGGAAAAGCCGTGCGGTGATGCGCTGCAGATGCTGCATGTCGCCGCGTTGGAACGCCTGCTCGCCTTCTTCCAGCAACGGTTCGAGGTGCGCCGTTTCGAACCCCATGTTGTGCATGGACTGGACCGCTCCGACCATCAGCATTTCCGGCGCTCCGGAACCGGGCACGTTGCTGTGCCACATCACTTTCAAAAACGTATCATGGAACGCCTCCACTTCATTGAAAAAGGTCCACGTCTGTTCTTCTTCGTCCAGCACGACCGGTTCGGCGTTTTGCATCAAATGATAGGCCTTCTCCCATGCTTTCACGGTGCAAGATTCCTCCCTGGCTCACGCGGAGTGTTGGATTGGGGTTGTCAAGCCATCCGGCTCATGAAATGCTGCAAAAACCGATCCGCTTCCACTTCCAGGCAGACGTTGACGGCCGTCCCGCCCGCGGCCTGTTCGCCAACCGTCCGGCCCGTCTCATCACCGTCCGTGACGACGCCCACGCGCATCGTTTCCGTCCGGCAGAACGACGGATCGATCGCCATGCCGACGGCCAGCGGGTCATGCAGCGCGCATCCGCCGATGCCCGGGCTCCAGTTCTCGTACGCATTCATGTAAAAGTCCGCGGCCTCGGCCAAAAAATCCGTCACCCGGCTGCCCTTGCGCCGCCATGTTTCCAGGTTCGTCCGCGGCAGCAGCGTTTTCATCGTGACGTCCAGCCCGACCATCGTCAGCGGCAAACCCGAGCGCAGCACGAATGCGGCGGCTTCCGGATCGCTGTGAATGTTGGCTTCCGCGTATGGCGTGATATTGCCGCGGACCGTCACCGCGCCGCCCATGATGATGACCTGGCCGACCAGCCCGGCGAAGGCCGGATCCAGAATGATGGCCTGGGCGAGATTGGTCATCGGACCGACGGCGATGATGGTCACTTCTCCGGGGTGGCGCCGCACCAGTTCCGTCATGAACCGCGCGGCCGGCATGGAGCCGGCCCGTCCCTTCGGCCCGCCGCGCAGCGCGCCGCCGAGGCCGTCCTCTCCGTGCACCTGTTTTGCATATCCCCGCAGGGGGCGGATCAGCGGTCTGTCCGCCCCGGCGCAAACCGGCACGTCGTCCCGTCCAAGCAGTTCGAGCACGTGCAGCGTATTGCGGGTCGCTTCTTCCACGGAAACGTTCCCGAACGTCGTCGTCACGCCGAGCAGTTTCAGTTCCGGCGAGCGGGCCGCGTACACGATGGCCATCGCGTCGTCGATGCCGGTATCGACATCCAGGATGATGGATTTCACGGTACCTTCACCTCTTTCTCCAGCCATGCGGCGGTGCGGTCAGCGGACCGAATACGAGCGCAGCGCCTCGATCAGCATGTTCCAGAACTTGTCGTTATCCAGCTGGTGCGCCACGTTCACGTTGGCCGGCCGGCCCGTCACGCCCGTCGTGTCGATCACGGTCATGCCGTAGGTGAACTCCCCTTTGGTTTCGATGTCGACGCGGAGCCTGCGGGTGGTGAACACGGTCGGATCGATGCAGTACGCCACGCAGCAGGCGTCATGGATGGGCGCGCACAGCTGGCCGTCCATGCCGAACACTTCTTTGTAGGTTTGCATGAAATAGTCGAGCAGTTCGACCACGAAATCGGCCACCGGATTGCCGATCCGGCGGATCCGTTCCCGGATGGCGGGGGTCGCCATGGCCTGGTGCGTCAGATCCAGACCGCACATCGTCAGCGGAACGCCGCTTTCGAAGACGATTTTGGCCGCTTCGGCGTCGGCGTAGATGTTGAATTCCGCCGCCGGCGTCCAGTTGCCGAAAGTGCCGCCGCCCATCAGGACGATTTCCCGGATTTTCGGCAGGATGGCCGGCTCCCGGCGCATCGCCATGGCGATGTTCGTCAGCGGGCCGGTGGGGACGAGGGTGATGTCGCCGTCGGATTGCAGAAGATGCCGGATGATGAAATCGACGGCGTGTTCCGCGACGACCGTTTTCGCCGGTTCCGGCAGCGACGGGCCGTCCAGGCCGCTTTCGCCGTGGATGGCGGGGGCCGTCTCCCGCGGCCGGACGAGCGGCTGCCCCGCTCCCCGGGCCACCGGCGTGTCGGCCAATCCCGCGATTTCGCACACTTTCAGGGCGTTGACGGTTGTTTTTTCCAATTCGGCGTTTCCGGCCACCGTCGTGATGCCGACCAGCTCCACCTTCGGGCTGGCGGCGGCCAGCAGAATGGCGATGGCATCGTCGTGGCCCGGATCGCAGTCGAGGATGATTTTTCGTTTGCTGTCCGTTTGCATGTGCGGTCAACCTCCATCATGGTTGCGAGTTGGACGTGCGAGTCGGCGGCCGGGCGGCCTTGCGGCCGGAAAAATTTACGGCTTCAGGGCCGCCAGCCGTTTTTGCCGCAGGGCAAAGAACACCAGCGCCAGAATGGTCACAACGTACGGAATGAGCTGGATGAACTGGCTCGGAATCGGGGAACCCGGGATCGTTTGCACGATCGTGGCAATGGCGCTGGCCAGTCCGAAGACGACGGAGCCGATCAGCACGCCGACCGGATTCCGGTTGCCCAGGAGGACGACCGCCAGAGCGAGAAATCCGGTGCCCCCGGTCATGTCCTTGACGAACATGTTGGTGAGGCCGTTGGACAGGAACGAGCCGGCCAGGCCGGCGAACGCGCCGCTCCAGAGCAGCGCCGTGAACTTGATGCGCACGACGGAAATGCCGAGGGACTGGGCGGCCTGCGGCGCCTGGCCCACCGCGCGCAGATGGACGCCGTACGGCGTTTTGTAGATCAGCACGATGCAGAACCAGACGGACAGCAGGGCGATCCAGACCATCAGGTTGTGGCCGCTCAGCAATTGGCCCAGCACCGGCACGTCTTCGACGAGCGGAATGCGGACGGTCGGAATGCGCGGCGCGTCGGCCGGGGAGTAGTTGCCCGTCAGCCCGTAGATCTTGCTCATGAGAAAGATGGTGAAGCCGGAACCGAACAGGTTCACCGCGAACCCGGCGATGATGATGTCCACGTTCATTTTCAGCGAGAAAAAGCCCATGACGGCGCTGACCAGCATGGCCACCGCGACGCCCGTCAGGACGGCGACCACCCAGCTTCCGGCGGCCGATCCGGCCGCGATGGAGGAAAACGCCGCCAGCAGCATCAGTCCTTCCAGGCCGATGTTGATCGTGCCGCCGATTTCCGAAATCAGGCCGCCGAGGGCGGACAGCAGGATGGGCGTCATGACGCGAAGCAGCACCGCAAACAGCGTCAGGTCGACGATCTGGTTCCACAGGGTTTCCCACACCATCTCACATCACCGCCTTCCGTCGGGCCATCCGCTGATGGAGGTAGGCAAAGATGGCCTGGGCTGTCACAAACAGAACCAGCAGCACCTGGATGATGACCGCCACTTCCCGGGGCATGTCGCTGTTGAATTGCATCGTCTGCGCGCCGACCTGGATGTAGGCGTAGAACAGGGCGGCGGCGAGCACGCCCGCCGGATGGTTGCGGCCGAGCAGCGCGATGATGATGCCGTCGAAGCCGAGACCCGTCGAGAAATTGTCCTTGAACGTTTGCTGGATGCCGAGGGTCTCCACGATGCCCGCGCATCCCGCCAGCGCGGCGCTGATCATGACGCTCAGGACGACGACCTTGCGCGTATTGATGCCGCCGTATTTGGCGAATTGCGGATTTTTCCCGACCAGCCGGATTTCGTAGCCGATGGACGTTTTGTACAGCAGCAGGTAGACCACGAGGATGGCGGCCAGCGAGATGAAAATGCCGGCATGGGCATTCGTCCCCGGGATGATTTTGGGCAGCAGCACGTCCTTGTCGATATATTCCATCCGCGCGAAACCGCCCACGCCTTCCGCCTTGAACGGGTTGTTGACCAAATAGGAGGTCGTCAAAATCGCCACGAAGTTGAGCATGAGCGTCGTGACCACTTCGTCGGCGTTCAGATAGGCCTTGAGTATGCCGGGAATCGCCCCGTACAGCGCCGCTCCCGCCATGGCGGCAAGCAGAATCAGCGGAAAGTGGAGCAAGGGCGGCAGCGACGCGCCGTAGACGCCGACGAGGGCGCCGACGAAGGCGCCGACATACAGCTGGCCTTCGGCCCCCATGCTGAACACGCCGGTCTGGAACACGACGGCCAGGGCCAGACCCGTCAGGATGAGGGGAACGGCCTTGTTCAAAATCGTCCCGATGTTGAACGCGCTTGTCAGCGGGTCCACAAACATCGCGCGGATCGCCACGAGGGGTTCGCTGCTCGTCAGCATGATGACGACGGATCCGCACAGGAGGGCCGCCGCAACCGTCACCAGAATGCCGCCCAGTTCCAGCGTCAGACTTCTCGATGCGTTCATGATGCCGCCTCCTGACCTTGTCTCTTGACGCCCAGCATGTAGGAGCCGATTTCTTCTTCCGTCAGTTCGGGCGTATTGTCCAGTACGGCCACGATTTCGCCGTTGTACAGGACGGCGATGCGATCGCTCAGCGCCATCACTTCCGACAGTTCCGCCGAAACGACCAGAACGGCGGCTCCGTTGTCCCGCTGCTTCAGAATTTCGCGGTGGATGAATTCGATGGCGCCAATGTCGACGCCGCGGGTTGGCTGCGAGGCGATGAGCAGCTTCGGATTTTTCGACAATTCCCTCGCGACGACCACTTTCTGCAGGTTGCCGCCCGACAGCGATCCGGCCGGCACGTCTTCGCTTTGCGCGCGGACGTCGAACCGTTGCATCAATTCCTTTGCAAACGCCTTCATTTTGCCGTGGTTGAGAAACGGACCCCGTTTGAATTCCCGGCTGCGATAATGATCCAGCACCAGATTTTCCACGATGGAGGACGTCAGGCACGCCCCGCTCGTCTGGCGGTCTTCCGGGATGTGTCCGATCTGCATGCGGCGGATGTCCGCCGCGCCCAGACCGGCCAGGTTGCGCCCCATGTACAGGATTTCCCCGGATTCCGCTTTCCGCAGGCCGGTCAGCGTCTCGACGAGCTCGGTCTGGCCGTTCCCTTCCACGCCGGCGATGCCGAGCACTTCCCCGGCGCGGATCTCGAACGACACATTCTTCAGTGCCAGCGATCCCTTGCTGTCTTTGGCCGACAGATTCCGGACCTGCAGCACGGTTTCTTTCGGCTGCGCCGGCGTTTTCTCGACCCTGAGCAGCACTTCCCGTCCCACCATGAGCCGGGAGATTTCTTCCTTCGTCGTCTCTCTGGTCAGCAGGGTGCCGATGGACCGGCCCGCCCGCAAAACGGTGATGCGATCGGAGATTTCCATGACTTCGCGAAGCTTGTGGGTGATGAAAATGATCGTATGCCCGCCGCGGACGAGGGCGCGGATCGAGTGGAACAATTCGTCGGTTTCCTGCGGGGTCAGCACGGCCGTCGGTTCATCCATGATGATCAGCTTCGCGCCGCGATAGAGCACTTTCAAGATTTCCACCCGCTGTTTCTGGCCGACCGGAATCGTTTCCACTTTCGCGTGCGGATTCACGTTCAGACCGTACGTCGCAATGAGTCTCTCCACATCCTGCAATTCTTTGGAGCGGTCGCGGAACAGGTTGCGCGGTCCCCGTTTGGGCTCCTCGCCGAGCACGATGTTTTCCGATACGGTGAGGGAGGGCACCAGCATGAAATGCTGGTGCACCATCCCCAGGCCGTGCCGGATCGCATCCTTCGGACCGTTGAAACGAACCTCGCGGCCTTCGTACAGGATCGTTCCCGACGTCGGCGCTTCAAGGCCGAAGAGCACTTTCATCAATGTGGATTTGCCCGCGCCGTTTTCGCCGACCAGGGCGTGGATTTCTCCCTCATGCACGGTCAGGTCGATCCCCCGGTTGGCGACGGTTCCGTTCGGATAGACTTTGTGGATGTTTTTCATCTCAAGCAATACGGGCATCTTGTTTCCCCGACCTTTCTCAACCGGTTATGGCGCCGAGGAGCCTTGCTTGCGCCGCAGCATCCTACAGAGCCGACTCGACTTTGATTTCGCCGCTTGCGACTTTTTGTTCGATTTCGATCATTTTGTCCTTGATGGACTGCGGCACGTATTGTTCATACAGTTCGTCCTTGGCCAGGCCGATGGCGCCTTCCTTGATGCCAAGCACTTCGCCCGTGCCGAAAGGCAGCTCGTCCTTGATCATCAGGTCGAAGGCGCGGTAGATGGATTGGCCGACGTCCTTGAGCATGGAGGTCAGGACGCTTCCCGGATAAAGCGGGTTCTGGTTGCCGTCCACGCCGATCGAATAGACGCCTTTTTCGCTCGCGCCTTCCAGCGTGCCGAGCCCGGCCGCGGAGGCCACGTTGAAGATGATGTCGGCTTTCTGCGAATCGATTTGCGCCATGGCCAGTTCCTTCGCCTTCGGAGCGTTGACGAAGTCGCCGACGTAGGACGCGACCACTTTCACTTCGGGATCGACGTATTGGGCGCCCTGCTCGTAACCGTACAGGAAGTCGTTGATGATCGGAATGTCCATGCCGCCGACGAAGCCGATCACTTTCTCCGGGTTGGCTTTTTCCAGTTCCGTGCTCGTCGTCACCATTGCCGCAAACGCGCCGGCCAGGAAGGACCCTTCGCTTTGCGAATACAGCATGGAGTAGATGTTGGGAACGCCTTCAATGAGGGAGTCGAAGAAGATGAATTTGATGTCCGGATAGCGTTCGGCCAATTCTTTGGTCACATCGATCATCTGGCTCGTGCCGACGACGACGACGTTGTAGTTCCCGCCGGCGACCACCGCTTCCAGGCCGGATGCCCAGTCGGACGGGTTGACGCCGCCCTCGACGGTCTTGAAGGAGATGCCCAGCTCCGCGGCGGCTTTCTCCATGCCGGCTTGCGCGGAATCGAAGAAGCTTTTGTCGCCGAGCGTGCTGTTGACGTAGTAGACGGCGTTGATTTTCTTGGCTGCGTCAGCAGTCGAACCGTTGTCCTGGTTTTGGCCGGTTTGATCGGACGATGAAGAGCCGGTGCTGGCGGAAGAGGGCGTTTGACCCGTCTGGCCGGATCCGCCGTTCGAACCGCCGCCGCATGCGGATGCAATCAGCAGCAACGACAGCATCATGATGAACAGGATGCTCCATCTTTTCTTTTGCATGACAAAATCTCCCCTTTTGCTTGATGTTTCAAGGCTGGACATGTTCCTGCGCGTTTTGCCTGATGAATTGCTCGGCTTCCCCGAGCGTCGGCATGGACGCCTGCGCGCCGTGCCTTGTCACGGTGATGGCCCCGACGGCCGAAGCGAACTTGGCGGCGGCCCAGATGTCCTTGCCGTTGACGATGGCGGTGGCCAGGGCTCCCGCGAAGGCGTCGCCGGCGCCGGTGGTGTCCACGGCTTTGACCTTGTACGAATCGACAAAATACGTGCGGTTTGCGCTGACGACAACGACGCCTTTGGCGCCAAGCTTGATGATGACGGTCGGAACGCCTTTGCGGAGCAGCTCGACCGCCGCCAGTTTGGCCGTCACCTGATCATGGACCTCGACGCCCGTCAGCCGGGCGATCTCGCTTTCGTTGGGCACGATGTAGTCCACCATGCCCAGCAATTCATCGGGCAACGGCAGCGCGGGGGCGGGATCGAGAAGCACCGGCACCTGATGCTTCCTGGCGATGGAAACCGCCTCAAGCACCGCATCCAACGGAATTTCCAGCTGGACCATCAGCAATTTGGCCTGCCTGATCAAGTCTTCCCGCCTGCGGATGTCCGCCGGGGTCAGTTGATGATTCGCTCCCGGCGCGACGACGATGCTGTTGTCTCCGTCCCGATCGATCATGACGAAAGCGACGCCCGTGGACACGCCTTCAATTTTTTCAACCGCCTGGCAATCGACACCGGTTCGTTCGAGATTGGAGAGCAGCTGCTCGGCGAACAGGTCCGTGCCCACTTTGCCGATCAGGCTGACTTTCGCGCCCAGCTTGCTCGCCGCCGCGGCCTGATTGGCCCCTTTGCCGCCGGAATTCATGAAGAAGTTGGTGCCGAGTACGGTTTCTCCTCGTTTCGGACGGTGCTCGATGCCTACTACCAGGTCCATGTTCAAGCTTCCGACTACGACGATTTGAGCACTCATTCTCAACCCACCCCACCGGTAGATTCTCTGAGGATCAGCCTGTGTTCGACGATGATCGTTTTCGGCTCGACGCTCACCCCCTTGATGAGTTGATCCAGAATTTCACCCGCCGTCACTCCGATCTGGTAGACGGGAATCGAAATGGTGCTCAGAGTGGGGCGGGACATTCTGCTGAACGAAATGTCGTCGCAACCGATGATGGCGACGTCTTCCGGAATCCGCCGGCCGCGGCGCTGGATTTCCTGGATGGCGCCGAGGGCCAGCAAATCGTTGGAAGCAAAGATGGCGGTCGGCTCGAATTCTTCGAGAACGAATGCGGCCTGCTGCACGCCGGATTCGAAATTGAACTCGCCGATGCTGACAAAAGGCTTCAACCCGGCGTCGAGCATGGCCTGCATATAGCCGCGTTTGCGGTTCTCCGCCGAATTGACGTTGTTCGGGCCGGCCAGATGGGCAATCCGGGTATGGCCCTGCTTGATCAGATAGGAGACCGCTTCGTAGGCCGCTTTGAAGTCGTCGATCAGCACGGCGGGGAAGGGCGTCCCCGGAATCAGCCGGTCGCACAGCACGATGGGAATTTCCAGGCGGGTCAATTCATGCACCGTCCGGTCGTCCAGCGACGAAGAAATCAGGACGATGCCGCCGACCTGCTGCGCCACCATGTCGTTGATGTATTTGCGCTCGAGCTTCGGATCGTTGTCGGTATTGCTGATGAACAGACTGTACCCGAGCCGGTGCGCCGCATCTTCGATTCCCCGGGCCAATACGGGGAAATAGGGGTTGGTGATGTCGGGCAGGATGAGCCCGATCATGTTCGTCCGTTTCGTGGCCAGATTGCGCGCGATGGCACTCGGACGGAAGCCGAGTTCGTCGATGGCCCGGAGCACGCGCTCGCGGATTTCCTTTTTCACCTGCGGATTCTGGTTCAGCACGCGGGAGACGGTCGCTTTGGAAACGTTGGCCCGCTTGGCCACGTCGGAAATGGTCACTTTCCCTTTCACGGCGGTCCTCCTTTGCCAGGTGATGAGAACGGGCGGAGAGATTCGTGATGGGCAGAAAGAATGGGAATCTTTCGGGAAAAGTTGCGAGCAGTTTCAAACCGACCTGTTTCAGAAACCGGTTTCCAAAATTATACTTGTATAAGAAACCGGTTTCTGAAATTCCATGCGTGTCATGGTTGAAATGTTATCACAGCCCATTGTGGATTGCAAGCGTTTTCTGAAATCGCTTGCTTGTTTTTTGGGGTAATGGCGGTCCGTGTGCCAGATATGATGCCGAACATGACATTGCCTGTACTATGTTACCAATGGTCGCGGAGATGTGATCAACGTCGTCGACGGGACGGATACGATAGTCAGGGGAACCCGCTGTTGGCAATGGAGTATGTGAATTCGCCTTTCCGCTACTCCGGCGAGTGCTGGGATGATTCAACCGGCTTGCAGCATCTGCGGGCAAGATGGTATGACCCCAGTGTCGGACGGTTTATAACGGAGTGTATTGAGATTGTGGATAGACGCCCAGTGTCGAATGAATCGGGCGGGCTCTTTATCAAGAACATAAAACCTATCAGCTCTATTTGACATTCCCCTAAAGTCCATGTACGTACATGAATTTTCAGAACGTATCTGTTACTTGTCCGCAATCATTTGGGCACTTGGGAACGATAATTTTGCAGCGAAACCGTTCTCTGCTGACGAGCAGTTTGCATATACAGGCAAGGCAACGTGAAGGCCGGCCGCCTTGCCCACCAAAATTTAATTGGCCGAAACGCCGAACAATAAAGCGAAAGCGGCCTTTGAGGATCTGGAAAACAAAGCAAAATGATCGCGACAAAAAAAGACAGGCCGCACAAAGCCTGTCTATTTCGTCATGTTGGCCGCCCGTTCCACGGTCCCGTCGATTCCCGCACGATCAGCGTGGTCGGCAGCAGCACTTCCAGGCGGGCGTCATCCGGCCGCTCCAGCCGGCGCAGCAGCTGCTCCACGGCGACGCGGGCGAACAGGTCGCGGTCAATGTGGGTGGTCGTGATTTTTGGATCGGCCATTTGGGAAAAATGACTGTTGTCGAAACCGCTGACGGAGACGTCGAGCGGGATGCGGCAGCCGAGCTTCTTCAGGCTGGAGCATGCATAGTACGCGTAGCCGTCATTCAAGCAGAACCACGCGCTGGGCAGGCGGTCCAGCAAGCCGATCGCCCGGTCGATTTCGCCTTTTTCTTCCGGCGTTTCGATCAGCTGGTACGCCCCGGCCGGCTCCAGGCCGTGCTCCCGCATCGCGAGCAGATACCCTTCCCACCGTTCCTGGTAACTGGGGGAACGGCGGACGTCGCCGATGATGCCGATGTCCCGGTGGCCGAGTTCGATGAGATGCCGGACGGCCCGGTAGGCGCCGAACCGGTTGTTCGTGAGCACCGCGTCGGCGTCGTTCAGCGGGTCGTGGTGGTCGATCAGCACCGTCGGAATGCCCTGTTCCAGCACTTTGTTGATGTACGCCGTGCTGATGTGCGACAGGACGAGAATGCCGTCCACCTGCCGTTCGGCGATGAAAGGGGACAGGACGAGGCCGTCCCGCGCATCGGGCGTGACGGACTGGATCATCAGGCTGATGCCGTGCCGGTGCGCTTCCCGCTCGATGGACAGGAACATTTCGCCGAAGAACGGCTGCAGGGAGAAGGTGATCTCCGAGGCGATCAGCCCGACCTTTCTTGCGGGCGTCCGCGCGTTGGAGGAGCGTTTCCGCACGTAGCGGTAGCCCATCTCGTTGGCGGTTTTGATCACCAGCTGGCGGGTCGCCTCGCTGACGCCGTCTTTGCCCGACAGCGCCTGGGAGACCGAGTTTTTGGAAATGTTCAATTTGTCCGCGATCATCTGCATGGTCACTTTCTTGGCCACGGCACCGATCCGTCCTTTCCATGAGCGCAACCCCAAAAGAAACGCAAGCGAGTCAAGTCGAGCGAGTCAAGTTTTGTAACGTTACAAAATATACTATACATGATCCCGAGAATATTGTAAACAAGAAGGATTGACAGCAAAATGTCACGCCATTACAATACAATTGTAATGACTGTGGTAACGTGACAAACGAAAATCAGTCATGTTGTTGTCATGCTGCCATGGTGAACCAACATTTATTGACATGAGGGGGACGAACGCATGAAACGATGGTTCGCGATCCTGGCGACTTGCGTGCTGGCGTTTGCGCTGGTCCTGGCCGGCTGCGGCGGCAAAGACAACCAGGGCACGGGATCGACGGAAACGCCCGGCACCGATTCCGGCCATCAGGCCGGCACGTCCGGCGGCGGTTCCGGCCAGAAGGTGCAAATCCGTCTGGTCACCTGGGCCGGCACGGATGAAGCGAAGGAACTGCAGGCCATTCTGGACGATCTGAACGCCAAGAGCGACGTGTACGAAATCGTGCAGGATTCCAACCCGGCTGAATATGACACGCGCCTCATCACGCAGCTGACCGGCAGTTCGGGTCCGGACCTGTTCTGGGTGAGCGCCCAGCGGGCGGCGCAGCTCGCATCGGAAGGCGCCATGCTGGACATCACGGACCGTCTGGCCGCAAGCGATCATCCGGCTGCGAACACCGATGATTATTATGCCACCTCGTTCCAGCCGTTTACGCACGAGGGCCGGGTGTACGGTCTGCCCTGGCTGCAGCAGCCCGTCATGATGTACGTCAACAAGACGCTGTTCGACGAAGCGGGCGTGGCTTACCCGGACGAATCCTGGACCTGGAACGAATTCATCGACGCGGCCACGAAGCTGACCCGCGACGCCAACGGCAAGCATGCGGGCGAAGACGGCTTCGACGCGAACAACATCGTGCAGTGGGGCTTCACGCTGAACGGCTGGCCGCCGGTGCAGATGTTCATCTGGCAGAACGGCGGCGAGGTCATCACGGAAGACTTCAGCGAATCGCCGATCGACACGCCGGAGGCGATGGAAGCGTTCAAATTCTACTCGGATCTGGTGAACGGTCCGCTGACGCCGCCGCAGCAAATCATCCGCGACCGCGGCTTTGACGCGATGTTCCGCAACGGCCAGGTGGCCATGTTCATGGGCGGCGCCGCCGACGACCTGGACTACCGGGTCGAGAACGTGCAGGCCTACATGGTGCCGGCCGGTCCGAACGGCATCCGGGCCACCTTCGGCGACATTCTCGGCATGGGCATCAACGCGAAGACGAAGGAACCGGACGCGGCTTTCGCCGCCCTGCTCGATCTGACCGACGCGATCCACCACTGGAAGATCATGCCGCCGCGCGCTTCGCTGGCGGATCTCGAAACGCTGCAGGAGCTGCATCCGTACAAGGCCCATTCGCTGGAAGCGATCATCGCTTCGATGGAATATGCGAGACCGTATCGCTACTTTGACAACTATCCCGAATGGGACAACATTTTCTGGACGCAGCTGATGGATCCGATCGTCAACGCCGGCGCCGATCCGGCGGAGCTCGTCCCGAAGGTGAAACCTCAGCTCGACGGCGCCCTGCGGTAATCCGCTTGAGGAGAGGAGGCAGCCGGCTGCCTCCTCTCCGCCGTTTTTTGCGACCGGCACGGGCATGATCCGGCCGGTGAAAGGGGGAATTCGGTTTGCCAAGCCATCTGGCCACATTCATCCGCTGGCTCCTGGTGCCCGTCGCCCTGACGGTCGCCGCGGCGCTCCTGTACGTCGTCGCCCGCCGTCTGCTGAAGTGGAACGGCCGGCAGGCGCTGGGGCTGGCGATGGTTTCGCCCTGGATCATCGGCTTCCTCGTGTTCACGGCGTACCCGCTCATTTATTCGTTCTATCTGAGCTTCACCGAGAACAACCTGTTCGGCAGGACCAAATGGGTCGGGCTTGACAACTACATCCGGCTGTTCACGGTGGACTACGAGTTCTGGCCGTCGGTGCGCATCACGCTGCTTTATGCGCTCTTGTCGCTGCCGATCGGGGTGATCGGGGCGCTTCTGATCGCCATGCTGCTCAACAACAAGATCAGGGGCATCGGCGTTTTCCGCACCATCTACTTCCTGCCGGCGGTGCTGCCGGAAGTGGCGGTGGCGCTCCTGTGGCGGTGGATGTTCAACAGCGAAGTCGGCATCATCAACTATGTGCTCTCGCCGTTCTTCAAGCTGTTTGGCATCGGCAAGCCGGACTGGTTCGGCGATGCCGACTTCGTGCTGGCCGCCTTCATCATCATGAGCGTGTGGGGCATTTTCGGCACAAACACGGTGGTGTTCCTAGCCGGGCTGCAGGGGGTGCCCCGTTCCCTGTACGAAGCGGCGCAGATCGACGGAGCCGGCGCCTTCCGGCGGTTTTTGCACATCACCGTGCCGCAGATTTCGCCGGTCATCCTGCTGCAGGTGATCATGGGCATGATCGGCGCGCTGCAGATTTTCACCATCGCGATGTTCGTGCGGCCGACGTCCGCGGCGGGCAAATTCATGAACCAGCTCGTCTACGAGCGCGGATTTGCCCAGCTGGACATGGGCGAAGCCTCCGCCATCGCCTGGGTGCTGTTTGTCATCATCCTGGCGCTGACGCTGCTCGTGTTCCGTTCGACGCCGTTCTGGGTTCACTATGAAACGGACGTTCGCCGATAAGGGGGTGCTTGACGGATGGCTTCGACCCATGCGATGACGCGCCGCGGTCCGAGTTCATACAAACTGATGCGGCAATGGTACCGGGCGCTCATTTACGTGACGGTCATCGCGCTCGCCGTGGTCATTCTGGTTCCGTTTTTCTGGATGCTGTCCACGGCATTGCAGGAAGAAGGGGACATTTTCGCCTGGCCGCCCAAGTGGATCCCCGATCCGCCCATATGGCGCAATTTCCCGGACGCCTGGAACGCGATGCCGTTCAACCTGTATCTCGGAAACACCGTCTACATCGTGGCGCTCGGCATCATCGCCGAGCTGGCCAGCGCCACGCTGGTGGCGTACGGTTTCGCCCGCTTCCGCTTTCCGGGCAGCGAGATCGTGTTTCTGATTCTGCTGGCCACGATGATGCTGCCGTTCCACGTCACGCTGATCCCGACCTATCTCATCTGGCAGAAGTTCGGGCTCGTGGGCGAGTTCGACCCGCTCGTGCTGCGCGCGTGGACGGCCTGGGGACCGTTCTACATTTTCCTGCTGCGTCAGTTTTTCCTGACCCTGCCCCGGGAGCTGGACGACGCGGCGGAAATCGACGGCGCCAACTGGCTGCAGACGTTCGTGCACGTCATGCTGCCGCAAATCCGGCCGGCGCTGCTTGCCGTCACCATTTTCGCCTTCCGCGGGTACTGGAACGATTTCCTCGGCCCGCTGATCTACCTGACCGACATGAAAAAGTACACGATGAACGTCGGCATGTACTTCTTCATGGGCGGGGTGAACGAGGCGCCGCAATGGAACTACCTGATGGTGATGTCCACCCTGATCGCCCTGCCGGTGCTCGTGCTGTTCTTTGTCGCGCAGCGGTATTTCATCGAGGGCATCACGTTTACGGGAATGAAAGACTGAAAACCGGAAAAAACGGGAAAGAAAACGGGACATACCCGGCCAACGCAAAAGGATGGAGAGCAACGGGGAAGCCCAACAAGGATTGCAAGGATGGGAGAGAAGTGCCATGAACAAAACGGTCCGCATTCCCGTTTGGCGCGCGCCGGAAAATCCCCTGATCACGCCGCGGGACGTCAAGCCGACGTTCCCCGGCTGGGAAGTGCTGGGCGTCTTCAATGCGGGAGTCATTGAGCACGATGGAGAGATTCTCATGCTGCTCCGGGTGGCGGAACGTCCGCCGCAAAGCGACCCGGACGCCGTGCTGGTGCCGGTGCTGGATGCGGCGGCGCTTGCGCGCGGCCGGTCGGAAATCACGACGGTCCGGGTGGACCGGCGCGACCCGTCCCTCGATTTCACCGATCCGCGGGTGGTGCGGGACCGAAGCGGCAAAACCGTCTGGCTGACGTCCATTTCGCACCTGCGGCTGGCAAGAAGCCGCGACGGGGTGCATTTCGCCGTGGACGAAAAACCGACGGTGATGCCCGAAGGGGAGCTGGAGAGCTGGGGCATCGAAGATCCGCGCATCACCCGGATCGGCGGCCGGTATTACGTCACGTACAGCGCGGTGTCCGCCGCCGGCGTGGCGGTCGGGCTCATCAGCACGGCGGATTTCGTCTCGTTTCGGCGGGAAGGCGTCGTGCTGGCGCCCACGAACAAGGACGTCGTGCTGTTTCCCGAGGCGGTCGGCGGCAAATTCTGGATGCTGCACCGCCCGGTGCCGGAAGGGATCGGCGCCCCGGAAATCTGGGCGGCCTCGTCGCCGGATCTCCTTCACTGGGGCGGCCATCGCCGCGTGATGGGCCTCCGGCCGGGCGGCTGGGAAAGCAGTCGCATCGGCGCGGGTGCCGTGCCGATCCGCACGGACGACGGGTGGCTCGTCCTGTACCACGGCGCGGACCGCGACCAGCGGTATTGCATGGGCGCCGCCCTGCTGGACGCGGAAGATCCGGGACGGCTCCTGGCGCGCCTCGACGAGCCGATTCTCCAGCCGGAAGCGCCGTACGAAACGGGCGGATTTTTCCCGAACGTGGTGTTTTCCTGCGGCGCGGTGGTGCGGGACGGACGGGTCCTCATGTATTACGGCGCCTCCGACGACACGATGGCCTGCGCGTCCTTCGAGCTTGAACCGCTGCTTGACGAATTGCGGCGGACGCGCAACGGTTGACGGCGTGCCGCTGTATTATATGATTGAAAAAAACGCTCGGGAGGTCGACGGACGGCAGAACGGCATCGGATCAGCGGACAAAGAACACGGAATCATTCACAAATTGCGACAAAACATGATAACATGACAGTAAGACAACCATTGGAATGATGCCAAAATAAGAATCGTGACAGAATGGCGGCCGCAAGTGTGCGACCATCGCGACAACGCGGCAACATGCGGCCGTCTCGCAACGCGGAACATTCGCATTCATGGCCGGAAAACGGCGCAGATCCCATGCGACCGCAAGGCCAACCGGACGACAAGACATTGTTGTCGGCTGTTGACGGCCGGATGATCGTGACAGCGGGACAATGAACGAGACGGGACAGCGATGCCGGCATGAAACGCCGCAACAACCTGACCACCATGACAACATGAAACGGAAGGGACAACGGGACAAAATGGTTGAGCTGATCAACACCGGGATGAAGTCCGTCGAAACGCTGCTGGCTTCCTACCGGGGAAGCGGCAATCCGGCGACCGGCCCGGAAAAGCTCCGCTTCGAGGGCACGAACGGCCGGGACGTGTACAACATTTCGGCGCCTTTCGAAGACGACGGGGAACTGGTCATCGCCGGGCGCGTGGAAGCGCGGGACAGCGAAGATTCCGACATCATCTTCTTTGTCGAACGGGACGGCATTTGGCGTCCCCGGGAAGGCGCGCCCGTCTTCGCGCTGCAGGATCCTTTCCACACCCGCATCAACGGCGAACTGATCTTCGGCGGCGTGCAGACGTTCCCGCATCCGGAGCTGGAAGGCAAACTCGGCTGGCGGACGGTGCTGTACAGGGGCGCCAACGTGGCCAGTCTGCAGCACTTCTTTACCGGTCCGGATTTCATGAAAGATTTGCGGCTCGTCCAGATGATGGACGGCACGATCGGCGTGTTCACCCGTCCGCAGGGGACGAAGGGCGGCCGGGGCAAAATCGGCTACGCCAACGTGCCGACGCTGGAAGATTTGACGGTGGACGTCGTGGAGCAGGCGCCTCTTCTCGAAGGCCAGTTCTTCGATGACGAATGGGGCGGCAGCAACGAGATCCACCTCCTGAAGAACGGCCTGCTCGGCGTGCTCGGCCACATCGCCCGGTTCGACGAAAAGGGCAACCGCCATTACTACCCGATGGTGTTCGTGTTCGACCCGGTGAAAAAGACGTTCTCCGACATGCAGATCATCGCCGAACGGGCGGATTTCCTGAGCGGGCCCTCCAAGCGGCCGGACCTCGACAACGTCGTGTTCAGCGGCGGGCTCATCCGGCGCCCGGACGGCACGGCGGACCTGTACGTCGGCACGAGCGACGCCGAAGCGCAGAAAATCCGGATCAGGGATCCGTTCCTCGTCTACGAATCGCTGCCCCGACTGTAAATTGCCATCATCCATCGATCATGCCGAATCATCATGCAGCAAAACTCCGGGAAATCGATTTCCCGGGGTTTTTCATTTTGGCCGCTAACTTTTTTTAGGGGGCGTTGTCATTTACAATGGAGTCATGAAAGAACATTTTCCAAAGACGGAGGAGATGCTGATGCAATACCGGAGACTGGGACGGAGCGGCCTGAAGGTGAGCGAGATCAGCCTCGGCAGCTGGCTGACGTACGGCGGGTACGTGGAAAAGCAGAACGCGGTCCGCTCCATCGAAAAGGCGTACGAGCTGGGCATCAACTTTTTTGACACGGCCAACGTCTACGAGCGGGGCGAAGCGGAGAAGCTGCTCGGCGAAGTGCTGCGTCAATGGCCGCGCGAATCGTACGTGCTGGCCACCAAGGCGTTCTGGCCGATGGGCGACGGCCCGAACGACCGCGGACTGTCCCGCAAGCACATCATGGAGCAGTGCCACGCCAGTCTGAAACGGCTCGGCGTCGATTACGTGGACATTTTCTACTGCCACCGTTACGATCCCGAAACGCCGCTGGACGAGACGCTGCGCGCCATCGACGACCTGATCCGCCAGGGCAAGGTGCTCTACGCGGGCGTCAGCGAATGGACGGCCGCCCAGATGGCGGAGGCGCTGGCGGTGGCCGACCGGTATCTGCTCGACCGCATTGTCGTCAACCAGCCGGTGTACAACATGTTCAACCGCTACATCGAGAAGGAGATCATCCCGCTCGGCGAGCGGCACGGCATCGGGCAGGTCGTGTTTTCGCCGCTTGCCCAGGGGCTTCTGGCGGGCAAATATCAGTCGGCCTCGGACATTCCGGCCGACAGCCGGGCGGCCAAGATCGACTGGGTGCGGAAAAACATCACCGAAGAGAACGTCGCCAAAGTCCGCCGGCTGGGCGAAGTCGCCGCCGACCTCGGCCTGACGGTGGCGCAGCTGGCCCTTGCCTGGATTTTGCGGCAGCCGGTCGTCGCCAGCGCGCTCATCGGCGCAAGCCGTCCGGAACAGGTCGAGGAGAACGCCAGGGCGTCCGGCGTCGTGCTGCCGCAGGAGGCGCTGGAGCGGATCGAGCAGATTTTGGCGGAATGACGGCGGAAAAAACCATTTGCTTGATGCCTTCCGGCGTGTTGCGACGTTCGGATCAGGCCATCACCGGAACGTGTCCGGTACGACAGGATCAGGCGGAGGATGAACGGCATGAAGTACAGACGGCTCGGCAAGACGAATCTGAAAGTGTCCGTCGTCGGCGTGGGCACCTGGCAGTTCGGCGGCGACTGGGGCAAAACGTTTGACCAAAAGGAAGTGGATGCGATTCTCGGCCGGGCGAAGGAACTCGGCATCAATCTGATCGACACGGCGGAATGCTACGGCCCGCATCACCTGTCCGAATCGTTCATCGGCGATTTCCTGCGCCGCGACCGGCGGGAAGACTGGGTGGTGGCCACCAAGTTCGGGCATTTGTACGAAGACCGGTGGCAGCATGCATGGGATCCGGCAACGGTGCTGGTCCAGCTGGAAGCGTCGCTCCGCGCGCTGAAGACGGATTACGTGGATCTGCTGCAGTTCCATTCCGGTTCGGACGAGGTGTTTGACAACGACGATCTGTGGACGATGCTGGACAAGCAGGTGCAGGCGGGGAAAGTGCGGTTTCTCGGCATTTCCATCGGCGCCAACGACAATCTCTACCAGACGTCGAAGGCGACGGAAGTCGGGGCGAGCGCCATCCAGGTCGTGTACAACCGCCTGGACAAGACGCCGGAGAAGGACGTGTTTCCGTCCTGCATCGAGCAGGATCTCGGCGTCCTGGCCCGGGTGCCGCTGGCGAGCGGCTATTTGAGCGGCAAGTACAGGCCCGGCGCCGTGTTCACCGACAACGTGCGGAAACACCACAAACGGGAGGAGATCGACGAGAAATTGCGCCAGGTGGAGGAAATCGCCCGCACGGAAGTGCCGGCGGGGGTCGGCATGGCGGAGTGGGCTTTGGCCTGGTGCCTGCAACATCCGGCGGTCACCTGCGTCATCCCCGGCACGAAGAGCGTGGAGCAGGTGGAAGCGAACGCCCGCGCCGCCGCCCTCGACATGGTGCGGGATGATCACCCGCAGGCGTGGAAAGACTGAAAAAGAAAAACATGATCCACGAGGGTCAAGCCGCCCGAAGGATGCGGCCGTCATCGGCATCCGCGGGCGGCTCTTTTTCGGCCCGATTCAGGGGCGATGAAGACAAACGGTCCGGCCGCAGGCCGTGTGCCCGGTGTCTGCCCGGCCGTTTCGCCCGGTGCGAATCCGGCCGTTTGCGGCTTGACCGATTTGCGCTGGACCGCCTAGCCGGCCGCTTCCCGCAAAAATGCCGCCAGGCGGGCGACGCCTTCGCGGATGGCCGCCGCGTCCAGGTGGCCGTAGCCGAACACGAGGTCGCGCCGCGTGCCGCCGCCCGCCAGGCGGTAATCGTCGGCGCACTGGATGCGCACGCCGAAGGAAAGGGCGTCTTCCCACCTTATGCGGGAAATGTCGGCCCGGAATCTCGCCAGAAGATGCAAGCCCGCCTCGTCGCCGCAAATGTCCACGGCCCCGTGGAAGTGTTCTTCCAGCGCTTCTTTCAGCACCGCGCGCTTGTGCCTGTACACTTTCACCATCCGGTACAGATGGCGCTCGAAGTCGCCGCCGGCCAGCATGGCGGCGAGCGCCCGCTGTTCCACGTTGGGGGTGAGCAGGTTGAGCGCGTCTTTCGTTTTGCGGAAACGGTCGGCCAGCGACGGGGGGACGACCACGAAGCCGAGGCGAAGGCCGGGTGACAGCGTTTTGCTGAACGTGCCGACATGGATGACCCGTTCCGGCGCCAGCGCATGCAGGGGCGGCACGGGCGAGCCCCTGAAGCGGAATTCGCTGTCGTAGTCGTCTTCGATCAGATACGATCCCGATGCCTCCGCCAGGCCGACCAGCCGGTGCCGCCGCTGGATGGACAGGATGCTGCCCGTCGGAAACTGGTGGCTCGGCGTCAGGAGCGCCAGTTCGCCGGATTCAAGCCGCTCCATGCGATCCGCCCGGAGGCCCTGCCCGTCCACGTCCACCGGTTTCAACCGGTAGCCGCACGCGGCAAAAATGTCCCGCCCGAACTCGACCGTCGGATCTTCCACCACGACCGTGCCAAACCGGTCGGCCAGGGCGTGGGCGATCAGCAGAAACCCTTCCGACGAGCCCGACACGACGGCGATGGTCTCCGGCCGGACGCGAAGCCCTTTGGCGCGGAAAAGATAGGCGGCCAGTTCGTTCCGCAGCACCGGATCGCCGAACGCGTCCCCGTATCCGAGCAGGTCATTCGGTGCGTCCAGGACGGCGTTCCGCAGGTGGTTCCCCCACGTCCGCCGCGGAAACAGCGACAGGTCCGGAAAACCGCCCGTGAAATCGATGACGGGTTCCGGCGCGCCCGCAGCCGGTCCCGCCGGCGGCGCCGCCGCAGGCGGGACCGTCCGCGAGACCGCCGGCGAATCCGTCGCCGCTTTTTTCCCCGCTTCCACCTGCCGCAAAAAATCGGCGCCTTCCGCCACGTACGTGCCCGAGCCGACGCGGCTTTCCAGAAACCCTTCCGCGATCAGCTGTTCATACACGTCCACGACGGTGTTGCGGGCGATGCCGAGTCCGGCGGCAAGCTGCCGGGTGGACGGCAGTTTCATGCCGGCGGGCAGCTCCCCGCTGCCGATCAGGCGGCGAAGCTGTTCGCACAGCTGCCGGACGGCGGGGACGGCGTTTTTTTCGACGGTCAGGCCGAGCATGCCGATGCCTCCCCTGCAAACGTTCAATCTTCTGCCAATGTTTCCGAAAAAAAGCGGTCCCTCAAAATTGCGCGGAAATGGACCTTTTTGAGTGCCAATACCCGGATTATACTGAAGCCGAAAGAAAACGAAAAGCCGATAGCAAAAGGGAAAGGAGACTGTATGCCATGGTCAGACCGGGAAAAACGGGCATCGATCTCGGCAAGCTGGGATTCGGCGGCTGGCCGATCGGCGGTCCGTTCATTTTCGACGGAAGGGAGGACGGCTGGGGCAGCGTGGACGACGACGCGTCGGTGAAGGCGATCCATGCCGCGCTCGATGCGGGCATCCGTTACATCGACACGGCGGACGTGTACGGCACGGGCAGAAGCGAACGCGTCATCGGCCGGGCGATCAAGGGGCGCAGGGACCAGGCGGTCATTTCCACCAAATTCGGATTCCAATACGACGAAGACAAAAAGGAAGCCTGGAGCCGGTACGACGCCTCCCCCGCCTACATCCGCAAAGCCTGTGAAGCGTCGCTCCGGCGGCTCGGCACGGACTACATCGACCTGTATCTGTTCCATGTGGGCGGCGATGTGCCGCGGGCGGAACTGGAACAGGTCATCGCCGCGCTGGACGATCTGAAGGCGGAAGGCAAAATCCGCGCCTACGGCTGGAGCAACGGGATGGCGGAATCGGCGCGCTGGTTTGCGGAACATTCCGCGGCCGACGCCCTGATGTTCGAACTCAACGTGCTGAACGGGGAGACGGAACTGGCGGGGCTTTGCGAGGAAAAGGATATGGCCGCCGTCTGCATTTCGCCTCTGGCCATGGGATTGTTGAGCGGCAAATACGGACCGGGCACCAAATTTTCCAAAAACGACGTGCGGGGCGCCGGCCATTCCTGGGTGACGGTGTTCCGGAACGGGGAGCCCGTGCCGGAGCTCGTCGAGAAGCTGAACGCCGTCCGGGACATTCTGACCTCCGGCGGACGAAGCCTGGTGCAGGGAGCGCTTGCCTGGATCTGGGCGAAAAGCCCGAACGCCGTGCCGATCCCCGGCATCAAAACGGCCGAGCAGGCCGTCGAACTGGCGGGCGCCCTGGAGCACGGGCCGCTCACCCGCGAACAATTTCTCGAAGTGGAGCGGATTCTCGGACGCGCCGGCAGCCCGTGACCGGCTGAATGCGGCCAGCTGCCGCATAGGCGAGGGCGCGGACCAGTCGAGCCGCCGGGCGATGAAGGGGCTTTTCGCCTTCGCAAGCGGGCTGCGCAAACGGAAAACGGTCCGAAGCCGGGATGCGGGCGCGCGCGAAACGGCTGCCGAAACCGGGGCGCGCCCGGAGCGGCTTTCGGGATGCCGGCGCACGCGAAGCGGCAACCCGGGGAAACGGACGGCGTTGCCGGCCCGCACATTCGCGCCGCGGCAATTTGTGGTATAATGGTGCTGGTGATGCGCGTACATGGACCTTCTGGTGACGTTGAACTCCGCCTATCTCAAGCCGCTGCGGGTGATGCTCGCATCCCTTTTTTACAACAACGCCCATCGCACGTTTACGATCTATCTGATGCATTCCCGCCTGACGGATGAAGAAGTCGCGGAATTGACCGATTGGGTGAAGGCGCGCGGTCACCGGCTGGAGCAGGTGAAGGTGAACGAAAACTGCTTCGCCGGCGCACCCGTTTTGTTCCACTATACCGTGGAGATGTATTATCGCCTGCTGGCGTGGAAATTTTTGCCCGATCATCTGAACCGCATTTTGTATCTCGATCCCGACATCCTGGTGCTGAACCCCGTGGATCCGCTCGATGAATTGGATCTGGACGGCTATCTGTTTGCGGCCGCGTATCACGACATTTTGTCCATCAACGAGATCAACCGCATCCGCCTGAGTCCCTACAAAATCGAAGCCTACTACAACTCCGGCGTCCTCATGATGAACCTGGCGCGGCAGCGCGAACGGATCCGGGAAGAGGACATCTACCGCTTTGTCGAAATCATCAAAAAGCAGAAAACGAAGCTCATCATGCCCGACCAGGACATCATGAACATGATGTTCAACCGGGAGATCAAATCGCTGGATGAAAAAATCTACAACTACGACGCCCGCTACTACCAGTATTACAAGCTGATGAGCGGCGGCGAATGCGACATGGACTACGTCATCCGCAAGACGATCTTTCTCCATTTCTGCGGCCGGAAAAAACCGTGGAGACCGAACTACGGCGGCAAATTCCACGCCCTGTGGAAGCATTATGAAAAAATGGCCCTCGGTTGAAGCGGACGACGGCTGACGGCGGCCGCCGGACGGTGCGCCGGTTTGTGCCGGCTTTCATTTGAAAGCGTTTCTTTTTTCTTTTTTGCAGAAATGAAGAAAAAGAGGGAAAACGGGGGAAGCTTCAATTGCGGAAGTCGACATGGTGGGAACTGGCCGGCATCGTGGTGCTGCTCTTGTTGATCGTGGTCGTCCCCCTGTTCTGGCAGCGGGGCGATGCCGGCGGAAGCGGGGAGCCGGCCGCACGGCCGGAAGAGGCCGGCGCGGCAGGCGGGGAAGGCCGTTTGGCGTCCGGACCGGATGCCGGGGCACAAACCGGTCCGTCCGGCGGCGCATCCCCCCAACCGGACGACGGGGAGCCGGACTTGCCGGGCATCCGGGTGGACTTTGAAGACGGCACGGCGCAAGGGTTCGTCCCCCGCATCGGCGAAGAAGCGCTGCGGGTGACGGACGCGGACGCCCATTCCGGCACCTACAGCCTGCTCGTCAGCGGACGGGCGAATCCATACAGCGGCGCGAAAATCGACACGAGCGGCAAGATCCGCCGGAAAACCCGCTATGTCGTCAGCGTCTGGGTGAAACTGGCGCCCGGCGAGGCGCCGGCGAAGGTGCGGCTTTCCCTGCAGCGCAATCTGGGGAGCACGGAAAGCCACGTCACCATCGCCGGCGACACGCCGGTGACGGCGGACCGGTGGGTGCAGCTGAAAGGGATCTACACCCACGGCGTGCTGCGGGAGGACACGTCGGTTTACGTGGAGACGGCGGAAGGGACGGCGTCGTTCTACATCGACGATTTCGAGCTTGCCCAGGACGGCGACAAGGACATCCAGACGGACATCCCGTCGCTGAAGGACGTGTTTGCGGACGCGTTTGACATCGGCGTGGCCGTCGACCGCAACATGGGAGGCCAATACGGGCAGCTGATCGCCAAGCACTACAACGTGCTGGTGGCCGGCAACGCCATGAAGCCGGGGCCGCTGCAGCCGGCGGAAGGCCGGTTCCGCTGGGAGGAGGCCGACCGGTACGTCGAATTCGCCAAGAAACACGGCATGGCGGTGCGCTTCCATACGCTGGTGTGGCATTCCCAGGCGGCGGAATGGATGTTCCGCGACGAAAACGGCGAGCTCCTGAAGCCGTCGGAAGAAAGCAAAAAACGCGTGCTGGACCGCCTCGAGGCCCACATCCGGGCCGTCGCCGGGCGGTACGGGGACGACATCCGCGACTGGGACGTGGTCAACGAGGTGATCGACGAAACCCAGCCGGACGGGATGCGGCGCAGCATGTGGTACATCCTGACGGGCACCGACTACATCGAGCACGCCTTCCGGGTGGCGCGGGACGCCCTCGGACCGGCCGCGAGGCTGTACATCAACGACTACAACACCCATCATCCGAAAAAGCGGGATGTCCTGTACAATCTGGTCAAAGACATGCTGGAGCGGGGCGTGCCCATCGACGGGATCGGGCATCAGACGCACGTCAACATCGAATACCCGCCCGTCAGCGAGATCCGCGAGTCCATCGAGCGGTTTGCCTCCCTCGGGCTGGACAACCAGATCACGGAGCTGGACGTCAGCATTTATACGAACGATACGGACAAGTATGAGACGGTGCCGGAGGACGTCCAGATCCGGCTGGCCCACCGGTACAAGGAACTGTTCGACCTGTTCCGGGAGCTGGAGGACAAGATCAGCGCCGTCGTGTTCTGGGGCACCGACGACGGCAATTCGTGGCTCCGCTCGTTCCCGGTCACCCGCCTGAACGCGCCGCTTCTGTTCGACGATCAGCTGCAGGCCAAATACGCCTTCTGGGCGGTGGTCGGCGAGATGGACCGGGTGCCGCCGCTGCCGGAATGAGCGTTCGCGGCGGCCGTTTTTGCAGAAACGGATCGAGGCACGCCGTCATGCCGGAACCCGCCGCTGGCGATGGACCCCGGTTGGCGGGTATACTGGATTCATCCGGGAAAAAGGAGATTTGCCATCACGAAGGAAATTTACGATCAGGAAATTTACGATCAAAAGGAGATGCGCGGCATGGGCCACGACACGGAAAACGTCACAAACGGCATCAACAGCGCAAACGGCGGCGAGCCGGGCGGCACGACGGGCGGTCTTCTCGGAACGAACGTCGTCGCCCAGATCGGCATCGTCGTGCGGGACATCGAACGGACGGCCGGGCGGTACGCCGAATTTTTCGGCATTGAGAAACCGAAATGGTCGTGGACGGACCCGGCGGAAAAGGCCGGGACGGAATATCGCGGACAGCCCACCGGGGCCCGCGCGAAACTGGCTTTCATCGACGCCGGCCAGCTGCAGATCGAACTGATCGAACCGGACGGGCAGCCGTCCACCTGGCGGCAGTTTCTGGACGAACACGGGGAAGGGGTGCATCACATCGCCTTTTTTGTGAAAGGAATGAAAGACAGGATCGGGGTGCTGAACGCCCATGGCATGCCCCTCGTCCAGAAAGGGGAATACACCGGCGGCCGCTATGCCTACCTCGATTCGTTCGACCAATTGAAGGTCATGATCGAGCTGCTGGAAAATGACAATGGAGCGTGAAGCAAAAAGAACTGGCGGGGAGATGAATGCGTTGAAACGGGTATTGGCGGTGGCCGGTGACTTTTATCACGATGATGCCGTGATCCGGCGGGCGCTGGAAAAGGCGCTGGCGCCTTTTGCGGAAGCCGGTCGGCTGGAACTGGCGTTCGCGGAGCGGGAACAGCTGATTGGGCTGCTTGACGGACGGCCGGATCTGGTCGTTTTGTTCGCCGAAAACCGGACGGATCCGCAAGGCGACGAAAGCCGGGTGTGGATGACCGAAGACATGGCGGACAAGATCGTGCGTTACGTGCGGGGCGGCGGCGCCTGGCTGGCCTGGCATTCGGGCCTTGCGTCCTATCCGGAAAACGGCGCCTACGTCGGGATGCTCAAAGGGCGGTTTCTGTACCATCCCCCCGAGCACGCCGCCGTTACGTACACGCCGGAAGCGGGCACGGACCTCGGGGAACTCGGCGGGCCGTTTCGGCTGAAGGACGAGCATTATTTCGTCGACTGCCGGGAGCCGGATACGACGGTGTTCTTGCGCTCGCGGTCGGCGGCCGGCGAATCGGCGGCCGGCTGGTTCCATCCGTTCGGCGAAGGCCGCGTCGCCTGCCTGGCGCCGGCCCATCTGGAGGAAGGGCTGCTCGATCCGGACTTCATGGCGGTCATGCGCCGGGTTGTCGCCTGGTGCCTGCAAATCTGACGTGGCAAACAAGAAAAAAGACGCTTCCCGCCCGCCGGACGGCGGCGCCGGAAGCGTCTTTGCGCTTTAACCGGTCCATGCAAGCGCTTCGTTTTCCAAGATGCCGGTTGGAGTGATGTTTCGTTCAGGAAGCGTTCTTGCCGTTTTTCTTGCGCAGGGCAATCCCGACGGTGACCGCGAACCCGCCCCACAGCAGCACGGCGCCGAACACGAACATGGCAATGGCTCCGCCGCTCATCAGCCGGACACCTCCTGGCTCGCCACGGCCGGCGATTCATCCTTCCAGCGGATGGCATAGGTGAAGACGAAGGCGGCTGCGATGCTGAGCAGCACCATGACCCAGCCGAAGGTGACGATGGCGTGGGTCGGATAGCCTTCGTAGTTGGCGGAAAACTCCGAGACCAGATTCATGATGGTCATGATCAGGAGGACGACCGGCGTCACGAACTTGATCATGACATTCCACCAATAGCCGACGCTGAAATCGGACACCCGATTGTTCTGCAGCCGGATGTCGTTGAGTTTCTTCGAGAACCAGCCCAGGAGCAGCACTTCCAGGAAGCCGGCCACCACGATGCCGTAGGCGTTGATGAAGTGGTCGACGATGTCCAGCAGAATGATGCCGGCGCCGGTGGTGAAGGCGATGCTGACCAGGGCGCTGATGCCCAGAACCCAGCTGACGGCTTGCTTGCGGGTCAGGCGCAGTTTGTCCATGACCGCGGCGATGACGACCTCCAGGATGGAAATGAAGGAGGTGAAGCCGGCCAGCACCAGCGACAGGAAGAACAGGGCGCCGAAAAATCCGTTCAGGAACGGGAACTCGTTGATGATTTGCGGGAACACGACGAAGGCCAGGCCGACGCCGGACGCGGCCACCTCGCCGACGTCCGAGCCGGTGACGCCGGCCATGTAGCCGATGACGGCGAAGACGCCGATGGCGGCCAGGAACTCGAATCCGCTGTTGGCGAAGGCCATGATGAACCCGCTGTTGTTGACGTCCGTCTTCTTGTCCAGATAGCTGCTGTAGGTCACCATGATGGCGAAGGCGATGGACATGCTGAAGAACACTTGCCCGTAGGCGGCCATCCACACTTTGTACCATTCGGGGTTGCCGCCGCCCGGGAAAATTTTCGAGAATTGCGGCGTGAACAGGTGGTTCAGGCCGGCCGCCGCGTTGTCCAGCGTGACGGCGCGGATGACGAACAGGATCATGACCACGATCAGGATGGGCATGAGAACTTTGTTGGCCCGCTCGATCCCTTTTTGCACGCCGTTGTACAGGACGTAGAAAGCGACCGCCCAAACGACGAGAAGCGGCAGCAGAATGTGCCATTGGATGCCGCCGAAGTTCCAGCCGCTGTCGGTCACGACGTCGCCGGGCATGCGGAGAAAGTCATTGAACAGGAAGCCCTTCGTGTCGCCGCCCCAGCGCAGGTTGAACGAGAAGAAGAAGTAGCTGAGGGCCCAGACGACGACGGCGACGTAGTACACGGCGATGACGAAGCTGATCATCACCTGCCACCAGCCGAGCCATTCGAACCGGCTGGACAGCCGCCGGAACGACAGCGGCGCCGAGCCGCCCTGGGAACGGCCGATGCCGAATTCGAGAAGCAGGATCGGAATGCCCGCCGTCAGAAGGGCGAAGAAGTAGGGAATGAGGAACGCCCCTCCGCCGTTGTCATAGGCGATGTACGGGAAGCGCCAGATGTTGCCCAGCCCGATGGCCGACCCGGAGGCGGCCAGGACGAAACCGAGCCTTGTCGCCCATTGCTCTCTCTGCTGCATGAACGAACCTCCTTGATTTGGGGGATGGATGAAAGTTGCAGCTGTGATCTTGAAAGCGCTTGCAAAAGATTCTAAAGCCTATTATGACACGAAACGGCGGCGGCATCAATTGTTTTTTTTGTCCTTTTTTCCCGAATGGCGTCCGGGGGAGGGCCGTGGAAACGGGGGTTACGGTTTGCGGGCCCGCGTCTTGTGCGCTATCGCACAGCGGCGGCGCGCGCAATGGGGTATCTTGTGCGTCACGGATGCAGGAATGCGTGCAATGCATGATGGACATGACGGCAATGCACGCGGCAATCCTTGTTCGGCAATGAAGGCGGTGAACCACGTGGCAGCCGGATCCGTGAACGGACCGCTCCTGGTCACGCTGGCCGTGCTGGCGGGAAGTTCCATCCTTTTCATTACCGGCCGGATCCGGTCGGATCTTGTCGCCCTCTCTGCGCTGCTCGTCCTGATGGTGACCGGCGTCCTGACGCCGGCGGAGGCGCTGTCCGGATTTTCCAGCCCGGTGCTCGTCATGATGATCGGGCTGTTCGTGGTCGGCGGCGGCATTTTCCAGACCGGTCTTGCCAGAATGGCGTCCAGCCGGCTGCTTTCGCTGGCCGGCACGCAGGACGTGCGGCTGCTGGTGACCGTCATGCTGGCGACGTCGCTGATCGGCGCCTTCATCAGCAACACGGGCACGGTGGCGGTCATGATGCCGATCGTCATCAGCCTGGCGCGGGCGGCGGGCGTCCATCCCGGCCAGCTGCTCATGCCGCTGGCGTTCAGCGGCAGCCTCGGCGGGATGCTGACGCTGATCGGCACGCCGCCCAATCTGGTCATCCAGGACGCGCTGGTATCGGCGGGCTACAAGGCGCTCGGGTTCTTTTCCTTCACGCCGGTCGGCCTCGTCGTCATCGCCACCGGCGTCCTCGGCATGCTGCTCTTGCGCCGGTTTCTGCCGCGAGAGGCGGACGGGGACGACGGTCCGGAGCGGGACGGCGGCACATTGCAGAAACTGGCCCGGCGGTATCAGCTGTCGCAAAACCTGTTTCGCGTCCGGGTGAGCCGCGGTTCGCCGCTCATCGGGCGCACGCTGAAGGAACTGGACATCACGGGCCGATACCAGGTCGGCATCATCGAAATCCGCCGGCGCGAGTCGGCCAAAGACCAGCTGTTCAAGACGATCCAGCAGGAAATCGCGGGGCCGGAGACGGTGGTGGAAGAAGGGGACGTGCTGTACGTGAACGGCACGTTCGAGCGGGTCGGCGCCTTCGCCGAAGCCGAAGGGTTGACGCTGCTCGACCACCGGGTGACGGAAGACCAGTCCCTCGTGCCGCCGTATGCAACCGAGCAGGTGGGCATCGCGGAAGTGATGCTGACGCCGGAATCGGCGCTGATCGGCAAAACGGTGTGCGAATCCGGCTTCCGCGAAAAATACCGGCTCAACGTGCTGGGCATCCGGCGGAGGGAACAGGTGCTCCTGCAAAACATCAGGGAAGTCAAAATGCGGCTGGGGGACGTCCTGCTCGTGCAGGGCGAGTGGACAAACATCGCGCGGCTGGCCAAAGATCAGACGGACGTCGTGGTCATCGGCCAGCCGCTCGAAGAGGCGCGCAGCGTGACGATGGACCGAAAGGCGCCCATCGCCGCGGGCATCATGCTGCTGATGATCGGGCTTCTTGTCACGGAATGGGTGCCGGCGGTGGCCGCCGTCCTGCTGGCCGCGGTCCTGGTGGTGGCGTTCCGCTGCGTGCGCGGCATGGAAGAGGCGTACCGGACGATCAACTGGGAGAGCATCGTGCTGATCGGCGCGATGATCCCGGTCTCCACCGCCGTTGAGAAAACGGGTGCGGCGGCCCTTTTGTCCGATGCGCTGGTCGGCAGCCTGGGCGGCTTCGGACCGCTGGCGCTTCTCGCCGGGGTTTATTTTTCCGCCAGCCTGATGACGCTGTTCATCAGCAACACCGCCTGCGCCGTGCTTCTTTCGCCCATCGCGCTGGCGGCGGCGGAGCAGGTCGGGGCAAGCCCGTATCCGTTCCTGTTCGCCGTGGCCGTCGGCGCCAGCATGTGCTTTGCCTCGCCGTTCTCGACGCCGCCGAACGCGCTGGTCATGTCCGCCGGCCGCTACAGGTTCGGGCACTACATCAAGGTCGGGTTGCCGCTGCAGCTCATGATGGGAATCGTGATGGTGGCCGTGCTGCCGCTGCTGTTTCCTTTTTGACGAAGGGGCAATAAGGTTCCGGGCATGACAGGCTGATGGAAGCATGACGGGTTTGCGGCCGCATGACGGTTTTTTGCAACAACATGACGGGTTTGGGGGTGGCATCATCGGGTGTTTGGGCGCCGGCGGTCATGTTCTGGTCTGGACAAGCCGGCGTTTCGTTCGGTCGGAGAGGCGGGCGTCACGATTCTTTCGGAGGAACGACGACGACGGGAATTTTGGAGCGATGCAGGACGCCCTGGCTGACGCTGCCGAAAACGCTGGCGACGAACGGGCTGTAGCCGCGGGAGCCCATGACGATGCAGCGATAGGGGCGGGAAGACGATTCCTCAAGGATCTGTTCGCGGGGCGATCCGACACGCATTCTGGTGCTGAATGGCACGCCGGACATTTGAAGCGTTTGCAAAATGGGGGCCATGGTTTCGTCAAACCGCTGCTGCTGGTAGGCTTCGATCGTTTTTTTGTCGAAAAATCGCTTCGTGCCCGGCGTTTCCAGGTCGGGGACGACGTGCAGCACGACGATGGTGTCGCGGAACGCCCGGGCGAGTCCGATGGCGAACCTGAGGGCCGCCGCGGCGTTTTCCGAACTGTCGACGGGCACCAGAATTTGCTGGTTCGGGGCGGTCGACCGGTCCATGATGCTCACCTCCTCAATTTCATTATAATGGGTCGAAAAATGGCGGGTTGGTGACGTTGGTCACAAGGCGGGTCCAAAAAAATGTGCATGATTGTGATTTTTATCACAAATAAGGACGGCCCGTCGGCGTTATGCTTTGCATAGAAAAACCGGCAGGCTGTCCCGCCGTCCGGGCGCGAACCGCGCGACCGCACGGGGAACCGGATGACGGCGCGCCGCCGGGGAAACACTGTCGGGAGAACACCACGATCCCGGACTGGGGAGGAAGCGTCACATGGGCAAAGTGCTTTACATCACGGCAAACCCGAAATCGCCGGAACGTTCCCGCGGCCTGACGGTCGGGCAGGCTTTCATCGAGGCTTACCGCGAGGTGCGGCCGGAGGACGACATCGTCCATCTCGATCTGTTCAAAAGCGACATTCCGACCATCGACATCGACGTGTTCAACGGCTGGGACAAACTGTCCAGCGGCGAAGCGCTGACCGGGGAGGAGCGGCGCAAGGTGGAACGCATCAATGAACTGACGGACCAGTTCATGGCGGCCGACAAATACGTGTTCGTATCCCCGCTCTGGAATTTGAGCATTCCGCCGGTCCTGAAAACGTACATCGACAACATTTGCGTGGCGGGCAAAACGTTCAAGTACACCGAGAACGGCCCCGTCGGACTTTTGCAGGGCAAGAAGGCGATCCACATCCAGTCGAGCGGCGGCATCTATTCCCGCGGCCCGGCCCGCGAGATGGAATTCGGCAACCGGTATTTGCTGGCGCTGCTGCGGTTCATGGGCGTGACCGACGTCGAGTCCATTTTCGTCGAAGGGATGGATTACAACCCGGCGGAGGCGGACCGGATCGTGCAGGACGCCGTCGCCGAAGCCCGCGCGAAAGCGGCGGCATTCGCCCGGGATCCGGTGCGGGTGTGACGGGACGGCGGGCACGGCTCCGTCGCGGCCGGCGGGTGCGGCGGGCCCGTCCGGCCCGCCCGACGGGCCGGACGTCTGCGGTCGGCGGGCCAGGGTTTGCGGCGGGCTTCCCGGGCGTCTGCGTCCGGCGCGTCAAGCGTCTTGCGGCTTGTTGATTTTGCTTGCGGCATGCCGGCTGCCGGCTCGGTTCTCATTTTTCACGAATTTAACGGAGCCGGATGACGCTATTTGAATCCAAACGGCAGTTGTCAAAATTTAACGGAACGGGGCGACCCTATTTTGCGATGAAGGCTTCAAATTCGGCTTTTTTCATCATGATCAGGTTTCCTGGTTCCGCTAGAAATTGAAACCCGCCCAAAACACCCAAATAGCGTCGCCTGGTTCCGTTGCGTCCGGCTCCCATTCCGCCGGCTTTTTGGCATACATTTTCCAGAAAGCCAAATTAACGGAATGGTCGTGAAGCACACGCCACTTTCCTCCCGGTCCCTGAGCGGAGGCCCGAACGGGGATGGGAGGAAGCGGCGTTTTTTGATTTTCGCCATGGGGAGGGATGCGGACGTCGGCGTTTCGGGAGGCGTTTGACGAGTGGACCGGGCGGAAGCGGAAACGCTGCGTGGAAGCGGAAACGTTGCGTTTAGCCCGGCGCCTCCTGCGGCCGTTCGATGCGGCCTGGCCCGGCACCTGCGGGTGGCGCCCCGATCCGCCCGGGCCATCCTGCGCAGGCTGGCGGACGGGGGACGGCTCGCCGTCGCCAGCGGCAAGCTGCGCTACCGGACTTGCGTGTTGCCGACAAATGACGATCCGTCGGCGGAAACGAATCTGATACAATGAAAAGACAGAAGACAAGCGGACGGGATGCGGACAACTGGCGACGGAGTGACGCGGCATGCGGGACGGGCGGAACGGACGGCACACCGGGAAAAAGGCGGCGGCACTGGCGATATTGGCGGCGCTTTCCGTTTTGGTTTCGGCGTTCGCGGGCTTTGCCGGACCGTCGCGCGAAGAGGCGGTTCGCCATGAATCGGCGCGGCGGAATCGCCGCCGGGCCGCAGCCGGAAACGGGCGCCGTCGCGAGGGAACGGCAAATCGGGAACGGTCATGAATGAGGAGCGCGGATAACGGAAATGGAACGGGCACGGGAGCGCGGAATACGGGAAAAGGGAAAAGGAAGGGGCCGCACGCACGTCTGGAAGCGGGCGTTCTGGTCGCTGGCGTCCGTCAACGCGATCTGCCTGGCGGTCATGGCCGCTTTGCTAATGCTGCCCGCCGGACCGGGCGGGGGGATGCCCGACGGTTTTTCCGCGGAAGAGCATCCATCTCCTGCCGCATCTGCGGGTTCCCGCCTGATCATCACGGCGACGGCGGCCGATCTGGACGGCGTCGTCAACCGCCTGTTGGCCGGGCGCCAGCATGAGCGATTGCGCTACCGGATCGGGTTTGGCGATCCGCTCCGGATTGCAGGCACGTTGACGGTGTTCGGCCGCGAAATCGGGCTGGAAGCCCGCTTCCGTCCGGAAGTTCTGGACAACGGCGATTTGATGCTGGTCGCCGACGGCATGCGGATCGGCCGCCTGCCGGCGCCGGCGAGCAAAATGTTGAGCTACGTGCGGACCTACTATGAGCTGCCGGAATGGATCTCCATCGAAGACGGCGGAAAGCGGGTGCTCGTCCGGCTGACCCGAATGCCCGCCGGCGGCCTGGAGCTTCGCGCGCTGGAAATGAACGCGGAAGCGGACCGCTACCGGTTCGCCCTGACGGCCGGGAATCCGGACGGCGAAGAGCCATGGAACGGCTTGTAGCAACACAATTTCTTTCAACACAACAACAATAATAAGGAAAAAACGGGCGGAAAACCGCGACGTTTGTCGAACGGAACGCAAGACCATGCGGCGAGGCATGTCAAGCGGACGCGGTGCAACATCCGCCGCATCCGGACCGCGGAGGTCCCCGCGGAGTGCAGCCCGGCGGACGTCCGCCGGCAAGGACGAACGCCCGGATGAAAGACCCGGCGCGTTTTTTTAATTATTACAAATTGATGACCTGTGAAATTTATCACACTTCCCTTGTGACGAAGGTCATTATAATGAGGGCAACAAGCCAAGAGAGGGGATGGACGGTCTTGGATGCCCTGGAACTAGCTAGATGGCAGTTTGCGATCACAACGGTCTACCATTTTCTTTTTGTGCCGTTGTCCATCGGGCTTGCCTACCTCATCGCGTATATGCAGACGCTGTACGTGGTGAAAAATGACGAAACGTACAAGACCATGGCGCAATTTTGGGGCAAAATGTTTCTGGTCAACTTCGCGGTGGGGGTCGTCACGGGGATTTTGCAGGAATTCCAGTTCGGCATGAACTGGGCGGACTATTCCCGCTTCGTCGGCGCCGTGTTCGGCGGTCCGCTGGCGGTGGAGGCGCTCGTCTCCTTTTTCCTGGAATCCACGTTCCTTGGCGTCTGGATCTTCGGCTGGGACAAATTGAACAAGAAAGTGCACCTGGCCTCGATCTGGCTCGTGGCGATCGCGGCCACCCTGTCCGCGCTGTGGATTTTGACCGCCAACTCGTTCATGCAGGAGCCGGTCGGCTACGTGATCAACAACGGCCGGGCCGAAATGTCGAGTTTCTTCGCGCTGCTCGGCAATCCGCAGCTTTGGGTGGAATTCCCGCACACGCTGTGGGCGTCGCTGGTGACCGGTTCGATGTTTGTCGTCGGCATCAGCGCGTACAAACTGCTGCGCAAACAGCAAACCGAAGTATTCCGGCGTTCGTTCAACATCGCCATCGTCGTCGCGCTGGCGTCCAGCCTGCTGGTGGCGTTCTCCGGCCACTCCCAGTCGCAGCACCTGATGGAGGCGCAGCCGATGAAGATGGCCGCTTCCGAAGGGCTGTGGGAAACGACGGGCGAGAGTGCGCCGTGGACGCTTTTTGCCGTCATCGATCCGGAAAAACAGGAAAACAGGTTTGAAGTCAAAATCCCGTATCTGCTCAGCATTCTGGCCTACAACCAGACGAAGGGCAGCGTGCCGGGCATGCTGGAGCTGCAGGCCGAGTACGAAGCCCTGTACGGACCGGGCAACTACATTCCGCCGGTGCGCACCACGTTCTGGAGCTTCCGGATCATGGTCGGCGCGGGGCTCCTGATGATTCTTCTGTCGCTTATCGGCGTCATCGGCTATGCGCGCAAAAAGGTGGAAAACTGGCGCGGCTATCTGAAACTGATGATTCCCGCCATCATCCTGCCGTACGTCGCGAGCACGGCCGGGTGGGTCATGACGGAAGTCGGCCGGCAGCCGTGGATCGTGTTCGGACTGCAGAAAACGTCCGACGCCGTGTCGCCCAACGTCACCAGCGGCATGGTGCTGACGTCGATGATCGGGTTCACGGTGATCTACGGCATTCTGGCCGCCTGCTTCGTATACCTGGTGGTGCGGTTTGCCAAGCAAGGACCTGCGCCCGCCGGAAGGGCGTCCAGGCATGAGAGCGAGGTGCTGGCGTGATGTTGGAGACGGTTTGGTTTTCGCTGATCGCCGTGCTGTTTGTCGGTTTCTTTTTCCTGGAAGGGTTCGACTTCGGGGTGGGCATGCTGACGCCTTTTCTGGGCAAAAATGATCTGGAGAGGCGGGCGATCATCAACTCCATCGGACCGGTCTGGGACGGCAACGAAGTGTGGCTCATCACGGCGGGCGGCGCGATGTTCGCGGCGTTTCCGAACTGGTACGCGACGCTGTTCAGCGGGTTCTACATGGCGCTGTTTTTGATGCTGCTGGCGCTGATCGTGCGCGGCGTGTCCTTCGAATTCCGCAGCAAGCTGGAATCGGCCCGCTGGCGCACGACCTGGGACTGGCTGCTTTGCATCGGCAGCTTCCTGCCCGCCCTGCTGTGGGGCGTCGCCGTCGGCAACCTGATGAAGGGCGTGCCGATTGACGGCTCGATGAACTACGTCGGCTCGTTCTGGGATTTGATCTCCATCTATTCGGTGACGGCGGGCGTCTGCATGGTGCTGCTTTTCCTGCTGCACGGGGCGCTGTTCCTCAATCTGAAAATGACCGGCGACCTCCGCCAGCGGGCGCGGGCGTTCGCCCTGAAGATCGGGCCGTGGACGAGCATTTTGCTCCTGTTCTTCGTGGCGCTCAGCTACTATGAAACGGAGCTGTTCGCGGCGCAGGGCGTCAACCCGGGGCTCATCCCGATTCTGGCCGGCGCGGCGCTTTTGTCCGTCCACTTCTTCCTGAAGGCGGGCCGGGACGGCTGGGCGTTCGCCATGACGGGGCTGACGATCGCGCTGTCCACGATCACGGTGTTCATGTACATGTATCCGAACGCGATGATTTCGTCGCTCAATCCGGAGTGGACGATGACGATTTACGACGCGGCGTCCAACCCGTATACGCTGAAGGTCATGACGATCGTGGCGGTCACGATGGTGCCGATCGTGCTGGCCTACCAGATCTGGACGTACTGGGTGTTCCGCAAACGCATTTCGGTGAAAGACCATCTGGAATACTGAGCCTGTTGCCGGGACATTGAACCGGCGGCGGGCCGAAGGGCGACGGAACCTTTTTGGCCCGCGCACCAAAAAGATCGGGGCTGATGCGCATGGTTCGACAAAAAGGCCAGGGCCCGCTTGACCGGCTTCCGGGCAGGCGGAAGCAGTTCCGGACGGCGTTGGCGTGGAACATGGCAGGCGGTGCGCTGCTCATTGCCGAAGCATGGCTCGTGGCCCGCATCGTGAATGAAGCGTTTCTGGGAGAGGGCGATTGGCCCTCTCTTGCGTTACCGCTCGGCTTGCTGCCGGCCGTCGCGGCCTTGCGGGGACTGGCCCACGCCGCCGGCGAATCGGCGGCCCTCGGTCAGGCGCTGGCGATGAAGGCGGAACTCAGGAAGGCGGCGGCGGAAAAACTGGCGGTCCTCGGCCCGCAGTTTGCCAAGGGCGAGCGAAGCGGCGAGTTGATCCATGCGATGACGGAAGGCCTTGACCGGCTGGAGTCGTACTTTGCCCGTTATGTGCCCCAGCTGGCGCAATCGATGTTCATTCCCGCGGCCGTCCTGCTGGCGGCGGCGGGGGCCGACTGGTTTTCGGCGCTCATCATGGCGGTGACGATGCCGCTTCTCATCCTGTTCATGATTCTCGTCGGCAAGACGGCGGGCTGGAAGGCGAAGAAACAGTACCGGCTGCTCGGGCGGCTGAGCGGGCATCTGTTTGACGTGATCCGCGGGTTGTACACGCTCACGATTTTCAACCGAAGCAAAGACCAGATCGACGTCATCGCCCGGATGAGCGACGCGCATCGCCGGGCGACGATGGGGACGCTGCGGCTGGCGTTTCTGTCGGCCTTCGTGATGGAACTGTTCGCCACGCTCAGCACGGCGGTGGTGGCCGTGTTTCTGGGGCTGAGGCTCATTGACGGCGGCATCGGGTTTCTGGCGGCGTTTTTCGTCCTTCTGCTGACGCCGGAGTTTTACCAGCCGGTCCGGTCGCTCGGCGCCCAGTTCCACGCCAGCCAGGACGGCGTCGCCGCGGCGGCGCGCATTTTCGAGCTGCTCGATGCCGAGCCGCCCGGTTATCCGGACCGGGAAGACGGCATCCGCCTGCCGGAACGGCCGGAAGGTTACCGGATCGTGTTCGAGCGGGTCACCGTGCGGCATCCCGGCGCGGACCGGCCGGCGCTCGAGGATGTTTCGCTCGTACTGGAGCCGGGCCAGCGGGTGGCGATCGTGGGAAGAAGCGGCGCCGGCAAGTCGACGCTGCTCGAGCTGTTGCAGGGGTTCATCCGCCCGTCGGAAGGGCGGATCACCGTCGACGGCGTGGACATGGCCGACCTGTCGATGGCCTGGTGGCGGGGGCAGCTGGCCGTGCTGGCGCAGGACGTCCGGCTGTTTCCCGGCACGGTGCGGGACAATCTGCGCATGGCAAAGCCCGATGCGACGGACGGGGAGCTGTGGGCGGCGCTGGAAGACGCCCAGGCGGCGGATCTGGTGCGCCGGCTGCCGGACGGGCTCGATTCGCCCCTCGGCGAGGCGGCGCGCCTGTCCGGCGGGCAAATCCAGCGCATCGGCCTCGCCCGCGCGTTCCTGAAACAGGCGCCGGTCCTTTTGCTGGATGAGCCGACGAGCGGGCTTGACCGCGTGACGGAAGACGCGGTGCGCCGGGCGATGCTGACGCGGCTGGACGGCCGGCAGGCGGTGACGGTGGCCCACCGGCTGGAAACGATCCGCGCCGCGGACCGCATCATCGCCCTCTCCGACGGCCGCGTCCGCGAAATCGGCACACCGCGGGAACTTCTCGAACGCGGCGGGCTGTATGCGGAGCTGGTGCGGGCCGACCGGGAAAGCGGCGGTCCGCCGGATGCGGAAACGGCGGCATCGGCCGGCGCCGGGGGGCGGACGGCCGGCGATGGATTTGCCGCGATGCCGGCAGACGGCGGCGGGATGGCCGCGATGCGGACGGATCGATACGGGCGGGTCGCACGGCCGGCAGGCGGCAGCGGATTGGCCGCCGTGCAGGCAGATGGCGACGGATTTGGGGCGCCCGCCGGCTCGCGTTACGGCACGGGAGCCGCCGTGGCCACGGCGGTTTTGCCACCGGCTGGCGCCGCGGTCCCGTCCGTGGCGGCGGCCGAAGATCACGCGGCCGCCGCCGGGAAGTCCGCGGCGGCCGGCGCAAACCCGGCCGCTCCCATGGCGACTGCAGCGGCCGATGGGGCAACGCCGGCACCAGTCCGCGCGGACCGGGTGCCGGATGTGGACAATCCGGCGTTTGAAGATCAGGCCATCGGCGAGCCGGTTGCCGACGGCATCCGCTGCCTGACGTCCGGGACCGGCTCCGCCCGACGGCAGGACCGCTTGTCCGACCGCGCCGTCATGCGGCTGTTCCTCGGCTTTCTGCGGCCGTTCAAGGCCCGGATGCTGCTCTCGCTTCTGCTCGGCAGCCTGACCATCGCGGCCAGCGTCGGGCTGATGGCCACCAGCGGCTACCTGATCTCGAAAGCGGCCCTGCGGCCGGAAACGGTGCTGCTTTTGTGGATCCCGATCGTCGGCGTCCGGTTTTTCGGCATCAGCCGCGGCGTGTTCCGCTATCTGGAGCGGCTTGTGTCCCATGACTTGACGTTCCGCATTCTGCACCGGATCCGGGTCTGGATTTACGAACGGATCGAACCCCGCGGCGCCCTGCTGCTGGAGCGGGAGCGAAGCGGGAACCTGCTCGACGCCATGATCCGCGACGTGGAAAAGCTGCAAAACCTGTACTTGCGCGTGCTGGCCCCGCCGCTCATCGCGGCGGCCATCACCGTGCTCGGTTTTGCGATCGCGGCGTCGCACCACCTGCTGCTCGGCCTGGCCCTGGCCGTCATGATGATGCTGGCCGGCGCCGGCATTCCGCTTGCCGGCCGCTTTCTCGGCCGTCGCACGGGCGACCGCTACATCCGGGCCAAAGCCGACCTGTCCACCGGCTGGTCCGACCTGATCGGCGGCCTGGCGGAACTGACCGTATTCGGCCGGACGAAGGACGCCTTGACGCGGCTGGCCGGGCTGGGCGCGCGGGCCGACCGCGAACAGGCGGTGCAAAACCGCCATCTCGCCTGGCTCGGCGGCGCCATGGTGTTCCTGATGCGGCTGGCCGCCTGGCTGATGCTGGCGCTGGCCGTCCGGCTGGCGGGCGACGGCCGGCTCGAGCCCGTCTTCATCGCCTCGCTCGTGGTGATGACGCTGGCCTGCTTTGAAGCGGTGATTCCTCTGCCCGAAGCCTTCCAAAATTACGGGCAGACGGCGGCGGCGGCCCGCAGGCTCATCCGGCTGACGGAACAGACGGCGGCTTCGCCGGCGGCCGTTCCCGAAGAAGCCGGCAGCGCGAAAAAAACCGATACGGAACGGGCGCCCACGGAGGCCTCCACGGGCGGTCCGGCCGGCTCCGCCTCCGTTTCGCCGGCCGGCCCCGTGCTGGAAGTCCGCCATCTGTCGTACCGGTACCATCCGGATGAACCGTGGGCGCTCAAAGATCTGTCGCTGACGCTCCGCCCCGGCCGGAAAATCGCCATCGTCGGGGAAAGCGGCGCCGGCAAAAGCACGTTCCTGCACCTGTTGCTCCGGTTGCGTCCTTTTGAAGAAGGGCGGATCCTGCTGGACGGGACGGACGTTCGCACCATGACGCCGGAGCAGGTGAGGGAGCGGTTCGCCGTCGTGTCCCAGCGGGTTCAGCTGTTCAACGCGACGGTGGAGGACAATCTGCGGATTGCCAAACCGGACGCCACGCCGGAGGAAATGCGGGAAGCCGCCCGCCTGGCGATGATCGACGACGTGATCATGGCGCTGCCGGACGGATACCGGACGGTCATCGGCGAATGGGGATCGCGCCTGTCCGGCGGCGAGCGGCAGCGGCTCGCCCTGGCCCGCGCCCTGCTGCGCGACGCGCCGTTCGTCCTGTTCGACGAGCCCGCCACCGGCCTCGACCCGCTGACCGAACGGAGCGTCCGCCACAATCTGGAACACCGGCTCCGGGACAAAGGCATCCTGTGGATCACCCACAAGCTGGCCGGCCTGGAGCACATGGACGAAATCATCGTGCTTGGCGGCGGCGTGGTGACCGGGCGCGGCACCCATGCGGAACTGGTGGCCGGCGGCGGCGACTACGCCCGCATGTGGTGGCTGGAGAAACAATTCGGCCTCTGAAGAAATGCGAAAACCGGTTTGCAAGCGAGCCGACAAGACCCCGGGGGTTCTGGCCCCAGGGGTTTTTCTTTGTTCCCCAAAACATAAATGACCTTCAACATCAACAACGATAAATGCTATCCATTGAGTTGACGTTCGCCGTGTACAAAAAATTGGTTTTCCTGAACTGCAAAACCGAGGAAACGCTCAAGGCGTTTGCCAACTATTTGTCCATGTTCGATCCGGATTGGGAGGAAGAGGAAGAAGGAATCCCTCACAATCTCAAGGAAGGGGGACGTGGAGAAGGCCAGGGAAAACGCTTTGGGCGTGGACTACGAACTCCATGACCTTATTTCAAAAAATGGCCCCCATTGGGGTGAAATCGGAAAAATCGCGTCTCTCTGTTCCGTTGGAAGTTGCAGACCGCCGTTTTGGGCCCAAATAGCGTCATTTGGTTCCGTCAGAACGAAACGGCGGGTCCGGCAACCGGTCCGGCACCGGAAGTCCGGGAGCCGCAGGGTGAAGAAGAACGGGCACCCGGAGCGCGGACCAAGGGAACGGGCCCAGAGAACGGCCCCAGAGAACGGCCTCGGTGAACGAGGTAACGGGCTGAGTCCGCTGCCAAAGCACGGCGCCCGAGTACGGGTGCCAAAGGGTGCCAAAGAACGGGCGGCTGAGTACGGGCGCCAAAGACCGGACGACAAAGAGCAAACGCCGGCGGCAAGCACCGGGACGGGGTTCAAATCCGCCCTTTTTCCGCCGCCTTTCTCACCGCCCGGTGCCGGGATACCACCTCCAGTTTCTGGATCGCCGGCGACAAATAGTTCCGCACCGTGCCTTTGGTCAGGTACAGCGTTCTGGCGATTTGGTCCGTCGTCCGGCCTTCCGCCGCCAGGCGCGGCACGTCCCGCTCCCGGTTCGACAGCGGATTTTAACTTGCAAGCGCTTCCAATAGCAAAGACGGCGGCCCGCACTTCAATCTTCCGGCCGGTGGATCGACGGCGCCCCGAACCGCGGGACTTGCGCCGCCTTCGACATTCCGCCGCGGCGCCGCCAGTCTTCCCGGCCGCCGGTCTCGCAAATTGATTGACGAAAGGCGCCCGATCCCTATATTATAATAGAAACGTTTCAAAACTTTGCCCGTGTGAAGTTTAAACGTGACAATGCGTTTTCGCGGGAAAGCAACCCAGCACGAATTCCGGAACGGGGGTAGTCGACAGATGAAAAAGATGGTTTCATGGCTGATCGTCTTGCTGATGGCCGCCGTGCTGGCGGCATGCGGAGGCGGCGCGCAGGACGGCGGCGCCGCGCAAAACAGCGCATCGCCGGGCGGAGGTGCGGCGCAGGGCGGCGATTCGCAAGGCGCCGGATCCGAAGCGGGCGATGCGCAGGACGACGGGCAAAGCGCCAAGCAGCAGTACAGAATCGCCATTTCGCAGATCGTGGAACATCCGTCGCTTGATGCCACGCGCCAGGGCTTCCTTGACGCGCTGAAGGATGCCGGCATCGTCGAGGGCGAAAATCTGGTGGTGGATTACAACAACGCGCAGGGCGAACAGAGCAACAACATTTCCATCGCCCAGAAGATCGCGTCCGAGGACAACGACCTGGTGCTGGCCATCGCCACGCCTTCCGCGCAGGCCGTCGTCGAGCACGTGAAGGACACGCCGGTGCTGTTCGCCGCCGTCACCGACCCGCTGGATGCGGGACTGGTGGACAATCTGGAAGTCCCGGGAGGCAACGTGACGGGCGCTTCCGACACGAACCCGCTGGCCGTCCAGCAGATCATGGACTTCATCGCCGAACATTTCCCGAACGTGAAAAACGTCGGCCTCGTCATCAACACCGGCGAGCCGAACGCCGTGGTCATGGCGGACAATGCCGAGCAGCAGCTGGCCAAGCACGGCATCGGGCTCATCCGGGCCGCCGTCACGAACACGTCGGAAGTGCGGCAGGCCGCCGAATCGCTCGTCGGCCGGGTGGAGGCGTTCTTCATCACCCTGGACAACACGGTGGTCAGCGGCGTCGATTCCATCATCGAGGTGGCCAATGACAACGACATTCCGTTCTTCTCCAGCGACCGTGATACGGTGGAAGCGGGCGCCTTCATGACCGTCGGGTTCAAGTATTACGATCACGGCTACCAGGCCGGCCAGATGGCCGTGGACATCCTGAAGAACGGCAGGAAACCCGGCGAAATGCCGGTCACGTTCCCGGACAAAGTGGACGTCATTTTGAACCTGAAGGCGGCGCAGGAACAGGGCATCGACGTCACGGACGCCATGCTGGCAGCCGTCAGCGACCCGGAAAACAACATCATCAAGTGAGACTGGCTGTGAGCGGGGAGTGAACGTTACCTTTCGTTCACTCCCCTTTTTCGAGCAATGGGGAGGGAGACGACATGCTGCGCGCATTGGAAGGCGCCGTGGAGCTGGGCCTGCTTTATGCCGTCATGGCGCTCGGCGTTTACATCACGTTCCGCATCCTGGAGTTTCCGGATTTGACGGTGGACGGCAGTTTCACCACCGGAGGCGCCATCGCCGCGCTGATGATCACCACCGGATGGTCGCCGTGGCTGGCCACGGCCGCGGCGTTCTTCGGCGGGCTCGCCGCCGGCTTTTTGACCGGCCTGCTCCACACGAAGGGGAAAATCAACGGCCTGTTGTCGGGGATTTTGATGATGATCGCGCTGTACTCCATCAACATGCGCATCCTCGGCAAGCCGAACGTGTCCCTGTCCCGCTCCAAGGTGGATTCCGTGTTCACCGCGCTGGAGTCGGATCTGGCCTTCTTGCCGCTCATGATTTGGCTGATCGCGTTCGCGTTGATCGTGAAGCTCGTTCTCGACTGGTTCTTCAAGACGGATCTCGGGCTCGCGCTGCGCGCCACGGGGGACAACCTGCGCATGATCCAAAGCTTCGGCGCCAACACCGACCGGATGAAAATGATCGGCGTCAGCCTGTCCAACGGCCTGGTGGCGGTATCCGGGGCGCTGATCGCCCAGTACCAGGGCTTCGCCGACATCAGCATGGGGGTCGGCATGATCGTCATCGGCCTGGCGTCCGTCATTATCGGAGAAGCGATCTTCGGGGCGCGGACGGTCGTCCAGGCGACGCTGGCCGTCGTCCTGGGCGCCGTCATCTACCGGATCGTGTACGCCCTGGCACTCCGGGTGGATTTTCTGGAAGCGAGCGACATGAAGCTGATCACCGCCGTCATCGTCATCATCGCCCTGGTGGTGCCGACGTTCCGCCGCGCCGCGGCGGAAAAATCGGCCGCCCGCAAGCGGTCGGCGGAATTGGCGGGGGGTGGCCGGTGATGCTGCGCCTGGAAAACGTCTACAAACTGTTCCATGCCGGCACGCAGAACGAGAAAGTGGCCCTGGCCGGCATCCATCTGACCCTTGCGGCCGGCGATTTCGTGACGGTCATCGGCAGCAACGGTGCCGGCAAATCGACGCTGATGAGCATCATTGCCGGCACGATGAATCCCGATCTCGGCGAAGTGTACATCGACGGCCAGCCGATCAGCCACGTGCCGGAGTACAAACGGAGCCGCTGGATCGGCCGCGTGTTCCAGGATCCGATGGCCGGCACGAGCCCGCGCATGACCATCGAGGAAAACCTGGCGCTCGCCTATCGCCGCGGCGAGCGGCGCGGGCTGGGCCTCGGGGTGAGCGGCGACAGGCGGAAATTTTTCCGCGAGCAGCTGGCGCGGCTCGGGCTCGGCCTGGAAGACCGGCTCGGGGCGAAGGTCGGCCTCCTGTCCGGCGGCGAGCGCCAGGCGCTCAGCCTGCTGATGGCCACGTTCACGAAGCCGAAAATTTTGCTTCTGGACGAACACACCGCCGCCCTCGACCCGGCCCGCGCCGACCTGATCACCCGCCTGACCGGCGAACTGGTGCGGGAGCTTGAGCTGACGACGCTGATGGTCACCCACAACATGGAGCAGGCGATCCGCCTCGGCAACCGGCTGATCATGATGGACAAGGGGAAGATCATCCTCGACATTCCGCCGGAACGCAAAAACACGCTCACGGTGGAGCGGCTGCTTGGCGAATTTGAACAGGTGAGCGGCCACAAGCTGACCGACGACCGGATCGTGCTGGCGTGAAGAGGCCGCCGGCAGATGATTTGAAAAACCGAACCGAAGACGGACTTTGCACGCCCCCGCTTCAGCGGGGGTTTTTTGCCGGCTGCCGCGGGTCATTTTGTTCTTGCGGGTTGCGGCGCCCTTCCCGTCTGCCGGCGGCCGGGCCGCAGCGCCAGCAGCAGGACGAGCGGAAGGCCGATCTGGAACACGAGCGCCACAAACGGAAGCAGGCGATTGACCAGCAGCATTTCCGTCAAATCGCGGAACAAGGCGAAGGAGCACACGACGGCGAGGGTGCCGAAGGGCAGAATCAACTCCCTTTCCGACAGGGCGGGAAACATCCGCGACAGGCCGCGGCCCGCGATCAGCATGCCGAAGGCGAGTTTGGCAATCATCGTCGGCATCCAGATGGCCACCAGCGGCAGCTCCAGCCGGTCCAGAAAATCGGTCAGCTGGATGAGCCGCACCACTTCATAGGCCGGAAAGTTGAAACGGGAAGCGACGCTGGCGCCGAGCACGAGAAGGGAGCAGGCGAGCAGGATGAAAATGCAGGCGATGCCGAGCCAAAACCCTTTTGCCCCGCTTTTCAGGCCGAATGTCGGAAAGCCTGCCAGAAAGGGCAGGGCGATGATCTCGCCGACGAAGGGGAACAGATACCAGGCGCCGTGCAAAACCGGCGCGAATCCGTCATACAACATCGGAAACACGTGATGGATTTTCATCTCCGAAGCCAAAAGGAGCGGGAGGAGAAAGATGGATACGGCAAACGTGAACATCCAGAGTTCCGTCACCCTCGCCGTCACCTCCAGGCCGCCTCTGGCCATGTAGACCGCGCACAGCAGAATCAGCAGGGCCACGACGAGAAGGGGCGTGAATTCCAGCAGCGTGATGTTGATGAACAGCACCATCATGCGGTAATCGCGGCAAAGAAGGAAGAAAAAATAGCCGATGTACAAAAACCCGATGATGCGTCCGGCCACCGGATGCCGGTCCGCCAGCGCCTGAAACAGATCCCGGTCCGGAAACCGTTTCGCGGTGGCGGCCAGCATCCACACGGGAAGAAAGGCCGCGAGGGCGGCGACGAGAACGGACATCCATGCGTCGGTGCCGCCTTTCTGGATCACCTGGACGAGGGGACCGAGCAGGGTGGCGTTCAGCACGAATGACGTGCCGGTCAGCATCAGTTGTCGCCGTGAAATGACTTCCATGGGGGTTCGCGCCTTTCTTCACGGAATGGGGATGAGTTGTTCCAGCCAGGCCATGAACAGGCCGACGGGCTTGGCGGCGGGAATGCCGACAGAGAAGACCACCCACAGCGCGGCGCCGAGTGCCATGAGCCCGCCGCCCAGCCATTTGGTGGCCGGCCGTTCGTTCCGCTGCAGCGACACCTGCAGGGCGAACAGCAGCGCGATGACGGCCAGACCGGACCAAAGATCATTTTTCATCTCGCATCCCTCCGTGTTCTCATGGATTGACGTTTTCCCGGATCGGCAGATTCAGGGAGCCGACGTGCTCCAGGCGGATGTTGAAGCGATATTCAACCGGCACGTGCGGGTACAGGTCCCGCCACCTGCCGCCGATTTTTTTCCAGACACCCGGATGGCTTCGTTTGAGCGAGCTGCCGAATCCGAAAATGTCGGCGCCCAGGCTTTGCACTTCCCTGACGGCGGCGGACACTTCCTTGCGGATCTGGTTTTCGACGGCTTCCGTGACCCGGTTGCTGCCTTCGTAGGTGGTCAGAACTTTTTCCGATTCGTTGGTGCTGATTTCATAGATGCCGGTGAAGGTCAGTCGCATGCGGATGTCGCCGCCGGCAACGATCGGTTCGAGATCGCTTGAAATCTGCATGAACTGGGCGGTGATCGATTTGTTTCCGCCGGGCATTTGGAAGGAAAACACCGGCCGTTGAAGCTGGTCCAGAGCCAGCAGGACGCCGCTCGTATGTTTGGCGTCCAGGATGCCGACCAGCCGGTCGTCGCGAAACACGGCAAGCCCGCTGATGGCGATCGTGTCTTCGCCCCTGCCGCCGGTTTGCGTTTTGGTTCGCTCGAAAGCCAGCGTGTACGGGTCGATGCCTTCCGTCAAAATGGCGTGGATGATGTCTTTGACCGTCACCGGCTTCTTCATCACGTTGCCCAGAATTTCCCGAAACATCTCGGCCGGGATGCGCTCCATGAGCACCGGCGTCTGCATCAGGTCGAGCGCCTGGCCTTTGGCGATCAGCAAGAACGTGCTGATCCGGTTTTCCGGAAAGCGGGCGATATTGTCCAGAATTTCCGAAATGCCGAGTTTGGCCATCTCTTCGCCGATGATCATCACCCGGCGGTGGGCGAAGTAGAGCCGGCGGGACAGTTTGCGCTGCAAGTTGGCCAGCGCGGTGCGGATCGCGCCGGCTTCCGCCGATTCCACATAGTTGTTCTGCCCCTCTTTGCCGCCGGTGCCGCCGCCTCCGCCCTGCGTTCCGCTCATCTGGCTGACGAGGGGAAAGCTGACGGCCACGCGGTAGTGGTCGCCGTCCTTGTCATAGCTGGATAACTGCACGATGGCCAGGTCGTTGACTTCCGTGCGGTTCCAGCAACCCGGCAGAAACAGGGCGGATGCGGCGACGAGCAGGCAGGCGGCGCGCCTCATGAACGTCCCTCCTCCGGATGCATGCGGCCGGGTTCGGTCATGCGTTTCCGGTTGAGGTGGGCGATTTCGTGGTTGCGGGTCAGCTGTCTTTTCCAGGGCAGGCGGACGAACAGGTCGTGCTTGTCCTTCGGCGAGGCCGGTGCAAGGCCGGACAGGTACGGGACGCCGAAGGAACGCAGGCGCGACAGATGGGACGTGATCAGCACCATCCCCACGACGATGCCGAACAGTCCGAAAACGCCGGCCATGATCATCATCGGAAACCGCAGCATGCGCATGGTGATCGCCAGATTGAAGCGGGGAATGGTGAAGCTGGCGATGCCCGTCAGCGACACGATGATGACCATCGGCGCCGAGACGATGCCGGCTTCCACCGCCGCCTGGCCGACGACGAGGGCGCCCAGGATGCTGACGGCCTGGCCGATCGTGCGGGGCAGGCGGATGCTCGCCTCCCGCAGCGCCTCGAAGGATACTTCCATGATCAGCGCCTCCACGATCGTCGGAAACGGGATCGCTTCCCTCGCCGCGGCGATGCTGAGCAACAGATTGGTCGGAATCATGTCCTGATGGTACGTCATGACGGCGACATACACGCCCGGCAGATAAAGGGCCAACAGCGTGAACGCGATGCGCAGGATGCGGATCATCGATCCGATCATGAACCGTTCGTAATAGTCCTCGCTGGCCTGCAAAAGCTCCATGAGGGTGACCGGGGCCATCAGGACGAAAGGGGAGCCGTCCACGAAAATGGCAAAGCGCCCTTCCAAAAGCTGGGCCGCGGCGGTGTCGGGCCGTTCCGTGTACTGGAACTGGGGAAAGGGCGAATACGAATCGTCTTCGATGAACTCTTCGATGTAGCCGCTCTCCAGAATGCCGTCGATCTCGATTTTCCGGAGCCGCTCCCGGACTTCCCGGAGCACGCCCGGATCGATGATGTCTTCCATGTAGGCCAGCACGACCTGCGTCCGGGTTTCCTTGCCGATCGTGAAGGCCTCCATTTTCAGATTTGGCGATTGGATTTTGAACCGGACGAGGGCCGTGTTCGTGCGCAGGTTTTCGTTGAATCCTTCCCGCGGGCCGCGGATGACCGCCTCCGAGTTCGGCTCTTCGACGCCGCGGCGGGTGCCGCCCCGCACGTTGACGATGGTCGCCTTGTCCGTGTTGTCGAAAAAAACGGCGCCGTTTCCCGAAAACACGGCATCGAGAACGGTTTCGAAGTCGCCGGCCTCCGACCGCTGGGAGGCGGAGATGTGGTCCCATTCCTGCCGGAGCAGCGGGGCCATCACGTGGTCGCTGATCGCCTCGCTGTCCGCCATGCCTTCGATGAAGACGAGAAAGGCCACGGTTTTGCCGCGGTGCTCGATGTCCTGGATGACCACGTCAAAATTGTCTTTCAGCCGTTCTTCCAGCCATCTTCTGTTCGCTTCCAGTCGGTTGCGGATGGGCGTTTTCACGGGCATTCCTCCGGCTGTTCGTTTCCGGTTTGCCGTCCGGGGGTTGCAGGATGATGGCTTTTTTCGCACGGGATGGCCGTTTCCGGATGATTGGCCTTTGCCGTATAGTGTTGTCAGCCGGACGCATTTTATCCGCCCGGCGCACTGCTTCTTGCAAAATCTGGATTTCAAACTATCCTTGAAGAATGAAACAAAAAACCAAGGGATTCTCATTCTGCTGCCGTACATCGACGATGAGCAGGAAGCGGTGGACGTTTCGAAAGCAGTGTTGCAAGCCCTTTCAGAGCCGTTCCGGCTGGAGGACCGGGGCGATGAAATCGCCGTTTCCGGCAGCATCGGCATCTGCATTTCCCCGCGCGACGGTGCGGACTGCAAAACGCTGCCCGACCGCACCGACTCGGCGATGCACATGGCCAATCGGGCGGCAAAAACCGCTTCGCCGTGTTTGGGCGGAGCCCGGGCGGCGGCCCCTCCGAACGGGCGGAAATGGCCAGCAAGCTGAAAACCGCCGTCGCGAAGGGCGGGTTTGTCGTCCATTTCCAGCCGGTCATCGATCTTGCGACCGGCCTGCTGAGCGGCGCGGAAGCCCTCGTCCGCTGGAAGCGGGGCGATGCGGCGGTGCATGCCGGCGCATTTCGTCCCTCGGGCGGAAGAAGGCGGCCTGATCGTGCCGATCGGCCGCATCGTCCTGCGGGAAGCCTGCCGGCAGCTGGCGGAGTGTCGGCGGATGGGCTTTGCGTCGGAGCGGATCCATGTCAATCTGGCGAGGCAAATCCCGGAACCGGACTTTGTCCCGTTCGTGCTGAAGACGCTGGAGGAGTTTCAACTCGATCCGCGGCTCATCTGTTTCGAAATGACGGAAACGGCCTTCGCCCGGGATCCGGAGTCGGCCCGGCGGGTATTGCACCGGCTGAGCGGGGAAGGCATCGCCCTGTCGCTGGACGATTTCGGTGCCGGTCCGGCGTCGCTTCAGGCGCTGCGGGATTTTTCCCTCGATTCGGTCAAAATCGACCGCACGTTCATTGCACGGAAAAGTTTCCTCATCGTGCAGGGCGTGATCGACCTGGCCCGCACCATCGGCATCGCGTCGTGGCCGAAGGGGTGGAACGGCCGGAGGAAATGGACATGCTGAAGCGGATGGGCTGTTCCCATGCCCAGGGGTTTCTGGTGGACGAACCGCTGGAACCCGGCACGTTCGCCGAAAAATACGTGAATGTCCGCAGCCGCCGGACAAATCCGCGGCATCGTCCGACGTGAAGGCGGGGCCGCTTGCGCATCGGCCGATTGTCGGCGGACGACAGAATCCATGCGCTCAAAAATCAATCCAGAATGCGGGCTTTCCATTCGGGAGGCGGCACCATGCAGCGATCCCGCCGGCCGAACAGGCGATGGCGGCGGCGGGCGAACTGCCGGTACAGACCGTCGCGAAACGGACGGGGGAGGGCCGCGGCGAGAAAGGATAAAAGCGCCCAGCCGGGGCCGAGGCGGCCGGCGATGCGGAGCACCGCGTCCGAATGGACGAAAACGCGGCCGTCTTCGACGAGCACGAGGCTGTCGGGCGCGCCGGCGGGAGCCGGAAACAGGGCGGACAGCAGGGCCCGTCCGGTTTTCCCCTGCAGGGAGGCAAAGCGGAAATGTCCGCGCCTGTCGCGCCGGAGGATGAACCGGACGGCGCCGTTGCAGAAGCGGCAGTCGCCGTCGAACAGGATGACGGCGTCCCGGGGTTGGCCGGGCGATGTCGCGGGCTTCGCCGGCATCGCGACGGATGAGCCGCGATCGGACGGCCGGGCGTCGAACGGATCGGTTCCGGCCACGCCGGCCACCTCCTTTGCGGAAGATTTTGCACGATCAGCAAGGACGCCTTACAGGTTCGGCATTTCTCCGTATTTGGTGAGCACCGTCACCAGCGCCGCCATGCAGACGGCCCGGCACATCGTGGTGGTCGTCACTTCCGCATATATTTTCGCGTGCTTGTCCATGATTTCGCAGGTCCAGTCGTTCAGGCGGCCGTACAGATTGACGAACAGGCCGTCTTCCAGCAGCTTGTCGATCAGATCATGGGCGTGGGACGGATCGGCGGCCGGGTTCCACTCCTCCGGCGTTGCGCCGTGCTTCCGCCATGCCCCGTAATTGACGCTGACCAGCTCGTTCAGCTGCCGATCGGTGAAGGTTTCCATTTTTTCAACCATTTTGTCCATGACTTCCCGGCTTTGTTCCTTCATGTCCGGTCTTCCTTCCTTCATGCGCTATGCTCTTTCATGCAGCGATGGCTTTCCGGCATGCCGCACTTCCAGCATAGCGCGGGGGACGTTCGCTTTCAAGCGGTCCGGTTTCGCCTGGCTGCCGCGCGTCCGCCGGCATGCCGCCGCGTTTTGCAGCCTTGCGGCATGGTCTTTTTTTCCGCCGGGCCTTTTTGTGGAAAAATCGCGTCATGGAGCGGCGGAATCCGTTTGATTGAGCGGGTGAATGACGACTGGTTGGGACGACTGGCCGAGGCGGCGGACGGTCCGGATGGGAAGAAGGCAACACCGGCTGCCCGACCGTCCGACCGCCCCGACCGGTCTTCACGCATGGCCGACGATGCGGTGAGGAACGTACGGCTCTTCCAGCCAGGCGATTTCCTCCGGCGTCAGCGTCAGGGAAAGGGCGCCGACGGCTTCCTCCAGCTGGCTGATTTTCGTGGCGCCAACGATCGGCGCGGCGACCGGCTCTTTTTGCAGCAGCCAGGCCAAAGCGACGTGGCTGCGGGGCACGCCGCGCCTTTCGGCCAGCGTCCGGACCCGGTCGATGACGATCTGGTCGCTTTCCGCGGTGGCCTCGTATTTTTGCTTCTGGATCCGGTCGGTTTCGGAGCGGGGCGTCGCCTCGGCGCGGTCGCGAACGAGCCGGCCCGAGGCCAGCGGGCTGTAGGGTGTCACCGCGATTTTTTCCGCCCGGCAAAGCGGCAGCATCTCCCGCTCTTCTTCCCGGTAGATCAGGTTCAGATGGTTTTGCATGGACACAAACCGCGTCCATCCGTGCTTGTCCGCTGTGTACAGGGCTTTCTGAAACTGCCAGGCGTACATGGAGGAAGCGCCGATGTAGCGGGCTTTTCCCGCCTTGACCACGTCGTGCAGCGCTTCCATCGTCTCCTCGATTGGCGTGTTGTAATCCCAGCGGTGAATGATATACAGGTCGACGTAATCCATGCCGAGGCGCTTCAGGCTTTTGTCGATTTCGCTCATGATTGCCTTCCGGGACAGGCCGGCACCGTTCGGGCCGTCGAACATGCGACCGTGCACTTTCGTGGCGACGACGATTTCGTCCCGGTTGGCATAGTCCCGCAAAGCCCGGCCCAAAATTTCCTCGCTTGTTCCCAGGGAATACACGTTGGCCGTGTCGAAAAAGTTGATGCCGAGCTCCAGCGCCCGCTTGATGATGGGGCGGCTTTCCTCCTCGTTCAGCACCCAGTCGTGGATCCAGCGTCCCTTTTCACCGAAACCCATGCAGCCGAGACAAATCCGCGACACTTCCAGTCCCGAGTTTCCCAGTCTGACGTACTGCAAACGGAACACCTCCGTGAACAAAACGGCTTTCAGTCCAATGCGACGGCGTTTCCGGCGGTGCTGACGCGGACCCGGACGACGGGGGACGGATCGGGCCGCGCCTTGCCGCCGCCTGCGGCCTCCCCGCGATATTCGATGCCGTAGCGGACGCCGCCCCAGCCGTCATAACGTCCCTTGATGACCACTTCGCCGGGCCGGACGGATTCGCCTTCCCGGTAGATCCGGTCGATCCGGTGGATGCCTTCCGCGTCGGGGCTGAGGACGAGCCGGATTTTTCCGCCCGCCGGAAATCCGCTTTCCCGGAGCGCTTCCGCCAGCGGTCCGGGCAAATCGGAGATGTCGTACCGCACCCAGAGCGTCCGGCCGCCGGCCAGATGCGGCCAGTCATCGGGATGGACGGCGAGCCGCACGGTGGCGCCGCCGGCCAGCTGGCGTTCCCTGACGGCGATCTCCCCTCCGATGTAGACGGCCTGCAGCGCGAGGATGAGGAGCACGGCGGCAAGACGCCGGCAGGGAAGAAGGCGCGCCGGCTTTCGGCCGGACTCGCCGCCGGACGGACGGCCGGACCGCCCGCCGGGATCGGCATCCCGATTTCGGCCATCCGCACCGGTCGCCGCTTCCCGGCGCGCCGCGCGTCCGTCCAGCATCGCGGAGGCGGCCAGCAGGATGAGGCCGGCGGCCAGCATGGTCAGCGACTTGTGCAGCAGATCCCACAGCCAGTCGTAGTACTTGAACCCGGCAAAAAGCAGCCAGGCCGCCATGAACACCGCCGTGTCGTACCGGCGCCTGCGGCGGACGGCCAGGACGACCAGGCCGGTCATCGCGACAAAGTAGAACGCATTGAAAAGGGCATGGGACCCCGGAAACACGTCTTCGAGGAACGTCAGCGCAAACAGCTCCGCCGCCAGGAAAATCGGGCCGCCGAGTTCCAGCGGACGCCGCAGGTCCGAATCGCGCGCGCGGCCCGCCGCCGCGAAGAGCAGGGCGTTCGCCGCCGCCAGCACGAGAAGAATCCAGGCGACGTCGCGGCCGTGCCAGCCCAGATGCAGCAGGCCAAAAAACACGAACGTCAGCTGGGTGATGAAATGGGCGGCCAGCTTTGCGGCGGTGCCCGCCAGACGGAACCAGCAGAGGACGCCGAGCGCGAGCACGGCCAGGTTCACCCAGCGTTTTTCGTGCGCGAAGATGGAGAAATTGCCGGCGACGAGTCCGATCAAAAGGCCCGTGTTGCGCACGGCCGGATGAAGGCGGGGGACGAGGGAAGCAGCCGCGATCAGCAGGACGCCGGCGGCGAAAACGGCCAGGCCGGGGCTTTGCCAGGATTCCCCGGCGAGCATGATCAAACCGACGAGGGAAACGGCGCCAATGACGGTGCCGGCGACGGTGACGACGGAGCCGATCACCCGCGCGGCGGCCGGGCCGGCTTCCGCCGTCCGCCCCGAAGCGATGCCGGCGTCTTCTCCGACGGCTTTGCCGGCGTCTTCGCCGGCGGTTTTGGCATCGCCGGCCGCTCCGTTACCGGAGGCTCCTCCGGCCGCCCCGCGGGCCCCGCCGCCATCGGCGGCGTCGCCGGCTTCCCGCCCGCCTTGTCCCGCCAGACGCGCCACCAGGCGGAAAAACAGCACGTTGCCGGCAAGCAGCAGGGCGACGAACAGAAGGCCCAGGAAGAAAAACCACTCCGAATAATGGTCTTCCATCAGCTCGAAAAATTTCAGCACGGCATAAAAGGATGCCGCCAGCCCGGTGACGGAGAGGGCCGCGGAATCGCGCCGGACGAGGAAGGCGCGCAAGCAGGCCGCCAGCGCCGCCAGGGACGCCAGGTTGAGCCAGCGCCCGATCCCGTCCAGCACGAAGGAATTGGACAGCCAGACCGCGAAAAAGAGAAAGACGGCCAGCGTGACCGGTTTGAGAAAGCCGGCCCGCCACCAGCCGCGTTCGGCGGCGGCCCAAAGCGCCAGGTTCACGGCGGCAAACAGCCCGAAGATGCCGGCCTGCTGCCAATCGGTGTACGACACGTGATGCGTGCCCGGGTAAAAAAGAAACCACAGCGCCAGATGGCCGATGCCGTATGCCAGCGCGTCGTACCAGACATTCCGGAGTAGCGCGGCAAACAAAAGGGCGGGAACGAACCAGACGGCCAGGGGAAACCACGGGTCCGCCTGGGTGTTGTAGATTCGGTGGATCAGCAGCACGGCGGCGCCGAACGCCCAGATTCCCGCAAACAGAAACACGAGGGGCAGAATGTCCCCGTGCCTGCGCCAGAGGGGAATCCGGGCGGGCAGGAACGAAAGGCCGTAAAACACGGCGGCAAGACTGGCGGCCAGCGCCGTTTGGGCGCCGCGGGAGAGGCCCGTCCAGTTCGGGGCGACGAAATACACGACGGCGGCGACGGAAAGCGCCGTGCCGAGCACGTAACCGATGCGGGCAAGCCGGGTTTGGAACGTCAAGGCGGTCCCTCCTTTTTTCGACAAGAAATCCCGGCCGCAGGCGGTAGATAGCCGGGATGCAGGCAGTCATTCATTCGTTTTGCCGGCCAGATGCTGGACGAGCAGGAAGGCCGAGCCGATCAGGAGGGTCGTGGACAGGGCCGCGCCGAGGCGGATCAGCAACGCCCTGCGTTTCTTCCGTCTTTCTTCCCTGTACAGTTTGGTGATGATTTCCCACGTGGCGCTGGTTTGTTCCGGCGTCAGCGATTTCAGGTCCAGTTTCGACAAATTGTTGTAGATTTGCTCGACGGCGGGCTCCGTGTAACCCAGGTGCATGGCATACCCTCCCGGTGGAATCGTGGCAGACCTTCTTTGTTGTTAATTATATCCGAATCAACGGCAGATTGCGACAGGGGGACAAGTCTCTTGTTTCCGGACCGCAAGCGGGATCCGCCGGATGGAGCCCGGCACCCCCGGGACGGTTTTCCGCGGTCCCGTCCTTTTGATATGCTAAAAACATGACGCGAATGCAAAGGAGAGATGCTCATGGCGACGTATGACCAGTTCGCCGATCTGGACATCCGCGTCGGCACCGTCGTGGAGGCGGAGCCGTTTCCCGAAGCGCGGGTGCCCGCCATCAAAATGGTCATCGATTTCGGCGAGCTCGGCCGCAAGCGCTCCAGCGCGCAAATCACGAAGCGCTATACGCCGGATGGGCTCATCGGCCGCCAGGTGGTGGCCGTCGTCAATCTCGCCCCCCGCCGCATTGCCGGCTACGTTTCGGAGGTGCTGGTGCTCGGGGCGATTCCCGAAGCGGGGGACGTCGTGCTGCTTGCGCCGGCCGAACCGGTGCCGAACGGCGCTCCGGTCAAGTGACGGGCCGGGCGGCGGACGGTCCGGCGGAACCGGTTTTCGCGGCGACCGGCTGAAGCCTTCCGGCCGGGGGGCGGCCGGCGGGGATGTGACCGGGGCCGAGAGACATTTTTTGCAAAAAGGTGGAGAAACGAAAATGGCTTTGTTGATCGGCATCGACATCGGTACCACAAACACGAAAGTCGGGCTGTACGACGACCGGGGCCGGGAGCGGGCCGTCTCGTCCCGCCCCACCGTGTCCCACCGTCATCCCGACGGTTTTTCCTATTATGACCCGGAAGAAATGTGGACAAACATTGCCGCGGCAATCCGCGAGGCGGTGGCGCGGGCGGAGGCGGCGGAGCCGGGGGCGGCCGGGCGGATCCGTTCCATCGGCATCACCAGCATGGCGGAAAGCGGGCTGCTCGTCGATCCGGTGAGCAAAGAGGCGAAATCGCCGTTCCTGCCCTGGTTTGATACGTGCAGCACGCCGCAGGCGGAGCGGATGGCGGCGGAAAGCGACCCGTACGAACGGTTCCGGGTGTCCGGCATCCACGGCAGCTTCAAGCTGGGGCTGCCGAAGCTGCTGTGGCTGAAAGAGCGGATGCCGGAAGCGTTCCGGGGCGCCAAGTGGCTGTCGGCCTCGGGGTACATCGCCTGGCGGCTGACGGGACGGGCCGCCTTCGACTACTCGCTGGCGGCGCGCACGTACTGTTTCCACATCAACCGCAAGGAATGGGACCGGGACTGGATCCGCCATTTCGGGCTTGATCCGGAGGTGTTCCCGGAGGCGCTGCCTTCCGGCACGGCACTCGGGGAAGTGGAGGGGAGCCTCGCGTCCTCCCTCGGCCTGCCGGCAGGCGTGCAGGTGGCCATCGCCGGCCACGACCACGTGGTGGCGTCCCTGTCCGTCGGGGCGGTGACGCCGGAAGTCGTCTACGATTCCATGGGCACCGCCGAGACGATGGTGGGCACGCTGCCGGAGCGACAGCTCGGGCGCCGGGAATTCGAATCCGGCCTGTCCTACGGCTGCCATGTGGCGGAAGGCCGCATGTTCTGGATGGGCGGCAACGCGTCGGCGGGCGGCTCGGTGGAATGGATCCGCGGCGTGCTCGGCGACCCCGAGCCGAGTTACGAGCGGCTGTTGGCGGAGCTGGCGGAGGCCGGGCCGGAACCGACGGGCATTCTGTATTTCCCGTACCTGACGGGAGCGGGGGCGCCGAGACCGGACCAGAAGGCGCGGGCCAGCTTCATCGGGCTGTCCAAAAACCACGGCCGCCGGCATTTGCTCAAGGCGGTGCTGGAAGGGACGGCCTACCAGCTGCAGGCGATCCGCGAAGAAGCCGAGCGGGTGGCCGGCCGGTCCATCGAACGGCTCGTCGTGGTCGGCGGCGGGACGCGCAATCCCCACTGGCTGCAGACGAAAGCCGACGTGCTGAAAGCGACCCTGATCGCGCCGCCGATCGGCGAGGCGACGCTTCTCGGCGCGGCGCTTTGCGCCGGAGCCGGTGCCGGCGTGTACGGCTCGATGGATGAAGCCGCCCGCGTGTCCGCCGGCCTCGAAGCGGCCGTCATCCGTCCGGACGAAACCCGGCACGCCGCGTACCGGCGGCTGTACGAGACCGGTTACGCGCCGCTTGCCGCCGCGCTTCGCGCCTATTTCCGCGGCGAATGGCCGGAACGGTAAACCGGTTTGAATATCCACCGGGTTAACGAATCACCGGGTTAACGAATGCCGCGGGCGGCCGGGTGCAGATTGTCACGCCCGTGTGAATGAAGTCACATCTCCCGCTGTGATTATTTTTTATAATGGGGCCATAAAATGAATGGATTGCGGGAGAGAATGCCGATGGGCGCCATACTGCGGGAAACCCGTTATGCCGGTTGCACGGGCGTGTTTGACCATCCGACGATCAAATTCGCCAGGATGCTGGACGGGATGAAGGAGGAACACGCGGAGCTGCGCGACAAGCTGGCGGCGATCGCCGATCGCGCCGCCGAAATTTGCGACGGCTCGGTTCCGGAAGACGGGCTCCGCTGGATGATGGGCCGGCTGGCCGAACGGGTTCGCGCGCTTCACGAGCAGGTGGCCCGCCACGCCAGAAACGAGGACGACATTCTGGTGCCGACGTTGAAACTGTACGCGGAAGGCGATATGCCGGCGCTGGAACGGAAAGCCGCCATCATGGAACGGGCCGCCGGACAGTTTCGCACGTTTCTCGCGCTGACCGACGATTGCCTGAAAACGCCCTGCCGCGAGAAAGCCGGCAAAGCCGCGCAGTCGCTTCTGGAAGCCTGCGCATCCCTGAAGCGCCTTTTTGCGGAAGAAGCGGACACGATCTATCCCCTTGCCGAGGAAATCATTGAGGACATTGACTATTTGTCCTGCTGACATTCTGCTTGGCGAAACGACCCTCCTGCCGACAACCTCCTGCTTTGCTTTATAACCGATGGAGAAAACATGAAGCCCGCACGCGGACGAACCGCGGCGGGCCCTTTTTTTCCGGCGGGCCTCCGGCCCGCACACGAGCGGGAAAGCGGCTCGCGGAAGATGAAACCGCCATGGCGTTGACCGGCCCGCGGACGACCGGGACCAGGCGAACCGGGACAGGCGCGCGCGGGGCCGGAATCGAAATTGGAAAAAAGGTTGCCACCACGGCGTAAGCGGTCTGTTGTACAATTTTGAGGGGGAATGAAAAATGACCGGCCGTTTTGGCCGCGGAAACGGAGGAACCGGATGATGCCGACGAAATGGATCCGGATGGACAAAAGGCCCAAGAAGTTTCGCGTCGGTTTTGCCGTTCTCGCGATGCTCCTGTGCGCCTCCTGGCCGGCCGCGCCTGTTCCGGCCGCCGGCGCGGAGCAGGCGGAGACGCCGGCCGCGCTTTTTTCGGACATAGACGGTCACTGGGCGAAAGATAGCATTGAATGGGCGGCGAAGCGGGGAATTGCCGCCGGCTATGAAGACGGAACGTTCCGTCCCGATCAGCCTGTCAGCGAGCGCGAATTCATCGCCTTCGTCCTGCGCGCCCGACCGGAGCCGTCCCTGCCGCCGCAGGCGCCGGGCGAACCGTGGCATGCCCGCTATTATGAGGCGGCGGAAAACCTGGGATGGCCGGTGGAAGACCGGGAGTCGGCGCGGCCGTACACGCGGGGCGACGCGGCCCGGATCATCGCGGCGTCCCGCGGCCGGACGCTGCCCGAACGGGAAGCGATTCTGTATTTGCTGGAAAACGGCCTGTCCAGCGGCAAAACCGCTCCCACCCCGGCAGGCTATCAGGCCGACGACCCGCTGACCCGGGCGGAAGCGATGACGTTCCTTTACAACGTCGAACGGGCGGAGGCGGCCGGAGAGAAACCATCCGAAAAGCAATCGTCCGAAGCCTTCGCCCTGCGCGGCGTCCGCATCGGCGATCCGGAATCGAAAGTGCTGGCGGTCCTCGGCGAGCCGGACCGCCTCGATGCGTCGCCGGATGGGTATACCTGGCTTGTGTACAACCGCGACTACCGCCAATACGCCCAGATCGGCGTCAGCGACGGACAGGTGACGGCCCTGTTCAGCAACGCGGACGTCTGGCAGGCGCCCGGCGGCGTCGTGCCCGGCGTCTCGCCGGAGACGGCGGCGGCCGGTGCCGGGATCGGGGCGGATCGGATCCGCGGCAGAAAGAGCTTTGCCTATGCCCGAGACGGCCTGAGCGTCACGCTCTTTCTTGACCGGCAGGACGGCGGCCGCGTGGAAGGCCTGCTCGTGGAGAAGCGGACGGCGGGCGCGGTTTCGGTCCGTTCGGACAGGGACGCGCTGGCCGCGGCCTACGAGCGGCAAATTTTTGACATGACCAATGCCTTTCGCGCCAAAAACGGCCTGCCCGCCCTCGAATGGAACGATCCGGCGGCCGAAGCGGCCCGGGCGCACAGCGCGGACATGGCCGAAAGGGGCTATTTCGACCACGTGACCCCGGACGGCCGGTCTCCCGGAGACCGGCTGAAAGCGGCCGGGCTTGACGGTTACGCCGCGTACGCCGAAAACATCGCCGCCGGCCAGGACAGCGCCTTCACGGCCTTCAACGGCTGGATCAATTCGCCGGGCCACCGGGCCAACATTCTCGGGGAGGGACTCGAGACGCTCGGCGTCGGCGTCGTCTATGATGCGGACAGCGACTACGGCTGGTACTACACCCAAAATTTCTACACGCCGCCCCGCTGGTGAAAGGAAAACGGAGGCCGGCGGCCGCTGGCGGGCCGTCCGGCCTCCGTTCGGGATGGCGCAGAATCCGGAATGCCAGTCATTTCGGGATGCGGCGGTTTCGGGAACGCGGCCGGTTCGGGTGCGGAGGCGTTCAACCGCCGCCGGCGGGCCGGGCGCAGACGATGGTGCGCCACCCGCCGGTGATGTTTTTCACCCGGAATCCGCGCTGCGCCAAAATGCGCTCGGCCAGGCAGCCGCGCAGGCCGGCCTGGCAATACACCCAGATTTCCTTGTCCGGGTCGAGCTCCCCGAGCCGGTCGCGCAGCTCGTCCAGCGGGATGTTGACGGCGCCTTCCAGCATGCCGCCGCGGCATTCCTCCGGGTTTCTCACGTCGACCAGCTGGACGCGGCCCGGGTCGCGCTCGCCGAGCCGGTCGAAGCCGATCGGATCGGTCAGGCCGGCGAGCACGTTCTCCGCCAGAAAACCGGCCATGTTGACCGGGTCTTTGGCGGAGGAGTACGGCGGCGCATAGCTCAGCTCCAGGTCGGCCAGATCATGGACGGTGCCGTTCATGCGAAGGACGGCGGCGATGACGTCGATGCGTTTGTCCACGCCCGCTCTGCCGACGGCCTGGGCGCCGAGCAACCGTCCGTCCTCTCCGAACAGCAGCTTCAGCGCCATCGGTTCGGCACCCGGATAGTAGCCGGCATGATGGCCGGGGTGGACGGTGACCGTGCGGTAGGGCATGCCGAGGCGTTTCAGCGTTTTTTCGTTCAGGCCGGTGGCGGCGGCCGCAAGGCCGAACGCCTTCACGATGAACGTGCCCTGCGTGCCCCGGTACACGGACGGAATGCCGGCGATGTTGTCGGCGGCGATGCGGCCCTGCCGGTTGGCCGGTCCGGCCAGCGGCACGGCGATGCGGTTTCCGGTCACCCAATCGGTCGTTTCCACGGCATCGCCGACGGCGTAAACGTCCGGCACGTTGGTGCGCATGTGCCCGTCCACCACGATGTGGCCGCGGGGCCCCAGCTCGATGCCGGAACCGCGCAGGAAATCGGTGTCCGGGCGGACGCCGGCGGCCAGCAGGACGAGATCCGCGGGAAGTTTCTCCCCGCCGTCCAGCACGATGACGGCGCCGCCGGCGGGACCGGATTCGAAGGCGGCCACCGTCCGCCCGACGCGCAGGCGCACGCCGTGGCCGGCCAGCTCCCGTTCCACCATGCGGGCCATCTCCGGATCAAGGGGCGCCAGCACTTGCGGGGCGGCTTCCACGAGGGTGACGTCGAGGCCGAGGCGCCGCAGGTTTTCCGCCATTTCGACGCCGATGAAGCCGCCGCCGACCACGACGGCCCGGCGGACGGACGGGTCCGTCGCACGCGCGCGGATCCGGTCGGTGTCGGCCAGATTGCGCAGCGCATACAAATGCGGCACGTCATCGATGCCGGGAATCGGCGGACGGACGGGCCGGGCGCCGGGGGACAGCACCAGGGCGTCGTAGCGCTCTTCGTATTCGCCCCGGTCCCGGCTGCGCACCGTCACCGTCCGCCGTTCCGGGTGGACGGCGATCACTTCGCTCTGCGTGCGCACGTCGATGCGGAACCGCCGCCGCAGCGCCTCCGGCGTCTGCACGAGGAGCCGGCCGCGGTCCTCGATCACGCCGCCGATGTAGTACGGCAGGCCGCAATTGGCGAAGGAGACGTGCCCGCCCCTTTCGAACAGAATGATCTCGGCATGTTCGTCAAGCCGGCGCAGCCGCGCGGCGGCGGAGGCGCCGCCGGCCACGCCGCCGACGATCAGCACCTTTTGGCGGCGGGCGCGCCCGCCGGCCGGATCGCCGGGCCGGGCGCCGGGCATGGCCCCGCCGGCGGTTTTGGCTGCGCCGCCGGTCTCCGCACCGGACATACCGCCGGTCACGGCACCGGCCATGCCGCCGGCCGCGGCGTCGGTCACGGCGCCGGCCGCGGTGGCCGTCATGACGTTGGTTGCGTTTCCGGTCTTGGCATCGGCCATGGTGTCCGTCGCGATGCCGGCCTTGGCGCTCTTCACGCTGTCGGTCACGGGTTCTCTCTCCTTTTGCATCCTTTTGCTGGTTTCATCCGTTTGCTGACGCCGTTCCATTCCGGGTTCACCGGCGTCCGGCGGAATGTCCGGCGGGCCGTCCGGCTCGTCCGGCGGGATGTTCGGCAAACAGGGCGGACAGCCACTTTCCGGCGGCTTCGTCCCTCAACCGGTACCGGACTTCCAGACCGCGCCGCTCGGCTTCCACGATGCCGGCGGCGCGGAGCTTTTGCAGATGCTGGGAAACCGTCGGCTGGGGCAAGTCCAGGCAATCTTTCATTTCGGTTACGTTCGGATGTTGCTCCCCGAGCAGCAGCTGATGGACGATGCAGAGCCGAACCGGATGGGCCAGCGCTTTCAGCGTGTCGGCCATCCGCCCGTAGGCGTTGAAGTCCAGGGTCATGCGGCGGACCGCTCCTTTGCTTTTCAATTGTATTCATTAATTCGAATATTAATATATTAAGATACAAAATGCAAGTGCAGGACGGCCCCGTCATGCCGCACCCGATTGCCATGGATTCGTTTTCATGCTATCATGGAACACACGTTCGCCAGAAAACGTTTTCCGGTCCGCCCGCGGACGGAGCCGGCATCCGGCGGCGGATGGTTGACGCGTCCGCGGCTTCCCTATAGAATGCCGTTATCCGTGGATTTGAACGTTTGGTGCCGGATGGGAGAAGGGGAATCATGGCCTTTTTTCTGAAAATGGGCTGGTTTTTCAGGGAACGCTGGAAGTTTTACGCGATCGCGATTTTGCTGATCGTGGCGGACTATTCCCTCGGCCTGTTGCCGGCCCGGATTGTCGGCAATGCGGTGAACGGGCTGACGCAGGGCGGCATGACCAGACCGCTGCTCGAAGAGCGGGTGCTGCTGCTCATCGGCATCGCGGTGGCGGCTTACGCGGTGATCGTCACCTGGGTGAACACGCTGTTCCGCAACTCGATTTATCTCGAAAAGCTGCTTCGCTCCAGGCTGCTGGAGCACCTGACGAAAATGTCGCCTTCGTTCTTTCACCGGTTTACGCGGGGCGAGCTGATGGCCCAGGCCACCAACGACATCCGCGCCGTCAACATGGCGGCCGGTTTCGGCGTGATGACGTTCACCCACATGGTGGTCGGCGGACTGCTTGTCATGTCCATGATGCTGTCCATCAGCTGGAAACTGATGCTGGCGTCGATGGTTCCGCTGCCGTTTCTGGCGCTGGCGATCAAGATGCTGGGCTCGATGATGCGGGCAAGGTTTTTTGCCGCCCAGCAGGCGTTCGGCAGGCTGAACGATCAGGCGCTGGAGTCGATTTCCGGGCTGCGGGTGATCCGCGCCTACGGGCAGGAGGATCACGACGTGGAAGCGTTCCGCCGGGTCGCCGAAGACGCCCGGATCAAGAACGTTCGCGTGTCCGTCGTGCATGCGCTGTTCCAGCCCGTCGTCTCCCTGCTGGTCGGCGCCAGTTTCACGGTGTCCAGCGCATACGGCGCATGGCTGATTCTCCGGGGCGAGCTGGCCCTGGGGGATCTGATCGCGTTTCACATGTATCTGGGCATGCTGATCTGGCCGATGATCGCCTTCGGCGAGTTCATGAACGTCATGCAGCGGGGCAGCGCGTCGGCCGAGCGGATCATGACCACCCTCAGCCAGCCGCCCGAACTGGTGGAAGCGGATGATCCGGTGACCGATGCCGAGCCCGGCGCCATCGAGTTCCGGGGCTTGTCGTTCCGCTACCCGGGCGCCGGGACGGACAGTCTGCGGGACATCACCCTCCGGCTGGAGAGGGGCCGGACGCTGGGCGTCGTCGGGCGCACGGGCAGCGGCAAGTCCACGCTTCTCAAGCAGCTGCTCCGGCTGTATCCGGTGGAACCGGAGAGGCTGTTCATCGGGGGGGTGCCCATCGAGCGGCTCAGCCTGGATTTGCTGAAAAGCTGGATCGGCTATGTCCCGCAGGAGCACATGCTGCTGTCGGGAACGATCCGGGACAACATCCGGCTCGGCCGCATCGACGCGCCGGAAGAAGCGGTGCGCCGCGCCGCCGAACTGGCCCGCCTCACCCCGGATCTGCAAGAAATGAAGGACGGGCTGGACACGCTGATCGGCGAGAACGGGCTCATGCTGTCCGGCGGGCAGAAGCAGCGCATCGCCATCGCCCGGGCGCTGTTGGTCGATCCGGAAATCCTCATTCTGGACGACGCCCTGTCCGCGGTGGATGCCCGGACGGAAAGCGCCATTCTGGACAACTTGCGCCGCGTGCGGGCCGGCAGGACGACGCTGATCGCCAGCCACCGGATGAGCGCCGTCAGCCACGCGGACTGGATCATCGTGCTGGACAACGGCCGCATCGCGGAGGAAGGCACCCATGCCATGCTCATGGCCGCGGGCGGCTGGTACAGGCGGCAGTATGAGCGGCAGCAGCTGGAGCGGTCGCTGGAGGAGGGCACGGCATGAATGAAGCGGACAAAAAACCGGTCACCGGACGGACGGTGTTCTGGCTTTTGGCCTGCGCGATGCGCTACAAATGCCGGATTTTGGGCGCCGTTCTGCTGCTGTTTGCGTCGGTCGCCCTGGAACTTCTCGGACCGGTCATCAACAAAACGATCATCGACGATTATCTGATCCATGCCGGCACGGGGCCGATCGAATACGGACCGATCCTGACCATGATCGGTTTGTATGCCGGGGTGCTCGTTTTTGCCGCCCTGTTCCATTACGCCCAGTCGATTTTGCTGCAGACGACCGCGCTCCGCATCGTGTTCAACATGCGGATGGATTTGATTCGCCATCTGCAGCGGCTGGCGGTCCGCTTTTTCGACAACATCCCGGTGGGCACCCTCGTCAACCGGATCTCCAACGACACGGAATCGATCCGCGACCTGTACATGAGCTTCATGGCCGCGTTCACCGTCAGCCTCGTGCAGGTGGCCGGCATCTTCACGTACCTGTTCGTGCTGGACGCTTCGATGGCCAAATACGTGTTGCTGCTGCTGCCCCTGCATCTGGCGGTCATGTGGCTATTGCTCCGGTACGGCAACCGGTACCTGTCGGCCATGCGGGCGCGCATCAGCGACATGAACACGATGCTCAGCGAATCGATTCTGGTGATGCCGGTGCTGCAGCTGTTCCGGCGGGAGCAGGAAACGATCCGCGAGTTCGAGCGGCTGAACCGGGACTGGCAGGCCAACCACGTCAAGCAACTCCGGCTCAACTCCCTCATCACGCGCAACCTGCTCGGGCTGGCGGGTTCCGTCATGACGGCCTGGATCCTGTGGTCCTACGGCATCGCGTCCCTGGAAACCGGCCTGACCATCGGCGTCATGGCTGCGTTTCTCGACTATACCGGGCGGTTGTACCACCCCGTCATCGCCGTGTTCGACCAGCTGGTCAACGCCCAGCGCGCCCTGGTGGCGGCGGAGCGGGTGCGGGAAGTGCTGGAGGAGCCGGTCGACGGGCGCCAGGCCGCCGGCGTCCGGCAGGCGGCGGAGACGGCCGGCGAAAGGCGCAGCCCGGCCGTCTTGCAGCCGGCGGCCGGGCCGGAAGCGTCGGCGGCGAAGGAGGCGGAAGCGGCGAAGGAGCCGGAAGTGGCGGAAAATCCCATGCGCGGGCGCGGGGAACCGGCTGCGGCGGGCGACGTACGAAGCGGGCGCGACGAAGCGGCCGCGGCGGAAGAGCGCCGGGGCCAAACGATGCCGGCCGCCGAACGGAAGCCGGCGGGCCGCAAACGCGGGCATGTCCGCTTTGACAACGTCTGGTTCGCATACAAGGGAGAGGAATACGTGCTGAAGAACATCAGCTTCGAGGCGCGCCCCGGCGAGACGGTGGCGTTCGTCGGGCACACCGGCAGCGGCAAAAGCTCCATCATGAACCTGCTGCTCGGCTTCTATGAGCCGTCATCCGGCACCATCACCGTGGACGGCGTGGACATCCAACGCCTGTCCAAGCGGGAATTGCGCAAAGACATGGCCGTCGTGCTGCAGGATCCGTTTCTTTTTGCCGGGGACATCCAGTTCAATGTCAGCCTGCACACGCCGGGAATCGGTCCGGAGGACGCGCGGCGGGCGCTGGAAGCCGTCGGGGCGTGGACGTTTGTCGAGAAGCTGCCGGGCGGCCTTCGCGAACCGGTCATCGAGCGGGGGAGCACCCTTTCCGCCGGCCAGCGGCAACTCATCACCTTCGCCCGCGCGCTGGCCCACGATCCGGCCATTCTCATCCTGGATGAAGCGACCGCCTCCATCGACAGCGAAACGGAGACGCTCATCCAGCACGCCCTGCAGGTGGTCAGCCGCGGGCGCACGACCTTCGTCATCGCCCACCGGCTGTCGACGATCAAGGATGCGGACCGGATTCTGGTGCTGCACCGGGGCGAAATCGTGGAGCAGGGCACCCATGACGAGCTGATGCGTCTGGAAGGCCGCTATTATCGGATGTATCTATTGCAGAAAGGTGAAATCCTGGTCACGTGAAACGGGGGGATCAACGTGAATTCGCAACATGACGGACATTTTGGCGGAATGGGACAAAACGGGAGGACGATGCTGGTCACCGGCGCCAACCGGGGGCTCGGCCGGCAGCTGGTGCGGGTGGCGCTCGAGCGCGGCTACCGGGTGGCGGCGGGCATGCGGGAAAGTGCGCTGAACGCGGCGGATATCCAAACCTTGAAGGAAGCGCACGGAGACCGCTTTCTTGCCGTCAACCTGGACGTGACGAGCGAACCGTCCGTGGAAGCGGCGGCGGCCGAAGTCCGGCGGACGTTCGGGCGGGTGGACGTTCTCGTGAACAATGCGGCCGTTCTTGTCGCCCGGGACCAGAAGCTGGAGCAATTGTCGCTGGAAGCGGTGGAACACACGTTCCAGGTGAACCTGTTCGGCCCGCTCCGCGTCACCAAACACGTGCTGCCGCTCATGACGGGGACGGGCCGGAAAGCGATCATCAACGTCAGCTCGGAAGCGGGCAGCTTCGCCAACGCCTACGGCGGCGATTATCCGTATGCCTTGTCCAAAGGGGCGCTCAATCTGTTTTCCGCCCACCTCCGGCAATACGTCGCCGCCCGGGGCATTCGCGTCTTCGCCGTGCATCCCGGCTGGATCCGCACGGACATGGGCGGCGAGAAGGCGCCGGGCGATCCGCTTGCGTCCGCGCGGGGCATCATGGATTTGGCCGACGGGCTGACGGACCGGCCGGATTTGCCGGTGTTTGTCGATTTCCGGGGCGAACCGATGGAGCCGTGACCGGTCCGGCCGAACCGGAAGCGGTCCGGAGCCCGCGCGGCGGATTGCCGCACGCGGGTTGGCAACCCGTTCGGTCCGAACTTCGAATGACAAAACCTTGACATCGATCTCCGGCACCATGCTGACGAGACCGGCCGGGAACCCCCGGCCGGTCTCGTCGCATTTTCCGGCGGTTGGATCGGACCGGGCCGCAAAAGCCGGGACATGCAGCGAATCGGGAGGGAAGCGGAATGGGGAAACGCCCCGTCAACGTGCACGAGGGAAGGACGGATGTCCGACCGGCCGAAGCGGACATGGACGCTTCGCGGCTGGATGAACTGGAACGTTTTTTTGCCGGGCTGGTGGACAGCGGCCGGTTGCAGGGGGCCGGCTGGCTGGTGGCCAGGGACGGCCGGATCGTCGCGCACCGGTCCATCGGCCGGCGGACGTTCCGTGCGGAGAGCGATGAACTGAAGCCGGATGCGATCCGGCCGGTCTATGGCATCACCAAGGTGTTCACGGCGGTTGCGATTCTGATGCTGATCGAAGACGGCAAGCTGTATTTGCAGCAGCCCGCGGCCGACTGGCTCCCGCCCTTCGATACGCCGATGCACCGCCGGATCAGCCTCTGGCATCTGCTCACGCACACGTCGGGCCTTGAGCCGGATCCCGGCTTCGACCTGGAGCCGTTCCAGAAACCGCCGTTCCAATCGCGGCTCCGACATTGGCGGGAGATGGACAAATCCCGCCGCCGGACCGCCGACGACGACATCCGGCTTCTCCTTTCCGGGCCGCTGAGGGACGAGCCCGGCCGCCAGTGGCTGTACAGCAGCGCCGGTTTCGCCGTGCTGGGCGAAGTGGTCCGGCGGGCGTCGGGCATGCGCTACGAGCGGTTTGTCGAGGAACGGATTCTGAAGCCGCTCGGCATGAACCGGACGTTCTTCCGCGTGCCGGAGGAACTGTGGAACGAAACGTGCGTTGTGAACGAATGGGAAGAAGAATGGCTGCGGCAGCCGGAAGGGGACGATCGGGTCGCGGACGGCGGCAGCGGCCTGTTCAGCACGCTGGAGGATTTGTGGCGGTTCGGCCAGGCCATGCTGGACGGCGGCCGGTTCGGCGAGACGCAGCTGATCGGCCGGCGCATGGTCGGGGAGATGGTGTCCAACCAGCTCAAAGGCGTCACCGCCCGGCCCCGGGGCGAGGTCATCCCGGGGTTCGAGTACGGCCTCGGCTGGTCGCTGCACCCGGGGGACCTGTGTTCGCCCGGCACGTTCGGACACGAGGGATGCGGCCGCAGCATGCTGTTTGTCGACCCGGCGGAGCGGCTCGTGTTCGTCTGCTTCGCGCCGACGCCGATCGACCGGGTGCCGGAATCCGTCACGGGACCGCGCAACATCGTCTGGTCCGCCTTGCGGTGACGCCGCATGCTGCAAGACCGGCCTGACCGTTTTGGGGAGGGGAAAGGATTGAAACCGTTCATTCATGTCGGAAAAACCGATGCGACGCCGGCGGAAGCCGGCTATCGCCCGGAAACGCTGGAAAAGCTCAACGCCCTGCTTGACGGTCTCGTGGAAAGCGGCAAACTGACGGGCGCTTCCTACATCATGTCGCGGGAGGGCCGGGTTTTCGCCCACCGGGCGGCCGGGCGGCTCCGCGAAGAACCGGACAGCCCGCCGCTGACCACGGAGGCCATCCGCCGCATTGCCTCCGTCACCAAAATTTTCACCGCCGCCTGCATCCTGCGGCTGGCGGAAGACGGCAGACTCTGGCTGAAACAGCCGGTCGGCGATTTCATCGACGAGTTCCGGCAGAAGCCGTTCGACCGGATCAACATTCAACACCTGCTGACGCATACGTCCGGCCTCCGGCCGGATCCCGGCTATTTTCTGGAACCGTATCCGGTGGGCTGGCGGGACTGGGCTTACGCGTTCGGCCATGAAGAGGCGGCCGGCGGGAAGGACGTCGGCAAGCCGTCCGGCGCGGAGCCGGACATTGCCCGCCGTTCCCGCTGGATCCGGGCCATTCTGGCCGGCCCGCCGCAGAACGAACCGGGCGAGGCCTGGTGCTACAGCACCGCGGGCTACGTCATCCTTGGCGAAATCATCCGCCGGGTGACCGGACGGCCGCATGAAGAGGTGTTCCGGCAGATGATCTTCGAACCGCTCGGGATGCGCCGCACGTTCTTCACGGTGCCGGCGGAACTCCGCGATCAGGTTTGCGTCATCAACGACCGGGAGAAGCAATTTCTGGAGCGCACGCCCGGCCCCGACGATCCGCCGCTGACGGGAGGCGGGATGTATTCCACCCTCGGCGACCTGCACCGGTTCGGCCTGATGTTGATGAACGGGGGGACGTGGGACGGGGCGCGCGTCCTTGGCCGCAAAACCGTGGAACTGATGCGGCGGGATCGGTTCCCCGACGGCATCCGCGCGTTCCACTGGGGAGAGAACACCCGGGACTTCCACATGGGGCTCGGGGCCGCCATCGGCAGGATTGGCGAACCGTTCCGCGGCACCGCCTTCGGCCACGAAGGCGCCGGCCGTTCGATGCTGCTCGTGGATCCGGCTGAACGGTTCGTGGCCGTTTATTTCGTGCCGTCGAACGTGGACTGGCTGCCGGAATCGATGATCAACGTCCGCACGATGATGTGGGCGGGGCTGAAATAGCCAAAAGGTCCGAAACAGCCAAAATGTCCGGCACCGAAATGGCAGAAAAAGACAGGCCGGTGAGAACATGAGAGACGAGTTCCGACCTGCAGCAGAAAACAACCGTGTTGCGCAAGCCCATGGCAGGACGGCCGGCAACCCGGCGTCCGAAGTTCCCGGCACGTCCGCCGGACTGGAAACGGCAGCCGGCCTTGAGCCGTCTGCCGGACCGGGGGCGGCTGGCGCCGCGGCGAAAAATCCGGAACCGGATGCGCACGGAACGGCCGCCGTCGGCAAGGCGGAAGCGCTCCGCCGGGCGGCCGCAGCCGCACGGCGGCATCTGGAAGCCGCCCGCGCCATCGCGCTGGCGACATACAAGGAATGGGCGGCCTACCGGTCCCACATGGCGGCCACCATCCTGATCGGACCGGTTTATTTTCTCGTGCAGTATTTCATCTGGAACGCCATCTACGCCGAACGCGACACGCTGAACGGCTTTTCGCTGGACCGGATGCTTGCCTATTACGGCGTCATGTCGGTCATCACGTACCTGACCTTTGATTTTGCCGACTGGAACCTGCAGATGCTGATCCGCACGGGCCGGTATGTGACTTTCGTGCTGCGGCCGGTGTCCCACCGTTTTTATGCGCTGTCCCAGAAAATCGGCCATCGCACCCTCGGGTTCTTTTTCGAGTTTCTGCCCGTGTTTCTCATCTTTCTGTTCGTGTTCCGCATCGACCTGATGCCGGCTTCGTTCGGCTGGGCCCTGCTGTCCGTCCTGCTCGGTTTTCTGATGACGTTCCTGGTCAACTACTGCATCGGCCTCACGGCGTTCTGGCTTACGAACGCGGCCGGCGTACGGCGCATGTTCCTTCTCGTCCGCGACCTGACGGCGGGCGTGTTCCTGCCGCTCACGTTTTTTCCGGAGGCGGTGCAGAAGGTGCTGTTCGTGCTGCCGTTCCAGTTCATGCAGTACGTGCCGGTGCGCGTCTGGCTCGGCGAGTACGAGCTGGCGGGCATCTCCCTGACCGTGCCGCAGATCGTCGGCCTGCAGGCGCTTGCCGTGCTCGTCATGTGGGGTGTGTCGGAAGGGCTGGCCCGGCTCGGCATGCGCCGGTTCACGGGGGTGGGGGTATGAAATCGCGCCTGAAGTGCCTGCTGGCCGTCATGCGGGTCAATTTTGCCGCCCGCATGGCATACCGGGGCGACTTTTTCATCAGCCTGGCGATCATGCTGACGGGCGACATGCTTTTGCCCCTCGTCACCCTGCTCGTTTACCGGACCGGTGCGTCGTTTCCCGGCTGGGAACTTCACGAGGCGATCCTCATCCAGGCGGTGTTCACGCTGGCGAAGGGGGTGGCGTTTCCGTTCTTTTTCGGCATCATCTGGACGACGCTGGACCGGGTGCGGGAAGGCACCTTCGACCTGATGCTGATCAAGCCGAGAAGCCCCCTGTTCATTTCCATGATCAACGGACTGGACATCGACGATTTCGGCCGGCTCGCCAGCGGCGGCGTGCTGTTCGGCTATGCGCTGGCGGTGATGCCGGAGAAGCCGGATGCCCCGGCCTGGCTGCAGTTTGCCCTGCTGTTTGCGTGCGCCCTCGTCGTGCTGTTCGCCGTTTCGCTTCTCCTGTCGGGGCTGCTGTTCAAATGGGTGGGCTCCAGCCGGGTGTACGACATGTTCGACGCGTTGACGATGTTCGGGCAGTATCCCGGCACCCTTTTTTCCAAAGGATTCCTGAATCTGCTCCTGTACGTGCTGCCGATCGCGATGCTCGGGTTTTTGCCCGCTTCGGCGCTGCTCGGCCGGCTGGACGGCTCGGCGTGGCTTTCGGCTTTGGTTTGCGTGGCGCTGGCCGTCCTGTCCTGGGGGTACTGGCACGGGATGCTGAAGCAATATACGAGTGCGGGGGGTTGAAGGATGATTGAAGTCCGGCAGCTGACCAAGACGTACGAAACGTACCACCGCGGCCATTCGTTCCGGGAAGCGCTGGCGAGCCTCGTCAGGCGGAAGAAGGTGACGGTGGAGGCGGTCAAGGGGATTTCGTTCCGGATCGAAAAGGGGGAAATCGTCGGCTTTCTCGGGCCGAACGGCGCCGGGAAGTCGACGACGCTCAAAATGCTCACCGGCGTTCTTCATCCGACGTCGGGGGAAGCGGACGTGATGGGGTTCGTCCCGTGGAAGCACCGGAAGCGGTACGTGGCCCGCATCGGCGCGGTGTTCGGCCAGAAATCCCAGCTTTTGTGGGACATTCCGCCGATCGACGCGTTCCACTTGAACAAGGCGATCTACGGCGTTCCGGAGAAGGCGTTCCGCGAGACGCTGGACGAGCTCGTCACCCTGCTCGGCGTGGGCGACGTGATGCGCAAGCCGACCCGCCAGCTGTCCCTCGGCGAGCGGATGAAATGCGAATTCATCATGGCGATGCTGCACCGGCCGCAGGTGGTGTTTCTGGATGAACCGACGATCGGACTGGACGTGATCGCCAAGGACACGATCCGCCGGTTCATCCGCGAGATGAACGCGAAGGGCGTCACGTTCATCCTGACGACCCACGATCTGGGAGACGTGGAGGAACTGGCCCGCCGGGTGATCGTCATCAATCACGGCACCATCGTGTTTGACGGCGGCATCCGCCAGCTGACCGCCCATCTCGGGGACCGCAAGCGGGTGCGCATTTCGACGGAATGGCCGGCGGACTGGGCGGGGTTGCCCGGCGTCCGAGCCGTGAAGGATGCGGGGCCGGAGACGGAACTGGAGCTGGACACCGGCGTTTTGCCCCTGAAAGATTTCATCCGTCTGGCGAACGACCGGTACGTGATCCGCGACATGACCATCGCCGCCTTGCCGATCGACCAGGTGATCATGGAGCTGTACCGCAAACCGTAAGCGGCGGCCCGACGCCGCTTGGCCGGACGGAACGGAAGGCGGCGCGGAAAAAGGACAAACCGGGCCTCTCGGACCCGGTTTGTCCTTTTTCCGACGCTTTTTTGGGATCGGCGTTCAGCGATGCATCATGGCGTGTCGACTTCGGCGCCGTCTGCATCGCCTTCGACGATGCCGATATGGACATCGGCGGCACCGGTCGCCGGATCGCCGGGCGGCGGCGCCGTTTCGGCGGCGAGGAGCGCCTTCTGCCCCTCGTCGTGCAGGATGTCGAGCACGTCGTCCACCGTTTTTTCCCCGTTGATCAGGGCCGCCAGTTCCCGGGACAGCACGGAATAGACCGTGCCGATGAAGATGCCGGGCAACTGGCCGCTTTCATCAAAGTAAATGGGAGGCGCGGCGGGCGGTTTCAGCCCGTAGAATGCCTCGATGCTGCGGCTGTTCCGTTCCGCATAGCCCATCCGGGACAGCAGGTTCGTGGACGAACGGGACTTGATGCGGGCCACGTCGCCGCTGTTGATGAATTTGAGCACTTCCCACGCCGCATTCTGCGCGTCCGACGTGGCGCTGATGGCGAAGATCTGATAGACGTCGAAGCTGCCCCCGCGTTCCCGGTTGACGGGGTCCGCGGGCATGGTGACCACTTCGTAATTCACCGCCCGGTCCGGGCTGTGCTGAGCCGCCTGTCTCAATTGGTCGAGGAAATACGGGCCATTGATCGTCATGGCGCTTTTGCCGGCGGAGAACGGGTTGCCGAAAAGATAGTCTTCATAAGACATGACCGCCGGCTGCTGGCTCGGGTCTTGCGGAGATGGCGCGATGCCGGACCGGTACAGTTCGGCCACCATGGACAGCGCCCGGGCCCAGTTTTCATTCTTGACGGTCATCTGCTTCGTGACCGGATCGGCGAGCATCAACCCTTCCGTCCTGGCGATGAGGTTCAGGATTTCGGTGGGCTGGGTGTAGGTGTCGAAATTGATCCCGTAAATCCGGTCGTCGCCGCTGCCGCCTGTCGGGAAGCGGCGGGCCAGCTGGATCACTTCCTCCCAGGTCATCCGGTCGGTCGGATGGGGGATGCCGTATTCGTCAAACAGGTCGACGTTGTAGAAAAGCGCCTGGCTCTGGAAGGTCGGCGCGAGCCCGTGCAGCTGGCCGCCGGCCCGCTCCCTGAGCATGTCGATGACGCCGGGCGCGATCGTTTCGATGTCGTAGCCGTCGGCCTCGATTTTCGGTTCCAGGTTGACCAGCCGGCCTTCCTGATAGAACTTCGCGTATTGATATTCGTTCAGGAACAGCAGATCGGGGTTCCGTTCTTCGATCAGTTTGATGAGGGCGGCTTCGGGATCATAGGGTTCGGAACTGTTGGCATACAGGCCGGTGGTGCTGACCACTTCGAAGTCGATGCCGGGAAACTTCATCATGAGCAGTTCGCCGTATTCGCGGAAAAAACCCCCTTCCTCATAATACATGACTTTCAGCGTGACCGGTTCGGAGGCGGCGGGTTCGTCCTTTGCCCCGCCGCAGGCTGCGGACGCCGCGGCCAGCACGACCAGCATGACGGCGGACAGCATCCGCCTGAATGTGTGCTGCTTCATCGGATTCTCCCTTTGAACTCCTTTCCGTGTTTTCTTGATTCAGCCAACACGGGCATGAATTATCTCATCCCATCCAAATGTTACCATGAAACGGACGTGCCAACAATCCGTCCAAGGTTAACAACCCATTTTCCCCTCGCGCTTCCGCGAATGGTTGAACGTCCATACCAAGAACTTCGGGCAGGCATAGAGTGAGAGCAGACCAAACGCAAGGAGGTGCTCGCTTATGTCAGCTGTGGCAGGGTACGGCGGCGGATTCACGACGACCGGGGTGATCCTCGTTCTGTTCATTCTTCTGGTCATCGTGAGCCGTGCGGGGATTTTCGGCGTCTGACGGATCCGCCGGATGCACCGGCACGGCGCGGGGCATGTGAACCGGCCCCCGCGTGAAGCCGGCGGGAGCCGGGCATGTTCCCGGAGCCGGATCGGGCGACCCGCGAGTTGCGCGCTGGAATAAGCCGGCACAAAGGAAGCCGCCTTCCGAAAGGGAAGGCGGCTTTTTTCGTTCCGTGCCGGAACCGGGGCGCGGCCTGGCCGTCCGTCACCCGCGATGGTCCGCTTCCAGTTCCTCGCGGCCGAACAGGAGGAAATCCTGCGGGTCCACCTGCACGCCGTCCAGCAGGATTTCGTAGTGAAGGTGGGGACCGGTGCTGCGGCCGGACGAGCCGATTTCGCCGATCGGCTCTCCCTGTTTGACGGCCTGGCCGGCTTCGACGCGGATGGCGCCCAGGTGGCTGTACACGGTGGCGTACCGGTCGTTGTGCCGGATGACGATCTGAAGGCCGTGGGGGCCATTGTCGCCCGCCGACTCGACGATGCCGTCCGCCGAGGCGTAGACCGGATCCCCTTCCTCCCCGTCGATGTCGATCCCGTTGTGATGGGCCGCCTTCCCGGTGAACGGATCGCGGCGAAACCCGAAGGGGGAGTTGATTTGGCGCGAATCGGCCGGCCACAGGATGGGGGTGTGGCGGAGCGCGGCATCCAGGGACCGGACGGCGGACAGCGTTTGCCGGTAGGCTTGGCGAATGTCGTCGGCTTTTTCGATGAGGGCGGCGAACCTGGCGCCGATGTCTTCCGCGTCGCCGAGCGATTCCGGGTTATGATAGGCCACAAACTGGCCGCCCGCCCCGGCGATCTGCACGCCGGAGCGGGAGGCGACGGCCAGCGCCCGGCCCGCCGCGCGGCGCAATTCCCGTTCCAGCTGCTCCAGTTCCGCCATGCGCCACTCTGTCAGCACCGCCTGGTTGCCGAGCAAATCCAGTTCCTTCTCCAGCTGCCGGTTGACGGCGTCGCGTTCCGCGATATCCGCCTGGGCCAGCCGGCGTTCCCTGGCCAGCTGCCGTTCCAGCGAATGGATTTTGCCCGCCAGCATCGCCAGCGTTCCCGCGAACACGGCGAAAAGCAGCAGAAGAACCGCCGCCTGCCGGCCGGATTTTTCCGGCGTCGTCTGGCTCATCGGCACCTCCAAACAGGATATCATGATATAATGGTGCAAAATCCGTTCGGGACGCGTCATCGCCATGACGGCCCGAAGCGGGGGGCGGCCGGGATGAATGACACGTTTGATGGAGAATTGGACATCGCGGGCTGCATCCGCCCCGACGGTTCCCTCGGGGGAGATCGGGTGCTGCGCCGCGAGACGCTGTACGTGGGCCTGAACGGCAACCGCGTGGAGCGTTTCTGGGATTCGCGGCGCAGCTATATCTATAAACCGGTCGGCTTTCCGAAGACCGCCGGCCGGGAGCGGTGGGTGGCCCGCCATTTGAAGCCGCATCTTGGCGGCATCCGCATTCCGGAGATCGTCGCCGCTTCGGACGACGCCGGGCAACCGGGCGCCCGGGCCTGGCTCATTGTCGAGGATTTGGGCGAGCTGCGCCCGCCCCGCACCGCCGCCGATGCGGCGGAAGCGGCAAGCTGGGCGGCGGTCTGGCACCGGCTGCCCGTTTCCCTCGTGCCGGCTTCCTTCGCCGGGCATACGCCGCCGCTGGAAGAAGTGGCGCAAGAGCTGGGGCGGGATCGGGCGGCGGTCGGACGGCGGCTTGCGCGCGCCGGAACGCCCGGCGCCGCGGCGTGGGCGGCCCGCCTGCCCGATCTGCCCGGTCTGGTGCCCCCGCTCGAAGCGGTCTGCCACGGCGATTACTATCCGGGAAACATCGCCATGAATTTCGCCGGGCCCGTCGTGCTGGACTGGGAGTTTGTCCACCGCAACCATCCGTATTGGGATTTGTACTGCCTGATGGACATCACGAGCTTCCGTTACCGCAAAATCCCGATGACGAATCGGGCGCGGATCAAGGCACTGAAGCGGTATCTGGACGCCCTGGCGGACAAGCCCGCCGGACCGGCGCGCCAGGATCCGCCGCCGGAGCAGGCGCGGCCCGGGCCGCGGGAACAGCCGGCGCCTGCCGTACGGGAACGGAAGGCGTCAAGCCGGGCGGACCCAAGCCAACCGCTCCGCTCCGAGCCGGCGGACCGGCCCGGGCCGCATCGGTCCGATCTTGCGGACGGTGCGGTCGGCGATGCGGAGCTGTTCCGGTTCGCGCGGGGGTACGCCGCCTATGCGGCGGTCTATTCGGCCTGGATCCTCGGCTTGATCGAAAAGGACCTGGCGGCCGGAAGAGCCGCCTGGCGGTTGCTTGAACGCCAGTGGCGGGAAACCGCCGGCGTGCTGAACGACTGCCTGGCCCTGCTCGGGGCGCCGGGCTGAAGCCGGGCTGAAAAAGGAGCGATCGGTTCTTCATGACGAACGACACGGCGAACATCGGGGGCGACCGCGGCGGCCGTCCGCTTGTATCCGTCATCGTTCCCACCTACAACCGGCCCGTCGAGCTGGCCGAACTGCTGGAGTCGCTCAGCCGCCAGACGTTCCGCTCCTTCGAGGTGATCATCGTCAATGACGGCGGACGGCCCGTCGACGGCATCGTCCGGCTGTACCCCGAACTGGACGTGAAGCTGGTGGACACCGGCGCCAATCTCATGCATGTGCGCGCCCGCAACCTGGCGCTCGGCCTGGCGCAGGGCGAATGGATCATGCCGTGCGACGATGACGATCTGCTCGTACCGGTCCATCTCGAGCGCATGCTGGCGGCCGTCCGCGACGCCGACTTCCTGTACAGCGACGCGGAAATCGTGGAATTCGAACTGGACGTTTCCGCCGGCATCCGCCTGCCCCGCCGGCGCCGCCTGTTTGCCTACGAGTACGATCCCGAAGGCATGCGCCGGTTTTCCACCTACATCCCGTCCGGTTCCCTCTACCGGAAAGCGATTCACGATGCGATCGGCGAATTCGACCCGGCGATGCATCATTACTGGGACTGGGATTTTCTTCTCCGGGTCGCCGGCGCCTTTCGCATCAGGCGGGTGCCGATGGCCGGCGTGCTGTATGCCTTTTCTCCTTCAGCGGCCGGCGACACGTCCGGCAACCTGTCCGGCAATCTGGCGGACATGAAGCTGTACCTCAAGCGATTGTGCGCCAAACACGGCCTTGGCGACCTGCCGGTGAAAAATTTCTATTTGTTGTTGGAAGAACCCGACGTGAAAGCGCGCGAAGCGGAGAGCGAAATTTTGTGGGACGGGCGGCCGTTTGCCTCCCGGCTTTCCGCCCGCGCTTCCCGCCGGTGAAAGCCTTCCGGGCTTTTCTTCGAATCGTATCATGCTTATCGGCGTTTGCACCATCTGCTTCGGACTCAACATCAACAGAAAGATACATAATGTATCTACCTCTTCTTTATCCTACCCCCTCTTTTTCCCTTCAGTCAAGCCATTCCCCGCCTTTTTCTTTCGTCAAAGTTCACACTTCCGCATCGACAAGCGTTTACAAACTATTGACATGATACTAAATGTATCATAAGATTCAAGGTGTGGACGATACAAAAGGTATCAATTTGTGTTGAAGCGAGAAGGAGAATCGGACAATGGGAGCGAGCAAAACGAGGATCGGCGTGGTCGGCACCGGGCTGATCGGCAAGGGTCTCACCATGGAGCTGGAGCGGCAGCCGGACCTGGAAGTGGGTTCCATTCTGACGCGGCGGGACATCGGCTCCATGGACGGTCATCCGTCCCGGGAGAAGCTCACCAACGACGTAGAACATTTTCTTGCCCGCGTCGATCTGGTGGTGGAATGCAGCGGGGACTGCATCTACGGCACCGAGGTGATCGACCGGTCGATCCGGGCCGGCTTGCCGGTGGTCACGATGAACGCCGAGCTGCAGGTGACAACCGGTTCCTGGTTTGCGCGGCGCGGCTTCATCACCGAGGCGGAGGGGGATCAGCCCGGATGTCTTGCGGCGCTGAAGGAAAACGCCGTCAGCATGGGCTTCGAACCGGTGGTGTACGGCAATATCAAAGGATTCCTGAACACCAACCCCGCCCGTGAAGACATGGAATACTGGTCCGCCCGCAACGGCACGACCCTGGGCATGACCACGTCGTTCACCGACGGCACGAAGGTGCAGATCGAGCAGGTGCTGGTCGCCAACGGCCTCGGCGCCGCCATCGTCAAACCCGGCCTGGCCGGCCCCGCGGCGGAGGACGCCCATGAAGGCGGTCTGTTGCTGGCCGGCATGGCGGAGCGGATCGGCATGCCGGTCAGCGATTACATTCTGGCGCCCAAACTGCCGCCGGGCGTGTTCATCACCGCCCGCCATGACGAAAGACAGCGGGATGCGCTCCGCTACTACAAAATGGGCGCCGGTCCGTACTATACGCTCCTCGTCAACTTCCATCTGTGCCATCTGGAAATCATCAAGACGATCCGGCGGGTGCTCGCCGGCGGCGGCGTGCTCCTGAACAACGGCGTGCAGCCGAAATACAGCGTGGCCGCGTTGGCCAAGCGGGATCTGGCCCGCGGCGAGCGGATCGAGAAAGGCATCGGCAGCTTCGAGGTGCGGGGCGTGGCCGTGGAGACGGCCGAGGTGCCGGATCACGTGCCGATCGGCCTTCTGGCCGACGCCCGGCTGATTCGTCCGGTGAAGGAAGGCCAGCTCATCACCTTCGCTGACGTGGAGCTGCCGGATACGCTGGCGCTTCGCGCCTGGCGGGAAATCCGCGGGACGGCGGCCGCCGCTTTCCCGCAGGCGGCGTCCTCGTGACCGCGGTCCGGAAGGGAGGTGAATCTCGCATGGGACGCCAGGAAAGCTACGACGCGGTGATCGTGGGAGCGGGCATCATCGGCCTGGCCACGGCGAGGGAATGGGTGCGCCGGCATCCGAAAAGCCGGGTGTGCGTGCTCGAGAAAGAGCCCGCGGTGGCCCGCCATGCCAGCGGCCGCAACAGCGGCGTTCTGCATGCCGGCTTCTACTACGCCGCCGACAGCCTGAAGGCGCAGTTCACGCTGGAAGGAAACCGGCTGATGAAGGCGTACTGCGAGGAGCGGGGGCTCCCGGTCAACCGGTGCGGCAAAGTGGTGGTGGCCGCGGAACCGGGGGAACTGGGCGGACTTCACGAACTGAAGCGCCGCGCCGACGCCAACGGCGTGCCGCTTCACTGGGTGGATGAACGGGAGCTCGTCGACATCGATCCGAACGCCCGGACATGCCATCGGGCGCTCTGGTCGCCGCTGACCGCCACCGTCGATCCGGAACGGGTTTGCGAAGCGATGCGGCGGGAGATCGCGGATCTCGGCGTCACCATCAAATGTTCCGCTCCCTTCCGCCGGGCCGTCGGGCATACGCTCCAGGCCGGCAACGAGACGATCCGGTTCGGCTATCTCATCAACACGGCCGGCCTCCATGCCGACAAGATCGCCCATGGCATGGGATTCGGACAGGCTTACGAGATCGTGCCGTTCCGGGGCCTTTACCTGAAATATGCGAAAAACGACGACGTCGTGCGGACAAACATATACCCGGTGCCGGACTTTGCCAATCCGTTCCTCGGCGTGCACTTCACCAAGACGGCCGACGGCTCGGTCAAAATCGGCCCGACGGCGATGCCGGCTTTCTGGCGGGAGCATTACGGCGGATTATCCGGGTTCAACGCGGGCGAATTTCTGCGGATCGCCGGCCGGCAGAGCCGGATGCTGGCCGCCAATGCCTCCGGATACCGCCGCCTGGCGCTGGAAGAAATGAAAAAGTACATGCGCAGCCATTTCATCCGGCTGGCCGCGCGCCTGGTGAAGCGGCTGGACCCGGACGGTTTCGGCGAATACCTGCGGGCGGGCATCCGGGCGCAGCTGGTCGACCGGCGGACCGGGCGTCTGGTGCAGGATTTCATCGTCGAAGGCGACGGGCGGTCGCTGCACGTGCTGAACGCCGTATCGCCGGCCTTCACCTGCGCCATTCCCTTCGCCCGCCATCTCGTCTCGCTGGCGGAACAGAAACAAGGAGGGGTAGCCGAACATGAAGCGGGTTGAAACGAGACTGGACGGCGTCTTCATCCTTGAACCGGCCGTATTCGAGGATTCGCGGGGATTCTTCATGGAAAGCTACAATCGCCGGACGTTCGAACAGCTCGGCATCGCCCGGGATTTCGTGCAGGACAATCATTCGCTGTCGGAAGACGCCGGCATCATCCGCGGCCTGCACTTCCAGCGCGAGCCGATGGCCCAGAGCAAGCTGGTGCGGGTGCTCTCCGGCGCCATCTATGACGTGGCGGTGGACATCCGGCCGGATTCGCCGACGTTCGGCCAGTGGATCGGCGTGGTGCTGTCGGAAGAAAACAAGCGGCAGCTGTTCATCCCGAAAGGATTCGCCCACGGGTTTTGCACCCTGGTGCCCGGCACCCAGGTGCTTTACAAAGTGGACCAATATTATTCGCCGGAGCATGACGCCGGCATTTTGTGGAACGACCCCGATCTGGCCATCGACTGGCCGGTCCGCTCGCCGAAACTGTCGGAAAAAGACCGGAATCTGCCGCTGTTGCGGGAGCTCGTTTCTTCCGGCGCGCTGCGGGAAGCGAAGGAGGCGTGAACGATGGAAACGGCCGGGAGCAAAACGGTGGTCGTGACCGGCGCCGGCGGCTACATCGGCAGCGTGCTGGTGCCCAAGCTGCTGGACAAAGGATACCGGGTCAAAGCCATCGACCGGTTTTTCTTCGGCCGGGACAAACTCCCGCAGCACGAGCGGCTGACCGCCGTTCGGGAAGACGTGCGCCGGCTGACCGAAGACCATCTCGCGGGCGCCTATGCGGTCATCGACCTGGTGGCCATCTCCAACGATCCGAGCGGCGAATGGTTCCGGGAAGCGACGTACCAGATCAATCACCAGGCGCGCGCCCGGACGGCCCGGCTCGCGAAGCGGGTCGGCGTCAGACGCTACATCCTGCCGTCCTCCTGCAGCGTGTACGGCATCCAGGAACCCGGCGTGATCGCGGACGAGAACTCGCCGACCAATCCGATCACCACGTACGCGAAAGCCAACGAGATGGCCGAAAGGGACGTGCTGCCCCTGGCGGACGACGATTTCGCGGTGACGGTCATGCGGCAGGCAACCATTTTCGGCCTGTCTCCCCGCATGCGTTTCGATCTGGCCATCAACGGCATGACGTACGGCGCCTTCGAGACCGGCAAAATTCCGCTCATGCGCGACGGCACCCAGTGGCGGCCGATGCTGCACGTGCAGGACACGACCGACGCGATGCTGCTCCTTTTGGAATGCGATCCGCAGCTTGTCAACGGACAGGTGTTCAACGTCGGGTCCTTCAACTGCCAGCTGGGAGACCTGGCCCGGCAAATCGTCCGGGCGCTTCCCTGTGACGCCGGCATCGAATGGTACGGCGATCCGGACCGCCGTTCCTACCGTGTCGATTTCGGCAAAATCACGCGGGTGCTGGGCTGGAAAGCCAAATACACGGCGGCGGACGGCGCCCTGGAAATCTACGAGGCGCTGAAGAGCGGCAAACTGGTGAAAGATGATGAAACGATGACGCTGAAATGGTACCAGGAACTGAACAAGTGGCACCGGATCATCAAAGAGAGGGAACTGTACGGCAGCATGCTGGACGCCCTCACCATGACCGGTTGACAAAATAAGACGGAACTTCTCAAATTTTTTGGACAGCAAACGACAGTATGGGCTGCTACAATTTCCTATAATTAGGTTCGGCTGCGAAAAAATGCGTCAAGACCTGCGACATCCGGCAACTTCTTTCCCTGGCACTGGAAAATGCGAAAGAAGAGGATGAAGGATGAAAGAGGAGCGCAAAGTGGAGGCGGACATCCGAAAAATCGCCGAAGAACTCGGGCTGGATCCGGAACGCATGCTGGCGGAAGTGTTCGGAGAGGAGCAGGCTTGCCAGCGCCGGGCCAATCCGGCGTGAGGACGGCGTTGCGTGCATGAAGGCGGCAGCCCGGCGGACGTCATAGCGAAGAACCTCCTTTTTTGACCTGGAAGTTACATATTGTATCAATTCCTTGCGGTTAATGCCGCTTCCTGACACCGGTTTTGCCATTTCATTTTTGCAAAAGAAGTGATCCGAATGGAAGATTGGGACGGCCGCTGCCGCAGAAAATACGTCCGCCTCAAATTGCCGGGGACGTTCGGTCAGCTGTCGATTGCGGCCATCGGAGCGTACCGCATCTCGAGCAACAGCCGCCGGGTGCTGGTGCTCGACATCAGCCCGGGCGGTCTCCGCTTCGTGTCCGGCCTCCGGTTTCCCGCCAGGCGGAAAATCCGGGTGATGATCCGGCTGACGATGGCCGGCATCGGCTTCGAGACGGAAGGATGGATCGTCTGGCGCAGACCGAGCGAGAACGTGTACGAATACGGTGTCGAATTTGACATTTCCGCCCATCAGCGCGCGATCCTCATCCGCATGCTGAACCGGCTTTGCGCCGAACTGCTTCCCCGCCGGCACCGCATCCTGCAGCTTTATGCCGGCATGTCCAACCGCCATCTCGAAGAAGAGCGCCGGCGGATCGATTGCAGGATTTGATGACAAGGCCAAAAGGCAAGGCCCCAAAAAGAGAGGATGATCGCCCGTTGGAACTGCGCGACATGTTGACCGTCGTCCGGCGACGGATCCGCCTCATCGTTTCGATGACGGCCATCGCCGTTCTGGCGGCGGCGTTCGTGACGGCATGGCTTGTCCCGCCCGTCTACGAAGCCCGTGCGGAAATGATTGTCAGCAAACCGGCCGGGCGGGAATGGTCCGCCCTCAACTGGGACACGGTGGCGGTGAATTTGCAGCTGATGTCCACCTATCGCCTGCTGGCCGGCTCCCAGGCGGTCATGAACGAGGTGCTGAACATGAAACCCGACCTCCCCTACACGACGAGGGAACTGTCGTCACTCGTGGATGTGGAGGTCAAGGACGGCACGCAGCTCATTACGCTGCGGGTCCGGGATACGGATCACGAACGGGCGATGGAAATCGCCGGGCTCGTGTCCCGCGCCTTCAAGGCGAAAGTGGCTGAAATCATGGGAGCGGACCACGTGACGATCATCAGCGATCCGAACCCGGAAGGGTCCAGGGAGCCGGTGTCGCCGAATCTTGCGCTCAACGTTCTGGCGGCGTTCGTTTTGTCCCTTGGAGCCGGTCTTCTCCTCGCTTTCGCGCTTCATTTCCTGGATGATACAATTCGTAACGAGGGGGATCTGGCGGATTCGGATCTGCCGGTGTTCACCGTCGTGCCGCGCATCGACCTGAAAGACACCGTTCGGCGCCAGAAAACGAAGGCGGAACGAAAGGCGGGCGAGAAGGCCTATGCGAGCCGTTAATCCGTGGCCCCTGTTTGCCGAGATCGAACCGTCTTCCCCGGTCAGCGAGGCGTACCGGGCGCTTCGCACCCACGTCCGGTTTGCGCTGGGGGATACGGGCGGGCGGGCGGTCTGCGTCGCTTCCTGCCTGCCCGCTGAAGGACGGAGCCTGACCGCCGCCAACCTGGCGGCCGCCCTGGCCCGGGAGGGCCGGCAAACGCTGCTTGTCGATGCCGATTTGCGCAAGCCCGTGCTGCACCGCGTGTTCCAATGCGACGGGTACCGCGGCCTCGTCCAGGCGCTGGAACAGCCGGAGTCGTGGAAACAGTTGGCGGTGAAAACTTCCGTCGCCCGCCTCACCCTGCTTCCCGCCGGCGCCCGCCAGCCCGAGCCCTGGGAGCTACTTTCGGGCGGCGCGCTGCGCCGCATTCTGGACGAGGCGCGGGCCGACTACGACGCCGTCGTGCTCGATACCCCGCCGCTCATCCCGTACGCCGACGCGCGCATCGCGGCCGCCCGGTGCGACGGTGTGCTGCTGGTGATCGGCGCCGGCAAGGTCAGAAAGCGGCAGGTCCGCCAGGCGATCCGTTACCTGCGGCAAACCGGGGCCAACGTGCTCGGAGCGGTCATCAACGGCTGACGGCCGCGCGGCGGCGACAAGCGCCCGGGTTGCGGAAGGAGTTGTGGAAGAAGCGGATATGGACCTGATTGAAACAAGATTTGAAACCAGGCCGGAAGCGGCCGTCAGAATCCGGCAGAAAACGGCGTCGGAAGGCGCCGGGTATCTTCTGGCCAAACGGCTGATCGACATCGCGGCGTCCCTCTTTGCCCTCATCGCGCTGCTTCCGCTGCTTTTGCTGGTGGCGCTTGCCATCAAGCTGGAGGATCCGAAGGGCGGCGTCCTGTTCCGGCAAGTCCGGATCGGCAAGGACGGCAAACCGTTCGTCATGCTGAAGTTCCGCTCGATGATCCATGACGCGGAGAGCCGGCTGGAGGAGCTTCTGCCCTACAACGAGGTGGCGGGAAACATGTTCAAGATGAAGAACGACCCGCGGGTGACCCGGGTCGGACGCTTCATCCGCAAATGGAGCCTCGACGAGTTTCCCCAGCTGTGGAACGTGCTCAAGGGCGACATGACGCTGGTGGGGCCGCGCCCGCCGTTGCCGCGGGAAGTGAAAAACTATTCGCCGTATGACATGAACCGGCTGACGGTCACGCCGGGCTGCACCGGGCTCTGGCAAATCAGCGGGCGCAACGCCCTCGGTTTCCGTGACATGGTGGAATTGGACCTGGCGTACATTGCGAACCGCAACCTCCGGCTCGATCTGAAGATCATCTGGAAAACGGTCGTCATGCTGCTGGTGGCCAGAAACGGGATGTGAAACGATCTTGCGACGGTCCGGAACGGATGGGAAGCGGGATGCGGAGACGGGCGAAAAGGGCGCGCCAGTCTGCAGGACGCCGGGCCCGGAGACGGACGGAAAAGCGGGGCCAAAACCCGGCGTCCGCAAAAACGGGAATGAAGGCGGGAAGAAAAATGGAAGGGGCTCATCGGACAATTGAAAGGGCGCCGGAAGTCTCCGTCATCATCTGCACCCACAACCGGGCGGCGCTCCTTGAGCGGACGCTGATGTCGCTTGCGCGCGTCGAAGGCATCGGCGGGGCGGAGGTGATCGTCGTCGACAACGGTTCCGCCGACGGCACCCGGCAGGCGGTCGAGCGGTGCGCCGCCGCGTTGCAGGATGCGGTGCGGATCCGCCATGTTTCCGAACCGCGCCTCGGTTTGTCCATCGCCCGCAACACCGGCATTGCCGCATCCCGCGCGCCGATTCTGGCGTTTCTCGACGATGACGCGATACCGGCGCCGGGATGGCTGTCGTCGATCCGGCGGGCCTTCGCCGCGCATCCCCGGGCGGGGGCCGTGGGCGGTCCGGTCGAACCGGAATTTGGCGGGGCGCGGCCGGAGTGGCTGGCGGGAAAGCTCGAGCTGCCCTACACGATCATCGAGCTCGGGCCCGAAACGCGCCGCTATCCGCGCAGACTGCATCCTTTCGGAGCCAACATGGCCATCCGCCGCGAAGCCCTCGGCGACGCCCTGCGGTTTCCCGAAACGCTCGGCCGCAAGGGAGCGGCGCTGTATTCCGGCGAAGAGAGCTGGCTGCTCGGACGGCTGAGGAAACGGGGCTGGTCGCTGATCTACGTGCCGGACATGCGCGTTCGCCACTACATACCGGCAGAACGGCTGACGCCGGCCTGGATCCGCAGGCGGTATTATTTCCAGGGGATGTCGATGGCCAAAACGCACACCGGCAAGGCCGGAAAGATTCGCATTGCGATGATTCTCGCGCTGCGGCGCCTGTCCATCGCCGTCCAGGCGCGTTTTGCCGACACGCCGGATAAGCGGCTGTTGGCGGAGTGCCGCCTCGAAGCGGTGCGGGGCGCCCTGCACGGGCTCTCGGGCGGTGATGCGCGTGCGGGGTGACGAAGGAACGCGCCGCTTGGCCGGTGGTCCTGAGCGGCGTCCGGCAGACGGAGCCGGAAGCGGGACCGTCGACGGCGGCCTGTCCGCGGCGATCGCCTGCCGGCCTGCGCGCCGGCCGAACGGCCGGCCGCCGGTTGCAGCGAGGCTTGCGGAAGCGGCGGCAGCCGGCCTGGCCGCCGCCATCGGCACATTCGCCGCCCGCGATCCCGTGCAGGCAGCGACGCTTGCCTGCGGAGCGGCCGTCGTGCCGGCCGCCCTGCTGGCGCCGGCCTGGGCGGCCGGCGCCATCGTGGCGGCCACGGCCGTGAGCGTGCAGATCGTGTTTCCCGAGGCGGTCCTGTTCGGACTGGAACTGCTGGCGCTGCAGAAACTGGTCATGCTGGTGTTCATCGCGGCCGTCATGCTGCGGTACGGGATCGTCTGGTTCCGCCTGCTGCCGGTGGCGGTCCTCGCCGTTTCGTTCGCGCTGACCTGGCTGTGGGGGAAGCCGGACCCGATGCTGGCGGCGGCGGATTCCGGCAAAGCCCTGCTCGGTCTGGCAGCGCCGCTTGCCATTCTGGCGGTGCGCTGGCCGGAAAGGGTGGCCGTCGGCATGATCCGGACGGTGATGGCGCTGCCGGCCGTCTGCCTGGCCGCCGGCGCCATGCTGGAGGCGGCGGATCTTCATCCCGTCGTCATGCAGGAGTTTACCGGCGCGCCGCGGCTGCAGGGCGCCAGCATCCCGGCCCATCTGGCGTTTCTCGCCTTCACGGGATTTGCGGCGGCGGTTCTGGAGTGGAAGCGGAAACCGCGCCGCGGGGCGCTTCTGTACGCGATGATGGCGATCAATTTCCTCATCCTGCTGTTGACGGGCACGCGGGGGCCGTTGATCGCCCTGGTGCCGCTTTTGCTGGTGTTTCTGACCGACCTGGCGCGGCAGTTTGCCAAAGGCCGTTCCGGACTTGCCGTCCCCCTGGCCGGTCTTTCGGGCCTGATCGCCCTGTCCGTCATCCGGCAGTGGGACCTGCTTTTGAAGCGGTCGTTCTCCCGTTTGTCTTCCGCGGGCATCGACCTGTCCGGACGGGAGAAAGCCTGGCTCTTTTTCCTCGAACGGGCGAAGGAATCCCCCTGGCTCGGCAAAGGCCTCGGCGCGGTGCTTTTCGCCAATGACGGCACGCTGCATGCGGGTTTTGCCGTGCCGCACAACGAGTACATCCGCTTTTACTACGACGCGGGCATCGTCGGCGCCGTCCTGCTGTTTGCCGCCCTGCTGGCCGTGCTGCTCGGGGCGGCCGGCGGGCTGCCCGCCGGCGGGAAAGCGTACTGGTTCGCATTGACGGCCGGGTTTCTGCTCTATTCGGCATCGGACAACACCCTGTCCACGCTCCAGTTCACGGTGCCGTTCTGCACCCTTGCGGGGGCTTATTCCATCCGGCCCGGGCCGGCTCGTCCCGGGAGAAAAGAGGCCGTCCATCATGAATAAGGTCGAGCTGTTCGGCATCCAATTTAACAATTTCGATTTTCGCGATCTGGCGGACTATCTGGAAAAAACCGTCGAGGCCGGCAAGCCGACGTACCTGCTCACCTGCAACGTCGATCACGTGATGTGTCTGCAAAAGGATGAGCTGTTCCGCCGCATCTACCGCGAAGCCCATGCGGTGGTCGCCGACGGCATGCCGATCGTGTGGGCGTCGGTGCTCGCCGGCACGCCCCTCAAGCAGCGGGTGGCCGGCGCCGACATGCTGACGGAACTGGGGCTTTGGCTGGAAGCCAAAAGATACCGGCTGTTTTTCCTCGGTGCGGCGGAAGGCGTGGCGGAGGAAGCGAAACGGCGCCTTCTCGAGCGCTTTCCCGCCCTGCACGTCGTCGGCTGCCATTCCCCGCCTTACGGATTTGAAACGATGGAGGAGGAGAACGAGAAGATCGTCGCCATGATCCGGGAAGCCCGGCCGGACATCCTGCTGGTGGGCCTCGGGGCGCCGAAGCAGGAAAAATGGATTTACCGCCATTACCTCAAGTACCGGGTGCCCGTGTCCATCGGCGTCGGCGCAACATTCGACTTTCTCGCCGGCCGCGTCAGGCGGGCGCCGGTCTGGATGCGGAAGGCGGGGCTCGAGTGGGCCTGGCGGTTGGCGCAGGAACCGCGCCGGCTGTGGAGGCGGTATCTGGTGCGCGACGTCGGGTTTTGCCGCCTCATGCTGGCGGAATGGCGCAGAGCGAAGCAAACGAACCACGGAGGCGCGATCGGTCATGGAGAACACGGCAGCCAGCCGGAATGAACGGGTGGGCGAAAGCGCGGCGCAAGACGGCAGGACCGGCGCGCGGCCGACTGCCGGCGGTCCCGGCGACAGAGAGTCGGATTTTGGGCCCGCCGTCGACGTCATCATTCCGGTGTACAACGGGGAAGCGTTCATCGGCGAGACGGTGGCCAGCGTCCTCCGGCAAACCCACCGCAACGTGCGGGTGCTTTGCCTGATTGACGGATCGAAAGACCGCTCCAAAGCCATCATCGAATCGTTCGGCGATCCGCGGATCGTCGTGCTCGAACGGGAAAACCGGGGAGCGGTCTGCCGGCGCAACGAAGGGCTGACGCTTTCGGAAAGCGAGTTTCTCCTGTTTCTGGACCATGACGACGTGCTGTACCCGGATTGCCTCGAGACGGCGCTGGCCGCCATGAGGGAGCGGGACGCGGCGGCGGTGGCGTTCGGCGGCCATCTGATCGATGCGGAAGGCCGCATCATCCGCCGGATGTACCGCTTTTTCCCGCCGAGACTGACGCTGGACCGCCTCTCCCGCGGCAATGTGCTGTTCACCACCGGCCAGGTGCTGATCAGAAGGCGCGCGCTCGTCGCGGTCGGCGGGTTCGATGAAGGCGCCGGCAGCGCCGCCGACTGGGACCTGTGGCTTCGCCTGGCCAAACGCGGGCTCGAGATGGCGTTCGTCAACCGCTGCCTGATGGGATACCGGCTGCACGACCGCAACGACTCGAAGAACGCGGCCAAGATGCTGGCGGGCGAACGATACATTTTGCGGAACGCGCTCCGCATGTACGGCGATCCGGACAAATACGAAAGCTGCGCGCTCATGCGCTATGCGGCGCGCTCCGGCGATTTCGGGGCGCTTTCGGAAGCGCTGAAGCTCAACGCCGGCTTGCTGTTTCATCCCCGGTTCATCCAGGCCGTCCTCCAGGCGGCTGCCCGCCGCCGCGCATCGGTCCGGGCGAAACGGCAGGCCGCCGGGCGTTGAGCCGCGGGAAAGCCGTGCAAAGCGAATTGCGCCAGAGAAAACGGAGGGATCACGGGATGAAAGGCGTCATTTTGGCAGGAGGAACCGGATCAAGGCTGTATCCGCTGACGAAGGCGGTCAACAAACACCTGCTGCCGGTCGGCACGAAACCGATGGTGTGCCACGGGATCGAGAAATTCAGGGAAGCCGGCATCGCGGATGTGCTGCTGGTGAGCAGCCGGCACCACCTGGGCGACATGGTCAGGCTGCTGGAGGACGGCAGCGAATTCGGCATCCGTCTTTCGTACCGGGCCCAGGAAGAGGCGGGCGGCATCGCCCAGGCGCTGGCGCTGGCGGAATCGTTCGCCGCCGGCGGGCCGATCGCGGTGCTGCTCGGCGACAACATTTTCGCCGACGGCCTTTCCCGCTATGCGGAACGTTTCCTCCGGCAGGGGGCCAGGGGCGCGAAGGTGCTGCTCAAGGAGGTGCCGGACCCGCACCGCTACGGGGTGGCGGAGCTGTCCGGGCCTTTCATCTTGTCCATCGAAGAGAAACCGGCAAAACCGAAGAGCGCCTATGCCGTCACCGGCATCTATTTCTACGATCATCAGGTGTTTGACCTGATCCGCACGATCCGGCCGTCCCCCAGGGGGGAACTGGAAATCACCGACGTGAACAATGCCTACATCGAGCGCGGCCAGCTGACTTACGACATCCTGGAAGGCTGGTGGACGGACGCGGGAACGCACGAATCGCTGGCGCTGGCCAACGACCTGGTGCGCGGCATGGAAACCCGCCGGTCCGCCCGCGGCACATCCGGCAAGCTGGCCGCGGTCCGCTAGGGCAAGAGGCGGGGGGATGCCCCATGGGCAACTACGGCGAGCGCCATCGCTGGCGGCACACCCTGCCGTTTCTCGTCCTGCTGGCGGCGGCGCTTGTGCTCAGTTCCCAATCGTATCAGCAGCAGACGCTGCTTCCGTGGCTGTCCAGCGACGCCGTCAGCGAGAAACTGGCCGGCTGGCTGGACGGCGTGCGGCTGGAATGGAACGGACGGGAAATGAGCGTCGAAAGCGTGGGCGCTGAACATCTGGCGGAATTCATTCTCCGAAAATCGGCCCATCTGCTGCTGTACGCGGCGCTTTCGTTCACCCTGCTCCTTTCGTTCTGGATGCTGCTTCCCTGGCGCAAATGGCTGTCGGTGGCTGCCGCGGCGGGACTGGTGACGGTGCTGGCGTTTTTTGACGAGTTCAATCAGCAGTTCCGGGAAGGGCGGACCCCGAGCCTCGCCGATGTCGGCATCGATTTGACCGGCGCGGCGCTGGGCATCATCGTGTTCTGGTTCATCGAGGTGATCCGGCAGTTTCGTTCCCAGGGGGACGAAACCGGCGGGGACGCCCGCGGCGGCGCCGATCAGGGGGATTCGGAGGGTGTTTCAGGATGATGCCGGGCGATTCGGGACGCCCGGAGAATACGACCGGGAGGGAAGAGCATGCAAAAAATCCGCAAGGCGATCATCCCCGCCGCCGGTCTGGGAACCCGTTTCCTGCCGGCGACGAAGGCGATGCCGAAGGAGATGCTGCCGATCATCGACAAGCCGACGATCCAGTACATCGTGGAAGAAGCGGTGGCATCGGGCATCGAGGACATCATCATCGTGACGGGCAAGGGAAAAAGGGCCATCGAAGATCATTTCGACTATGCCTTCGAACTGGAACAGCGGCTGACCGTCAGCGGAAAGCTGGACCTTCTGGAGGAAGTGCGGCGGGCGGGGCAGGTGGACATCCACTACATCCGGCAGAAAGAGCCGAAAGGGCTCGGCCACGCCGTCTGGTGCGCGCGGCGGTTCATCGGCAACGAACCGTTCGCCGTGCTGCTCGGGGACGATATCGTCGTTTCGGAGGTGCCCTGCCTGAAGCAGCTGATCCAGCAGTTCGAAATGGCCGGGGCGCCGGTGATCGGCGTGCAGCGGGTGCCGGAAGAGGAAACCCACCGCTACGGCATCATCGAGTCGGCCGGCCGGTACGGGCCGCTATACGCCGTCAAGCGGCTGGTGGAAAAGCCGAAGCCGGGGCAGGCGCCGTCAAACATCGCCATCATGGGCCGGTACGTATTGACGCCGGACATTTTTGACTTTCTCGACCTGCAGGAAACCGGGGCCGGGGGCGAGATCCAGCTGACCGACGCCATCGGGAAACTGAACGGCGTGCGGCAGGTCTTCGCCTACGAATTTGAAGGCCGCCGCTATGACGTGGGCGAGAAGCTCGGCTTCATCCTGACGACCATCGATTTCGCCCTGGCCAACGAGGAACTCCGATTCCCGCTTTTGGCAGCGCTGGAAGAGCGGATGCGACGGGAGCGGATCGCGCCGGGGAATGTGCGCCATGGCTGAACGGGCGGCCCGGACGATCCGGATCGTCCGCCGTCCGGCGGCGGAAGCGTCCGGCGGCTTTGTCGGCAACGCCGTGAGCACGATGCTGTTCAGCGTGCTCGTGCTGCTTGTCAACATGGCCACCGGCGTGCTGACCGCCCGCTGGCTCGGTCCGGAAGGGCGCGGCCTGCAGACGGCGCTGGTGCTGTGGCCCCAGTTTTTCGCCTTTGCCACCACGTTCGGCCTTCACTCGGCGCTGCTCTATTACATGAAGAAAGAACCGGAGCGGGAAAGCGCCCTGGTGGCCGCCGGCATGTTCCTGTGCATGCTGACGGGCGCCGGTGCCGTCGCCGCGGGAGCGCTGATCATCCCGCCGAGGCTGGCCGGCTATCCGGACGGGGTTGCACTTGCGGGCGTGGCGCTGACGGGGGCCGTGCCGTTCGTCCATCTCGTTTTTCTCAACAATGCCTGCCTGCGGGCGAGGCGGCAATTCGGGCTGTTCAACCGGACCCGCTGGCTCATCCCCGTGATGACCCTGGCGATGCTGGCGGCGCTCGCCTTGTCCGGATGGCTGACGCCCCTGACGGCGGCGGCCGCCTACCAGGCGTCGTACGTGCCGGTGGCCGCATGGACGGTGGCGCGGGAGATGCGCGCCTTCCGGCGCGCCTTTCGGCATGCTGTCCGAAACTTCCGGGCGTCCGTGCGGGAAGCCGCCGGCAAGCTGTACCGGTACGGCATGCGCAGCTACGGCGTCGATCTTATCGGCAACCTGATCCTGTACATGGACCAGCTGCTGCTGGTCGGTCTCCTGGCGCCGGAAGCCCTCGGCCTGTACGCGGTGGCGGTGAGCCTGTCGCGGATGCTCAACGTGTTTTCCGCGTCCATTGTCGCCGTTTTGTTTCCGGAAGCGTCGGGATTGCCGGAACGGGAGGCGGCGAATCTGTCGCTGCGCGCATTCAAGGTCAGCACGCTGGGCGGCCTTGCCGCCGCGCTGGCGCTGTCGGGTCTGGCGCCGGTTGTCCTCCGCGTCCTGTACGGCGCCGAATTTGCGGCGGCGGTTCCGGTGTTCCGGCTGCTGGTGCTTGAAGTGGTGACCGGCGGCGCGGCGATGGTGCTCGCCCAGGCGTTCATGGCCGCCGGCCGGCCCGGCGTCGTTTCCCTGTCCCAGGGATTGGGACTTGCCGTTCTCGTGCCGCTGATGCTTGTGCTGGTGCCGCGCCTCGGCATCACCGGCGCGGGCTGGAGCCTGCTCATCGCCTCCGGCGTGCGGCTTGTCTTTGTCATGGCCCATTATTGCGTCCGGTTCCGCCCCGGTTTTCGTGCGCTTTGGCCCGGCCCGTCGGATCTGGGCTGGGCGGTTCAGGCGTTCCGGAACCGCCGGCCGGCCGGGACGGAAGCGGCCGGGATGGAAGCGGCCGGGATGGAAGCGGCCGGGGCGGGAGCGGACCGCGCCGCGGCGGGCCTCGACGGAGGCAGAACCGGGGCGGGCGCCGGCGGATGAAGCGGACGAGCGCACAGGCATCCGGAGTTCGCAGATACATACATTGGGGGATGGACGGCCGCGAGCGGTCCGCAGCGCGCTGAACCGCTGTCGGACGCCCGGCACGTTGATCGTCGGGGAAAAGAGGCGTTGGCATGAAACTGGTGCTGTTGTCCGGCGGTTCCGGCACGCGGCTGTGGCCGCTGTCCAATCGCCGGCGGTCGAAGCAATTTCTGAAGGTGCTGCGGGGTCCGGACGGACGAGCCGAATCGATGGTGCAGCGGGTGTGGCGCCAGCTCGGCGAAGCGGGCTTGCGGGATGCGGCCCGCCTTGTCGCGGGGTACGACCAGCTGGACATCCTGCGCGGACAGCTCGGCGACGATGCGCCGGTCATTCCCGAGCCCGAACGCCGGGATACCTTTCCGGCGGTGGCGCTGGCCGTCGCTCATCTGCATGCCGTGGAAAACGCCGCACCGGATGAAACGGTGGTCGTGCTGCCGGTGGATCCGCATGTGGAAACGGCCTTTTTCCGAAAGGTGGCGGATCTGGAGGGCGTGCTTGCGGAGACGGGCGCCGACCTTGTACTGATCGGCACGAAGCCGGACCACCCGTCCGAAAAATTCGGCTACATCGTGCCGGCCGGCCCCGAAACGGCACGGGATCCGGCACTCCCGGAAACGGCAGCTGCACGGGATGCGGCGCTCCCTTCTTCCGCCCCGTTCCGCGTGGCGCATTTCCGCGAAAAGCCGGATCCGCAGGAAGCGGCCGCGCTCATCCGGCGCGGGGCGCTGTGGAATTGCGGCGTGTTCGCCTTCCGGCTCCGCTTCATGCTGAAGCTGCTGGAAGAAAACGGTCTGCCGCTTCAATACGGGGTCCTGGTCAAGCGATACGCCGGTCTGGCCAAAACGAGCTTTGACCGCGCCGTCGCCGAGAAGGCGGCCAACATCGCCGCCGTCCGGTACGACGGGATATGGAAAGATCTCGGCACCTGGCCGGCGCTGGCGGAAGAATTGCCCGGCCCCGTCACCGGCCAGGGCGTGCTGGCGGAAAACAGCGATGGCACCCATCTGATCAACGAACTGGACATCCCCGTGGCGGTGCTCGGCATTCCGAACGCCGTTGTCGCCGCCGGACCGGACGGCGTGATGGTGGCGGCCAAACCGGTCAGCCACAAAATCAAGGAAATCGGCGGATGGTTTGACCGCCGGCCGATGACGGAGGAGTACCGGTGGGGCGAAACCCGGATTCTGGAGCGGTTCCGGGACCAGGACGGCATCGAGACGATCGTGCGCAGAGTGCGCGTAAAGGACGGGGAGCGCATCGGCAGCCGCGCACGTCCGCTGTGCCGCGAACTTTGGGTGATTCTGGCGGGGGAAGGGGAGGCCGCGATCGGCGGACGGCCAAAACGCGTCTCCGCCGGCGACGTGCTGCCGGTACCGCCGGAAGCCAGCTGCGAGATCCGGGCGCTGGGCCATCTCGTGTTTCTGGAAATCCGGCGGGGCGCGGACCTTGACGACCGCGATGCCGTACGCGCGTGGGACAGCCGCAGGGAAACCGCGGCCGGCCGCTTTCCGGACCGGCTTTTCGCCCGGCCGGCGAAAGAGAGCCGCGAACGGTGAACGCCGACCAGAGAGCGGACGGCAGAAAACCGTGAACGGCCATCAGCAAACCGGAAACGGAGAACCGGAATCGCAAGAACAGGGAAAAAGGCGGTGAACGGCCATGGAAACGCGGGCGGCTTTGATGCATCAAAGATGGCAAAGGATGAAGGCGTGGTGGGTGACCCGGCTTTGGTACGCCCGCCTGTTCGGCCGGATCGGCCCGCGATCCCGCGTGCTGCCGCCCCTTTATGTCCGCCATCCGGAGCGGGTTGACATCGGCAGCGGCGTGACGATCGGACCCGGCTGCCGGATCGAGACGCACCCGCCGCCGCAGCGCAGCAAAAAGGCGCCTCCGCTTGTTTCGATCGGCGACCGGGTGCGGATCGGCGGACACGTCCGTCTTGTCGGCTGCGCATCCCTCATCATCGAAGACGGCGTCCAGATTGAAGACGGCTGCCTGATCACGGATTGCGAATACAGGGGCGCGCCCGACGGACAGGCGTATGACCGGCAGCCGAAAACCGGCCGGCCGACCGTCATCGGGGAAGGTGCCTGGATCGGCGCGGGGAGCGTCGTGCTGGCCGGTTCCCGCATCGGCTGCCGCGCCATCGTGCTGCCGGGCAGCGTCGTGGACGGAGTCGTGCCGCCCTGGTCCATGGCCGCGGGCGTTCCCGCGCAAGTGATCCGCACCTATGACAAGGGACGCCGGCTGTGGGTGCCGGCGGACGCCGCGGCGGAAGGGGCGGGATGAAGGCGTGCGAACCTTGTTCGGCAGGCGGACCGGAAACCGTTCCGGCACGCCGGCGCCCGGGATGGGCACGATCGTTCTGGCCGTCGTGCCGATTGTGGCGGCGGCGGTTCTTTTGGGATGGGGGATCGTCAGGGAAGCGGTCTTGCCGCCGATCTTCAAGGGTTCCCGCATCCCGACCGCCAATCCGGACGCGTCCTTCGAAGCGCGGGCCGTACTCGGGCTGCTTTACGAGATCGGGGGGCGGTACACGTTGTCCGGACAGCACAACTATCTGGAAGCGCCGGGCAAACATACCGCGCGGGTCCGCGATCTGACCGGGCGCGTGCCGGCGGTCATCGGGTTCGAACTGGGCGCCATCATGGACTACGACAAGGAGGACGCGCACCGGTACCGGATCCGGGTGGTGGAGGAAGCGATCCGCGCGGACCGGGCGGGCAGCCTTGTCGTCATCACCTACCATGCCGCTTTTCCCGGCGAATGCGAATGCTGGGAGGCGGTGCATACCGGTGTCATTTCCGGGGAGACGTTTGCCGAAATCGTGACGGAAGGCACGCGGCTGCATGAAGAATGGCTGGCGGACATCGACGAAGCGGCGCATTATTTGAAAATATTGCGGGACGCCCGCGTGCCCGTCCTGTGGCGCCCCTACCACGAGATGAACGGCGGCTGGTTCTGGTGGGGCGGACAGCCGGCTTTCGCGAAGCTGTGGAACCTCATGTTTGACCGGTACGTGAATCACCACGGACTGGACAACCTGCTGTGGGTGTGGAGCCCGAGCGCGCCGAACGAATACGCGGATCCGTTTGAACCGTACTATGTGGGTCACCGGCGGGCGGACGTGCTGGCCGTGGACGTCTATTACGGCGAATACGACGCGGCCCATCACGACAACCTGCTGGCGCTGGCGGACGGAAAACCGATCGCCCTCGGGGAAGTGGGCGAGCTGCCCGGCCCGGATCTTTTGGATGCGCAAAACCACTATGTCTGGTTCATGGCCTGGGGGGACGAACTCGAACGGAACAACGACAGGCGGCACATCGAATCCCTCTACAACGCGAAGCGGGTGCTGCACCGGGACGATCTTGCGTCTTTGCGCCAACAGAAGAAACCGTCCGGACCACGCCGGTGGGACGGCGGAGGATCCGGACGGCGGTGAGATGAAAAACGGCGGGAAGCGGCAAAGTCAGCGAAAAGGCCGCGAACCCGAAAAACCGCTAAACCGAACAAGCGTTCACGAGGTGAACAGCCGGTCGCGCGGGATCACCTGTTTCGGCCGGCGGGCGTGGGACCAGGACAGGGTGACGAGGGCGTCGCCTTCCCGCTCGTAATATTCAAGACGGACGGGGACGGGCTTGCCCGCCCGCAGCCGGATGCGGCCGCTCCATTCGGTGCGGTACTGGTCGACCCACTTGTCGATGATGAGCTTTCCGTCCACCCAGAGTCTCGCCCCGTCGTCGCTGAAGACGTAGAAGGTGTATTCGCCGTCGAACGCCGGGACGACGGCGCCGGTCCAGCGGACGGAGAAGCGGTCGGCGGGCAGTCCGGGGGCGGGAGCCTGCCTGGCCCAGTCGAACCGGATGGGGCCGTCGATGCGCGTCAGGCGCAGCCGGTCGAAATTGACGCCGGCAAAGTACTCGCCCTTCAGTCCGTTGACGGGCGGCGGGGCGGGGGGTTCCGGATCCCCGGGCTCCTCCGGTTCAGGGGGCTCGCCCGGTTCTTCCGGCCCGCCGGGTTCCTCCGGTTCGACCGGCCCGGGTTCCGCCGGCTCTTCGGGTTCTGCCGGTTCCGGAAACGGCCTCGGATCGATCTCGTCCCGCGTCAGGACGTAAGGGTGGGCGTAAACGGCGCGGATCGTATTGTCGCGGTTGTTTTCGCGCAGCATTTTGCCCCAGGTCATGAACCAGGTCCAGCCCGGCTGGCTTGTCTGCAACAGGCCCGGATTCGGCAGTTCGCCGTTCTCTCCGATGGCGACCGGTTTTCCGCCGCCAAGCTTAACGAGCTGGTCGTGATGGCTCTGCTTGTAATCATTGTCGTAGATGTCGGCGGCCAGGATGTCGACCTTGTCGTGTCCCGGATAATACCGGTCATAAGGGTCGGCGTATGCGTTCGGCGCATTCGGATTCCAGACCCAGAGCAGATTGTCGAGGCCGTGGTGACGGGTGTAGCGGTCGAACATGATGTTCCACAGATCGGCGAACCGGGACTTCTTGCCCCACCAGAACCAGCCGCCGTTCATTTCGTGATACGGCCGCCAGAGGACGGGCACGCCGGCGTCCCGCAGTCGCTTCAGAAATTCGGCCACCTGGTCGATTTCGCGAATCAAGTGATTGTATTCCGTCGTGCCGGGCGTGACGATCCGGGCGAATTCCTGCTCGCTCGTGGCGCGCTGCACGTTCACCCACAGCGGCGCCGTGCCGGGATAGTGGGCGTGGAACATCATCGTCACGATGCCCCCCGGCGTTGTGCCAGCGGATGGCGCTTTCAACGACGCCGCTTCGCTGCCGGGCGATGTCGGCGGCGCTTTGGCCCGCGATGGCCCCCATTTCATAGCCGTGCACGGCCGGATATTTGCCGGTCAGGCCCAGGATCTGGTTCGGATAGACGTCGGGCGCTTCCAGGTAGTCGTGCTGGCCGGACAGGATGCCCTTTCCTTTCAGCTGGTGCAAAAAGGCCAGCAACCGCCTGGCCGGCGCGGATGCGTTCGGATTGACGGGGGAACGGGTCATGCAAGACGCCTCCTTTCTTCCTCCGTATAGGACAACATATGCAACAACCGGGGAATTGCGACACGGGCAGAAAAACCGCGGGAAATTCGATACTTTATGTAACGATTCAACAAACAAATTTCTTGACAGGATACAAAATGTATCGTAAAGTGATGTTGAGTTGAGACAGGGCGAATGGAAGGACGCCGTGGAAGGAGCATGCGATGAACCGATGGAACGGACACGCCGCGAAGATGCGGACCGGACATTCCCGGAAAGGATTTCCGATGTCCTTGCGGAAAGCGACGCCGCGATGATCGCTTTTCTCGGTGCCCTGTACGGCCTGGGCCATGATTGGCCGCAGGATGCCGAATCATACCGGGCGCTGCTCGGGGAGCTCCGGTCGCATTCGCTGGCGTCCAACGTGTACGTCAGGCTGAAGGCTGCCGGGCGTCTTGCGGAAACGCCCGCCTTCTTCCGGGAAGAACTCGGCCGCATCCACGAAGCGTGCTTCGTGCAGAATCTGCTGATTCGGCATGAAACCGCGGACTTGCTTCGCCGGTTCGAGGATGCGGGCCTTCCGGCCATTCCCCTCAAGGGGACGGTGCTGGCCGAGCAATATTTCGGGCATTTCGCGGCCCGGCCCACGTCCGACATCGACCTCCTCGTCCGCCGGCGTCATGTTGACGAAGCCTCCCGCCTCGTGCGGGAAGCCGGCTACACCCGGGCGGAGGCGTCAAGCCCGGTCCATTACCACGCCGAATGGTGCAAAGAGCGGCCGGGATGGCCGGCGCCCGTCTCGGTTGAACTGCACTGGGACCTGGCCCAGGCGGGCGTGTCGGCCGTGGACGTCGAAGCGCTCTGGCAGGAATCGGAACCTTTGGACGGCTTCCGGCATATCCGCGTGATGGATGCCGAAGCCACTTTCTATACGCTGTGCCTGCACGGCGCGAGCCACCTGATGGACAGCGGCAAGCATATCCTCGATTTGCTGCACATGCTCCGCGAATACGGCCATGCCATCGATTTGGCCCGCGTGCTGGACCGCGCCCGGCGCGACCGGACGCAAAACCGCGTGAAGGCGGCTCTGGCCGTGCTGTACGGGCTCTATCCCGCGCTGCATCGGCTGAAACCGCCGCCCGGACCGCTGCCGGTCGTCCGATGGCCGGGCTTCGGTGAACACGCGGGACGCGTCAGACGGTTCCGATATTCGCTCGACATGCTGGATACGCCCCGGGACAAGTGGCTGCATCTGTCCAGGCTCCTGTTTCCGTCCCGGAAGCTGGCCGCGTACAGCGCGGGGGAAAGCGGGAACGGCAGCGCCGCCACGTACGTCCGACTGTACCGGCAGCGGCTGCGCAGCCTGTTCGGAGGCCGCCCATGAAAGTGCTGGCGCAAATCACGCAGTCCACGGTGCGGTTTGGCATGGCGCTTTCCCGTCTGACGGGAGCCGGCGGAATGGGCCGCACGATGGCGAGGCTTGTCCCCTATGTCCGCCGGGTCTGGCCGGTCTATGCGGCGCTGTTTCTGCTGCTTGCCGCCGACATCGCGCTGACGCTGGCGTTTGCCTGGTTTCTCGGCACGATGAGCGACGCCGCCCTGGCGGGGGATCCGGCGAAGGTCCGGAACCTGTTTCTCATCGGCGGCGCGCTGATCGCGGCGGACATTGCCACGGTGGTTTTGCGAACCCGGCTGGAGGCGGAAGCCGTGAATTGCATCAAGCGGGATTTGAAAAACGAGGTGTTCCGCCATCTGCTGTGCCTGCCGGCGGGCTATTACGCGAAACGCCACAGCGGCGATCTGGTGTCCCGCCTGACGACGGACATCGACAACGCGGAAGGGGCCATCGGCGCCAATCTGATCGGTCTGATCCAGTTGCCGCTCATGGGACTCGCCGTCTTCATCTACCTCGTTTCGGTGCATCCGCAGCTCGCCCTCGCCTGCTTGCTGTTCGGTCCGGCCGCCATGCTGGCCGCCGGCCTGTTCGGCCTGAAGATCCGCGACAACAGCCGGCGGCTGGCGGAACGCCTCGGCCGCATCAACGCTCTGCTGCACGACGTGTTCGCCGGCCAGATGATCGTCAAGGCGTTCGCGATGGAGAAACCGTTCGATGAACGGTTTCGCGGGGAAACCGGACGGGTGTTGAAGCTGGAGCGGCGGGAAGCGCGCCTTCTGGCTTGGCTGCAAGGGTCATCCAGCGCCATTTCCCTGTCGGCTTATGTGTTCAGCCTCGGGGCGGGCGCGCTGCTGGTGGCGAAGGGGACGCTCACGGTCGGCGGGCTGGTCGCCTTCGTCAATCTGGTCGGCCATCTGCTGTATCCGTTCGAGGGTCTGGCCCGCCAATGGGGCGGTCTGCAGCGGTCGCTGGCTTCGGTGGAACGGCTGTGGGACATTCTCGACGAGAAGCCGCCCAAGGCGTCTTTTCCGGCCTACGTGCCGCCGGTGCCGCTCCTTTCGGGCATCACTCTGCACCAGGTCAGCTTCGCCTACGAGAAGGGGCGGCCGGTGATCCGCGATCTGTCCCTGTTCATTCCGGCCGGCCAGAAGGTGGCCATCGTCGGGCCAAACGGCGCCGGCAAAAGCACGCTGATCCAGCTTTTGCTCGGGCTTTACAAACCGGATGCCGGCATCATCCGGCTGGATGACCTGCGGCAGGACGCGACCGATCCGGATTTGTGGCGCAGCCGCTTTGCCTTCGTCCCCCAGGAGCCGTTCCTGTTTGCCGGGACCATCCGCGACAACATCGCCGGCGGCCGGCCCGACGCCACGATGGAGGAAATCGTCGAAGCGGCCCGGCAGGCCAACGCCGACGAGTTCATCCGGGCGCTGCCGGACGGCTACGACACCTGGATCGGCGAGCGCGGTGCGCTTCTCTCCGGCGGTCAGAAGCAGCGGATCACCATCGCCAGGGCGATTTTGCGCAATGCGCCGATCCTAATTCTGGATGAAGCCACGAGCAACCTGGATCCGCGCGCCGAACGCCAGGTGAAGGAAGCCCTCAACCGGCTGATGCAGGGGCGCACCGTCCTTGTCGTCGCCCACCGGGATTCGGCGCTCGAAGGCGTCGACCGCGTCATCGTGCTGGACCGGGGGCGGGTGGCGGAAGACGGTCCGGCCGGGCGGCGGGCCGCCGCATGCGGGACATACGTCCGGCCTTTCGAAAGGAGGTGACAGGGATGAAACTGTACGCTGCGCCGAAGGTTCTCGGGCAACGCGAGTTCGTCTTCGAGACGAAGAAATCCGGCAAACCGCAACCGCCGAAGCCTCCGTTCCCCCCGGGAAAACCGAAATGATCTGATTCTTCATCGGCAAGAACGGCAGCTACATAGGGGCGCCGGCGGCGCCCCTCCCGTTCTGCCCAACGGCACCCGCGGAAGGAGGAAAGACAGGCAACATGCGAACGGCCTACATGCAAATCGCGAAGCACCGGATTTTCGTCAGCACGCGGGAAGACCGGGTGATGGAGTGGATCGCCGGGCAGTTTCGCCTGATCGATTCGCCGCCGGAAGAGGGAACGCCGGATTTGTACCTGCGCGTGTCATCCGGATACGGCCGGCCGGCCGCCAAACCCGATGTCCGGGTGCGGAAGGAAGGATCCCGCGTCACGTACCGCCGGGAAGATTTTCTCCTGGAAACGGACGACCGCTACCATCGGGCCCTCCTGTCCGTGCATGACGACCTGGCGCTCAACTTTGCGCTCATGGTGCTGTACAGCGCCCACATCGTGCACCACCGCTGGGGGATCATGATGCACGCCTCCTGCATCGTGGAGGAAGGATGCGGGCATCTGTTCGCGGGTCCGAGCGGCGCGGGCAAATCGACGGTGGCCGCGCTGAGCCGTCCGCGCACCGTATTGTCCGACGAGGCGGCGATCGTCGGCCTGGCGGACGACCGGCCGCTGGCGTATGACTCGCCCTTCCGCAGCGACTCGCCGCCCACCTTCGATCCCGATCCCGTGCCCGTCGCCAGCCTGCATCTCTTGACCCAGTCGCTTCTGATCGATCGCAGGCCGATCCGACCGGCGGACCTCGTGTACCGGATCATGGACAAGATTTTTTACTGGCCCGCCGATCCGGCGGAAACGGTCAAACTGATCGCCCTGTGCGGGAATCTGGCGGAACGCGTGCCCGCCTACGATCTGTTTTTCCAGAAAAACGACCTGTTTTGGGAGAGGATATCATGATGTGGAAAACGGCGGTTCACACCGATGCGGTGGAACTGAACGGCGAATGGATCGTGCTGGATGCCGAACAGTACGTGATCACCAGGTTGAACGAAACCGGCGGTTTTCTGTGGAATCTCATCAAAAAAGGCGCCACGGTCAACATGCTGGCGGAAGCGCTGGTTGAGGAATACGGCATTCCGCGGGAAACGGCGAAAGCCGATGCCGAAAACTTCGTCGCCCGTCTGCAGGAAATCGGGCTGATCGTGAATGCCGCCTGAACGCGGATATGCGGAACTGGTCCGGACCAGGCTGGAACGGGACGGAAAGGTGGACATCCCGTCCAGCGGCATCAGCATGTTTCCGCTGATCCGGTCGGGGGATGTGTGCACGTTCGCGCCCATCGCCGGAAAAAGGCCGAAACCGGGAGACATCCTGCTCTTTGCGGACCGGGAAGGCCGCCTGATCGGCCACCGGCTGCTTCGCGTGGAAGAAGGCGTTTCGGGGCCCCGTTTCATCCTGAAAGGGGATGCCAACCGGCTGCCCGACGAAGCGGTGGACGCCGACCGGATTTTGGGCGTGCTCCAATCCATCACCCGCGTTTCAGCCGGCGGAAGGCCGCGCCCGGCCGATGCGAACAGCGCGCCGCGCCGGTGGTGGGGATTTCTCGTCCGACACATGCCGGGCCTGTCCGCCGTGCTCCGAAGGCTGGCCGAATTCAGTTCTTCATCATCCGCTCGGCCCGCACGAAGGCGATGAACCGGCGGGATTCTTCGGGCGTCAGTTTCTTTCCGTCGATGGTGAAGGTGAACCGCTGGAGAATGTCTTCGTCGGACAGTTCCAGCGCGTCGGCAAATTGCCGCACTTCATCGCTCAGATGCATGCGGGGATCGTCCGTCCGGCACATGATGTAGTCCAGCGAAACCTGGAACAGGTCGGCGATTTTGATCAGCGTCTCATAGTCGGGTTCCCGGCGGCCCTTTTCATAGTGGGACAGCGCCGCCCTGGAGATGCCGAGCATGGCGGCCAGTTCATCCTGGGTGTAATGGCGGCTCGTCCTGAGCTCCGCAATCCGGTTTTTCATGATCGCACGCACCTTTCCCGCAAGACCTTGGTGAAATGGCTGGATGGAAGGGGTTCATTAACAGAATATCCAATTGCGCCACGGAAGAAACAATCTGTAACGACTTTTCGCATATTTCATGGGATTGTCCAACAAGTTCATTACATATTGTATCACAATCCGTCGCTTCTTGTCGATGCCGTTGCAGCATTTTGTTTGACTTTCATTGACGGATGAAAAAAGCGGGTGCGCTTTTGGCGGGAATCCAGGAAAGGGATGCTGGGGGGACGATCATGACCGGAATCGTGCTGCGACGCCGTCCGAGAAGGCCGGTGCGGCGCCTGCCGCTGCCGATGGCGCTCCTTGTGGCGGCTCTTGCGGTGTCGGTCGTCTCCATGACCGTCCACCTGTTCCGGACATCGGACGCAAACCGGGCGAAGGCGGCGGTGGAACGGTTTTACGCCTTCGAGCAGAGCGGGGACTTCGGCAGCTCGTGGGAGCTGTTCCATTCCCGGATGAAGGCGCGTTTCGCCAAGGACGCCTACATTCAGGCCCGCGCCTACATCTTCATGCAGCAGCTGGGCGTCCGCACCTTCACGTTCGAGATCGGAAAGGCGGAACGCCTGTCCGCCTGGCGGACGGAAGAAGGCGGCGACGTGCTGACCGGGGTCTACCGGATGCCCGTGATTCAGCGCATGGATACCGTGTTCGGCACGATGGAATTGAAGCAGATCGTCCATGTCGCCAGGGAAGACGGCGAATGGAAGCTGCTGTGGCCGTACGGGGAGGAGGAGTGAGGCGTGATTCGGGAAGATCTGTTTTACTGTTTGTCGTGTTCCCTGGAGCTGCCCGTCCACGCGTCCGCAAAATTGTTCAAGACCGGGTACTACCGGTTCGCGATGCGGCTCGGATTGTGCGCCGGGTGCGCGGCGCGCAGCGAAACGGGGCTTGCCGGAGACGCCGGACGGCGCGACAGCGGCGGCCGGGACGGCTGCGCCGGAGACGCCGGCCGGGCCGGGCCGGGCGTGCCGGAAGCGGCCGGCGGGTGAGCCGGGCTGCGTTCCCTCCCAAAAAAACGACCCTGCGGACCGTTTTTTTTTTGCCGCGGGGTTCACATGGCGCCGGAACTGCCGAAGCTTTGGCCGTAGCCGGATTTGCCGGCGGAAGCCGGCGAACCGGATCCGGAAGGCGCGCCGGCGGTCGCGCCCTGCGGAGCGGGTTCCTTCTCCCGTTCGGTTTTTTCGCCGCCTGACGCCTGCATGCGGCTCAAGCCTTCAAAGATGCCGCCTTCTTCGATGATCAGCGACTGGGAACTGGCGTTGCCGAACAGCCGGCCCGTGGAGGTGATGGTCAGCACGCCCTTCGTCGTGACGTTTCCGTGAACGGCGCCGGCGATGGTGACGTGGCGGGCGGAGATGTTGGACCTGGCCTGCCCGCTTTCCCCGATGGTCACATCGCCCAGACAGTCGATGTCGCCGGTGATTTGCCCTTCGATGCGAAGGGATGCCTCCGATTTGATCCGCCCCTCGAAGACGGATCCCTCGCCGATGAGCGTGTCGGTCGTGTTCGGATCGATTTTCTTCTTTTTCCTGCCCAGCATCGGTGCCTCATTCCTTCTTTCCTTTGTCCAGGTACGTCATCGGATCGACATTTTTCCCGTTTTTCACCACTTCGAAATGCAGGTGCGGCCCCGTGCTTCGTCCCGTGGAGCCGAGAAGGCCGATTTTCTCTCCCTGTTCCACCCGCTGCCCTTTCTTCACCAGATATTTTTGCAGATGTAAGTAATTCGTCTTCAGGCCGCCTTCGTGCCGGATCGTCACATAGTAGCCCTGGCCGCGGTCGAATCCCGCGTCGACGACAACGCCCTCCGCCGCCGCGTACACCGGGTCGCCGCTTTTGCCCGCAATGTCGATGCCGGCGTGGTAAGCGGTGCGCCGCGAGAACGGGTCTTTGCGGTATCCGAACGAGGACGTGACGCGCGTTGACACCGTCGGCCAGTACGTCGGGGTGACGCGCAGTTCGTGCAGATAGGCGATCAAATCTTCCCGGGCGACGGACAGGTCATCCAGCAGCTTGCTGATCTGCAGGTCCAGGGCGGACAAGTCCTGCTTCGCGATGGCGGCCATCGCTTCCGGGTCGTCCGGATCCACCGGATATTCGATGCCGCCCATGCCGTTGTCATCGTTTTCATCCTGATAGGAAGAAATGGATACGGTGCGGCCGCCGCCGGACGATGCTCCCGTGGCCAGGCGCTCCAGTTCTTCGCCGGACAGTTCCCAGCCGGTCACTTCCCGGATTTGCCGTTCCAGCTGCTCCAGCTGTTCGACCTTGCTGCGGACTTCGTCCGACTGCGCGGCAAGGTCGAGGATTTCTCCCTGCAGCTGTTCGATCGTCAGGTTTTTCAGGTCGAGCGCCTGCTTGTAGGCGGCCGACCGCAGCCGCAGTTCGGCGGCCAGCTGTTCCTTTTCCAGCCTCATCTTCAGGTTTTCGGCGTGGAGATACAGCGACAGGCACGCCAGCGTGAGGCCGACCAGCGGAATCAGGTAGAGCAGCGCGGCGGACAGGCGAAAACGGATCACCTTCCGGTTGGCTTCGCGGATGACCAGGAAGGTGATCTTGTGCTTGTTCCGTTTCCTTTTCATGACCATGCCCCTTTGAACGATTCATGCGCAAGACCGGCTGTTGCCTGAGGTCGCTGATGTGAGACTTTTGGCCCATGCAGAATAGTCCGAAAGTCCAGGGGCCGAACATCGCGCTCTGCCTTATTCGACGTCAGGCAACGAAAAACCTTCCGCCTGCCGGAAAAAATTTCGTCTGTTTGTTGACCTATGGGGGGATTTTGTTCATTGGGGTCGAAAAAAGTAAGAAAATCGGCTTTTTTGATCGCTCGGCAGCGTTGCGCAAGCCTTTTTCGGGTTTCGATAAACGGGAAGGAGTCAATTGGACGATGAAACTGGCTGGACTTGACGTGGGAAAAGACAGCGTGAAAGTGATGGTGGACGGAGCGGCCGAACCGGTCATCATACCGAACGTCATCGTGCCCGGTTACGAGCGCATCGTGCTGCAGGAAGAGGATTCGCCGCTCAAGGCGCTCGACGTGGTCGTTTCGAGCCCCGCCCTGGCCAAAAACAACCAGCGGTACTTTGTCGGCCTGCTGGCGACGGAGAACGAGGACAATTTTGAACTGGAAGAAACGGACAACAAGGCGCTGTCCGACCAGTCTCTCGTCGTGGCCATCACGGCGCTGGCCGTCGCCGGGATCATGGGCGGCAGCTACGGCGGCGTGCCGACCATCACCGGCGTGAACGAGGTGGAGTACCTCATCGGCACCGGCCTGCCGGTCCGCCTGTTCCCCCGTTTTCACCGGCGGTTCGAGGAGCGGCTCGTCGGCGAGCATGAAGTGACGTTCCTGACGACGCCGGGCCTGCGCGACCGGAAAGTGCGGGTGATCATCCGCCGGGCGGTGGTGTCCATCGAAGGCGCGGCGGCCATTCTGAACCTGGCCACTTACGACAACCTGCAGGTGAAGGACGAGGAGCTGTACTACGGCACGATCGGCGTCTGCGAGATCGGGGCGCTCACGACCGACCTGCCCGTCGTCAAGCGGATGACCATCGACAACCATTTCAGCCACGGCGAGCAGGTGGGCATGGCCGGGTATCTCGATTCGATCATCCGGGACGTGGAGGACATGTACGGCTACACGTTCCCGAGCCGGGCCAAGCTGGTGGCCAAAATCAAAAACCGCGACTACACGATCCAGCGCATCGGCGAAGGCACGGCCGACATCAAGCCGATCGTCGACCATTATTTCTCCCGCATCGCCATGCGCATCGTGGACATCATCCGCAAGCGCTGGCGCAAATACCCGGACATCCAGTGCTTCTACGTGGTCGGCGGCGGCGCGGCGGCCCTGCAGCCGTACCTGGTGGAAGCGGCCGGTCCGATGCGCTCCGGTTTGTGGAAGACCCCGAGCTGCAAAACGTGCTCGGGTATCTGAAGCTGGCCCGCCACCGGGCGTCGCGGATGAACGAGCAGGGCTGAACGGGGCGGGTTTGCGGCAGGCGGGCGGCCGATGGCCGCCGCATGGCCGCCGCGGGCCAGAAACGAAAGCCGTCTCCCGCCGTGCGCCAGCCCACAAAAAGGCCCCGCCGAGCTCCGCAAGGGAGCGCGGCGGGGTTTTTCGCGCGATGGAAGCCGGCCGGGTGCCCGCGGGCGCGGCTTCGGCCGGCGGCCGGCGCCGGAGGCGGGCGGTCCTTTTTCGTCAGCTGGCTTTTCTCAGGTTCATGTACAGTTCCACTTCTCCGACGCCGTCAAGCACAAGCGGCACGAGAATCGCCTTGTCCCCGCCCGTCGTGCCGGGAGGCACCATGGACGGCGGAGAAATGTCGATGGAAAAACCGTGGCCATACAGAATGGTGCAGGCGTTGCCGCAGATCATGTTGCCGAGTTCGGCAAGGGCGCTCCGGCCGATGTCGTCAAGCTCCGACAACGCCATGCCGCCCATCATGCCGGAAACGATCCGAAGCGCCACGTGACGGGGAAAGCTGTAATACACTTCACCCTGCATGTCGCCGTGGATGCTGACTTTGAGCCAGTAGGGTCCGTCGGCGATTTCCAACCGCCTGACGGCCGGCTTGCCGACCTGGGGCCGGACCTGGCACATTTGTTCGAAGACGAGCAGGCTGGATTCCAGGAACGAGTTGATCGAAACGCTGTCCACGAGCCGAAACCTCCCTGCCTGCCGGCGATCCCCGGTGGATTTTTCTTACTATCGTATGAAAAAGTGCGGCCGACCGGATCCGCGCCCGGACGACCGGGTGATCGGGCAGTCACAGTCGCTGTTGGGAATAATGCATTATTGTACCATATGCCGGACAAATCTTGAAGTCATCCAGCGGGGCGGAAAAGTCCCGGCCCCGAAGACGGCTGAACGCCATCGGTGCGTCTGCCGGCCGGATGCGGCTTGCAACGGCGGCAAATTTCCGGCTATAATAGTTGGAATCTGTTGGGGAAAGTGTGGATTGACATGAAGGGTTTCGTTTATGAGTCGCGTTCGCCGGAAGAGACGGGGCGCCTTGCGCGGCGGCTGGCCGAACGGCTGGATCCCGGCAGCGTGGTGGCGCTGGAAGGCGATCTGGGCGCGGGCAAAACGACGTTTGCCCAGGCGTTCGCCCGCGGTCTCGGCGTGCAGGACGTGGTGAACAGCCCCACGTTTACGCTGATCAAGGAATATGAAGGAACGCGGTGCCCTTTTTACCATATGGACGTGTACCGGCTGACCCCGGAAGAGGCGGAAGAGCTCGGGCTGGAAGAATATTTCGGCGGGGACGGCATTTCGCTCGTGGAGTGGGCGTCGCGGATCGAAGAGCTGCTTCCCGGGGAGCGGCTGGAGGTGGAGCTCGTCCGGCCCCTGCCGGATCAGGACGGCGGCGCGGACGCCAACCGGCGGACGATTCGCCTCACGCCCCGCGGGGCCCGCTATGCGGACGTCTGCCGGGATCTTGCGGAACGGGGAGTTTTGCGATGGACGGAATGAACGGCATCGGTCGGTTCAGGGAAAACGGCACCGCGCCGGAAAACGGGTCTGCACGGGAAGCCGGCGGCGCCGGGGGGAACGGCCGCGCGGCGGAACGCGCCGGTGATGCGGAAAAGGGCATTCGCTCGGTGCCGGACGGCCTATGGCTGGCGCTGGATACGTCGACGGCCTCCATGACGGTGGCGCTGGCCCGGGAAGGGCGCGTGCTGGCGGAACGGGATTCCCGGTCGGAGCGCAACCACTCGATCCGGCTGCTGCCGGAAGTGGAGTCGCTGCTTGCGGAAGCGCGCCTTGCGCCGCGGGACCTGGCGGGCGTCGCCGTCGGGCGCGGGCCCGGTTCGTACACGGGCATCCGCATCGGCGTCACCGTGGCCAAAATGATGGCCTGGTCGCTGGGCATTCCCCTCTATGCCGTCTCTTCCCTTGAGGCGCTGGCCTACGGCCCGGTGCTGCCCGACCCGCCCGGGCAGCCCGCCGGGCGCATATGGATCGTGCCGCTGATGGACGCCCGCCGCGGCAGGGCGTATACCGGACTGTACGAACGGGGCCCGGAAGGATGGCGCTGCCTGGAGGAAGACGGCGTCCGGCCGATGGAGGAATGGCTGGAACATTTGGCGCGGCGGCTGGCGGAAACGCCGGCCGGCGCGGTGCGGGTGCTTTTTGCGGGAGATCATGCGGCGTTCCGGGAGGAGATTGACGCGTTCGGCTCCCGCGTGCCGGCGGGCGTCGGGACGGATGACCGGCCCCTGTCGGCGTCCGCCGTGGCGGCGCTGGCCTGGATGCGCCGCGACGGGTGCCGCGTGGACGATCCCCACAACCTGTTTCCCAACTACACCCAGTTGTCGGAACCGGAAAAGAAGCTGGCGGCCAAACTCGCGGCCCGGAAAGCGTGAAGCGGGGAAGGCGGTGGGCGGACATGACCGGGGCAAACGAGAGGGCGGCGGATCTGCCGACGCCGGAGACGGTCGTTTTTCGCCGGATGACGCTGGAGGACATCGACACGATCGTCGACATCGAAAGGGAATGCTTTGCCGTGCCGTGGACGAGGGAAGCTTTTTACAACGAACTGATGTACAATCAGTTCGCCCATTATTTCGTGATGCTGTGGCAGGGCGACATCATCGGCTACGGCGGGCTGTGGACGATCGTGGACGAGGCGCACGTGACCAACATCGGGCTCCGGAAGGCGTTTCGCGGCCGGAAACTGGGCGAACGGCTGTTCCGCGAGCTTGTTGCGTTTGCGTCGAGGCAGGGGATGAGGCGGATGACCCTCGAAGTCCGCGTGTCCAACGTGCCGGCGCAGCGGCTGTACGAAAAGTTCGGGTTCCGGGTGGAAGGCGTGCGGCGCGGCTATTATTCCGACAACGGGGAAGACGCGCTGATCATGTGGGCGGACCTGCCCGGCGGCCTGCAGCCCGGGCGGGCGGAGCCGTCGTGATGGCTGCATCGCCTCTCCCGCATGATGAAGCCGGCATGCCGATGAAGCCGGCATGGCGGCGAACCGATGACCGGACGGACAAAAGGATGACGCTCGAGTGAAAAAAGGATTGATTCTCGCCATTGAAACAAGTTGCGACGAAACGGCGGCGGCGGTGGTGCGCGACGGGACGGACGTCCTGTCGAACGTCGTGTCGAGCCAGATGGACATCCATGAGCGGTTTGGCGGCGTCGTGCCGGAGGTGGCGTCGCGCAAGCACGTGGAGACGATCACGCGCATCGTGGAAGAAGCGCTCGTCCGCGCCGGGGTCGGGCTCGGCGATCTGTCCGCCGTGGCGGTGACCCAGGGGCCGGGGCTCGTCGGTTCGCTCCTGGTCGGCGTCGTGGCGGCGAAGGCGCTGGCGCTGTCGGCGCGCCTGCCGCTGATCGGCGTGCATCACATCGCCGGGCACATTTACGCCAACCGGCTCGTCGGGCCGCTCGAGTATCCGCTCATGGCGCTGGTGGTGTCCGGCGGCCATACGGAACTGGTGCTGGTGGAGCGGCCGGGCGTGTTCCGCGTGGTCGGCAACACCCGCGACGACGCCGTGGGCGAAGCGTACGACAAGGTCGCCCGCGCCCTCGGCCTGCCGTATCCCGGCGGGCCCCATGTGGACAGACTCGCCGCCGAAGCCGGCGGCGAGATCGTGCTGCCGCGCGCCTGGCTGGAGCCGGACACGTTCGACTTCAGCTTCAGCGGTTTGAAGTCGGCGGTGCTGCACGTGCTGAACCAGGCCGCCGCGCGCGGCGAGACGGTGGATGCCGCCAGTCTTGCGCGGGGATTTCAGGAATCGGTCATCGACGTGCTGGTGACCAAGTCGATCCGGGCGGCGCGGGCGTACGGCGCCCGGCAGATGGTGGTGGCCGGCGGCGTGGCGGCCAACCGGGGGCTGCGGGCGGCGATGGCGCGGGCCTGCGGGGAAGAAGGCCTGCCGCTTGCCATTCCGCCGATGGAGTATTGCACGGACAACGCCGCGATGATCGCGGCCGCCGCCTTCCTGAAATGGGAAGCCGGCGAGTTTGCGCCGCTTTCCATGAAAGCCGAACCGCTCATGTCCCTCGAAGACTGGTCGGTCGGCGCAACGCAGCCCGCCGCGCGTTCCTGAGCGCGCTTCCGGGCGCGTCCCTGAACCGCCGCGCATCCTGAACAACCGCGCGTTTCCGGGACCCGCAGGGGGCAACCGCGCACGCCCGATGATCCGCATCGGGCGTGCGCGGTTTTGTTTTGGCCGGCTCCCATCATCCGACAACAGCTGACAACAATCCACACCCCCGTGTGCACAAAGTTGTCCACACCCCCTGTGATTAATGTGAACAACTTTGGGGAAATCGCCTTTTTTCAAGGGGATCGGAAGGCTGTGAAAAGAGGATATCTTTTTCATAGCGATCTGTGGAAAATGGGCACAAATCCGCCGGCAACGGCCGGCAGGCCCGCCGTTTCGGGCAACGGCGCATTGTGCAAACTGTGGACAACGCTGTGGATGACGTGAAAGGGCGAAGGATGCAGGTTGGCGGACGGCTGCACAAAAAAATGGCGGATCAGCCTTCCGCCAGCTCCGCCCATTCGACATATGCGAGATCGAGCTCGTTTTTTGTCCGTTCGAGTTCCTCCTGCAGCTCCTGCAGTTTTTTGTGGTCCAGGTACACCTCCGGTTCGGCCATCCCGGCCTCGAGCATCCCCGCTTTTTGTTCCAGTTCCGCAATCCGGGCTTCCAGCCGTTCCAGCCGGCGCGCCCGCATGCGTTCTTCCCTTTTCGCTTCCCGGGCTGCGGCACGGGCGATTCCGCTCTCGCCGGACGGCGCCGCGCCGGGCCCGGTTTTCGCGGCGGATCGCGGGCGGGAATCCCCCGGCCGGCGGCGGGATTCGCCGCCGTTCGACGCGGGGGTGAAGGCGGTTTTCCCGGACGCGTTCGTCTCCTGCGGCCGCCATTCGGCCCGTGCCAGCTTTTTTTCCGCATAATCGTCATAATTTCCCAGGAAATATTCCGCGCCGCCACGCGACAATTCCACGATGCGGTCCGCCATTTTGTTCAAAAAGTACCGGTCGTGCGAAATGAACAGCAGCGTGCCTTCATACTCCATGAGCGCCGCTTCCAGCGCCTCTTTCGCGAACAGGTCCAGATGGTTGGTCGGCTCGTCCAGCACGAGCACGTTGGCGTTTTGCAGCATCAGCTTCGCCAGGGCCACCCGCGCCTTCTCGCCGCCGCTCAGGGATGAAATTTTCTTTTTGACATCGTCGCCGGAGAACAGGAAGTGGCCCAGCACCGTGCGAATTTCCGCTTCTTCCATGCGGGGAAACGCGTTCCATACTTCGTCGAGAACCGTGCGGTCCGGGTCGAGATCGCGCTGCTCCTGGTCATAATAGCCGATCTTGACGCCGGCGCCCCACTCCACCGTGCCCGACGCGAGGGGAAGTTCGCCGATCAGCGCCCGCAGCAGGCTCGTTTTGCCGATGCCGTTCGGACCGATGAGGGCGACGGCTTCTCCACGGCGCACGCGGAGCGACACCGGCGGGAAAAGCGGCGGTCCGCCGCCGGGCGCCACCGTAACGCCTTCCGCGCGCAGCACGTCCTGGCCGGTCGGCCGTTCGATGGTGAAACGGATGGCCGCTTTCTGAGGGAAGGCGGGCGGTTTTTCCATCCGTTCCATCCGCTCCAGCATCTTGCGGCGGCTCCGGGCGCGGCCGGCGGTGGAGGCCCGGGCGATGTTGCGCCGGATGAAATCTTCCATGCGGGCGATCCGTTCCTGCTGCTGCTCGTAGGCCTTCCACTTCCGTTCCGTCTCTTCGGCCTTCCACTCGATGTATTTGGAGTAATTGCCGGGGCGACGGGTCGCTTTCGTCTGTTCGATTTCGACGATGGCGTTGGCCAGCGCGTCCAGGAAATAGCGGTCGTGGGAGACGAACAGGATGGCGCCCCGGTACCCGCGCAAATAGTGTTCGAGCCACTCCAGCGCTTCGATGTCAAGGTGGTTGGTCGGTTCGTCGAGCAGCAAAAGGTCCGGTTCCATCAGCAGCAGCTTGGCCAGGGCGAGGCGGGTTTTCTGACCGCCGCTGAGGCTGGGGATCGGCGTGTCCGGGTCGATGCCGGCAAAGCCCATGCCGTGCAGGACGCTTTTGATTTTGGCGTCCACGGCAAATCCCCCGTTTTCGCGAAACCAGTCGCTCAGATCGGCGTATTGCCGGAGCACGGCTTCATAACGGGCGGGTTCGCCGGCGAGGGCGGGGTCCGCCATTTCCCGTTCGAGAAGGCGGAGTTTTTCTTCCGCTTCGCGGAAGCGGCCGAACACCCGCTGCATTTCTTCCCGGATGGTCCGGTCGCTTCCCAGCATGCCGTTTTGCTCCAGATAGCCGATCCGGATGTCCTTGGCGCGGTAGAGATCCCCCTCGTCCGGGGGCAATTCGCCGGCCAGGATTTTGAGCAGCGTCGATTTCCCGGCTCCGTTCACGCCGACGAGACCGATCCGGTCGCCTGTTTCGATTTGCAGGGAAATGTCCGACAAAATCGGGACGGCCCCGATGGATTTTGCGATCCGGTTCGCTTGCAGCAAAAGCATGATGCCGTGTTTCCTCCCGATGAATGGTTCTGTTTCATCATAAACGATTTCCGGCCCCCCGGCAAAAACGGTTTCCGGCCCGGGCTCGTGGCCGGAAAGGTTGCCCGGGACGGTTTCCGGACGGTTTCCCGCATGGTTTTTTCGGATGGTTTTCAGGGAGTTGCCCTCGAACAACCCCGGGCTTCCCGGCCCGAAAGATGCAATCCCCCCGGATTAATGGTACAATGGAGCATGCAACACGGAAAAAATCGTCCTGACGGAAAACAGATCGTGCAAACGGGCCAAAACACCGGTCCGGCATCACGCGGTCGAAAAGCATCGCGCATTTGAATCCAACCGGAAAAAAGGAACAGGGACGCCATGAACGCGGACAAACAGGCGCTGCGCGCCCGGATGGCCGCCCTGCGGGACGCCATTCCGCCGGAGGAAAGGAAGGAACGCTCCCTGCAGGCTTGCCGGCATGCGCTCGCGGTTCTCGACGAACGGATGAAAAATCGCCCGGGGAGCACCGTGCTGGCCTACATTCCGTTTCGCAGCGAAACGGACACGTGGCCGCTCATTCGCGAACTGTGGAAACGGGGCGTGCCGGTGGCCGCGCCGAAAGCGGACAAACCGTCGGGCAGCCTTGCCTTTTATCGCATCGGCGCCGAAGGCCAGCTCGGGCCGGGCGCCTACGGCATTCCCGAACCGGACCCGCGGGTTTGCGAGCCGGCGGATCTTTCCGGAGCCGGCGCGGTGATCGTGCCGGGGCTGGCTTTCGACCGCCGCGGCGGGCGGCTCGGCTACGGCGCCGGCTACTATGACCGGTTGTTCCGGCGGTTTGAATCGGGCGGAGGCCCGATGCCGCTGCGCATCGGTCTGGCCTTCGCCGTCCAGCTGGTCAGCCGGGTGCCGACGGACGGGAACGATTATCCGGTGGATCTGGTGGTGACGGAGGAAGGTCCGTGCGGCGTGTCCGGCTGAGAGACCGCGCGGACGGGCCGCGGGTCGAAGCCGATCTTGCGCGGATGAGCATCCGGCCGTTGCCGGGCGCGGGTCGCATCGCGCCGGATGCGTGCCGGGACGGCGCCGCGTTCAACATTTTGTATGATTTTTTTTGCGCCGTTTTCGGCAGCGAACCGCGATTTGCGGTACAATGGACGGTAGCCGCTGTGACATTGTTCATTTTCAAAAAGAAAACCGGACGCTACGGGCGCTCCGTCGACGCTTCTTGGCGACGCTAGCTTGCCGGGATTCAACATCCGCGGAAAAAAACGGGGAGGACACGACATGCTGGGCAACATCGGATTGCCGACGCTATTGTTCATCATTCTGATCGCGCTGCTCCTGTTCGGCCCGCAGAAGCTGCCGGAGCTCGGCCGGGCGCTGGGCAGGACGCTGCGCGAATTCAAAAAAGGCGCAAAGGAAATCATGGACGACGATGATGAGACGCGGCCGGCCGGCCGGCTGCCGGACCAAGACGGCCAAAGCGGCGACAGGAGACTGCCGGAGTAACGATGAACGACAGGCCGATGACCTTCGTCGAGCATTGGGAAGAGCTGCGCAAACGCCTGATCTGGTGCGCGCTCTTTTTTGCGCTGGCGTTCGGAGGCGGCATGGCCGTCGCCATTCCGGTCATCCGGCTGCTGACGGAAACCGGGCCGGTGCGGGACGTCAATCTGAATGCATTCTCGCCCTGGGACGGCATCCGCATCTACATGCAGGTGTCGATGTATCTGGCGCTGATGGTTTCGATTCCGTTCATCCTTTTTCAGCTGTGGCTGTTCATCCGGCCCGGACTGCGCGAACACGAGCGGAAGGCGGCCGTCCTCTACGTGCCGTTTGCGGCCGTTTTGCTCGTGTTCGGCATGCTGTTCGGCTATTGCGTCGTCGTGCCGGGGGCGTTCCGATTTGCCGGCGTGCTGACGGAAAGCATGGGGCTGGTGGAAACGTTCGGCCTGGCCCAGTACGTGTCGTTTCTCCTGAACATCCTGCTGCCGGTGTCGCTGGCGTTTGAACTGCCGGTGGTCGTGCTTTTTCTGACCAAACTGCGCATCCTGAATCCCGGCCGCCTGGCCAGGTACCGCCGCCACGCCGTCGTGCTCCTGCTCGTTGTCGCCGCCGTGATCACGCCGCCGGACCTCATTTCCGCGCTGATCGTGTTCACGCCGCTGATGACGCTCTATGAACTGAGCATCCTGTTGTCCCGCGTGGTCCACCGCCGCCAGCTGGCCGCCGACGAAGCCCGGGAAGCCGGGTACGGAGACCGGTAGGCGGGAAGGGAAAAATTCGCCCGCTTCCTCTTGCAATCTGTTTTCGGGATGAGTATTATAATAAATGGCTGTTAGCACTAGGCGGGTATGAGTGCTAACAAACCGGCACGCAACAACACCTTCAACCAATTCAAAGGAGGAAGCAAACCCATGATCAAACCGTTGGGAGATCGCGTTGTGGTCGAGGCCATCCCGAGGGAGGAAACGACGGCAAGCGGCATCGTGCTCCCGGACACCGCGAAGGAAAAACCGCAGGAAGGCAAAGTGATCGCGGTGGGCGAAGGCGCGTGGAAGGACGGCAAGCGCGTACCGCTTGATGTCAAAGTCGGCGACCGCGTGCTGTTCTCCAAATACGCCGGAACGGAAGTCAAATACGACAACAAAGAATATCTGATCATGCGCGAAAGCGACATTCTCGCCATCATCGAATGACCCCGCGTCCGGCGAGACCCGGACAAACGGCCGGGAAAGTACTTAGCCTTCATGCCGGATCGGCATGAGGCCGCCACACTCTTCACACATAGGGAATCGAAACATCGAAACGAAAAATTCAGGAGGGAACGTTAGCGATGGCGAAACAGATTCTGTTTGGCGAAGATGCGCGCCGTGCCATGCTGCGCGGTGTTGATGCGCTTGCCAATACGGTGAAAGTGACCCTGGGTCCGAAAGGCCGCAACGTGGTGCTGGAGAAGAAATTCGGCAGCCCGCTCATCACCAACGACGGCGTCACGATCGCCAAGGAAATCGAGCTGGAAGACCCGTTTGAAAACATGGGTGCGCAGCTGGTCAAGGAAGTCGCCACGAAGACGAACGACGTGGCCGGTGACGGCACGACGACGGCGACCGTTCTGGCCCAGTCGATGATCCGCGAAGGCCTGAAGAACGTCACCGCCGGCGCCAATCCGATGGCCGTGAAGCGCGGCATCGAGAAAGCGGTGAAAGTGGCCGTCGACGAACTGAAGAAGATCGCGAAGCCGATCGAAGGCAAGCAATCCATCGCCCAGGTGGCCGCCATTTCCGCCGGCGACACGGAAGTGGGCGAACTGATCGCCGAAGCGATGGAGAAAGTGGGCAAGGACGGCGTCATCACCGTCGAAGAGTCGAAGAGCATCGAGACGGAACTCGAAGTCGTGGAAGGCATGCAGTTCGACCGCGGCTACGTGTCCGCCTACATGGTGACCGACACGGACAAGATGGAAGCCGTGCTTGAAGATCCGTACATCCTGATCACCGACAAGAAGATCAGCAGCATCCAGGACATCCTGCCGGTGCTGGAGAAAATCGTGCAAACCGGCAAGCAGCTTCTGATCATCGCGGAAGACGTGGAAGGCGAAGCGCTGGCCACCCTGATCGTCAACAAGCTGCGCGGCACCTTCACCTGCGTGGCCGTCAAGGCGCCGGGCTTCGGCGACCGCCGCAAGGCGATGCTGGGCGACATCGCGACGCTCACGGGCGGTCAGGTGATCACGGAAGAACTGGGCCTGGAGCTGAAATCGACGACCATCGAACAACTGGGCCGCGCCCGTCAGGTTCGCGTGTCGAAGGAAAACACGATCATCGTGGACGGCGCCGGCAACAAGTCCGACATCGAAGCCCGCATCAAGCAAATCAAGGTGCAAATTGAAGAAACGACCTCCGAATTCGACAAGGAAAAACTGCAAGAACGCCTGGCCAAACTGTCCGGCGGCGTAGCCGTCATCAAGGTCGGCGCGGCGACGGAAACGGAAATGAAAGAACGCAAGCTGCGCATCGAAGACGCGCTGAACGCGACCCGCGCCGCCGTGGAAGAAGGCATCGTGTCGGGCGGCGGCACCGCGCTGATCAACATTTACAACGCCGTGTCCGCCATTGAAGCCGACGGCGACGAAAAGACCGGCGTCAACATCGTGCTGCGCGCACTGGAAGAACCGGTCCGCACCATCGCCTCGAACGCCGGCCTGGAAGGCTCCGTCGTGGTCGAACGCCTGAAGAAGGAAAAAGTGGGCGTCGGCTTCAACGCGGCGACCGGCGAATGGGTCAACATGATCGAAGCCGGCATCATCGACCCGGTGAAAGTGACCCGTTCCGCCCTGCAAAACGCCGCTTCCGTGGCCGCCATGTTCCTGACCACCGAAGCGACGGTGGCCGACAAGCCGGAGAAGAAAGAAAACTCGGGCGGCGGCGGCATGGGCGGCATGGACATGATGTGAGGTCCGGCCGGCCCTCCGCGCCGCGAGCACCCTCCCAATCCCCCGGAATCATCCGGGGGATTTTTTGTTCAGCCCGTTGTCCCGCAAAATTGCGAAGGAAACCCGCCCGGCTGCGCCGGAAGCCAAACGGACGGCGGGCCGGCGGCAGGAACCGGCGGCCGGGCGGCGAATAAAAAAGGGACGGATTGTCGCCGGACGGCGCCTTTGCATCCGGAGAACGGCCAGGCGGACATCGGCAAGACGGGATGGAAAAATTGGAAAGGAGATGAAACGGGGATGAAGCTTTCGAGACGGCTGCTGGCCGCGCTATTGGCATGCGCCCTGACGCCGCCGGCCGGAGCGGCCTTCGCCGCGCCCGAGCCGACGGTCGTCATGGGCAGGGGGATGTTGCATTTCGTCGTGGACGGAGCGGCGTACGCGCCGCCCGAAGGGGAAGGGTATGTCGGCGGGTTTTTCTACCGTTCCCCGGCCACCGGCAACGATTACACCTATGTGCCGCTGCGCTTTTTCGCCACCATTCTGAAGAAGGACGTGACCTGGGACAACGCCTCCAAAACGGTGCTTGTCCGGGATCCGGACGGGGACCGGCTGGCGGACATCGAAGCCGAACGGGAGAAGATGAAAGTGGAACGACCGGCCGTCGAACCGTCGGGGCCGGCTGCGGCCGAAAAGCTGATGGTTGAAGTGGTTCCCGGCGTGAGGTACGTGATCAACGGGGTCGACGTGCAGCCCGCCGAAGAGACGCCCGGCCTGCTGATCGAAAACAGACTTTATGTGCCGTTCCGTTTCGTGACCGAAAATCTTGGCTATCATGTGGGCTGGGACAAGCCGACGTACACCATCACCGTCAACATCGCCGAGGCGGACCGGATCGTCAGGCAATACCGGGAACGGGCGGAAGCGTTCAAGGATGAATGGACCAACAGGGTGTTTGACAAACTGGAACAGCTCGGCCTGGATGCGCTGGCGGTGAGATTGAACCGGATGACGGACGAGCAGCGGGAGCAGCTTTTGCAGACGGTCAACGAGTGGTTGCCGGAAGCCAAACAGCAGATGGACGCTTTCTTTGCGGAGATGACGCGGGAACTGGAGGAAGCGGGACAGCCGTTCCTGCAGGCGGAACGGCTCCGCGGCGAATTGGAGCGCCAGATCAAACAGGCGTTGGATTTCCTCGGAATTGAAGGTGTGGATTGGTGACGACCATCCTGGTTACGGGCGGTGCCGGTTATGTCGGGAGCCATACCGTCATCGAACTTCTGGGAGCCGGATACGACGTCGTGGTGTTGGACAACTTTTCGAACAGCAGTCCGGAAGCGTTGCGCCGGGTGCGCGAATTGGCGGGCAGGGACTTTGCCGTTTACGAAGCGGACATCCTTGATGCCGTCGCGCTGGATCGCCTCTTTGCGGAACAGCCCGTCGATGCCGTGATCCATTTTGCGGCGCTCAAGGCGGTGGGCGAATCGGTGGCCGATCCTTTGGCCTATTACCGCAACAATGTTTCCGGTACGATATCGCTTCTGGATGCCATGCGCCGGCATGGCGTCCGCCGCATCGTGTTCAGTTCGTCTGCCGCCGTCTATGGAAACAACGGAAAGGGGCCGCTGAAAGAAGACGAACCGCTTGAACCCGCCAGCCCGTACGGCAGGACCAAGGCGATGATGGAACAAATCCTGCGCGATGCGGCGGCTTCCGACCCGAACTGGAGCGTGGCGCTGCTCCGCTACTTCAATCCTGCGGGTGCCCACCCTTCCGGCCGCATCGGGGAGGATCCCGCCGGCCCGCCGGGCAACCTGATGCCGAACATCGTTCAGACGGCGGTGGGAAAAAGAAAGGAACTCGTGATTTATGGAAATGATTATCCGACGCCCGACGGCACGGGCGTGCGGGACTATATCCATGTCATGGATCTGGCCCGCGGTCACGTGAAAGCGCTGGAAAAGGTCATCCGGGAACGGATCGTGGAAACATACAATCTGGGAACGGGACGGGGCGTCAGCGTTCTGGAACTGGTTCGGGCGTTCGAGGAAGCAACCGGCGTGCGCATTCCGTATCGCTTTGAACCGCGCCGCCCGGGCGACGTGGCCATCAGTTTGGCAGATCCCTCGAAGGCGGAACGGGAACTTTCCTGGCGGGCCGAACGGGATGTCGGGGATATGTGCCTGGACGCATGGCGATGGCAAAGGCAAAATCCGGACGGTTATGCGCCCGATCGCGGGCTGAGGGAGCAGGAAACGGTACGCCGGAAAACCCGGGCGAACCATGCGGAATGATGTGTGGAGCCGTTTTTTCGGCCATGGCGGGCGGAAAAACGGTTCTTTTTTTGTTCGAAAACAGAAATTCGTCTTGACAAAGCATCGGTCGCCCATTATTGTTTTACTCAGCAATAAATTTTGTATCAAGGAAACATTTTTGTCCAGAAGAACACATGTTGCCCCAGAGCAGAAAACGGACCGTGAAAAACTTCCGGCAAGAACCGATGGAAACGGAGGGAGACCGTGATGGAAGGAAGCCGAAAAAGGCAAAAGCGATGGAAGCCGGCCATCTGGGCGGCGGTTTTGGCGGCGCTCGTGACCGGGGCGGCCGCCGCGCTGGCCGGCTGCAGCGGAAAGGAAGGCCGCGCCGCGGGACCGAACGCCGCGGAATCGGACGGGAACATCCGGATCACGACGACCATTGCGCAAATCGCCGAGCCGCTGGCCGCCATCGGCGGCGACCGGGTGATCGTGGAAAGTCTGATGGGGCCGGGCGTGGATCCGCATCTGTACAAGGCGACCCAGGGAGATATCCGGAAACTGCGGGAGGCGGATGTCGTCTTCTACAACGGGCTTCATCTGGAAGCGAACATGCTGGACGTGTTCGGACAGATCGGCAGGGAGAAGCCGGTGTTGGCCGTGGCGGAGACGCTTCCGGAAGAGAAGCTGCTGAAAGACGAGCTCGGCGCCGTCGATCCCCATGTCTGGTTTGACCTCGATTTGTGGCGGGACGCGCTGGCGGCGGCGGTGGATTTGCTGAAAGCACATGCCCCGGCGCTTGCCGAAGAGCTGGAAGCGGGCAAACGGGCGTATTTCGCCAGGCTGGAAGCGCTGAAGGAGGAGGCGGCGGTGCTGGCGGCGCTGCCGGACGAGCGGCGGGTGCTCGTCACCGCCCATGACGCGTTCGGGTATTTCGGCCGCGCCCACGGACTCGAGGTAGTCGGTCTGATGGGGCTCAGCACGGAAGATGAAGTCGGCCTGACGGACATCGAGGCGACGATCGATCTGCTGCTGGAGCGCCGGGTGCCGGCGGTTTTCGTGGAAAGCAGCGTCAACCCCGACGCGATCCGGGCCGTGATGGAAGGCGCGAAGGCGCGCGGGCTCGACGTGAAGCTGGGCGGTGAGCTGTTTTCCGACGCGATGGGGGACGCCGGTACGGAAGAAGGCACGTACATCGGCATGTACCGCCACAACGTGCGGACCATTTACGAAGCGTTGAGCGGGGACGGGGAGTGACCGGGACGCTTGGCGCCCGGGCGGGACGCAAGAAGCGCGAAAAGACTGCAGCAAGCCGTTTGCGGACGATTGCAGGGAAAGCGGGTGACGGAGGCAACATGGATCATGCCGTTGGTCAAAAAACGGAATTCGCCATCGCCGTGACGGCGCTGTCCGTCATGTACCGGCGCAACTTGGCTTTGCACGATGTGACGTTCAGCATTCCGCCAGGCACGATGACCGCCATCGTCGGCCCGAACGGCGCGGGCAAATCGACGCTGCTGAAGGCGATGCTGGAACTGGTGCCGCGCCTTTCCGGCGAGGTTCGCTTCTTCGGCGAACCGTACCGGTCGGCCAAACGCCGCATCGGTTATGTGCCGCAGCGGGGAACGGTGGACTGGGATTTTCCCGCGGATGCGCTGGATGTGGTGATGATGGGGCTTTACGGCCGCATCGGCTGGTTCCGCCGGCCCGTGCGGCGCCACCGGGAGATGGCGATGGAGGCGCTCGGGCGCATGGGGATGGCCGATCTGGCGCGCCGGCAAATCAGCGAATTGTCCGGCGGCCAGCAGCAGCGGGTGTTTCTGGCCCGCGCGCTCGTGCAGGACGCGGATCTGTATTTGCTCGATGAGCCGCTGGCCGGCGTCGATGCGGCGACGGAACGGGTGATCATGGAAACGCTGCGGGACATGAAAAAGCGGGGCAAAACGGTGCTGGTGGTCCACCATGATTTGTCGACGGTGGAGGCGTATTTCGACCGGGTGCTGCTCATCAACCGGCGCGTGATTGCCCACGGCGGGACGGCCGAAGCGTTCACCCGTGCCAATCTGGCCGCCGCCTACGACGGCGCGTTGCGCTGGGCGGCCGAAGGGAGCGGTTGACGGCGATGGGCATCACATGGTCGGCCAATGTTGTGTGGGTGCTGGCGAGCACCGCCATGCTCGGCATGGCGGCGGGCGTCGTCGGGAGCTTCGCCTTCTGGAAACGGCACAGCCTGCTCAGCGACGCCCTCGCCCATGCGGCGCTGCCCGGTGTGGTGACCGGCTTTCTCGCCGCCGGCGGCAAGCACATGCCGCTCATGCTGCTCGGTGCGGGACTCAGCGCCCTGACCGGCGCGCTGTTCACCCAGTGGATCCGGTCTTCCACCCGGATCAAGGAGGATGCGGCCATGGGCATCATCCTGTCGGTCTATTTCGGTTTCGGCATCATGCTGCTCACGATCGCGAGCCGCACCGCCGGCGGCGGGCAGAGCGGGCTGGACGGTTTCATCTTCGGCCAGGCGGCCGCCATGGTGCGGCAGGACGTGGCGGTCACGGCCGCGCTGGCGGCGGCGGTGCTCCTGGTCGTGCTGTTGGCGTTCAAGGAGTGGAAACTGTTTCTGTTCGATCCGGCGTTCGGCCGGGGACTCGGCCTGCCGGCCGGCTGGATGAACGGGATCTACCTGGCGCTGTTGGTGCTGGTCATCGTGATCGGCATCCAGGCCGTCGGCGTCATCCTCATCGCCGCGCTCCTCATCATGCCCGGCGTCAGCGCGCGATACTGGACCCATGCCTTCGGGACATCATTGATCCTCGCCGCGCTGTTTGGCGGCGGCGCGGGCGCCGTCGGCACGCTGGTCAGCACGCTGGGCCGCGGGTGGCCGACGGGGCCGTTCATCGTCCTGGCGGCGGGCGGTGTATTTTTCGTTTCCCTGCTGTTCGGCCCGAAGGGCGGCATCGTGGTGCAGGCGGTCCGGCAGAGAATGGACGGGACCCGTTCTTCCGGCGCCGCCGGTGCGATGCGGGAGCCGGCAGGCTCGAAGGCGCTGGGAAGGGGGAACGCGGGATGAGCGATGCGGGCTGGATTTTGCTGACGGGCAGTCTCGTCGGCATCAATTGCGGACTTGTCGGGGCATGGCTCATTCTCCGCCGGATGGCGATGATGGCCGATGCCATCAGCCATGCCGTCCTGCCCGGCATCGTCATCGCCTACCTGGTGACCCGGGACCTTGCCGGCGTGCACATGCTGATCGGCGCCGCGGCCGCCGGTCTCGCGACGGCGCTCCTGGTGCAGTGGCTGAGCGACCGGGGCATCAAACAGGAAGCGTCCATCGGCATCGTGTTCACCGTGCTTTTTGCCGTCGGCGTCGTGCTGCTCGCCACGCGGGCCGGCAATGTCCATCTGGATGTGCAGCACACGCTGATGGGGGAAATCACGTTCATTCCGTGGGAAAAGGTGCACGTGCCCCCGATCGGCGAAATGCCGGAGGCGGTGGTGCTGCTCGTCGCCGTTTTGGCGGCGGTGGGCGCGCTATTGGCCCTTTTCTGGAAAGAGTGGAAACTGACGACGTTCGATCCGCTGCTGGCGGCCAGTCTGGGCATCCCGGTCGGGCTCATGCATTACGTGTTCATGACGATGGTTTCCGCCGCCAGCGTGGCCGCTTTCGATGCCGTCGGCGCCATTCTGGTGATCGCCATGCTGATAGCGCCGCCGGCCGCGGCCTGGCTCTGGACGAACCGGCTGTCCGTCATGATGGCGCTCAGCGTCTCCTTCGGCGTGCTGGCGGCTTTCGCCGGCTACGGGATGGCGGTCTGGCTGGACACGTCGATCTCCGGCGCCATGGCCTTCGCCGCCGGCGTGATCTTTGCCGCCAGTTTCCTGTTGGCGCCGTACGGTGCCCGCGCCGGGCGCCGGGGCATCGCCCGGAGCGGCGCGGCGACGGAGGAAAGCCTGGACGGGGCGAAGCGGCCCGAAGGCATCACCGGGGCGGTGCCGTACGAAGACTTCCGCGGCGTGGCGCCGCGCGAAAGCATCACCGGGGCATCGCCGCGCGAAAGCACAACCGGGGTCGCGCCGGACGAAGATCATGCCGGGGCGCCGCCGGACGACGGCAACATGATCAAGGCCTGAACGGCGGCTTGGCTTGAAGCCGCGTTCAGGCCTTTTTTGCGGTGTGGAGGGACGATTTCGACGAGGACCTTTGCGGGAGGCCGCCTTTGACCGCATTCGGTCCATCGGGCGTGCCGGTCATGCGGCTTCCGGATGCCGGACGGATGCCGGCGTTTGCGGATCGGCCTGCCGCGGCGGATCCGCCGCATCCGTTGCACGATCCTCCGCACGATCCGCCGCCGGTTCCGCCGCCGTTTCTTCGCCCGCTTCCAGGCCGGACGCCGGCTGTTCCTGCGGCAGCTGGAGCAATTGGGCGACCATTTGGGTGACCGGCTGGAACAGCAGCTGATGGTAGAAGGCGGCGGCTTCGCGGCGGGTCATCGGCGCCCTGCCCCGGAAATCGGCGGCACCGCCGGCGTCGGAGACGACTTCCGGGCCGTGCAGCCCGAAGACGACGGCCATGCGGATCGCCTCTTTCGCCCACGGATCAAAATCGCCGGTGATCCGGACCCGGTCGAAAATTTCCGGCGGATACAGCTGCCGATAGACGTTCCACACCATGACCGCGGCTTCCTGCCGCTCGGCCGGCCGGTCCGGATGGAACAGCCCCTGCCCGTCGCCCATCACCATGCCCATGTCCGCCGCCATTTGCACGAAGGGCGCCAGCTCATGGCCGGCGATGTCGGAAAAGGCGTACGCATCCCGCGGCACCGCCTGGCGGATGCCGCTGATGACGAGCAGGTCGCGCGCCAGTTCGGCGCGGGTGACCGGCCGCTCCGGTTCGAAGGACAAACCGGCTTCATTGGGATACAGGCCGAGCGACTGCAGGGTGTGAATGTACGGCGCATAGGGATCGGTTTCCGGCACGTCGGCGAAACCGGCCGGTTCTGGCGCTTTGGCCGCATAACCGAGCGGGTTGAGGCTGCCTTCCCGCATGAACGCGACGCGCCCGTCCGCATCGACCCCGAACGCCGTGAGCGTCTGCGACAGCGGGTCGAGGAACAGATGCTCCGCCACGGGCACCAGCTCCCGGGTGCCCAGATAGGCGTCATGGAAGGTCAGCGCCGCCCGGCCGTCCTGCTCCGTCACGCCGACGCGGTACACGATGCCGGACAGACGCAAGTCGCTGTAGTACCCCGCATACCGGGCGAGGCTTTCCCCATCGGCCGCCGGGGTTTCCGCCGGGTCCGCCGCCGGCTCAAGGGGAACGAGATAGTCCGGGAAAAACGTGCCCATGAATTGATGGTAAAACAGGTTCCGCAGTCCGCCGGCCGTGTTGTACGTCAGAAACACGCCGACGTTTTCGTCCGGGATGAACAGCAGCATCGAGCTGTTGCCCGGCAGGTCGCCGTATTTGGCGATGACCCGGCTGCTGGACGCCGTCTGCGGCAGCTGCATCGGCGCTTCAAAGCCGTAGGTCGTGTCCGGCAGCAGCGGATGGATGGCCGACCGGTATTCCCGCATCATCTCCACGGAAGAAGCGGACAGCACCCGGCCGCCCGGCGCTTTGCCGCCATTCAGGAAGGCGATCATGAACCGGGCGACGTCGCCGGCGGTGGACAGCATGCCGCCATGCGGCATCACGTTCGGCAAATAGAAATAGGTCTCCAGCGGATTGCCCGCAGCGTCATAGGCGACCGCCACGTTTTCCAGAAGCGCCCCCTTCAGTTCGAAGCCGCTCATCGTCATGCCCAGCGGCTCAAAAACGTGGTCCCGCATGTAATCTTCAAACGGCTGGCCGCTCACGTGCTGCACGATGAGGCCGAGCAGCAGGTAGGCGTAGTTGTCATACATGTAGGCGCTCCCCGGCTCCCGGACGACGGCGGGCATCCGCTCCCGCGCATAGTCTTCCAGGCTGACGTAGACGGACAGATCGGTCACCATGTCCGTCACCAGCGGCTCGCTCGGCGCAAATCCGCTGCGGTGGGTCAACAGATCCGCCACCGTCACCGGTTTGCCGAACGGATTTTCGAACGCCAGGTCTTCGGGCAAATATTGCCGGATGTCCCCGCTGAGGTCGATTTTCCCCTGCTCCGCGAGCTGCATGACGGCGACGGCTGTGAACGTCTTGGAGACGGAAGCGAGACGGAAGACGGTGGCATCCGGGTCGACGGCCATTCCCCTTTCTTTGTCGGCGTAGCCGTACCCCTCGTTGGCGATGATTTCCCCGTCCTTGACGATGGCGACGGCCGCTCCCGTATACAGCGCCTTGACGAAATCGGAGGCGAAAAATTCATCCAGAAACGCCCTGGCCTGTTCCCTGTCCAGCGTCCGTTCCGGCCAGGCGTCACCGGCCGGGGCCGCGTCGCCTTGAGCCGCGGCGGCCGAAACCGGCAGGCCGGCAAACGCGACCGCCAGACTCAAAATCGCAAGCGCCATCCGGCGAAGACGGCCCGGCATCCGGTGCGGCTTCGCCTTGAACTCCAGCTTTTGCTCCATCATCCTTCTCCTTTCTCTCGGATTCAAAAAAGTCCTCCATTCGATTTACGGCTCGCGCCCGGTTTTGTTTCAAAATTTTTTCGAAACTGAAAACGGAAGGCAGAAAAAGAAAAAGACTTGCAGCGCGGATGCGAATCTGCGGGCCGTTCGCGGAAAAAGCGGGACGGCGGTCCGGCCGCGAATCCTTGACGATTTTCAGCCGGTCGGGTATGTTCAGGTTGATTCGGGACTCGGATGCGGTTGCCGCAGGGAAAAGGTTTTGCCGGCGCGTCCGGACGGCGGAACCGCACGCGGGAGCAAGGAGGCGGAAAGCATTGGAAAAGCTGTTGAAGGAAGTGGCCAGGGGAAAGCGCGGCGCCCGGGATCTGACGCCGGAGGAAGCGCGGGAGGCGGCGCGGCTCGTCGTGGACCAGGCGGCGACGCCGGCGCAGATCGGCGCCTTTCTCGTGGCGGAACGGATCAAGACGGAAAGTGTGGAGGAGATGTTGGCGTTTGCCGAAGCGCTGCGGGAAAGGGCGGTCCGGCTCGCCGATTGCGGGCAGGCGGCGGACGGCCCGTCGCCGCCGCTTCGCATCGACTGCGCGGGACCGTACAACGGGCGGCAAAAAACGTTTTACGCCTCCTGGCCGGCGGCGTTCGTGCTGGCGGAAGCCGGCCTGGCGGTGACGCTGCACGGCGTCCGGGAAATCGGCCCGAAGCGGGGCGTGACGCTGCACGCGATGCTGCTGGAGCGCGGCATCGATCCGGAAGCCGTTCCCCTCGGGCGGCTGGCCCGGGCCTTCGCGGAAACCGGCGTCGGCTACGCGCCGGCCGAACGGCTCTGCCCGCCGTTGAAAAACCTGCATGACATCCGGGAGCAGCTGGGCGTGCGCACCGTGCTCAACACGGCGGAAAAACTGGTCGACTACGGCCGCTCCCCGTATCTGGTCCTCGGGATTTTCCACCGCACGGTGGCGGAACGCCATGCCAGGGTGGCCTCGCTGCTCGGCTACCAGCGGGCGGCCGTCGTGCAGGGCATGGAAGGATCCGAAGATCTGTTCATCGACCGGCCGACCGCGGCGTGGCTGGTGGAGGCGGAGCGCATCACGCCCGTGACGGTTGATCCGGACGAGTTCGGCCTGCGGCGGGACGTGCCCGAGACGGCGTGGACCGCCGGGCGGCAAGCGGAAACGGCGGAACGGGTGCTGGAAGGCACCGCTCCCGCCGCCTTCCTCGACATGACGGCGCTCAACGCCGCTTTCCGCCTGCTGCTGGCCGGCCGTGTCCATTCGCTGGAAGAAGGGATCGGCCTGTCACGGGCGCTTCTTGCTTCCGGAAAACCGCTCCGTCGCTACAGGGCCTGGCTGTCGCTCTTGGCGGAAGCCGGCGCGTGAAGCGCCAGGCGCCGGTGCTTGCGGACATCCTGTCGCGCATGCGGACGTCATGGGCCGGGAACATCCCATGCCGGCAAGCGGGACGCGTCACGGGCCGGCGCATGCGTCGCCTCATGGCCGGTCAGGCCTCACAGCAGACGGCGAATGTGCCCTTCGATGGCTTCGGGCGGCGTCGCCGGCGAAAACCGCTTGACGACGCGGCCTTCCCGGTCGACGAGAAATTTGGTGAAGTTCCACTTGACGGCGTTGAACGGCCAGATGCCGGTTTGGCGTTTCAAATATTTGAAAAGCGGATGGGCGTTCCGGCCGTTCACGTCGACTTTCGCAAAAGTCGGGAACGAAACGCCGTATTTCAGGCGGCAAAACCGTTCGATTTCCCCGTCCGATTCCGGCGACTGGCCGGCAAACTGGTTGCACGGGAACCCGAGCACGGAAAATCCCCGGTCGCGGTACGTTTCGTGCAGCTTTTCGAGCCCTTCCAGCTGCGGCGTGAGCCCGCAGCGGGTCGCGATGTTGACGATGAGCAGCACCATGCCGCGGCAGTCGGACAGCTTCTGCACCGTGCCGTCGGCCCGGACGGCTTCAAAATCGCAAACGTTCATCGCGCATTCTCCTTCCGGGGATGCTTTCCTTTTTCCTTGCTCCCCGTCTTTCCCGCTTGTTGGCTTCCCTGTTTTCCCTTGTTCTGCCATGCGGCTCCTCATTCCCCGGCCGGATCCCCGTTTCCGCGCCGGTCGGCTGCCGGGGATTCCGGCGCGGCCCGATCCGTCCCGTCATGAACCGCCCCGCCGGCTTCCGCCATGTTTTCAGCACCGTTTTCCGCATGCTCGGCCGCCCCTTTTTCCGCCGATTCGCCCGGCGCCCCGAAATCCTCCCTGATCGCATCCCGCACGCTGATGTCCGCCAGCGGAACGCCGGACCGGTGGGCGGCGCGGATGATCATGTGCCCGGCGACGGGAGCGGTCATGAACACGAAAAAGATGACCAATATCAGGCGAATGCTGACGAGATGGTGATGGTACAGGAAATGGATGAACGTGCCGGCCAGGATGCACAGCAAGCCCAGCGTGGCGGATTTGGTGGTGGCGTGGGCCCGCGTGTACACGTCGGGAAGCCGCAGCACGCCGAGCGAACTGATCAGCATGATGACGGTTCCCAGCACGACGAGCATGGCCACCGCCGCGTCAACGGCGATCCCGATCCCGGACAATGACGACCCCCCTCTCGATGAAGCGGCTCAGCGCGATCGTGCTGGCGAAGGCGAGGATGCCGATCAGCACGATGGACTCGAAAAACGCCGTCGTATCCAGCCAGATGGACAATATCGCCACGATGCCGATCAGAATGAAGCTGAGCGAATCGAGGAGAAGCACCCGGTCGGCGACGGTCGACTCCCGGTGGAAAATGCGGTACAGCGCCGCCGCGATGCTGGCGGACAAACCGAACATGCAGGCCAGAAGCACGATGTCCATCATGAGCCGGTGACCTCCTGGATCGCTTTTTCAAAAAGGTCCTTGCTTTTCAGGATGCTCCGCTCGAATTCGTCGGCGTCCATGGCGTGGACGTATACGAGCCCTTCCCCGGGCGCGATTTCCATGACGACGGAGCCGGGCGTGAGGGTGATCAGCATGGACAGAAGGGAGATTTCCCAGTCGTTTTTCAACACGGTATTGAATTTGAATATGCCGGGACGGATGTCAAGATGCGGCCGGGTGACCTGGCGGATGACGACGAAGGTGGATTTCACGAGCTCCCGGATGAACAGATACAGCAGTTTCACGATGGCCCACAGCCGTCTGCCGTAAAACGGATCGGGGAAAAACCGGCGCAGGAAAAAGATGATGACCATTCCCACCAGATACCCGATGGAAAACGTGTTGATGTCCCAGCGGTCGTGAAGCAGCATCCAGACGCTGGCGATCAGCAGGTTCAGCAAAATCTGCAGCGTCATGACGAGCCCTCCTTCTTCGCTCCGTCCTTCCGTCCGTCCTCTTTTCCTTCTTTTTTCCGCCCGCTTTCCGCCTTTTCCGTCCGCTTGTCCACCCGTCCGTCCCGCCTCATGTCACCGCACGGCGGTTCCGAGCACGGCTTCGATGTAGACGGCCGGGTCCGTCAGCGTCCGCACGGCCGGTTCCAGCCACTCCAGCACGACGCCGGAACCGAGGCCGAGGCCGACGGACAAAGCGGCGAGCACCAGGCCCGGCAGAACGGCATTCCGGCCCGTGGCGTGCTGTTCCCCTTCATTGAGCAGCGTTTCGCCCCAGAAGCTCAGGATGAACACCCGGAGCAGCGAATAGAAGGCGATGAGGCTCGTCACCAGACCGATGATGCTGACGGTGAACTGTCCGGCGCCGACGCCGCTTTTCAGGATGAGCAGCTTGCCGATGAAGCCGGAAAGGGGCGGCACGCCGGCAACGGCCATGGCGGCGAGGAGGAACATCCAGCCGAGCTGGGGCCGGTAGCGGATGAGCCCCTTGATGTCCCGCAGCCGGTCGGTGCCGGCGATGGCGATGATGGCGCCGCCGAGAATGAACAGCCAGGCTTTGGTGACCATGTCGTGCAGGAGATAGAACAGGGCGCCGGCGAGCGATTCTTCGTCGGCGAGCGCGATGCCGAAGATGATGAAGCCGACGGACAGGATGACGTTGTAGGCGAGAATTCGCCGGATGCTCCAGTGGCTGACGGCACCCAGGGCGCCGAGCAGCATCGTCAGCGCCCCCATCGCCGTGAGGACCGTGCCGGTGACCTCCGGCTGATGGATGAAAATGAGGGTGAACGTGCGCAGAATGGCGTAGATGCCGACTTTGGTGAGCAGCGCCGCGAACAGGGCGGCGACGGCCATCGGCGGCGCGCTGTACGGCCCGGGCAGCCAGAAGAAGAGCAGAAGCGCCGCCTTCGTGGCGAATACGACGAGAAACAGCAGCCCGACGACGGTGACCAGCCCGTCCGGTCCGGCTTCGGCCGCCCGTTCGGCCAGATGGGCCATGTTCAGGGTGCCGAACAGGGCGTACAGGTAGGCCACGGCCACGACGAACACGGTGGAGGCGACCATGTTGATGAGCACATACTTGATGGATTCCCGAAGCTGCGTTTTCGTGCCCCCGAGGGAAAGCAGCACATAGGAAGCGATCAGCGTCACTTCAAAAAAGACGAACAGGTTGAACAGGTCCCCCGTCAGAAACGAGCCGTTGACGCCGACCACCAGCAGCAGCATGAGCGGAAACAGATAATGGCGGTGATGGCCGGCGAGGGTCGGGTCCCAGGCAAAAAGCAGGCAGCAGACGCCGATGACGAGGGCCGCGGCGACGAGCAGGACGCTCGTCATGTCCGCCACCAGCGTGATGCCGAAGGGGGCTTCCCATCCCCCGATGTGGAGCGTCTGGATGCCTTCCGTCTTGTTCTGGATCATCAGCGTGCCGGCCGCCGCCAGGGCCACAAGCAGGGCGCCGATGGCGATGGCAAGCTGCAGCCGCGGCCTTTTTTGCAGAAACACCAGGACCATGGCGGCGACGAGCGGCACGGCGATCGGCACGATCAGCAGGTTATTCATGGTCCATTCCTTTCAGCTGTCTCATGTCTTCGAAACCGGTTTCCATGTAGGTGCGGTACCCGAGCACCAGAATGAGCGCGGTGAGCGCGAAGTTGATGACGATGGACGTCAGGATGAGCGCCTGCGGGATCGGATCGACGTAAGCCTCCGCCCGTTCGCTCAACAGAGGCGCCGCCCCCTGCTTCAGGCCGGCGACGGCCATCAGCATCAGGTGGGAGGCGTGGGTGTACAGGCCGGTGCCGAAAATGATGCGCAGCAAATTTTTGCTCAGCAGCATGTAGGTGCCGACCGAAAACAGGATGCCGGCGATGATGATGATCAGGGTTTCCACCACTCACTCATCCTCGCTTATGTTGGAAATGATGGTCATCGCCGTGCCCAGGACGGCCAGAAACACGCCGACGTCGAACAGCACCGCCGTCGCCAGATGGACGTTGCCAAACAGCGGCAAATGCGCGTGGGCCGTCCGGTGGGTCAGGAACGGTTCTCCCGCGAGAGCCGGCACGGCGCCCGTCAGCACGGCGATCAGCACGCCGATGGCGCCGATGTACCGGAAATTGGCGGGGATGATCTGGCGCACCGTTCTGGAATCGAACGCCAGATACAGGAGCACGAAGCCCGTGGCGGTGACCAGGCCGCCGACGAACCCGCCGCCGGGATTGTTGTGCCCCGCGAACAGGATGTAGATGGCATAGGTCATGATCAGGAACACGAGCACCTGGGAGGCGGTGTGCAGATAGACGTCGTTGAACTTGTCGGGCAGCCGGATGCGCCGGCTGTCGTCGGCGGCCTTGTCTTCGGCGGCGCGGATGGACGCGAGGGACCGGAACTTTCTTAGCCAGGCGCCGCCGGTCCGGGAGAGCGGTTTTTGGTCCGTCGGTTCGCTCACGGTTCATGCCTCCTCCGGTTGCGGAATCGGATCAGCGTGAAGACGCCGATGCCGGCGGTGAACAGGACGACGATTTCCAGCATCGTGTCGAAGCCGCGGAAATCGACGAGAATGGCGTTGACGATGTTGTTCGCCCCGGCGAGCTCCCTGGCGTTTTCGTAATAGCGGGAAATCGGCTCGAACAGCCGGTGGCCGGTGACGGACAGGCCGACGAGCGTAAAAACGAGGCCGACCCCGACGGAAACGGCAAGATTCGTCAGCCTGAAGGAACGGGGAACCTCCACCTGGCGCAGTTTCGGCAGGAAATAGAAGCAAAGGAGAAACAGCGCCGTCGAAATGGTTTCCACGACGAGCTGGGTCAGCGCCAGGTCCGGCGCCCGGAAAAAGACGTAGTACAGCGAAACCAGCAGCCCGACCGCGCTCAGGGCGATGATCGAGGTGAGCCGGGACTTGCTGATCGCAAGGAACAAAGTCGACGCGACGATGCACAGGGCGACCGCCAGTTCATACGCCTCCACGGCGGCGCCGCCGGAAAGGTCCGGACGGAACGCGTCGAGCGCGACGAGCGATCCCCCGACGACAAGGATCATGAAAACGAGGATGTAGGACATGTAATGCCGCAGATAACCGGTCATGTAGCCGGCCGTCAGGCGCCTCGACAGCCATTCAAGGCCGAGCAGGCTTTTCTCGAACGCCGCGTTCAGCGTCCACTTGCGCGGCAGGTGGTCGTAGACGGCGCTCCATCCGGGCAAATGCCGGTACATGAGAATGCCGAACACGACGATGCCGGCCGTCATGGCGAGTTCGGGGCTCAGCCCGTGCCAGTGCGAGACGTGGCCGAACAGGGGCTCGCCCGGCGCCGCAAGGCCGGGCAGGATGTTTTTGGCGGCGGGGTCGAGCAGATGCCGGGACAGGGCGTTCGGCATGAAAAAGAACAGGATGACCAGCACCGACAGGATCGCCGGCGGCACCAGCATGCCGACGGGCGCTTCGCGGGGCGGTTTGTCCAACAGTCCCGGCCGCTTTTGGCCGGCGAACGTTTTGAACACGAGAATCATGCAGTAGACGAACGTGAACAGGCTGGCCAGCCAGGCCAAGGCGGGGATCCAGACCGCCGGCCAGGACCGCTCGCCGAAGGCGGCCAGCGTGCCGGTGAAAAACATTTCCTTGCTGAGAAACCCGCCGAAGGGCGGCAGGCCCGCCATGGAGAAGGCGCCGATCACCGTGAGGGTGAAGGAGACGGGCATGACGCCCATCAAACCGCCCAGCTTGCGGATGTCCCGCGTGCCGAGCTCGTGGTCGAGGATGCCGACGACCATGAACAGGCTGCCCTTGAACACGGAATGGTTGATCAGATGAAACACGGCCGCGAACGCGGCGGCGGCAAACCATTCGGCGCGGGTTTCGGAAAGACCCGGCGCAAGCGCCAGCGACGCGATGCCGAGCAGGCTCATGATCAGGCCGAGCTGGCTGACCGTGGAAAAGGCGAGCATCGCCTTCAGGTCGATTTGCCGGACGGCGAGGAACGAGCCCCAGAACAGGGTGACGATGCCGACGGCCGTGATGATCCAGAACCAGGCGTCCCCGCCGCCGAACGCCGGCGTCAGCCGGGCGACCAGATAGAGGCCGGCTTTCACCATCGTGGCGGAGTGCAGGTAGGCGCTGATCGGCGTCGGCGCCTCCATCGCGTCCGGCAGCCAGATGTAGAACGGGAACTGGGCGGATTTCGTGAACGCGCCCAGCAGCATCAGGAGCATCGCCGGCAGGAACAGGCCGTGCGCCTTCAGCGCGCCGGCGTTCGCGATGATGTGCCGGATGCTGAAGGAACCCGCCGCCTCGGCGACCATCAGGAAGCCGAGGAACATGGAAAACCCGCCGAACAGGGTGATGATGAGCGCCTTCACCGCCCCCTGGCGGGATTTGGCGCGCTGGAACCAGAACGCGATCAGGAGGAAGGAGGAAAAGCTGGTCAGTTCCCAGAACAGGTAGAGCACCATCAGGTTGTCGCTCAGCACGACCCCGAGCATGGCGCCGAGGAACGCGAGCAGGTAGACGTAGAAGTTGTGCAGGGCTTCCCTTTCCTTTGACATGTAGAAAATGGAATAGAACACGACGAGCGTGCCCATGCCGGTGATGATCAGGGCGAACAGAAGCGACAGGGCGTCCGCGCAAACGGCGAAATCGATGCCGAGCCGCGGGATCCACGGCACGGTGAAGACGGCGGGTTCTTCGGAAGCGAGCGGGAAGTAACGGAGAAAATAAAGAAAAAGAACAAGCGGCACCGGCAGCACGAACCATCCGGTGTGAAACCGGCGGAGGCGTTTGTACAGAAAGGGCACGACGGGCATGGCGAGAAACGGGGTCAGAATGGCGAGATGCAAAGGCGTCAATTTCAACCCCCCTCGTGGCTGTGCTCGGTTGACGGGCGGCCGACGGTCTGCCGGTCTTGGCGGCCCCGGTCGTTTTGCGCAACCGGCGTTCCAACGGGACCACGAGGCACTGTTTCTGTTTGCAAGTTCCGGTTCCGGCGGAACAGCGGAACGTTGATGCGGGCACTGTCTGTCCGAAAAAAGCCGGCGAAAAAGGGCGCCCCTTTGCTTCGCGCTGTTCCGAAACCGGTCTTTCCGGCCTTGCAGTGTCTCCTGGTACCGTCAGAACGGTCCGTGTCCAAAGGGCTTTAACGCGCGTTGACACGGTACGCCTTTAATTGTAACTTATATGTAATTGCAACTTCAATAACGGGAGTTGGCCTTGTGCAACACCCGCGAAGGCGGGACGCACAAGGGGGAACACGTTTCGAGGTGACTTGTCAAATTGGAACAGACCCGGATGGACGAGAGCATTTTGGTCTGCGTTTATTACGGGCCGAACGGGGAGCGGCTCATCACCCGCGGCGGCAAAATCGCCAGGATGCTGAACTGTCCCCTGACCATCCTGACGGTGGATCCGCTGCCGGAGGACGAATGGGACATCGAGAAAATCCGCTATGTCTCGCGATGGAAGGAACTGGCCAGGGAACTGGGCGCCGAGTTCATCATCAAATACAACGAAAAACGGCCGGTGGCGAAAGTGATCGCCGAAGTGGCCCGACAGAAAAACGTCACCCAGGTGGTCATCGGGCAGACGGCCCACAGCCGCTGGGAGGAGATCACGAAGCGCTCGTTCATCAACGTGCTCCTGAGCGAAATTCCGTTTGTCGATCTGCACATCATCTCGGTGTCGCGGGAACTGAAAAACCAGGAAGGCTACTTTGAGCGCGGCATTCGCGCGTATTTGCGGAAAGAAAACGGGGGACTCAGGCTCTGCTTCGATCACACCGACAACGAGAAGGTGTACGAGGGCATTTTCTACAAGGAAGTCGGCACCGATTTCAACAACGGCATCTTCAAGTTCATGAAAGGCGGCAAGACGCTGGAAGTGCAGGTGGTGGACGACTGGGTGAAGGACTGGAAGGACGAAGACGAGCCGGAAAGATGAAACCGCCGAAAGGTACAATGAAAAATGCCCGAGCGCCGGACCTCGATGGAGGTCCGGCGTTTCAGACTGTTGACATCTCCCGCCTGTGGTGTCCCGCAGCGGGGATTTTTTGTTATCCGCCCATCCGGAGCCGATCATTCATAGCCGACCGTCACTTCGATGTCCTGGTCGTAGTTGCCGAACCGCCGGCCGAACAGGCTGACCCCGCCCCGGTGGACGGCGGATTCCTCGTTGGAAATTTGCAGGATGATGTCGTCTCCCGCGGAAATGGAAAGATCGCGCGCGGTGACGCCGGAAAGCCGCACGCCGTCCAGGAACGTGCCGTCTTCGCGGACGGAGAGGGTTTTCAAAAGTCCGTATTGGGTGCCCATGTTCCACCATGCGGGCGTGTACACGCCCCGCTGCCCGCCGAAGTCGCCGGGACAGGTCCAGGTGCCGACATGGATGCCGTTGATGGAAAAGGCGATGTCCGACGGCCAGTTTTCATTGTAGCCGGGCGCTTCCGAGCAAATTTCCAGCGAGACGGTCAACTGCCGGATTTTCTGGCGGCCGACCAGATAATTGGGGATCCGGTAGCGGACGAATCCGGCCGCAAACCAGAGATGGCAGGCGTTCACCCTCTCCGGACTGGAGAAAAACCGCGGATCGTCCACCATGCCGATGATGGAGCTTTCCGAAGCCAGGCCGCAGGTCGGTTTGATCGCGTGTTCGATGTAATGCCCGACCGGAATGGAGACGGCATATTGCCGGTCTGCGGCCGCGGCCGTCGGCGGCGGCTCCAGCCGGAGCGTGATGGCCCTGTGCCGCAGATGGCATAATTTTCTCCGTCCCCGGGTTCCGGTCATGCTTTCGGTGCGCACGATGCCGGCTTCTTCCATCTTCTGGATGTGCTTGGTCACGATGGCCGACGAAATGCCGAGCTGTTCGGCCAGTTCACCGATGCTCCTCGGCCTGGCGGCCAGAAGTTCGATCATTTTCACCCTGCTTTCCGACGAGAAACATTCCAGAATCGCCATGTTGTCTGGATGGACCCGGATTTCCACGCTCCGATCGCCTCCTTTTGCCGCGGTGCGGGGTCCCGGTTTGTACCTATTATATAACTTATTAGTTAATTAATCAACTTTGCTGTTGACAAAAAGAGCCCGTTTCCCGATAATAGGTGTATCATATAATTAATTTTTTAACTAATAAATTAACAAAAGGAAGGTGTCCAGGATGTCTTCCATACCCCGCCCCGAGTACCCGCGGCCCCAGTTTGTCAGGGAAGACTGGCTGAATCTGAACGGCACGTGGGATTTTGCATTTGATGATGCGGATCGCGGCGTCGCCGAAAGGTGGTTTCTGGGGGAAGGCCGGTTCGACCGGACGATTGTGGTGCCTTTTGCTTACCAGAGCAAACTGAGCGGCATCGGAACGAACGCGTTTCACGACATCGTCTGGTACCGCCGCACGTTCCGGATTCCCGAACGCTTTCGGGACAAACGGGTGCTGCTGCATTTCGGCGCAGTGGATTATGAAGCTTCCGTCTGGGTGAACGGCATGCTCGTCGCCGTGCATGAAGGCGGCCATACGCCGTTCTGCGCGGACATTACGGAAGCGCTCGGCGACCGGTCGGCCGATCAGCTCCTGGTCGTCCGGGCCCGCGACGACAACCGTGACGTTGCGCTGCCCCGCGGCAAGCAGTATTGGCGGGCGGAATCGGCGAGCATCTTCTACACCCGCACGACCGGCATCTGGCAGACGGTCTGGCTGGAATTCGTTTCGCCCTTTCATTTGCGGAGAGTGAAAATGACGCCCGACATCGACCGGCATCAGCTGGAACTGAGCGCGTTCGTGTCCGGCGTGCCGTCGGACGGCGGGCTGAAGCTGAAGGTGACCGTTTCGTTCGGGGGCGACCCGGTGAGCGAAGATGTGTGGTCCATCCGCCGTCTTGCGGAAACCCGGTCGATCGAATTGCACGATTTCGGCGAGTTCGGGCAGGAACGGCTGTGGTCGCCGGAGCAGCCGAATCTTTACGATATCGCGTTTACGCTGACGAACGATGACGGGACGGTCGTTTTCGACCGGGTGACCAGCTATTTCGGCATGCGGAAGATTTCGATCGAGAACGGGAAATTCTGTTTGAACAACCTGCCGTATTATCAAAAACTGGTGCTCGATCAGGGATACTTCCCGGACGGCATTCTGACGGCCCCCAGTGACGAAGCGATCCGGCAAGACATCGAGCTGGCGAAGCGGATGGGCTTCAACGGGGCGCGCAAACACCAGAAACTGGAAGACCCCCGCTGGCTGTACTGGTGCGACCGGCTCGGGTTTCTCGTCTGGAGCGAAGCCGCCAACGCCTTCGGGTACTCGGAGGCGTACGTGCGCCGCTTCGTCCATGAATGGCAGGCATCCGTGGAGCGGGATTACAACCACCCGTGCATTGCGGTATGGGTGCCGCTGAACGAAAGCTGGGGCGTTCCGGCGATCCGGCATGACAAGCGGCAGCAGCATCACGCCCTGACCATGTACCATCTGACCAAATCGCTTGATCCGACGCGGCCGGTCGTGTCCAACGACGGCTGGGAAATGGTGACGACCGATCTGCTGTCGATCCATGATTACGAATGGCGGGAACAGGTGCTGGCCGAACGCTATCGTTCGCTGGACAGCGCGACGCGCGCCATGCCGGGCGGCCGCCCCCTCACGGTCGAAGGATACCCGTACGCCGGACAGCCCGTCCTCGTCACGGAATTCGGCGGCATCGCCTACAAAAAGAGCGAATGGGAAGGCTGGGGGTACTCCGGCGCCGACAGCGACGAAGATTTTGAGGCGCGGCTGCGCGCCGTCTTCCGGCCGATCCAGGAATCGCCGGTCATCCAGGGGTATTGCTACACGCAATTGACGGATGTGGAACAGGAAATCAACGGTCTAGTGACTTACGACCGCGTGCCCAAAATTCCGATCGAAAAGATCAGGGCCATCAATGAGGGGCGCTGATCCGGGCGCTCGCCGGTGAGGCGGCGCCCGCGGACGGGCAGGCGGTGATGAACGGCCGGCCGTCCGGCGGCCTGCCGGACAATTTGGCGGATGGGAACGGCCCGGCCTATACTCCGGGCCGTTTTTCTTTTAGGATAGAAGGAGCGGAATGTGAACCAAACGGAGGATGGACATGGATCAGTTCAAGGCTTTTTTTGATGTCCGCGGGGTGGACCCGGCCGTCGACGCATGGCTGTCCTACGCGATTGCGACCGCGGCGGTTCTGGCGGTTTGCTTCGTCGCCAACTGGATCACGAAAAAAATCGTGCTCAAGCTCCTGACGCTGCTCATCGCCAAAAACCGGGTCGCATGGGACGACAAGCTCGTCGAGCACAAGGTGTTCCAGAAGCTGTCCCACGTCGTGCCGGGGGTCATCATCTATTACGCATCCGGCATTTACGCCGAATTTCCGTTGGTCGAAGCGCTGGCCGAAAAGGCGTCGTTCATCTACATCCTGCTGGCCGTGCTGTTTTCGCTGAACGCGTTCCTCAACGCAGTCAATGCGATCTACAACACGTATGAGATTTCAAAGTCGCGGCCGATCAAGGGCATTCTGCAGGTCGTCAAAATCGTCTTTTTCTTCATCGGGGCCATCGTCATCATCGCCACGCTGATCAACCAGAATCCGTTCATTCTGCTCGGCGGGCTCGGCGCGCTGTCGGCGGTGCTGTTGCTTGTGTTCCAGAACTCGATTCTCGGCCTTGTGGCCGGCATCCAGCTGACCGCCAACGACATGGTGCGCGTCGGGGACTGGATCGAGATGCCGAAGCACAACGCCGACGGGGAAGTCGTCGAAATCACGCTGACGACGGTAAAGGTGCAGAACTGGGACAAAACGATCACGATGATTCCCGCGGCGGCGTTCATCAACGAGTCGTTCAAAAACTGGCGGGGGATGCAGGAATCCGGCGGCCGGCGGATCAAGCGGTCCGTCTACATTGACGTGACAAGCATCCGGTTTTGCGACGGGGAGATGATCGAACGGTTCAAAAAGATCCGGCATCTGCGGGATTACATCGAAAACAAACTGAAGGAGCTGGACGAATACAACCGGGCGCACAACATCGATCCGTCCAGCGTCGTGAACGGCCGCCGGCTGACGAACATCGGGACGTACCGGGTTTACATCCAGAACTATCTGCAAAACCATCCCCGCATCCACAAGGGACTGACGGTGATGGTCCGCCAGCTGGCGCCGGGGGAATACGGCCTGCCGCTGGAGATTTACGCCTTCACCAACGATGTGCGTTGGGTCAACTATGAGGCGATCCAGTCGGACATCTTTGACCATGTGCTGGCGGTGGCGCCGGAGTTCGGACTGCGGGTGTTCCAGAACCCGTCCGGCCACGACATGCGGACGCTGGCGCTGGGCGCGCCGCAATCGAACGCTTGAACGTCATTCCCGCTCGACGACCGCCGGTCATCCGAACCGGTGGTACCGGCCCGCTGATGCATGCAAAAAGCGCCGGCTGAACTCGGCCGGCTTTTTTCATTTCGCTGCGAAATCAAAAGCGGGAATGGTGCACTCCAGGCATCCCTTGGCGGTCCATTTTTCACCGGCTTTCCGCCAGGCGTTCGAAGGCCCGCTCGTATCCTTCCACCATCCGCTCGAGGGTGAACAGGCGCTCCACCCGCTCCCGGCAGTTCCGCCGGTCGATAGCGGAGAGTTTTTCGGCCAGGGCGACGGCTTCGTCCAGGTCGCGGGCGACGAACCCCGTGACGCCGTGCTCCACCACCTCCGGTACGGAGCCGAGACCGAAGCCGATGACCGGTGTGCCGCAGGCCATCGCTTCCGCCATGACAAGGCCGAAGGGTTCCGGCGCGCGGATGAGATGCAGAAGCGCCAGCGCCCCGCCCATCAGCCGGTTGCGTTCCGCCGGGCCGACTTCGCCGGCAAACCGGATCTTGTGGCCGTCGATATGCGGACGGATGCGGGTTTCAAAAAAGTCTTTCGCATGGCCGGGCACGATGCCGGCGATGACGAGGGGCAGCCCGGTGCGGTGGGCGAATTCCACCGCCAGGTCGGCCCCCTTCTCCGGGCAGATGCGGCCGATGAACAGCAGATGGCGGCCTTGTTTTTCGACAAAATCGAACTGGTCGAGCCGGATGCCGTTGTAGACGTTGGCGATGTAGTTGAGCTCCGGGCAGAAGGTCCGTTCCGCATGGCTGATGGAAATGTAAGGCCGCCCGGCAAACATCCGGTAGGCTTCCCGCGAGTCGTTTTCCAGCATGGCCGCCCCGTGCAGGGTCGTGACGACCGGCGTGCGGATCAGGCCGGCGAAGGGGAGCGGCAGGTAATTCATGTGGTTGTGCAGCACGTCCAGTTCCAGTTCGTCCGCTTTGGCCAGCGCGTGTCCGATGTGGACCAGTTCCCAGGGGCGGGCGGGCAGATCCGGGTTTTCCCCCAGCGGCGCCGGACAGACGGACACGAGATTGGCCTTCGTGACGGAATCGCCGGTGGCAAACAGGTAAACGTCATGGCCGCGTTCCGCAAGGCCGTCCGCCAGGTTGGCGCATACCTGCTCCCACGGGCCGTAACGGCGCGGCGGCGTCCGCCAGGCGATGGGGGCCAGAATGCCGATTCTCATGAACGTCACCTCTTGCTTCCGCGTGGTGACGGACGCGCTTTTGCCGGCGGCGCCAGCGGCGCCGGACGGGCACCGGCCGGACGGAAATCGGCGCTTCTTGCACGCCGGCGGACGAATGCCGGCAATCGCGCCGTTTGCTTCCGCCGGCGGCCGCGCATGCCGCGCGCATCCGGCATGGCCGCCGGTATTTGCGGGCGTCCGTCCGTACATCATATCATTATAAATTATAAGTCATCCGGCCGACGGAAGCGGTCATTGCGGGAGGAGCGATTCAGGGAAAAACCGAACGGGAAAGCGTTCCCCGGCCCTTCCGCATGGCGGCGGGAACGCTGGTCATGGCGGCGTCCGCCTGGAGGCGGAAGTCTGTGCGTCAGTCAGGAGGCCAAAATCGGCCGGTCCGCCGTCCAGTGAAAAAAGAGCGCTTGCACATAAAGGGCGGGTCATACGAAAAGCGCTTTCATTCGGGTAGAGTTGAATTTCCGCCGAACGGGCCTTGCCGGTAGAAGAGTTTAGGGCCGAGGGAGCCGCAAAAGGCTACCTGGTGGTGGACAAGCCGTCCGGCCGCGGCGATTTTCGCCTTGTCGCCTTCATTCCCGAAGAGGACATCCTGCAAAACCTGCCGAATCTGCAGCGGCTCTATCTGGCGGTGCTGCTGGCTTCCTTCACGATCATCCCGATCGGCCTGTACTTTTTGCGCCAAACGATTCTCATGCCGCTGCAGCGCATCGTCAGCACGATGAAAAAGGTGGAAAGCGAAGGGCTGTCGGCCCGGATCAAGCCGTACCCCGCGGCTCTCGAATTCCAGATCGTCAACGACACATTCAACCGCATGATCGACCAGATCGAACATCTGAAAATCAATGTGTATGAGGAAAAATTGATGAAACAGCGGGAAGAATTGCACCGGCTTCAGCTGCAGATCAACCCGCATTTTTTCATGAACGCCCTCAACATGCTGCACCATCTGGCCAAGTCCCGGCAGACGGGATTGGCGGCGGAGCTGGCGCTGTGCCTCATCCAGCATTTCCGCTTCATCCTCCGGAACGGCCATTCACCGTTCGTGCCGCTGCGGGACGAACTGGCCCATTGCCGCAACTATTTGCGAATCCAGCAGCTCCGGTATCCGGGCAACATGTCCTTCACGCTGGAGGTGCCCGACTATTTGCAGGATGTCCGCGTTCCGCCGCTGTCCGTCCAGACGTTCATCGAAAATGCCGTCAAGCACGGCATGACCCTGGACGAGCCGCTCCATATCTCGGTCAGGGCCGATCCGGTGGAATACAAAACGGTTCCGAGCATCCGGATCCGCATCGAAGACAACGGGCCGGGCTTTCCGGAAGATGTGCTGATGACGCTGCAGCAGGGGGGCAAGCTGGCCACGGACGAAGGGGAGCATCTGGGCATCTGGAACGTCCAGCGCCGGCTGAACCTGCTCTATCCCGATCTTTGCGACATCCGGTTCCGCAATCTGGAGTCTGCCGGGGCCGGGATCGAGCTGATTTTGCCGCTGTATCTCATGGAACGGGGAGAACGGAGGGCGTGAGCGCATGTACAACCTGCTGATGGTGGACGACGAGGTGCACGTGCTGGAAGGCCTCAAAGCCGATCTGGACTTCGCCCGGCTCGGCATCGCCAACGTGTTTGAAGCCATCAATGTCCGGCAGGCGAAGGACGTGTTTGCGGCGCACGACATCCATGTTTTGTTGTGCGACATCGAAATGCCCCGGGGCAGCGGACTGGAGCTGCTGGAATGGGTGAACGGCCGCCGTGCCGAAACGGTGTGCATTTTCCTGACGAGCCATGCGGAGTTCCGATACGCCCAGCGGGCGATCCAGCTTGGCAGCCTGGACTATCTGCTCAAGCCCGTCGCGGCCGGGGAACTGGAGCAGGCGATCCGGAAAGCCATCCGCGAGGTCGAGAGCCGAAGCGAACGGAACCGGTCGGCCGCCTACCGGCAGCTGATCAATCTCCAGCAACCCCTGGTGATGGAAAAATTCTGGCTGGATCTGCTCACACGGGCCATTCCGTCAAGTCCGGCCAGCATCCGGGAATACGCCGGACGGTATCAGCTGCCGCTGGAAGCGCACATGACGTTCATTCCGATTCTGGTGGGCGTCAAGCGGTGGCACAAGCCGCTCAGTCTCCGGGAAGAGAAGATCATGGAATATGCGCTCAAGAACAGCGCGGGGGAAATCATCGTGCCGGCGGACCGGTATGGGCAAATTTTCGAATGGAAACGCGGACAGCTTCTGGCGATCGTTTCGCCGGATCCGTCGGACACCGGCGTGATCGCACATCTCCGGCGTGCCTGTGAAACGTACATTGCCGACTGCAACCGCTATTTCTCCTGCGACCTGTCATGCTACATCGGCAAGGAAGTGCCCGTCCACGAGCTCGCCGACGAAGTGGATCGTCTGACGACGCTGGAACACGACAACGTGGCTTTCGAGAACAAAGTGTTTCTGCCGGGCAGCCCGGTCGGAAGGCCGGCCGGGTCGCCGCTTCCCGACATGAGCGCCTGGGCTTCCTTGCTAAGGAACGGCACGCAGGACGTTCTCCTGCAGAAAGCAGCCTGCGAATTGGAACGTCTGGCAGCCGGCCAGGCGCTCAACGCCCGGATGATGCACGAGTTTCGCCACGATTTCCTGCAAATGGTCTATTCCGCGCTGCATGCCAAGGGCATCCAGGCCCACCGCCTGTTCAGCGACGACCGGTCGCTCCATTTGTTTGCGGAAGCGGTCCGTTCGGTGAAACACATGGAAGAATGGATGCGACATGTGATCGGACGGGCGGTGGAGCAGACGGACGCGATGGATGATGTCCTGGACGTGGTCGACAGGGTGAAGAAATACATCGGGCATCATCTGGACCGGGACGATCTGGCGCGGGAAGACATCGCGAAGGAAGTGTGCCTGCATCCGGATTACCTGTCGCGCCTGTTCAAGCGGGTGACGGGGCAGTCCATGACGGACTACATTTTGCAGGAGCGGATCCATCTGGCGAAACACTTGCTGGAAAACACGGACCTGCCGGTCGGGGAGGTTGCATCTTCCGTGGGATACCACAATTTTTCCCATTTCACCAAAATGTTCAAGAAGTGCACGGGATTCAGTCCGAAAGATTACCGGAAAAACGGCCGGGCAAAAAGGTCATGAAAACGCAAAAGCAAAGTCAGCGGACCGCAAGAAGCGACGGCGGGACGGGTGTTATGTTTAAAGTGCCGCAACAACCATTTTTACGGGGGGATTGGAATGACGGAATCCAAGCGGCCAAAAAGGTTTTTGAAAGCGCTTTTGGCGGCAGGTTTGTCCCTCATCGTCATCCTGGCCGGCTGCGGCGGTTCGAACGGCGGCGCCGGCGGGACGGGCGGCGGAGGCGATGCCCCGCAGGCGGGAGGCGGATCTTCCGATTCGCCCGGCGGGACCGCCGAACCGCCTTACGAAATCGTCATCGCGTGGTTTTACTTTGGCGCCGAACAGCGGGACACCGACTTGATTGCCGAGGAAGTCAGCAAAATCACGCGGGAGAAAATCAACGCCACGGTCAAATTCATGCCGCTTTCGATCGGCGCCTATACGCAGCAGATGAACCTGGTGCTGTCCGGCAACGAAAAGCTGGACCTCCTGGTCGTCATGTCGGACAACCGGGCGGCGTTCATCAACCGCGGCCAGCTGCTGGAACTGGATGACCTCTTGGACCGGCACGGCCAGGCCATCAAGGAAGCCGTGGGCGATTTCCTCGAAGCGGCCAGGGTGGGCGGCAAAACCTACGTTGTGCCGACGATCCGCGACTTTGCGGCCAGCTACGGGTTCAACATGCGCAAGGACCTGGTGGAGAAGCACGGCATCGACGTGTCCTCCATCAAGACGTTCGAAGATGTGGGCAACGTGCTTCGCCTGATCAAGCAAGCGGAGCCGGACGTCTACCCGCTCGTCGGCATGCTGCCGAACACGGGGATCTTCGGATTCGGCCATTTCATGGATGATCCGCTCGGGGACGAACTCGGCGTGCTGCCGGGCTATGACAACGAATTCCAGGTCGTCAACCGGTTTGAGCAGGATTATTACGCCGAACACCTGAACCTGCTGCACCAGTGGTACAAGGAAGGGCTGATCCAGCCGGACATTGCCACGTACCAGGGGTCCCGCAACGAGCTGTTCTACGCCAACAAGGCCTTCGGCTGGTTCAACCACCTGAAACCGGGCTACGAAATCCAGGCGTCCCTGGAGATGGGCACGGACATCGTCACCGTCGAGCTGACCGAACCGGTCGCCACGACGGCCACCGTTCTGACCATCAACTGGGGCATTCCGCGGAACTCGCAAAACCCGGAGAAAGCGATGCAGATGCTCAATCTGATGTACAGCGATCCGGATATCATGAACCTGCTCGCCTGGGGCATCGAGGGCAAACACTACGTGTTCAACGACGACGGCACCATCCGCTTTCCGGACGGCGTCGATCCGGACGGCCACGGCTACAACTACCAGCTGTCCTGGATGTGGGGCAACCAGTTCCTGACCCACGTCTGGCAAGGCAATCCGCCCGACATCTGGGAACAGACCAAGGCGTTCAACGAACGGGCGATCAAATCGGCGGCGCTTGGGTTCAACTTCGACACGACCACGGTGCAGACCGAATTCGCCGCCGTCACCAACGTGCTCGAACAGTTCCGGGTCGGGCTCGAAACCGGTACGCTGGATCCGGCCAAAACGCTGCCCGATTTCATCAATCGCCTGAAGGCGGCCGGCATCGAAAAGATCATCCAGGAGAAGCAGCGGCAGCTTGACGAATGGCGGGCCGCAAACGGCAAATAGAGCCGGATTTGGCGTGACAGAGTGCGCCGGCACCAACGGCAGCGTGCACGGGCACTCTGTCTTTTTTCGGCATGGTGCCATGAAGGCCGGATTGCGATTTTCCGGAGAGGCGTTTTTCGTGATGCAGACCGGACATCGGATCGACTGCGGGGAGGCTGGCGAAATGGGCAAACCTTTTTACAAGATCATTGAAGTCACCGATTACGGGCCGTTCGTCGTGAAAGTGGTGCTTCCGGTCGGGGTGCCGGTGAAGGCGGGCGCCGTGGACCGCGGCGGCTTCAGCGTGTACGTGGAGCGCAAGGACCCGTACGGCCATGTGTTGATGCTGCCAAAAAGCTGGACGGAACGGGGCGTGCTCGTGCCGAGCAGGGGGCATGTCACCGTGCTGGACGCCTACCCGTCGGATCTGGACGGCACAAGGCGGGATGAGGGCCCGTGCGTCACCCTGGAGCTGGAATACGGGCCGGGCCGTTCCCTCACCGCCGAGATTGCGCCGATCGGCACGGTGAACCGGTACGTGTTTTGCGATTACCGCATCACGCAGACGGCTGACATCGACACCGCCGAGGGCACGGTGTCGGGCCTGGTGTTCGACAGGTGCGCCGGCGGCGCGATGAAGCAGGCCGAAGGGTTTTTGCACGGCGTTTCCACTTTCGGGGAGCCGCTGAAGCACGGGTATTTCGTGCCGCAGACCGGCGGCGGCAAGCGGCCGCTCATCGTCTGGCTGCACGGCGCCGGCGAAGGCGGGGACGACCCGAGGATCGCCTATACGGGCAACAAGGTGGTGAACCTGGCGAGCCCGGGCATCCAGGCCAAGTTCGGCGGCGCGTATGTCCTCGTGCCGCAGGCGCCGACGTTCTGGATGGACGACGGCAGCGGCACTTACGGCCGATCCGGCAAATCGCGGTATGCGAAGGCGCTCAAGGCGCTGATCGACGAATTCATCGAAAAGAACGAGACGGGCATCGACCGGAACCGGATCTATATCGGCGGCTGTTCCAACGGCGGCTTCATGACCATGCGCATGATCATCGATTACGCCGATTTCTTTGCGGCGGCGTTCCCGGTGTGCGAGGCGCTGTATGACGAGGTGATCCGCGACGAACAGATCGAGGCGATCCGGCACATGCCCATCTGGTTCGTTCATGCGAAGAACGACGCCATCGTGAAGCCGGAAGAAACGTCGGTGCCGACATATCATCGGTTGATCCGCGCGGGGGCGAAGAACGTGCACTTCACCTTTTTTGACCGGGTGGTGGATCTGCACGGAACGTTCAGGGACGAAAACGGCCGGCCGTATGAGTATGACGGGCATTTTGCCTGGATCCACGTGCTGAACGACGACTGCCGGATCGATTTCGACGGCCGTCCGGTGGTGGCGGACGGGCGGGAAGTGACGCTGTTCGACTGGTTGGCGCTGCAACGGAAAGGATGAAACAAGCAAAGGGGGAGAACAGGCGATGGAACAAAAATGGCAGCCGGCAACACGCGACGCGCATCTTGATCGGGACCGCCGCCTTCCCGTCCACGAACGGGCGGAGCATTGGTTGTCGCTGACGGGCGCTCCCGCGGGCAGGCCGTTTCCCGGTTTGGACCGGTGACAAACCGCATCCGCCAACAGCAAAAAAATGATACAATGTTCAAAAATGCGGTGAAGGCAGTGGATCCGGTTCATGCGGGGTTCTTCGATCCTTTCGTTCTCGCCCGTCCAGTTCGGCACCAAAGCGATCCGGTACCGGGAATACGCGCCGGCCGCTCCCCTTGCGCCTTACATCCATTGCTACTGGACGGTGACGGGCGCGAAGGTCCCGGCGGTTTCGGCGGTTTCAATAACGGGCGGTCATGCCGGGGCGGTTCCCGGAGAAACATGCGACGGAAAATTCGGCGGGAATGCCGGCGGGAGCGCCGTCCCGAAGTCGGGCACGGTTCCGGCGGAAGGCGGTCCGGCCGGCGCGATTTCCGCTGAAGCGCCGGGCATGTTCAAAGTGCTGCCGGACGGCTGCACCGACGTCGTGTTTTTCAAAGACGGGTCCGCCGGCTTGTCGGGCACCGTGTCGGGAGCCATGCGGACGTACATGGAGGTGCCGGTCGGCGGGGATTCGCTTTTTTTGGGCGTCCGCTTTCGGCCGGGCGGGATGCGGGCCCTTTTCCGGATGCGGATGGATGCAATGGCCGGCCAATCTGTGCGCGTATCGGATCTGGGCCGGGAATGGGCGGACTTGCAAAACCGGCTCGGCGAGAGCAGGGAGCCGTGGGCGGACATCCTGAACCGGTTTTTTGCGGACTGCATGCGGAGAAACGGGCATTGCGGAAACGGACCGCTGTTGTACGGCGATCAGATGGCCAATCTGTTCCATCTGGTTTACCGCCACCGCGGCGGCATCCCGGTTCGCAGGCTGGCGGATAGCGAAGGGCTGAGCGAACGGCACGTGCAGCGGTTGTTTTGCGAATGGACGGGCCTTTCGCCCAAAACGTTTTGCCGGGTCGTCCGTTTCCAGTTCGCGCTCGGCCGGCTCCGCACCGGCCGGTTCGATCCGGACGGGTACAGCGACCAGCCGCATCTGATCCGGGAGTTCCGGAAGCTGGCCGGCGTCACGCCCGGCTTGCTCATGTCCGATTTGTTCAATACAAAACCGGCGGCCGGATTTATACTGGGGGAAAATCAACCGACGACGAAGGAAGGGTGAGACGAATGAGACTGGACAATGTGCGTCTGTTGGTGACCCGGTATGAAGAATGCGTGCTTTTTTACAGGGATGTGCTCGGGCTGAAACGGACATGGGGAGACACGGACACGGGCTATGCCAGCTTCTCGGCGGGGAACGGGGCGAAATTGGCGCTCTTCGGCCGAAAGGCAATGGCGGAAGCGATCAGCGCCGGCGCTTTGCCCGAAAAGACGGAAGCCCGGGATGCGTTCGCGTGCATTTTCGAAGTGGAGGATCTGGAGCAAACGGTGAAATCCCTCGAAGCCAAAGGCGTCCGCATCGTGGCGCCCGTCCAGGACCGGCCGCACTGGGGAATCCGCACCGCCCACCTGCGCGACCCGGACGGCAACCTGATCGAATTGTACGAGGGCCTGCCGAAGGAGAAATGGAGCCCGGAACTGGTGGACATGAACAAAAAGTATGCATGATCCATGGCGTCCGGACTTCCGGATGCGATCCGAAACATGCCGCTGTCGGGAATCGGCCGGAGCGGCATTTTTTCATGTTCTTTGACACGGCTCAATCGGGGGTGTAAAACATTCTTGACATCACGGGCCGTCCCGTGTACGATGATGTCAAAACTATTTTACATTTTGGGGAGGGACGTTGATGAGCTTTCTGTGGTGGACCGGCATTCTGATCATCGTTCTGCTGGCCGTCCTTTTTTCGGCGATCGGGGCCATGCTCTGGTCGCTGGCGAAGCGCGGGGACGAAAGGAGCATCCTGATCAGGACGAAGGCCATGTCCGCCGCATTCGTCTGGACCGTCGTCCTGCTCGTGCTGGAAACGGAGCGCCGGGCGGCGTTCGATGAAACCGGCACGAACCCGCTTTTGCTCCTGATGCTGGCATCTTGCATTTTTCTCGTTTCCCTGGTCATCTACAAAAGGAAATACGGTGATCTCGGGTGAAAAACCGGATCCGGGAATTGCGGAAAGCGGCGGGCATCTCCCAGGAGGAACTGGCCAGGTTGTGCGGGGTGTCCAGACAGACGATCAACGCCATCGAAAACGACAAATACGACCCGTCGCTCTCGCTGGCGTTCAAGCTGGCCAAACATTTGCGCACGACCGTGGATCAATTGTTCACGCCCGATTGACGAGCGGAGCCGCTTCGCCGGTGGCACGGCCAAGGATTTGCCGTCGCGGCGAACGAAATCCGGAAGCTGGCCGCAAGCGCCCGGCAGTCAGCGGCGGAAATCGCCGGGATGCCGGAGGCCGTCCGCGTCAAGACGGATCCGGCGGCGGAGCGGGCGGCGGGCAGATGGTTTCTTGCATGATCCGGGACAATGCTTTTTTCATGAACAGGTAAAGCTCCCGGTCCAGACCGTGCATCAACCCGTCTTCGGGGTTTTCCCTGTAGTACCGCTCCGCGGATTGAACAAGCTGCGGATCCAGGAGCGCGTGGGCGTCCATGGTCTTTTTCCAGCGCCGGGCCAACGCGAGAACGTCCGGGTCGTCCGGCGATTTTCCCGCCAGGAGGCATTCCCGGAAGCCGGCCAGCATCCGTCTGCCCGCCGCTTCCATGGCCTGCTTGTCTCTGAGGCCGAAATAGCGGGTTTGCAAATCCCGGATCTGCCCGGCGGAAAAATGGGGGCTTCGCGCCATGTTCATCATCCGCATCACCGTCATGAACTGTTCGGCGGAACCCATTTGTCCCCGGCGATACTGGTCGTACAGCCGCTGCAATTGTTGCCGCAAATCAAAGAGCGTCCGAAGCTGGCCGTCAAGGCGGGCCAGCTGCAAACGCAGCATGTCCGCGGGGTCATAATCCGGATTGTCCATCATCGCTTTGATTTCTTTCAGCCGAAACCCCAGCTGTTTCAAGGACACGATTTGCTGGAGTTTTGCAAGGTCAGCGGGGGAATACAGCCGGTGCCCCGATTCGGTGTAGCGTGAAGGTGAAAGCAGGCCGATCCGGTCATAGTGATGCAGCATTCGGACGGTCAAACCGGTTTTTTTCGCCAGCTCGCCGATTTTCCAGCCTCTCTCCGCCACAACGCCTTCACTCCCTGTCTGCGAAAAATCCGTGGTCCGCTTGAACCTGACACAATGTCATGAATTATAATCGATTTCACCATTCATTTCCATGGAAGAGGCAGGAGAAGAAGGAAGTGGAAAATCCGTTGATCAAAGCAATGGCCTTTGACGGGAATGCCCTGGTGTTGTTCGTGAACAGCACGGAACTGCTCGGGGCCGTCTGCCATCGCCCGTCCATCAGGAGCAGGCGGCTGCGCCACGCGCTCGGATTGACCGTCACGGCCGCGAGCCTGCTGGCGGGAACCCTGAAAGATCCCCAGCGCCTGAGCCTGAGCGTGAAGTTGAGTCAGCCGGGCTGCACGCTGCGTGCCGATGCCGATTGGCGGGGCCATGTGCGGGGCTGCGCCAGCGACGAATTGCTGAACATGCCTGCCGAAAGGCTGGACAGTCAGACGATCCCGCAACTGGTCGGCGACAGGGGGGTCCTCCGCATCGTCAAGGATGTCGGACTGTTCCGGAGCGTCACGGGCATCACGGACATGCCTTTCGGAAACATCGTGGACGACTTGTCGCACTATTTTCATCAAAGCGAACAGACGCCGACCGTTTTTGTGATGCATATCGGCTTCGGCGGCGACGGCCGGATCGAAACGGGCGTCGGCGCGCTGGCCCAGCTGCTGCCCGGCGCGCCCGGCGGCCTGCTTGGGGACATCCGGGAAACACTGGAGCAATTGCCCGGCCTTCCGCCTTCCTTGCTGCAGGGCGAAGCGTTTCGACAAGTGCCGTTCCTTTTGTTCGACGACATCGAGATCAAGGACGTGCTGTCCGTGAAGGCCCGTTGCGATTGCTCCAGGGACATGATGCTGCCCATGCTTTATTCTTTGGGCATCGGCGAATTGACCGCGGCCTGCGAAAACGGTGCGCCGATCGAAGTGGTTTGCCATCTGTGCGGACACTCGTATTTGTTTGAACCCGACGAGATCAAAAAGCTGTTCCGTTGAATAAGGCGGACCGGGCGGGACGGCAAAACCCCGCCTGGCCCGCCTTTCAGGCGAATGATGCCGCCTCCATGGTCCCGGCGGCCTGGCCGGTCGCTTCCGCCGCGGCATCCGGCGGCGGCATCGCGCATGGATGACGGGCGGTTTGCCGAAACCGGCCGGCCGGGAACGATGTGATATTATTATTATGATAGATGGCACGAATGTCCAACGGGACATGATGATCCATTGCATGGACCAGCCGCCCGGCGGCGGATTGGCGAAAGAGGTGGAACAGGCGTGTTTGTCGGCGAACTGGCGAGTGCCGTGATCCAGGTTCTCGTGTTTTCGCTCATTCCGTTCATCGTGCATGTGGTCACCGCCAAATCGGCGAAAGGATTTCTTCGCTCCGTCGGCCTCTATCGGCCGGAAAGGCGAACCGTGCTCCTGGCCCTGGCGGCGTCCGTCGTCCTGTTTCTCGTCATGTGGGGGATGTTCTTTGCAACGGGCACCGTGGACATGCTGCACGACGAGGCCTCGGTGACCGGGATGCTGCGCGCCGCCGGCTTCTCGACCGATGCGGCGCTGACCCTTTTGGCCATCGCGTGGATCAAAACGTCGCTTTCGGAAGAGATCCTGTTCAGGGGATTCATTGGCAGACGTTTGATCGGACGCTTCGGTTTCCGGGCGGGCAATCTCCTGCAGGCGGCCCTCTTCGGCGTCCTTCACGGGCTGCTGATCACCTTCGCTTCGGCCAACCGCTTTGCCGTCTGGCAGATCGCGCTGATCTTTCTCCTTACCGGCGCGGGCGGCTGGGTGCTCGGATGGATCAAGGAAAAAAAGGGGAACGGCAGCCTCATCCCGGGCTGGATGGCCCACGGCTTCGGCAACACCGTCGGGTACGCCGTGACGGCTTTCATTGTGTGAATCGATAAGGCGAACAGGCCGCGTCTTGGGGAGAAACGATTCATGTACCGGATTCGGGGCGCGCAAGTGGAAAAAATCGGACCCGTCACCGGACAATATCGGCTTTCGTCTTGAACTCCCGTCCGCCGGATGGCGGAACGGGCGTTTGTTTTTATGGACCGAGAATTGCTTCGCAACAATCCGCGAAGATTTTTCGGCCGCCGGCCGGTAATGTTGTTCATGGACGCGCGTCTCCCCATCATGCAGGCAACCGCGTGTGCGATTCGACGGCAGAACGGATGGCGGGTTGCCGCAGAGGAGGCAAAACCATGCATCGAACCATCACCCTGCCGCAGGCGGTCGCGCTGTATGTCGCGGCCATTCTCGGATCGGGCACTCTGTTTGTGTCATCCAGCGCCGCGACGGCGGCCGGGCCCGCCTCGCTTCTTTCCTGGTCCATCATGATCGCGTTCAGTTTTCCGCTGGCGTACGCCTTTGCCTCACTGTCCCGCTCGCATCCCGATGCGGGAGGCGCCGCCACTTTCGTCCGGATGGCGTTTGGCGAACATCCGGGCAATCTGGTCGGTTGGTTCTATTTTCTGACCGCGTCCGTCGGACAGATGATCGTCGCCATGACGGGCGCCGGCTACATGGCATCCGCCTTCGGACTGTCCGCCGCGGAAACGTCGCTTCTGGCCTGCCTGATCCTGCTCTTTGGCGGTGTCACCAACCATTTCGGCCTGCGGACGAGCGGCAGGGTGTCCCTGCTGTTCAGCTCGCTCCTTGTTGGCCTGCTGCTCCTCGCGGTGGCGGCGGCCGTTCCCCATGTCCGGCCGGACCATTTCAGGCCGTTCTTCGCCAAGGGATGGATGCCGGTCGGCGAGGCGATCGTGCTCATTTTTTGGTCCTTTTTTGGCTGGGAAGCGATCTGCAATCTGGCGGACCGCTTTGCGCGCCCGGAACGGGACATGGTCGGAAGCGCCATGATCAGTGCCGTGATCACCGGGACGGTGTTCATGGGTCTGGCCGTCGTGACCGTCGGCAGCGGAACGTACGGAAGCCCGGAAACCGACACCGCGCCGCTCGGCCTCATGCTCCACCGTTCCCTCGGCTTGTCCGCGCAATACGCGACGGCACTGTTGGCGTTTGTCATTTGCGCGGGGACGGTCAATGCGTATGTCGCCAGCCTGGCGCAGCTCGGGTTTGCCCTCGGCCGGGACGGGGCGTTTCCCGCCTGGTTTTGCCGCCGGCACCCGCGCACCGGAACGCCGGCAAGGGTGGTCTGGCTGGTCGTTATCTTGGCGTGCGGCGGCGTTTTGGGTTCCGCATGTTTTCACGTCCATGTCTCGCAATTGCTGTTCGTTCCCAATTCGCTGGGGATGATCGTCTATGTGCTGTCGATGGCGGCGGCCTTGAAACTGTTCAGGCGTTTTTCGCCGTCCTGGTGGAGCGGTCTTGTCTCCCTCGTCATGCTGTGCATGTTTCTTCCGTTCCTGGGGATCCGTTTTGTGCTGCCCATTCTGGTTGCGGTCTTGTATATTTTGTATAAGAGGAAAAACTTGACCGGCACCATCGCAGGTCTGCGGAACCGGACCGGGAGAGGCGACGGGCATGCGGATGCAACCTGATAACCTGTGGGAAGCGGTGATTTCATGCCGCCCGGAGTATGACGGGATCTTTTTCTACGGGGTGAAAACGACGGGGATTTTCTGCCGGCCGTCCTGCAAATCGAAACCGCCGAAACGGGAAAACGTGGAATTTTTCCGCACCGCGCGGGAAGCGATGGAGAAGGGATTCCGGCCGTGCAAACGGTGCCGGCCCGACCTGTTGGAAGCCGTGTACGATCCCCATGAAAAAACGGTGCGGGAGATCCGGGAGCTGCTGGAACGGGAGTACCGCGACGCATGGACGCTCGACAGCCTGGCCAGGCGCGTGGGCGTAAGCCCGTTTCATCTGCAGCGGCTGTTCAAAAAATATACGGGCATAAGCCCGAAGCAGTACCTGGACCGGATCCGCGTGGAAGCGGCCCAGCGCCTGCTGGCGGACAGCGGCCGGACGATCACCGACATCTGCTTTGCCGTCGGCTTTTCCGGACTGACGCCGTTTTACCGGACGTTTCGCCAGATCACCGGCTTGACGCCGCGGGCGTACCGGCATCAATGCCGACCATGGCAAGGAAGATGAAAAAGGCACCCTGCGCGGGTGCCGCTTGCATTCATGATGTTCCTGCTGCACGGGGCCTCCCGTCGAACCCGTGGTTCCCGGGCGGTTTGGCGGCGGTGTTCCGGTATTGCATGGGAGACATTCCCTCATATTTTTTGAAGACCTGCGTGAAATACCGGTAATTCTGAAACCCGACCCGATCGGCGATCTCGTAGGACATCAGGGACGTCGTCCTCAGCAGCATTTTGGCTTTTCCGATCCGGAGCCGGTTCAGGTATTCGGTAAACGGCATGCCTTCGATGCGATTGAACAGATAGGACAAATAATTGGGATTGCGTTGCACGTATTCCGCCACTTCTTCCAGCGTCACGTTCGCGGCGTATTTCGCTTCCAAATATTCCTTCGCCTTTTCGATGATCCAGTTGCTCTTCGACGCCTGGTGCTGCCGCAGCATCCCAAGGATGCAGCAGTAATAGTTTTCGACCTGCGCGACGAATTCCTCCAGGGTCTCGAATTTTTCGGCCTGCTGCCGATAGCCGAGCAACAGCAGATGGTCCCCGCCCTCATTGCCCGCTTGCCCCACTTCGGCGTTCAGCAGTTTCACCATTTCCAGGCAATGCTTCTTGATGGCCGGTATCGCTTCAGGGGAGGCGAACCGGTAGCTCCGAAACAGCGGCTGCAGGACGCGCAGGCAGTTTTCGATGTCGTGCGCCCGGATGAATCGGGCCAGCTCCTCTTTCACGGCGGAAGGAGGAACCGGCGTTTCGTAGGCCCGGTTGCCGAACCGGTCGGACAGAAGGATCATTTGCTTGCCGACGAAAAATTTGTGCCGCATCGTCTGTTTCGCGTCGAGATACGAAGACTTGAAATCATATTTTTCATGCAGCCTGCTGATCGAGGTTGTGAAGGAAAAGGCATATTTGCCGGTCAGGGGAGCCAGACGGCCGTCAAGATCCGCCAGCTGCCCGATCTGTTCCTGATAGGCGTCACGGGAAGGCGCGGAAACGAAGAAGCCGACATGATGCGCATCATGCGGCAACAGCGGGATGACGGTCCAGTCGTCGTAAATTTCCATGAACGACCGCCGCAACAGCTGCCGGATTTCCATCAACCGCAGCGGCGGGTCGTCGAGCCGTTCCTTCATCCCGTCGATCTCGAGCAAGACCATGAACTGAAACGGATGTTGCAGCCGGATGCCGAACGTTTCCAGGCATTGCTTCAAGCCGGCATTCGGGGAAGAGGGCCGCTCGTCCAGCAGGCCGAGCAGAAATCGGTTCAGCTCGTGGCTTTCGTTTTGCGGATCCGGTTGGTCGGCCATTCGTTCCCGGCGGATGCGGCTGACGGCTTTCCGCATTTCCTCCATGAGCATGTCGACGTTGACGGGTTTGACGAAGTAGTTTTCGACCCCGATCGAAATGGCCTGCCGGGCATAGGCAAAGTCGGCATAGCCGCTGATCAGGAACACCTTCGTCCGGGGATGCAGGATGCTCAATTGTTCCGCCAGTTCCAGACCGTCCATCCCCGGCATTCGAATGTCCGCCAGCACGAGATCCGGCACCGTTTTTTGGACCAGCTTCATCGCTTCGATGCCGTTTCTGGCCGTCAGCACTTCGTCGATCCCCAGCGATTGCCAGTCGACGGTGTCTTTCAGTCCTTCCCGGATGCCGATTTCATCATCGACGATCATCAGTCTCATGCTGCCATGCCCCCTGTGTCGGCATTTTGGTCAAGACGGGAAGTGTCAGCGTCGCGACGGTCCCCCGTCCCGGGACGCTGTGAAGCCGGATGCCGTAACGTTCCCCGAAATGAAGCCTGATCCGTTTGTGGATGTTGAGAAGCGCGAAGGAGGCCGTCTCTTCTTCGCCGCGTTCCAGCCGCTGCATCAGGCCGGCGGCATCGAATCCCATGCCGTTGTCCTCCACCGAGATCAGGACCGCGTCGTCCACGATCCGCCCCGTGATGGAGATGAATCCGTTTTCCGTGATGCCTTCAAATCCGTGCACGATCGCATTTTCCACCAACGGCTGCAGGATGAGTTTGATGGTGTAAAGTTCCATCAGCTCCTCGTCGAACCGAATGCTGAAGGACAGCGTATCCCGGAAGCGGAACTGCTGAATGCTCATGTAGTTTTCGATTTGCCGGATTTCCTGCCGGAAGGTGACAAACTCCTTGTCGGTATGGAGATAATAGCGAAACAGGTTGGACAGCATCTCGATCTGCCGGCTGACTTCCAAATCCCGGTTCCGGCGGGCCGTCCAGCGGATCGAATCCAGCGTGTTGTACAAAAAATGCGGATTGATCTGGGATTGAAGATACATGGCTTCGGCGATGATTTCCTGCCGCCTGATTTCCTCGTTTTTTCTGAGCAGATCCCGGATGCTGGACAGCATCTGATTGAAGCTGGTCGCCACGAGGGCGAGTTCATCCCTCGTGTTCACCTCGAAGGTGACATCGATGTTGCCGTTGCGCACTTTGCGGATGACATGGATCAGTTTCCCCAGCGGCCGGGTGATGTAATAGGAAACGACCGTGCTGAGAAGCAGGGAAAACACCAGGCAGATCAAGGCGATGACAACCATGTATTGGCGGACGGAAGCGACCAGTTTCCCGACGCTGTCCGCCGGGATCACGTGCACGATGTGCCAGTCGTTCGTCGACAGCGGATTGCTCAGGATGTAGTGGTTTCCGTCCGGCGACAGCGCGTGGTTCCGCCCGGCCGGAAGGCGCGAGTCCGCCGGCAGTCGGTACCCGTACAGGTCGCTCAGGCGCCGGCCGATGTTTTGGGCGTGATCCGCCCCGATGATGAGTCCGTCCCCGTTTGCAATGTACAGGCTGGCATCCGCTTTGTGCTGATAGGCCGAAAGCAGCCGGTTCAGCGTGCCGGCTTCGATGTCGATCCGGACATAGCCGAGCGGGATGCCGGTATGGGCATCGGGAATCCACCGATAATGCGAAACGAGCTGAAACGACTTCCGGTTGAAGCCGAATACTTCCACGTTTTGCCGGTCGATCCACATGGATCTTTCCTGGTTCGTGTCCAGAAAGACGTCGTCCAGCTCGCGGTCCCTCCGGGGCATGTTGCCGACCGAAAGCGTCGATTCGCCGTCCATGTTGGCGATTTTGATGTAGAACACATGCTGGCTGTACAGCCGGTTGGCGCCGAACAGGTTCTGGAAGACGGCCGTTTCCACCCGGGGGCCGATGAACCGGTTCGGGTTGAAATCAAGCAGAATGTCCTGAATGTACGCATTGGACGAGATGTCGAAGGAAAGCTGTTCGATCCGCCACAAATAATCGTCGATGTTGCGGGACGTTTCCCGCACGAGCTGGGCCGATGCTTTCATTTCCCGCATCAGCAAATCTTGCGAATACCGTTCGTAAATGAGAAGTCCCGCCGACAGCAGGGGGACGATGAGCGTCAGAACAAACAACCCGAGCATTTTGTGCCGCAGGGAGAAAAGGATATCGTTCTTCACGCCGCCACCTTCATGGACCCGGTTGGTTTTCATTATACCGCAGGAGACGCGCGCCTCACAGGCAACAAAATTTAGGATGCGATCTGAAGAATTCGAACACTTTATAACGTTTGCAGCGTTCAAACGCTTCCATTCCCCGGGCTATCATGGGGATGCAACCAAAACATTGTGGGGGATGAGACATGATGAAGCGAAGGTGGGCGTTGTTGTCGGCCCTGCTCGCGATCGCCCTGGTCCTTGCGGCTTGCGGCGGCCATTCGTCGAATGCGGGTCCCGGAGAAGGTTCCGCGGCACCGGGTTCTCCGGAACATGAAGGCCCCGCCGCGAATTCCCCGGCCAAAGAGGGCCGGGACGTGACCTTGCGCTACATGACATGGGAAGACGGTGACTGGCAAAAGTTCAGCGAAGAGTTCATCGCCAAGTACATGGAGCAGAACCCGCACGTCACGATTCAGTACGAACCGACGGCCGGTTCCGAATACATGACGAAGCTGAAAACGATGATCTCCGCCGGCAACCCGCCCGATGTCGCCTGGGTGGACGGTTGGCAGGAATTGATTCCGCGAGGCGTGTTCGAACCGCTGAACGGGTACATCGAAAAGTACGGGTTTGACATTTCCGCGCAAAACCCGGACCTGATCAACATGGTCACCCATGACGGCAACATTTACGGCCTGTTCGGATGGGCCGGCACAACCGCCATTTACTACAACAAGGAATTGTTCGACGAAGCCGGTGTTCCGTATCCGCAAGAGGGCTGGACCTGGGACGACATGAAAAGCATCGCCAGGCAATTGACCAAAGGCGAAGGTGCCGACAAAGTGTACGGCATCGAGCTTCCCCTTGACTGGATCGGCGCCTTCGAAACGATCATGTGGGGCAACGGCGCCCGGCTCATCGACGACAATCTCCAATATGACGGGGTCATGAATTCCGACCTGATGGTCGAAGCCATTGAATGGTACACCAGTTTCGTCAAAGAGGGTCTTGCGCCCCAGCCCGCTTCCGCCAAATCGATGGGCGGCGCCGAAGAAATGTTCAAAACCGGAAAGCTGGCCATGATGTACGGATTCTCCGGCTTCATCCAGTCGATCAAGGTCAACGGCGGCTTCGATCTGGACAAGCTGGGCGTCATTCATCTGCCGGTGGCGAAAAAAGGCGACAAGCCGGCCGTGAATACGACGTTCACGAATCCGATCATGATCCTGAAAGACAGCAAGAACAAAGACGAGGCGTTCAAGTTCCTCGCGGCCCGCGTGGGGGAGGAGACCCAGCGCGAATTCGTCTCCCTCGGCTGGACCGTGCCGTCCAACGCGAATCTCGTTTACGAACTGAACATGCTTGACGATCCGTTGCTGCGGCCCTTTGTCGATCCGCTCGTGAACCGCGACAAGTACGTTTATCCGAAGCCGGTCGGCGCCTACAGCCCGCTATACAGCGCCATCACCGAAAACATGGTGAGGGCGATCAGCCAGATCGTCCTCAACGACGCGGATCCGAAAGCGGCTTTGGACGAAGCGGTCGCCAACGTCAGGAAGATCGAAAGCAAATAACGGCTGGTCAAATGAACGAGATGGGACATCCCGACGGGTCCAGCGCGGTTCATGCCGGCAACGGGTGTCCCATCCTTCCATTTTGCGTTCGACATCATCCACTGAAACGGAACGATCGGCATGATGAAAACATTCAAGGGAAAAAAGGCGCGGTCGGACAACTGGATCGGCTATCTGGTCATCTCGCCGTGGCTGATCGGCTTTGTCGTCTTTCTGCTGCTGCCCGGCGCGTACATGTTTGCGGTTTCCTTCACAAACTGGGACATGATCGCGGATCCCGAATGGGTCGGGATCGGCAATTACATCGATTTGTGGCATGACGAGCTGTTTCGCAAATCGCTCTACGTGACGATTCGCTTCGTGGCGGTCAGCGTCGCCGCCTCCATGGTGTTCGCCCTGTTTCTGGCCTTGTTGCTCAACCGGAACTCGAAAGTGATGTACGTTTTCCGGACGGTGTATTACGTGCCTTCCGTCGTATCCGGCGTGGCCGTCGCGATCGTCTGGTCCTGGATTTTCAGCCCGGATTTCGGTTTCTTCAATTACGTGCTGTCATGGTTCGGACTTCCCGCCGTCAACTGGCTGGGCGATCCGCAATATGCGCCGTGGGCGTTCGTCATCATGATGAGCACGACTTTCGTCGGAGCGCCGATGATCATTTTCCTGGCCGGACTGCAAAACATACCGCCGCACCTGTACGAGGCGGCCAGCATTGACGGCGCCGGCGCCTTCCAGCAGTTTTTCCGGATCACGCTGCCGGCCCTGAGCCCGATAATCCTGTTCAACACCATCACGATGATCATCGGGGCGTTCCGCACGTTCGTGCAGGCCTACACGCTGGCCGGCATGGACGGCTACCCCGATCATTCCCTGCTGTTCTTCGTCATGTACCTGTACAAAAAGGCGTTTCACGACATGGAAATGGGAACGGCCGCCGCCATGGCATGGGTGTTCTTCCTGATCATTTTTGCGCTGACGTACCTCATCCTCAAAACCTCGACCTCCTGGGTTCACTATGAAGACGATCGGGGGTAATGGAATGCCGAAATGGATCGGTCGTTCGCTTCGCTGGGGCGTGCTTTGCCTGCTCGCTCTCGTGTTTGCCTTTCCGTTCTACTGGATGTTCACGACGTCCATCAAGCAGGCGTCGGACATCTTCGTGTTTCCGCCGAAACTGTTGCCGTACCCGTTCAGCTTCAAGGCGTATCCGGAAGCGTGGGCGATGCAGAATTTCGGCCTGTACATGTTCAACTCGTTCAAAATCGTGCTGCTCAATGTCGTATTTGCGGTGCTGTCTTCCGCCCTGGCGGCCTACGGATTTGCACGGATCCGGTTCAAGGGCCGGGAGGTCTGGTTTCTCGTCGTGCTGGCGACCATGATCATCCCGACGGAAGTGCTGATCATTCCGCAGTATCTGGAATTCAAGGCGTTCGGCTGGCTGAACACGCACCTCCCGCTCATCATTCCGGCCCTGGCCGGCAATCCCTTCTATATCTTTCTGATCCGGCAGTATATGAAAAGCATCCCGTACGAACTGGACGAGGCGGCGATCATTGACGGCTGCGGCCGGCTTGCCGTGTTCTGGCGGATCCTGCTGCCGATCATCACGCCCGCGCTGGCGACATGCGCCGTGTTTCAGTTCATGGGGTCGTGGAATGACTACATGGGGCCGCTCATCTATTTGCAGACCCGCGACAAGTGGACCCTGGCCCTCGGGATCGCCTCGCTCAACAGCGAGCGGTTGTACAGCGCCGTGAACTGGAACCACCGGATGGCGATGGCGACGATCTATTCCCTGTTTCCGCTGATCATGTTTTTCCTCGCCCAGAAGAAGCTGATCGGCGGCATTGCGACGACCGGAATCAAAGGATAATCCATGCGCGGGATCCTCCATGCGTGCCGAAAGGAGCCTGACGATGTCGGAAATCGTTCGTGACCAAAAAACGGCCCGGGTCGAAGCCGATTTTTCCCGGGACGCGGATTTTCCCCTCGTGAAAAAGTTCGGCGTCTACATTTGCACCTACGTTTCGCTGGACCGGATGCTGCGCGATCTGGAATTGCTCCGGGAACTCAAGCCTTGCGGGGTCCGGTACGATCCGGGCTGGGGATTCGGCAACGATGACGGCCCCAATTCGCCGAGAGAATTCAATGCGCCGCAAATTTCCGGCACCCGGGACCACCTGGTCATCCGGTTCGACGAGTTCGACAGGCTGACGGAAAAACTGGCCGGACACGGGGTGGACATCCTGTACGTCCATGCGTACAATCCGCTGCCTCTGCAGAACCCGTCGGATGCGGGCCCGGCGAAAATGAACGGCAATTTGAACATGCGCAGCAACTGGAATACGATGCCGAGCGACCTGCAGGCATGGGAACGCATCAATTACGAATATGCAAAACACTGGAAGGACAAAGGCTGGAAGGTGAAGTATTACGAAATCTGGAATGAGCCGGACTTGCAGCCGGTGTTCTTTACCGGGACGAAGGAGCAGTATTTCCAAATTTACAAGCATGGCGCGCTCGGCGTCAAAAGGGCCGATCCGGACGCGAAGGTCGGCGGCCCGGTGCTTTCCTCCGACCAATCGTGGATCGAGCCGTTCCTCGATTTCGTCCAGTCGGAAGGGCTGCCGCTTGATTTCTTCTCCTACCACCTGTATGGACCGGCTGCCGGGGTGGTGGAGTCCATTCGCGGCATTTTGAAGCGAAGGCCGGAGATGGAAGGGATCGAAACGATCATTTCCGAGTACAACACGTATGTGCCGGCCACGTCCGACTTCACGACGGGCGGGGCGATCGAGAGATACGAGGCGGCTTCCTTCCTGCTGCAGGAGTTCAAATATTTCGCGGAACAGCCGGATATCCGTTCGGTGTATTGGGCCCAGTACAACGATCCGGAAGTGTTCGGCGAAGGCGTGGATCGCTGCGGGTTGATTTCGCTGGACGGGCGGCGGAAGGCGGCTTTCAACGCATTCAAAATCTACGCTGACATGCCGGTGGACCGGAAACGGTTCGAATCGCATGACGACGCCATCGACGGCATGGCCTCGGCGGACGGGAAGCGGTCGTGCGCCGTCTTGTGGAACCGGTCGGACCGGGACAAGATCGTGGACTTGCGCTTGCACGGACTCGGTCTTTCGCGCGGCCGGTTCAGGCTGTACCGCATTGACGCGGACCACGCCAGCGTGTTCGACCGGTCCGGATCGGACCGGCTGGAAGTCGTCGAAGAGATGCCGCTCGAACGGACGGATGCTTGCCATTGGACCGGCACGCTGCCGGCAAAAGGCGTGATCTACGCCGTCGTGGCACGGGAAGAAGACGGCTTTCATACGGTTGCCTCATCCAGCCAGCTTGCGCGATAGTCGTACAGCCAGGCGTTCGATTGGCGGCCCGCCCGCTTCAGAAAGAACGGGAGCATCAGATCGCGGAAAAACACCTGGACCGGATTTGTCGCATGTTTGCGCCGGCCGATGCTTCTTGAATATTTGACAACCTTCTCCACCCGTGCCCGGCGCAGCGCGTCGAAACGACGGAACGCCTCGTCCGGGCGGTCGCCGTCCCGGAGGCATTTGGCCAGCACCAGGGCGTCTTCCAGCGCCAGCGAAGCGCCCTGTCCCGCATTGGGCGAGGTGGCGTGGATCGCGTCGCCGATCAGCACCACCGGGCCGCTGTGCCAGGAAGAGACGGTCATCAGGTCGTAGATCGGATAGACGCCGATCTCGCTTTCCGTCGCCCGGATGATGTCCGGAACGGGATGAATCTCGTCCCGGTACAGGTCTTCCAGCATCCGGCGCCACTTCTCCTGCGGGATGGATTGCAGCTCCCGGCGCGTCGGCCGTCCCGGGTAGTCGAGATTGCCGAACCAGTAGACTTCGCCGTCCGGTTTGACCAGGTAGCCGAAGAACGCCTTCCTGCCAAAGACCATGTGCTGGGCCGGTTCGTGGGGAATTCCGGCGGTGCGCGCAAAGCCGCCGAAGCTGATCAGGCCCGTGTAGTCCGGTTCCGCGGCGCCGGGCAATATCAGCCTGCGCGTGCGCGAATGAATGCCGTCACAGCCGACGACGAGGTCGCCTTCCGCCTGCGTTCCGTCTTCGAAGACGGCCGTCGCGCCGGAGTCCGCCGTCTTCAGGCCGGCCAGCTTTTTGCCGAATTCGACCGGGATGCCTTCCCGCTCTGCCGCTTCGCGCAGCACTTTGTGCAAAAACCCCCGCTTGACCGTATACCCTTGCGGCCGGCCGGAAGGGTCTTCAATCTTGCCCAGCCATTTGCCGCTGCCGCTGCGGAAGTCCATGACGCGCAGTTCGATGCCTTCCCGCCGGATGCGGTCGTCCACGCCCAGTTCGCGCAAGATGCGCATGCCGTTGCGCGCCACGTTCAGGAACAGGCCGGCGTAATCATCATGGCCCGGCTGCGCTTCATAGATCCGCGGCTCGTACCCGGCCCGTTTCAGAAACAAGGCGACGGCGGGTCCGGCGATGCCGCAGCCGATCACCAGCACTTTTTTGTTGCGTGTCATGTCCGTTTTCCTCCCCTGGAATGGCCGCCTTCCGCTTGGGACCTGTGAAAGTTTCGTGCGGCGGCTTCCTTTTTCTTGCGGAAAATTATCTTAAAAATTAAGATACCAGGCCGCAAGAGTCGCTTGATTCGATATCATGATCATGGCAGAAAGCGATCGATATCTTAATTTTTAAGATTTCATGTTCCATCATACGCGGATTGCAAACGTTCATGTACCGGCCGCAGTCCGGATTGATCCCGGACTTTGGTCGGGGATCCGTTTATCAGGTCCGGCGAACCCATCCGCCGGCGGCATTTCGCCGATCGTGACCGGCCGTCTGCCGAAGTGCCCAAGACGGGCCCGGCCTGTATCGCGGCGGATCGGCGGCGATGTCTTGTCCGTCCGTGCGGTGCGCGGCCTGACGGAAAGGAAGATGAGCGTGAATCTGGTCCCCTATGTGGTCGAGCAAACTTCACGCGGCGAACGGAGTTACGACATTTACTCCCGGCTGCTGAAGGACCGCATCGTGGTCGTCGGCGGGGAAATCAACGACGACATGGCGCAGAGCATCGTGGCGCAGCTGTTGTTTCTTGCGGCGGAAGATGCCGAAAAAGACATCCACATGTACATCAATTGTCCGGGCGGGTTGGTGACGGCGGGCTTTGCCATCTATGACACGAGGCAATACATCAAGCCGGACGTCTCCACGATCTGCCCGGGATTCGCCGGCAGTTTCGGCGCGATCCTGCTCGCCGCCGGCGCGAAAGGAAAGCGGTATGCGCTGCCCAACAGCGAAATGATGATCCACCAGCCGCTCGGCGGAGCGAAGGGGCAGGCATCGGACATCAAGATCCAAGCCGACTGGATCTTGAAAACGGGGGAAAAAGTCAACCGGATTTTGGCCCATCATACCGGACAAAGCGTCGAACGCATCGCCCGGGATACGGAGCGGGACCGGTTCATGACCGCGGAAGAAGCCAGGGATTACGGCGTGATCGACAAGGTGCTGTAGCGGGATAACCGTGAGGGCGGGTCTTGCCCGATTCATGGTCGAACGATGAGGTCGGCTCCGGCCGCCCGGGGATGCGGGCGGTATGGTTCAACAAGAGGAACGGGCAGGTGCCGCCGTTCCGCCGCAATGAATGATAAAAAGCAAAGCCCCGAATTTCCTGTTCAGCAGGAAAATTCGGGGCGTACTTTTGCCGCAAATCCCCTTTATTTTCAATCATGCTCAGGTTCCATCAACAGCACCCGTCACGCCGCCGGCCTTTGTCTTCGCTTTGTTCGTCAGGAGCAAAGCGGGCATGGCCATCGCCGCGGTCAGCACGGTGGCGGCAAGGAAACCGGTGTGATAGGCGGCGGCTTCATGCGGCAGATCGGGAACGGCCTGCCGCAACTGCAGGGCCACGATCGTTGCCAGCACGCCCGAACCGAAGGCGCCGCCGATATTCTGGATGATGCGCGTGGCGACGCTTGCCTGCGGAACCTGATGGCCGGAAAGCCCCGTATAGGAATCCGTCATGACCGGAATCGTGATGCCGCCGACGCCGATTCCCCGGATGATAGGATGATGAAGAGGGTGGAGGAAAATGCCAAACGGCGCGGAGAAATCACCCATGATTTTACCGAGTTGCAAATGCGCCTGCCCTTCGATCTTCTGCGTATCGAAAATGTTGTTCGCCGCGGGGGGATCACGCCGGCATATTTGACTCGTCTGGTGGATGAGGTGCTGCTGCCGGTTTTCTCCAAAGATCCGAAAAGTTAAGCTTCGTGCTTGACAGAGGTGACGGAAGGCGTGCGGCTGCACGGAACGTATTTTCAGTGCCCGTTTTGCAAACACGGCGCAAACAACGAATTGGCGAAACGGAGTGGATCGTTTGTACGGAGGGGCGCTCACCGGAGAAGGCTCGCTGGATGTCGGCGGAAAAAGCCGGGACGGCGTCTACATGGCTCATGACGAGCCGGGACGGCGGGGGTTCTTGGCAAGAGCGCCGGCTGCCGTCTGAAGTCCTCGGGGGCATCGTCTTTGACCCGAGGGTGCCGGAGCGAATGTTTGCGTCCGCCGACGGGGGGCTGCATGTTTCGTCCGACGGCGGCGCCTCCTGGTCGCAACAGCCGATGGGCGGGAGCATCCTGCATGTGGATGCCGAGCGGAGGCTGCGGTTTCTCTGGAACGACGGCGCCATCCTTGAGCGCCAATGGGAAGGCCGGGCACAGGTTTTGCCGCCCGGCCTTCATTCCGTGTTTCCGCTCTCAAACCGACGCCCTGGCGAAGGCGGGAGATCCGCTGGACGGCCCAGCCCGGCGTCTCGGGCACTCCTCCGTCACAATCACACTCGACAGATGCGGCCACCTGCTTCCCGGCCTTCATGAGGCCGCCGCAGCAAAGTTCGACGAACTTGTGCGGCATCCCGCTGTCCTCCTCGAGGCTTGACTTGCGGCGCGGCCCTCGGCGCAAACCAGGAGCAGCTCCTCCCCGGCCCGTCAAACCCGTCCGCATAGCTGGTCAATTGGCGTTTTCGGTGTGTCGGATCGCATCTTCTGAAGCCCTTGAGGGCGGGCATTTTCCCAACTTCTGCGCGGTTTCTGGGCATTGCTTTGAGGACACGGCCCCCGGCGGTGCACCGACAGGCGTTGAGTGGAGAGAACGCCACGGGGCAAGGGAGGCGGCACCGGCATTGCACGCCCTAAGGGATTCGGCGTCGGGCCTGCAGGCCGGGCGCAGGCGGTGCGCTGTTGTCCGA